>Ga0310344_10000046_pt1 | contig 115134 bp, 110 predicted proteins | sample HC15DNA20200_MG_FD_203801 | JGI IMG/M metagenome (GOLD analysis project Ga0310344, IMG submission 203801) | Marine microbial communities from station ALOHA, North Pacific Subtropical Gyre - HC15-DNA-20-200_MG | ecosystem: Environmental > Aquatic > Marine > Oceanic | place: Pacific Ocean...
GGAATGCGCCGACGCTGTAGGTGACCCGCTCGACGGTTCTGGAGAGGTGGTGCTGGGGCATCGTGTCCTCATGCGCTACGGAGGTGAATCAGAAGACGAACTCGAGACCGCCCGTGATCCGGAGCCCGCTCAATTCGATGGTATCAAAGCCGACGAAATAGTCTGACGGGCGAGTGCGTGCCCACGCCTGCCGCGCCTCCAGGGTTAGAAACATCTGTTTCCGCACTGCGATGCTGACCCCGCCGAAGACGTGCCCGCTCCAGGCCCACCCGCTGGTCCGGAAATCGTTGGTGAAGATGCTGAGGTCCACGAAATCGACGAAGTCGCCGAACTGCTGGAATTGATACCACTGGCCACCGCCTCCGGCACCAACAAAGGGTGCCATTCGCCTGGGCACCCAGGCGAAGCGCCCGATCTGGCGGCCCCGCGGAACGAGCCACAGCCGGATACTGCCCTGCACCGGGACTCTCGTGAACTCGGTGGCCTGCGTAATCGGGAGCCCATCGTCTTCGACGAACTCGCGGTACTCCGATTGCACTCTCGCCTGGCTGAAGCCGACCTCCGCTAGCAGATCAAGCCGCGAGGTTAGGGCGCGGCCGGCCGAAAGGCGCACCGCGACGGTGTCGAAATCGCCGTCCTCGATCGTTAACTCGTTTTGAACGAAGTCGAAGAGGTCGCCGGTGTCGGTACCGGCTAGCCAACCCCCAGCGATTCCGAGCACCGTCCGCGGCTGCCCGAACAGAAAATCGGCCTCTGGGGGTGACGCTGGTTGCGCCGCGGCACCGGATCTTGGAGCCCTCTCGGAGGAGCCGGCCGCGCTCGGCAGCGGTGCCAGCAGCAGTGCGATGAGAGGCACCAACGCAGACCGAAGTAGAGAACCGGGGCGGGGATCAGACATCTATGGCCACGGCGGGCAGGCGCTAGTCTCATGCTACCGTTCAAGCATCGAGCAGGCCAATTCGCATGCTATCACCAACCACACACGGTGTGCTCGACTGGCTACGTCTTAGCCTTGGCGGCGCCGTCCTGGGGTTGGCGTTGCTGGCCACCCTTCCCCCAGCCAACGCTCAGATCTGGCTGTTGTCGGTGCCGTTGCTCGAGGGCGGCTACTGGTCGGTCATCCTGCTGCCGCTCTTGTGCTGGCCGCGCTGGAGCGTCCGGGGGGTGGCGCTCGTTGGCGGGTCTCTCGGAGTGATCGGGGTGCTGTTACTCGTCGCGCCTGTTGTCACCGCCATTTCGGTAGGGCACCAATTTCCCGCGCAGTTCGCCCAGGCCTTTCCTGATCGCCCGGCTGCCCTCGACGGGCCGGCTCGCCAGGCGCCGCTCGTCCTGAGCGACCTCTTCCTGGGCGTGCGCTCGGAAGATGTGGTGGTGGAAGAGCGCGTCTTCGACGTTGTCAACGGCGTCGAGCTGGTGCTGGACGTCTACCGGCCGTCGGCGCAACATCCGCCGCTTCCTGGCGTGGTGATGGTCCACGGCGGATCCTGGCAGGGCGGCAGTCGCAAGGATTTCTCGGCTCTGAACCGCTACCTCGCCGCGCGCGGCTATGTGGTTGCCGCGATCTCGTATCGTTTCTCGCCGCGGTTCCTGTTCCCTGCCGCGCTGGACGATGTCTCGGCCGCTCTTGGGTATCTCGAGGCCCATGCACAGGAGCTTGGCCTCGACCGCGACCGACTCGCATTGGTGGGGCGGTCTGCTGGTGGACAACTGGCGCTCATTGCCGGCTATCGGCTCGATCATCCGGCCATCAAGGCGGTGGTCTCCCTTTATGGCCCGGTCGCTCTACGGTGGGGCTTCGTCAATCCCGCCAAGCGCTCGATCATCGACTCGAGCGCCGTCCTCGAAGCGTATCTCGGGGGATCGCCCACGACCCACGGCTCCCAGTACGATGCCGCCTCGCCGCTGGCGCACGTGGGACACCACACCCCGCCGACGCTACTTGTGAGCGGGGCCAGAGACGAATTAGTCTCTCCGTTCCACGCCGAATTCCTGTCCGATCGGCTCATCCGTGCCGACGTGCCGCATGTGGTGGTGCGGCTGCCGTGGGGTGTACACGGGTGCGATTTCTTCTTCCGCGGGCCTTGTGGGCAGTTGTCGACGTTTGCCGTGGAGCGGTTCCTGGCGGCAGCGTTGGGAACGCCCGGCTGACCCGCATTTAAGGTTTGTCCTGGTGACCCTAGGTTAGAATCGGTCCATCCTGTCCGTTCCGCACTCCAGTCTACGGAGGTCGTTCATGGCACGCCTGATTGTCGCTGTCGTCCTGTTGTTTTCGCTTGCCGGTTCAGCGCACGCCCAGTTTGACAGTGTCGGTTCGCTCGAGTTCCCGACGTCAGGTGCTCCAGAAGCGCAGCAGCATTTCCTCAGAGGTGTGGCTATTCTTCACAGCTTCGGTTGGAAGCAGGCAATCGAGGAGTTCCAGGCGGCGCAGCGTCTGGATCCGGACTTCGCCCTCGCCTATTGGGGCGAGACGCTCTGCTACAACCATCCGCTCTTCGTGACGGCTCCCGACGACGAGAATCCTCGGGCCGTGCTCGATCGACTGGGGCCCACTCCGGAGGCGCGTCAGGCCAAGGCGCCAACCGATCGTGAGAAGGGTTTCCTGCAGGCTGTCGAGATCCTATGGGGTGAGGGCGACTACAACGATCGCCGCGTCGCCTACATGGAGGCGATGATCCGGTTACACGATCGGTTTCCTGACGACGATGAGGTTGCGGCCTTCACCGCCGTGGCGATGCTGAGCGCGGCACGGGCGCTGAATGATCGGACCTTTCGCTATGAAATGCAGGCGGGTGCGATCGCATTGAAGGTGTTCGGCAAGAAGCCGGACCATCCAGGGGCGCCGCACTACGCGATTCACGCATTCGATGACCCCACGCACGCACCCCTCGCGCTACTGGCGGCCTTGCGCTACGCTGAGATCGCGCCGGCGGTGTCGCACGCTCGGCATATGCCGACCCACATCTTTATCCAGCATGGTATGTGGCAGCTTGTGTCGGAGCACAACCAGAGTGCGTATGACGCGGCTCGGGCACTGTGGCAGCCTGGCGACAGCGTGGGCGATGGCGTGCACGCACTCGATTGGGGGCAGTACGGCGACCTTCAGCTAGGCGACTACGCGAAGGCGCGCACCTGGATGGAACGGCTGCAGATGGTGGCCGACCAGAGTGACGGCCAGGCCCGGGCCGTCAACAGCATCGGGTTGCTCCGCGCCCGCTATGTCGTGGAGACCGAGGCATGGAACGTGGTGCCGGTTACCGAGGAGCTGTCGGCGCCGGAGTTGCTTGCCACCGGGTTGAGCGGCGTTAAGACGGGCGACCTCAATACCGCCGAGCAGGCCGTTGCCCGGCTCGCGGATCTGGCCGAGGACAACCAGTCGGCCCGGATTATGCACCGTGAGGTGGCAGCGCTGCTCGCGCTCGTGCGTGGAGACGGCGACGGAGCGGTCGCGCTGATGGACGAGGCCCTTGAGGTGGTCGCCGATATGCGGCTGCCTAACGGCGCCGCTAATCCGGTCAAACCACCCTACGAGCTGTATGGCGAGATCCTGCTCATGCTCGACCGCCCGAAGGAGGCGCGCGACAGGTTCGAGACGTCGCTGCTGCGTATGCCGGGCCGGTCACGGTCGCTGCTTGGCGCGGCCCGCGCAGCGAGTGCCGCCGGTGATCAAACGGGCGCTACGGGGTACTACCGCACCTTGCTGTCGAACTGGACAGGTCGCGACCAGCTGCCGGAGTACGGAGAGGCAGCACGCTTCGTTGACCAGACCAACAACTAGCGGATAGGCAGGCGGACCCGCCCGGGTCCGCCCCAGCCGTTCACTGTTTCCCGAGCCAGCGTTGACATCCACGGCGGGCCGGTGTGCCTCGGCGTGCGGGCTCGGCCGTGTCTACGTCAATACTCGTCTCATTGGCATTCGCCATGATCTGGCAGTGCTGCTGTGACTTGCTTCGCCAGGAATGGTCCGTCCGAGACCGAGCGCCCGTCCGTATCTCCTGGACGCCTCCCATCTGATCCCGCGCGCCACGCCGGTTGTTGGCCTCCGTGCGATAATGCGCCGCTCTCGCGAGGCCTCACTATGATCGTCATGAAGTTCGGCGGCAGCTCGTTGGGGACGGGCGCCGCGCTGACTCGGGTGGCCGACATCGTGTCGGCGCGGGTGTCCCGCCGGCCGGTGGTGGTGGTGTCCGCTATCGGTGGCACGACCGATCGGCTCGTCGCCGCCATCGAAACCGCCGCGAAGGGGCGTGTTGAGGCTGCCCTCGACCTGATTGGCGACCTCGTCACCGAGCTACGCCGGGTGGCGGCTCCGGCCGTCGAAGATACTGATGCCCTCGACAGCTTGCTGGCCGAGCACGCCGAGGCGTTGACGGGACTTCTAGGCGAGGTTCCCGGGCCGACCCACCGCGGGGAACGCACCGACGCCGTCCTGTCGCACGGTGAGCGCATCTCGAGCATGGTCGTGACCTGGGTGCTACGCGTCCGGGGGGTCGATGCGGTGCATATCGACGCCCGCGACGTGGTGGTGACCGACGATCGGTTTACCGAGGCGGCGCCCCGATTGTCGACGACCTACGCGCGGCTCAGCCGACGGGTACGTTCGGTCGGTGCCGAGGGGCGCGTGGTCGTGCTCGGCGGTTTCATTGGTCGCTCGACCGACGGTCGATCGACCACGCTGGGCCGTGGAGGATCCGACTACAGCGCGTCCATCGTTGGTGCCGGTATCGGCGCCGAAGAGATCCAGATCTGGACCGACGTGGACGGCATCATGACTGCCGATCCCTCGGTCGTGTCCACCGCGAAGCCGATCGAGCATCTGTCATTCGCCGAGGCCTCGGAGCTGGCTTACTTCGGTGCAAGAGTGCTGCACCCGAGCACCATGTTGCCGGCCATCGAGCACGGGATCCCGGTGCGGGTCCTCAACTCGACTCGTCCCGATGTTAGGGGCACCCTGATCGAGGCGGACGGTCGTCTCTCACCCAGACCGATCAAGTCGATTGCTTATAAGGAGGGTATTACGGTCGTCGACATCCGTTCTACCCGGATGTTGATGGCCCACGGGTTTTTGGCTGAGGCGTTCGCTATCTTCGATCGCCATCGCACCGCGGTGGATGTCGTTTCCACCTCCGAGGTGGGGGTGTCGCTGACCATCGATTGTGATGAGCGGCTCGACGAGATCACCGAGGAGCTCGCCTCCATCGCCGAGGTGTCACACGCTGGCGGGCAAGCGATCGTCTGTCTAGTCGGAGACGCCATCCGAGACACCCCGGGGGTAGCCGCGGTGGTCTTTGGCGCCTTGCAGGCGGTGAATGTCAGGATGGTCTCGCAGGGTAGTTCGCGCATGAACCTCAGCCTCGTCATCGGCGAACACGATCTGAGCGAGGCCATCGGCGCGCTGCACGCCGCGCTGTTCGCCGATTGAGTCTTGCCCGAGGGGACCAGCGCCACTCGTTGATCACGTAGACGGCAGTTGCGACAGTCTCGATCCCTAGACCGAGGTTGGCAATCCGCGAATCCGTCCGGTCGGTCCGTGCCGTGAAGAAGTACGGTGTCACCGAGACGCTTTGTGTCCACGGTCCTGATCTCGCCGCTCGCGTCATGATGGCCGTCACGGCACGTGGCCAGAACCCGAACTTCAGATGGAGACCGAGGCGCTTCGGGTTGTGGGCGAACATGAACATCCCGACGTCGGGGGTCTTCCAGTGGTCGAAGGGCGTCATCGTTGGCGCGAGCAGCGCGGACGCGACCCCCTGGTTCCATTACTCCGGCATCACGGACAAATGGACCGAAGAAACTGACCCTGCCCTACCGAGTGGCGACGTTGGAGTCGATGAGGGTCCCGTCGTTTTCGGCGAGTGGGCGAACCGAGAGCCTGGATACCGGATGTGGCTGTGGGGGTTGCATCGCGAACCGCGGAGTAGGCCCGTCCGTCTTCCTCTAGTAGTGGCGCGGTCCCTGCCACGCTCACGTAGAATGATGTGAGTCGACAATGATCACACTGCCGAATTTCATCCTCGCGGACGAGCCCACTGAGAACCTCCGTTCGGCTCTGGGACAGGAAATCATGAACCTGTTTACCCAGCTCAACGATGAGGGCGCCACGATCGTCCAGGTGACCCCCTTTGATCCGAACGCTGCCTACGGCCGGCGCGTGGTCGAGCTGTGCGACGGATGGGTCGCCAAGTAGTAGCGGAGTCCTTGGAGTCCAGCAGTGGGTGAGCCCTCGACCACCGGTTCCGGAGCTGGGTCCGACCTCACCAGAAATCCCCGTTACATCTCCATCCTTGCCGTCGCAGCCGGCCTGATTCTGGTCATCGGCTGGTTGCTGAAACCTCAAGAGCGCAGCACTGACTCGCCGGTGTCTGCGCCCTCGCAGGTCGAGCTGAGCCGCCTGCCCAGCATGACGGTTCGTCGGGATCTTGAAGATATGTCCGAGTTCTTCGCCGAGCTCGGCGAGGAGCTGTCGTCTACGGTGGTCCGCCTCGGTAGCGTGCGCCGGAGCGGTGTGATCTGGAGTGCGGACCGGGTCGTCACCGCCAGGGTTGGGTGGCGGTTCCCGGCGGCGGTCACGGTCGGCGCTGGGGGAGTGGAGGTCGGTGCCTACACCGCGGTCTCCGGACCCCACCTTCCGATCGCGGCGCTACGGACCCCGGAACTGGCCGGGGATGTGCCGCCGCAGGCGCGCCCGCTCGAGACGCTGTCACCGGGAGAGTGGGTGCTGGCCGCCTGGCAGGGGGATTCCAGACACGGGTCTGCGCCCGGGACCTTTCTCGGCGTTGGTCGGCGAGAATGCGGCGAATATCGGCTCAACGAGCTTGCGACGAGTGTCCCCATTCGGCCGGAGATGCTCGGGGGCGGGATCTTCGACCTTGACGGGAATCTGCTGGCGGTCCTGCTTCGCTGCGACGGCGAACCGGTTGCCGTGACTGTGGAGGGTGTGGCGATGCTGCTCGAGCGGGGCGACAGTCATGACAGCCGACTCCGTACCCGCTGGGGCCTTCAGGTTGAAGTCTTGACCTCGGCCGAGGCGTTTCACTTCGGACTCGGAAACGGACTCCTCGTTCGACAGTTGTGGGAACGGTATCCTGGCGAGGTTGCCGGCCTGCGTCCAGGCGATGTGCTTCTGGCCCTCGACGACACGCCACTGCAAGACCTCGATGCCCTCCGTATTCTCGACGCTGATGCGGCACCCGGTCAGGAGGCGTTCAGTCTGGAGCTCCGGCGGGGCCTCGAGACGTTGACGGTGTCGCTCCCGGCCCGCGGACTCGACACGCGGTTGGATGTCGAAATGCCCGATGCCACCGGTCTGGTCTGGGAGGAAGCGAAGCTGGGTTACCCGGTTGCGTCCGTGCTGCCGGGCACGCGGGCGGCCGATGCGGGGGTTGCGCCGGGGGATAGGCTGCTGCGTGTTGATCACCAGACTCCCGAGAGCCTCAACGCCGTCCGTGAGCTGCTGTCCGTCGAGGGTGGCGGCCCTGCCTTCCTCGAGCTAAGCCGGGACGGGCGACGCTGGGGGGTTCTCCTGCCGTGAGCACGCGCCCCTCGCAGCTCGCCGACGCGACGCCAGGACGTCCATGGACGAACTGACGTCACTCGGGTTGATCCTGCTGCTGGCACTGCTGGCTGGGCATCTGGTGCGCTACGCCCACGTGCCGGAAGTTACCGGGTACATTCTGGCTGGGGTAGCGCTTGGACCGTCGGTCCTGGGGTGGGTCAGTCATGAGAATCTGGCGGCGCTGCAGGTCCTCAGCGAGGTCGCGCTCGGACTGATCCTGTTCTCGATCGGGTCGGTCTTCGAGTACTCGCTCTTTCGTCGGGCGGGGCGCCAGATTCTCTATCTGACCCTGATCGAATCGGTGCTGGCCGCGATTCTGGTGACCGGCGGCATGTTGCTGCTCGGGCAGCCCTGGCAGGTGGCCGGCCTGCTGGGGGCGGTCGCTATGGCTACCGCCCCAGCATCGACCCTGATGGTCATCCGAGAGGTGGACAGTCGGGGACCGTTGACGGACAACCTGCTCGGGATTATCGCCGTCAACAACCTGTTCTGCATAACCGCCTACAGCCTGGTCGCCGCCGCGATCGATCTGACCGACAATCTCGGCGGGGCCTTCTTGCCTACGCTGTATCGCTCGGTGTTTCCTTTTGTGTGGCAGTTGTTCGGGTCGGTCGCCCTCGGGTTCCTCGTGGGGTTGATGCTGGCCGGGTGGTCGCGACAGGTACGAGAGACAGGCGAGATGCTCATCCTGCTCGCCGGTTCGATTCTGCTGTGTGTCGGGCTCTCGCGGTTGCTCGAGCTGTCGCCGCTGGTCGCGAGCCTGGCCGTAGGTGCCACCATGGTGAATCTCGCGGCGCAGAGTCGGAAGCTGTTCGGGACGCTTGCCGGCACGGATCCGCCGTTCTATGCGATCTTCTTCGTCATTGCCGGCGCCGACCTCGACGTCAGCTTGGTTCCAACGATGGGAGCGGCCGGGCTGCTCTACATTGTCGCGCGCGCTCTCGGGAAGTTCATTGGGGCCCGCGTGGGTGCCCAGTGGCTCAGGCTCGGGCCGGCGGTTCGCCGCTATCTCGGTCTGGCACTGATGGCCCAGGCTGGCCTGGCGGTCGGGTTGACGCTCGCCATCGATGACCGGTTCGAGACCTACGCGCCTCAGGTGTCGACGGTGGTGCTTGCGGCCGTCGTCATATACGAGATGATCGGTCCGATCGCCACCCGGTTCGCGCTGGTGCGCAGCGGGGAGTCGGCTATGTCGGGAGAAGGGCCGCGCGCGGTGTTCGAGGCCGGCGCCAGAGGCTGATCCGTCCGCGCCTATCCATCACCCTGAAGGAGTACTTCGCGACTCATGTCCGACCATCGCGCCTTGCAGCGTATTGCCGATTTCGACCTGACCGACACCCAACGCCAGGTGCGCGCCGCAGTGCGCGAGTTCGCCGAACGGGAGATTCTGCCGACGGTCGAGGAGCATGAGGAGGGGAGGCGTTACCCGCGTGCGCTGATCGAGCAGCTGGCTCCCCTGGGCTATCTGGCGCCGTTGATTCCGGAGGAGTACGGTGGCTCCTTCAGCGACGTGGTTACCTACGGCATCGTCTGCGAAGAGCTCGCTCGGGTGGACTGGGTGGTTGCGTCGGCCGTGTCGGTCGCCAACTCCCTGGTCGGCAGTTCGATCCTTGAGTTCGGGACCGAGGAGCAGCGTCAGCGTTTTCTCCCCCGACTTGCCCGGGGCGAGATTCTCGCCTCGGCCTGTCTGACCGAGCCGGGCGGAGGGACGGACCTCGCGGGAATGCGCACCCGGGCTCGGCCCGATGGGGAGGGCTGGCGCCTTAGCGGAAGCAAGGTGTTCATCTCCCATGCTGCCGAAGCCGGGGTCTTTTTGATTGCCGCGACCGTCGCTCCCGAGAAGGCGCATCGCGGGGTCACCATGTTCCTGCTCGATCCGGCCGTTGACGGAATCCAGATTAATCCGCTTCCGATGCGGACCCTGCAGCGGGACAACATCGCCGAGGTGCACTTTGATGACGTTAGGCTCGGGCCCGACGCTGTCTTGGGAAAGCCTGGCCGGGGTTTCCCGATCCTCGGCGCGGCTCTCGACACTGGCCGCTTCTCGGTGGCGGCACGGTGCATCGGTCAGGCGCAGCGCGCGGTCGATCTCTCCTTGCCCTACGCTCGCGAGCGGGAGGCTTTCGGGCAGCCGATCGGCGAGTTCCAGATGGTGCAGCAGAAGATCGCCGACATGATCTGCCGGACCGAGGCGGCGCGAGCGTTGGTCTATCGTCTAGGACGGATGAAAGACGCGGGGCTCGAACGCTGCTCCATGGAGGCGTCGATGGCGAAGCTGATGGCGAGTGAGGCAGCCACGCAGAACGCACTCGACGCCATCCAGATCTTTGGTGGCTACGGATTCTCGTCAGAGTATGAGGTGGGACGGTTGCTCCTCGAAGCGAAGACACTCGAGGTTGGAGAGGGAACCAGCGAGCTCCATCGCAAACTGATCGCGGAGTTCGGTTTGGGGCTGCGCTGACAGCGGCTAGGCGGCGGGCGGCTCACCCTCGCGGACCGCCTTCGCCGCGATCGATCGGTTGGCCACACGGACCCGGTCCGCGCACGTTGTCCTCGACCAGCGGCTCGAGCACTCCCGATTCACGAAGGTCGATGTGCGTTCGTCCCCGCACTGTGGCCATTATTTCCGGGCGCAGTCGCTCGCCAAGCCCGATGATGACGTCGTGGCCTGGCTGGCTGCCGCCTATCGCCAGAGCAGCTGACCTGCCGCCCGGTCCCCCACCCGCGTCGTGGTACGATCCCGGCATGATCCGATTCGGTCTGGTAAGCGCCGCCCTGTCTCTGCTCTATCCGGCGGTGGCGTTCGCGCAGCCGACCCTGCGCTATGAGACGCCGATGGAATGGACCGAGTCGCCCTCTCGGTCGCCGATGCGAGTCACCCAGTTCATACTGCCACGGGTGCCGGGAGATCCGGAGGACGCGGAGCTAGTGGTCTTTTACTTCGGCGGATCGGGCGGAAGTGTCGACGCGAACCTTCAGCGCTGGATCGGGCAGATGGAACAGCCTGACGGTCGCCCCTCGTTTGAAGCGGCGGCGACCATCGGCTTCGATGCCGATGGTCTGGCGGTGACGCTGCTCGAGGTGCCCGGAACCTATGTGGCGGCCGTCCGACCCGGCTCGACCGAGCGCTTCAACAAGCCGGACTACCGACTGATGGCGGCCGTCGTCGAATCACCCGCTGGCCCGTACTTCTTCAAGCTCGTTGGACCCGACCGCACTGTGGAGCGGTGGGACGAGGTGTTCACGTCGTTTCTCAGGAACGTGCGCGTCGAATGATCGAATGATCGCAATCCGGCGAAAGAAGGTGGACACCTCGAGGCAGGGCGATGTCCACGATCTCACGAAGGTGGCCGGTCGGATCGTGGCTGGGTCTTGGTGTTGGTCCGGCTTGGCGACGGTGAGCATTGTCGGCTCCACCGCGGCCCTGACCACCATCGAATACGAGCCGGGCGCGGTTGCCGACTTCAACGGTCTGTTTGAGACCCTGGCGCCTCCGGACGTGCACTATGCGCATCACGAACGCTGGAGCGACGACAACGGGTCCAGTCACGTGCGCGCGGCGCTTGTGGGGCCATCGCTCAGCCTGCCGTTCGAAGACGGTCAGCTCATGCTGGGTACGTGGCAAGAGATCATCCGCTTCGAATGTGACACTCGACTTCGCCAGTAGCCATTGGGCGCACAGGTGATGGGCGAGTAGGCTGGGTGCGAGCATGCTCGATTTTCAGAAACACACGCTGGACAACGGTCTCGATGTCATCCTCCATGAGGACCATCGGTGTCCGATCGTGGCGGTCAACCTCTGGTATCACGTCGGGTCCAAGAATGAGCGGCCCGGGCGCACGGGATTGGCGCACCTGTTCGAGCACTTGATGTTCGAGGGGTCCGCGCACCACGACAGCGGGTTCTTCGAGCCGCTGCAAAAGGCGGGCGGCGCCCTCAACGGGTCGACCAACTGCGACCGCACCAACTACTGGGAGGTGGTGCCGGCCGAGGCGCTGGAGCTCGCCCTCTGGTTGGAGTCTGATCGGATGGGGCACCTCTTGCCGGCTTTGACCCAGGAGAAGTTCGACAACCAACGGGATGTCGTTATTAATGAGCGGCGGCAGCGCTACGAGAACCGGCCCTACGGGATGGTGTCGATGGCCCTGATGGCCGCGTTGTTTCCGCCCGCTCATCCTTATCACTGGACTACCATCGGCGAAACCGCGGATTTGCGGGCCGCCACCCTCGATGATGCTCGCGATTTCTTCGAACGCTACTACCATCCTGCCAACGCGTCGCTGACGGTGGCTGGCGACATCGACCCCGACGCGACCCTGGCGCTCGCGCAGCGGTACTTTGCCCCGCTGCCGACGGCCGCCGAGCCGCCGGCGCTGACGCCACCTTTTGACCAGAACTCATTCGACGCCGAGTTGGGCAGGCGTCTCCTGCTTGAGGACCGGGTGGAGCTGCCTCGTCTCTATCTGGCCTGGCGGACCCCGGCGCTCTTTGCTGCGGGCGATGCGGGACTCGACATGTTGGCGGAGGTACTGAGCGGCGGCAAGACTTCGCGCCTGTATCGGCGCCTGGTCCACGAAGAACGCGTGGCCACCGACGTTTCGGCCGTACAGGGCTCGCGCGAGCTGGACGGGTGGTTCTCGATCACCGCCACCGCTGCGCCGGAGCGACGTCTGACCGAGCTTGATGAGATCATCGGGGAAGAGCTAGGGCGCCTCGTGGCGGATGGGCCGACCGACGATGAGATCGAGCGGGGATTGGCCCAGGTGGATGCGCAATTTGTGTATCGGCTACAGACTGTTGGAGGGTTCAACGGCCGGTCTGATCAGTTAAACGCCTACAACGTCTACACCGGCGATCCGGGCTTCATGTCGGGTGATCGTGCGAGGTACTCGGATTCCACGCCGGCGGTGGTGCGGATGCTTGCCGATCGCTGGCTGACGTCGTCCGGCCGCGTTGCGCTGAGCGTCGTGCCCGAGGGCGCGGCAGCGGATGCGTTGCACGGCTCGAGCCCGGCGGTGGTGTCGTGACCACAGCGGTAGACCGCACAGTGCTGCCCGTGCCAGGCAATCCGCCCTTGGTCCGTTTCCCGTCGGCCAGGGCTGCACGTCTACCTTCAGGTTTGGGCCTCCGCACGGTCGAGCATCCCGGCCCGCCGGTCGTGACCTGCGCGTTGAGTGTGCCGGTCGGGTCGGCGTCTGATCCCGTTGACCATCCCGGCCTTGTAGCGCTCACGGCGGACCTCTTCGACGACGGGAGCGTTAAGCGACCGTCGCTGGAGCTCCACGGGGCGCTCGATCGGATCGGTGCCAGGCTGGGGACCGAGGTCGGCACCGACTCGACGACCGTTTCGCTGACGACGCTTAGCCAATACGCCGTCCAGGGCCTGCGGTTGCTGGCTGAGATCGTCTCTCAGCCCCGCTTCGATCCCCTCGACGTAGAGCGGGTGCGCGATCTCCGCCGCAGCCGTCTCCGACAACTGAAGACCGTGCCAGGCGCAGTCGCGGACCGCCTGTTTCTTGAGACGATCTTCGGTCCGCATCCCTATGGCCACCTGGGTCTCGGCACCGACGAGGCGCTCGCGTCCATGGAGGCCGGGCTGGTGCGCAACTTTCATGGAGAAGCGTTTCGCCTCGGACCGGCAACCCTCGTCGTCGTCGGGGCGCTGTCGCATGAGGAGGCGGCGTCGGTGGCGGCCGAGGCGTTCACCGACGTGCCGGCGGTTTCCGCGACAACGGTCGTCGTTGATGCGGCGGCCGTCCCGGCGCCGCCCGCGCCGGCGGGCCGTCTGTTCGTCGTCGATCGGCCAGGCGCCGTGCAGACCGAGCTGCGCATCGGTCACCTGGGTGTCCGGCGGTTGACGCCGGACTATCACGCGCTGCTTGCGCTCAATATGGTGCTGGGCGGGCAGTTCACCAGCCGGTTGAACCAGCGCCTTCGGGAAGAGCGGGGCTATACCTACGGCGTTAGGACGTCTTTCGATTGTCGACGAGCGCCCGGCCCCTTCTCCATGGACGGGAGTGTCCAGTCAGATGCGACGGTCGAGACCGTGACGGAAGTCCTGGGTGAGATGTCGGGTATTGGTCGAGACCGACCGGTGACGGCTGACGAGCTCACTCTGGCCAGAGCGGCACTGACGCGGGGGTTCGCGCGCGGGTTTGAGACCGCGGGGCAGGTGGCCCGGGGGCTGACCCGCCTTCTGATCCAGCAATTGCCGCCAGACTACTACGATACTTTCGTGCCCCTGGTCGCAGGGGTTGACGAGGCCGCCGTGACCGAGGCGGCGCTGACCCACCTCCGGCCGGAAGAGGCCGTCGTGGTCGCGGTCGGGCCGGTCGAGCAGTTCGGCGCCGGGCTCGAGACGCTTGGACTCGGGCCGCTTCAGGTCGTCGATGCCTGATTCGCGCCATAATCTGGTCTGGTCTCAGGCATGCAGGCCATTCGCTTTCACGAGCACGGCGACATTGACGTCCTGAAGCTGGAGGAGACTCCGGATCCCTCTCCCGTGCCAGGAGAGGTACTGGTTGAGGTGCGGACCTGCGCCCTCAACTATCGCGCTTTCTGGCAGCGCCGGGGTATCCACGGGGTCCGTCTTCCGCATATCGTCAGCAGCGACATCGCCGGGGTCGTGCGCCGAGCCCAGTTCGGCAAGGGCTTGCTCGACGTTGGGGAAAGCAGTTGAGCTGCTAGCTCCGTCAAGTCTGCTGGGGATCCAGCCGGTCATGAGTCTGACCAGAATAGGAATGAGCGTCGCGGGAGCCGTGGGCATCATCGCGGCCACGCTCGCTGCGGCGACGATCTGGCTCTTGCTGACCGATCCGGTCACCGTGGCCGATGCGGTGAACGAGCAGGACGTGACCCCGTTCGTGCGGCAGTTGGCGCGCGTTCTCTACGACGCCGTGATCCGACTCGCCCGATACCTGTAAGCGCGGCCGTGAGGCTCGCTACAGGTGGTTCCGCAAGAACTTCACTAGCGCGTACCCATCCATCCATTTGAATGGCGCCTTACCGGTGGTGTAGTGGCCGCATGGCAGCACCGTCACATCGTGATTGATGCCTCGCGCCGCAAAGTCGGCGATCAGCTGCTCGGAGAGTCTGACCGGGAAGGACAGGTCGTAGCGCGCATAGACGAGCAGCACCGAGCGGGTGCCGAGACGGTCGATGTAGGGATGCGGGCTGATCGGGAGCCAGAGCCGTCGCAGGAGTTCGAGATCGATGGGGCCGTCCAAGCCGGCGCGGACGTGCGCCGTCGACAAGCCCTCCCAGACCACGTCGGCAAAGAACGGGGAAATGTGATTGAGCGCTGCCGCCCGCACGAGCGGTTCGTGCGCCGCAGCGAGCATGGCGAGACAGGAGCCGAGGCTGGTGCCCAGGATACCGATCCGCTCGTAGCCCTGCGAGGCCAGCCATCCGATGGCTCGGCGAGCGTCGAGGACGGCCTGCCGGTTGACCTGCAGCGTCCGTCCGATGTTCGGGCTGACGATATAGTCCGCCCGGACCAACTCCGGCGGCATCCGGCTGTCGTGATACGGAAGGCTCAGCCGGAGCGCGCTGATCCCGACCCGGGCCAGCAGCTGGCACAGGCCCACATGGCCCTCCTCGTCCGAATTCCACTGCGGCAGCACCAACGTCGCCCGACGCGGACCGTCCCCTTGTTCGGCCGGGAAGTAGCGAGCCGCGACAGTGTTGTTCTCGGCGTGCGGCGTGATCAGTGCGGTCGGGAAGAGGAGGGTGTCGCCGTCCAGCGCATAGTCCTCGCAGGATGGGGCTGAGAACCAGTCCGGATTGGCGAGCGCGGCATCGGACCAGGCCCTCACCCGTTCCTCCGGTGCTCCACCGACGGGAGCCCCGTCGAGCCAGTCGAGTCCCCACTCGAACGGCCGCACCACGCGGTTGGTGTCGACAGCGAGTAGCCGGCGTTCCCAGGCGTGGAAGAATCGATCGATCATCCCAAAGCGTCGTCGGCGACCAGCCGACGCATCATCTTACTCGTCAGCGCCGTCGACCGCGATGGGGACGGCCAGCGGTCGGCGCCGGTGTAGCATGGGGCCATGAGTGTGAAACATGTCGGCGTCCAAGAGGCGCACCAGATGCAGTCCGAGGGCGGCTACACCTATGTGGATGTCCGCTCGGTGATGGAATTCGAACAGGGACATGCCGAGGGAGCCCACAACGTCCCGCTTCTGCACCGCGACGTTCAGACCGGGCAGATGGCGCCGAACGTAGATTTCCTGGTAGTGATGCAGGCCAACTACGCCAGCGACGCTAAGCTCCTGATCGGGTGCCAGGTGGGAGGACGTTCCGCACGGGCTGCGCAGCTGCTTGCCGCCCAGGGCTATACCGACGTCGTCAACGTTAAGGGGGGCTTCGGCGGGCACCGCGACCCGGCGACCGGGCAGGTCGTCGACGAGGGGTGGGCGCCGGCGGGGCTGCCGGTCGAGAGCGGCGACTCCGGCTACGAGGCGCTTCGCACGAAAGCAGGTGGGTCGTAGCGCTAGCCGAGGACGGCCTCGCACGCCTCGGCCACCGCCAGGAGCTGGTCGGTCTGATGTCGACGGCCCACCAACTGGAGCCCGACCGGCAACCCGTCTGGTGTCGTACCGCAGGGAATCGACACGGCGGGATGGCCCGTGGCGTTGAACAGCTGCGTCAGCCGGAGCATGGCGTTCCGGAGCGGCTCGCGAGTCGCTCCGAAGTCGACCGCCTCCGTGCCGAGCCTGTGGGCGGGGATGGCCAGGGCCGGCAGCGCCAGTGCCGACTGGCCCTTGAGCGCCGCGTCAACCGCCGCCGTCAGGACCTGTCGGCCTCGTTCGGCGCGGACGTAGTCCTCGGCCTGTACATACCGACCTAGTTCGAGTCGGAGACGGACCTCCTGCGTGTAGTCCTCAGGCTGGTGTTCCAGTCCCTCGGCATGCATGGCCGCCGCCTCGGCGAGTACGAGGTGCAGACACACGACGGCAGTATCGGCCGCATGTGCGATCGGGGTGTCGGTGACCAGCCAGCCGGCGTCGGTGAGGCGGGTCAGCGCCTGTTCGGTCACCACCCGCACGGACGTATCGAGCAGATCGAAGAAGTACGGCCTAGGGCATCCAAGTCGCCCAGTGGTCGGTTTCCCGAGTATCGGGCTCGGGCTCTTGTCACGGATAGCATGGTAGACGATGCGGGCGTCGGCCACCGAGCGAGTAAGCGGACCGACATGGTCGAGGCTTGGCGCCAGCGGGATGACCCCGGCGCAGGTGATCTCGCCAGCCGTGGGTTTGAGTCCGACCAGACCGCATGCGGCTGCGGGGATTCTCACCGAGCCCCCGGTGTCGGTGCCGAGCGAGGCGAACGCGAGACCCGCGGCGACAGAAACTGCGGACCCGCTGCTCGAACCGCCTGGTGAGCGCTTCGTATCGAGCGGATGGAGGGTGGGGCCGAACGCCGAGTCCTCGCCGGTCGTGCCGAAGGCGAACTCGTGCAGATTGCAGGTCCCCAGCACCACCGCCCCGGCGGCGCGTAGCTTTGCCACGACCGGCGCGTCGTGTGGGCTAGGAGTCCTCGCCGTCACTGCAGACGCCGCCGTGGTCGGCGCTCCGGCCACCAGGAACAGATCCTTCACCGAGACTGGGATACCGTGCAGCGGACCCCTGTAGTGACCGTCTGCGATCTCGCGAGCCGCCGTCTCTGCCTCTGCCAGGGCCTGTTCCGGGAGCAAGGTGGTGAAGGCGTTCAGTGGACTGGCCGCGGCTCGCGCCAGTACTTGCTCGGTTAGCGCGACGGGGGACACTTCACCGCCGGCTAGCGCTGGCGCCAGTTCACGAATTTGCCGATGATTCCAGGCGTCGCTCATTCGGAGCCCGCCCGGGAGGGCGGGTCCTCATGCACGCCCGCGGCGCGCTGGTTCCACTCGGCGGCACGGAGGGCAGCGGTCGCCTTCGCGAGCGTGCGGAGTAGCGGTGTGAGGTCTTTGAGTCCGCGTCGTTGGGCGTCGGTCTCCGCCGCCGAGAGCCATTCGTCGACCGTCATCCTGCCTCCACTGGCCGGCGGATCGCGATAGCGACGCCGTCTCTTACCGGGAGAAAGCTTGTCGCCAATCGTGAGTCGCCCGCCAGGCGGGTGTTGAACGCTGCGATCGCCGCCGTCTCGGCCGGATTTCGCTGCGGCGTGCTCACCAGGCCAGGCACTACCTCGCCTTCCCAGAGGACATTGTCGGTAATTAGGAGCCCCCCAGGTCTGAGCAGCTCGACCAGCCGGTCGTGGAGCGGCTCGTACTGCAGCTTGTCGCCGTCGTTGAAGATAAGGTCGAAGGGGCCTGCGATCTTGTGCACCAGGCGTGCGGCGTCACCGACCATGACGCTGACCTGATTAGCGAGGCCAGCCGTGGCCAGATGGCCCCGGGCCAGGACGGCCCGGTCGGCGTCCATCTCTATCGAGATGAGGCGTCCGCTCGGTGAGAGCGCCCGAGCCATCCAGAGCGTCGAGTAACCGTTGGCTGTGCCGATCTCGAGTACGCTGTTGGCGCCGCTGGCTACCACCATGGCGTGCAGCAACGATCCCACGGTCGAGTCGATGTTCGGGAGACCCAGCGCCGCGCCCTCGGCGGCCACCGTCTCGAGAAGAGGCGTGGACCGGTCGAGGCCAGCCAGGTAGCGTTCGATCTCTGGCGCGATGATCTGCATGAGCCGCTCCTTTAGATCTCGTCCCCGTCGAGCATCTGCCTGAGCCGGTCTGCGTGCGCCGCGAGGAAACGCCGGTCTCGCTCCCGATTGGTGGCCGCCTTCGAACGGATGATCTGGCTCAGTTTTGCCACCGGAATCTCGACCTTGTCGACGAGGAAGGTCCGCCGCTCGGCCCACAGCTCATCGAATTCGAATGCCGCGACCTCCAGTGTCAGGTCGACGGCAAGCTCTATGGGACGGGCAGCGCGTGTCGTGCATCGTTCGGCCACGACGCGGCGCGGTTCGTCGGCCTCCACGTGGAAGCCGAGCTTGTCACACGCGTCCCACGCGCGGGCCAGATTCCTGGAATCGAGCGGTAGCAATAGGTCGAGGTCGTTGGTCTCGAAGGTGTCGGACGGATTCAGCGTATGGAAGTTCGCCCCCCCGACGCCGATCACGATGTAGGTAACCCCGACCTGGCTTAGCTGGCTGGCCACATCGACGTACGCGGCCATCCAAGGTGGGATGCCGCCCTTCACGCGCTCGTTGTCACTCACTGTTCGATGAGGTCTGATCCCGTTCGAGGTAGCGCTTAAGTGATTCGAGCGAGTCAGTCCATCCAGCCGAAATCAGGGCGTAGTACCGCTGCCAGCGCTCCCCTTCCTCCGAACCGCTCTGCCGCACGGTCAGCCGAGTGGCTGGACCCTCAACGAAACAGCTGACTTCCAGTGCCATCGGGCCGAACGGTTCCGATTGGGGTGGGAGCCAGTAGGCGTCGGCCAGAAAGAACTCCTTCTTTGGACGGAACTCCATGACCGTACCGTAGAAGACACCCCCAAGGGTGCCGAGCATCTGATCGCTGAACGGTGTCGACCGCCATTCCACCGCGTACACCCCGAGCGGACGCGGCGTGGTGACCGAACGCACCGTGTTCCACCAATCGCCGAGCGCCTTCGGGTCGAAGAACGCTGACAGGACGGTGCCTGGGGCCGCGGTGATTACGACCGAATGCTCGAAGGTCAGGGGAGGGACGGCCATGAGTGAGACGCTGCCGATGGTATCGGTCAGGCCCAGGTTCAGTAAAGCAGGTAGCGCTCGCACTGCTGCCTGAATTTGTCGACACCGTCCTCGATGGCGTGATCCACCTCGGACCAGTCGGCGTCGGAATCGATCAGCGTTCGTATCCGGGACGAACCGGTCAGGATGTTGATCGGCGGGAGCACGGTCTCGTACTCGTATGGTGGCGTCCGCCAGCGGAAGTGGTCCGGCGCTTGCGCCCGGCAGGTCGCGAGCACCGCCACGGCCGCTTCCACCGGCTTGAAGCGGACCCGGTCCGTTACATGTAGCTGGCATCCACCGCACGTGGCTCCGGCGTGCTTCTGGAACGTGGGCTGGAATTCCGTCGGTCGAAAGTGTACGCCCGGCAGACTGCGCGCGTTCAGGGCGTCGGCCAGTGGGGTGGCGGTGAGCCATGGCGCTCCGAATAGCTCGAACGGCCGGGTGGTGCCTCGACCTTCTGACAGGTTGGTGCCTTCGAGCAGCACCATGCCCGGATAGACAATCGCGCCCTCGAGGGTGGGTAGATTCGGTGAAGGTAGCACCCACGGCAGTCCGGTGTCGTCGTGAAACATCTCCCGCCGCCACCCGTCCATCGTCAGCACGTCGAGCTCGGCCCCGATGCCGAACCCTTCGTTGCAGAGCCGGGCCATCTCCCCGATCGTCAGTCCGTGCCGCAACGGCACTGGGTAGAGGCCGACGAACGATTCGAAGCCCGGCTCGAGCATCGGGCCTTCGACGGCCAGCCCACCGATCGGGTTGGGGCGATCACACACGACGACGGGCACCTTGGCCCGTTCGCACGCCTTGAGGGCGTTTGCCAGGGTGTGGATATAGGTGTAGACCCGGGTACCTATGTCTTGCAGATCCACGACCAGCGTGTCGAGGTCGGACAGCATCTCGGACGTTGGCTCGCGGGTTTCGCCGTAAAGCGAATACACCGGCACGTCAAGGGAAGGATGGCGCGCATGGTCGGTTTCGACCATGTTGTCCTGGACGTCGGCCCGGAAACCGTGCTGCGGGCCGAACAGCGCCGCCAGTGAGACGTCGGACATCCCGACCACCTGGTCAACGATGTGTCGGAGCCGGCCATCGATCGAGGCTGGGTTCGAGAGGAGGCCGACCCGCCTATCGGCAATCTTCGGCGCGAGCTTCGCCGAGCCCAGCGAGACTGTCACAGGCGCAATTATAAGGCCGTTGCCTTATGGTGCAGGACGCTATCCCCAGTCCGTGCTATCATTTGCGCCCGACGACATGCCAACCGCACAGGCCCGGAGCCGGGTTTCCGTGTCGCGGCCGTCCCCGCCAGCCGTCCGTCCCTTTCTCAAGTGGGCTGGAGGGAAGCGTCAGCTCCTCCCAGAAATTACCCGATTCGTGCCACCCAGTTTCGGGGCGTACTGCGAGCCGTTCCTGGGGAGCGGCGCCGTGTACTTCGATCTCGAGAGCCGGGGGCTGCTGGAGGGCCGTCGGGCGGCCCTGATGGACAACAACCCCGACCTCATCGGGGCCTGGCTGTCCCTGCGGGAGGATCCAGAAGCGGTGATCCGCTCGTTGCGTCGGTTGGCCGGAGCGCACCGAGACGACCCTAAGGCCGCCTACTACCGGGTGCGGGACGAGCGTTTCAATCCGGCCCGCGCTGAGCTGATCTCGGCCGGCGGCCGGTGGAGCGAGGATTACGACGCGTCGCTGGCTGCGATGTTCGTCTATCTTAATCGCACAGGCTTCAATGGCCTGTTCCGCCTCAATAATGCGGGACGATTTAATGTGCCCGTGGGTAGATACGCCAACCCTCGGATCTGCGACGCTCCCAATCTGCGCGCCGTCTCCGCCGTCCTCTCTCGTCCTGGCGTCGAACTGCGCGAGGACCGGTTCGAGTCGGTCTGCGAATGGGCGATGCCGGGCGACTTCATCTACTTCGATCCCCCCTACGCCCCAACAAGTGCGACCGCATCCTTCACCGCCTACACCCCGGGCGGCTTCAATGGCGACGCTCAGCGTCGGCTCCAGATGGTCGTGGTCGAGCTGGCTCGCCGTGGCTGCCACGTGCTGCTCAGTAACTCCACTGCTCCGGATATCACTGCCCTTTACGCCGATAACGTGATGGCTCGGGCCGCCGGGTTGCGTGCGGTGCGGGTGTCGGCCCGGCGCGCGATCAACTCCAGGGGCGGATCGCGCGGAGCGGTCGAGGAGTACCTAATCTCCAATATCCCGGCTCGCGACCGAACCTGACGGTTGACGGCGTTCGATAGGTAGGGCGAAGACGGGTATGATGTCCGTTTCGATCCGCGCCCGATGGAGCTGCCGTGACCAATACCGAGCTACATACTGACCTGCGCACCGCCGTGCGCGAGCTCTGCTCCCACTTTCCCGATACCTACTGGCGAGAGCTCGACGCGAAGGAGGCATATCCAGAGGAATTCGTTAAGACTCTGACCGAGGCCGGATTCTTGGCCGCTCTGATCCCCGAAGATCTCGGCGGGTCTGGCCTGGGGATCGCCGAAGCGTCGATCATCCTCGAGGAGGTGAATCGTTCGGGTGGGAACTCCGCCGCTTGCCACGCGCAGATGTACATCATGGGCACGTTGCTGCGGCACGGGTCCGACGAACAGCGTCGCCAGTACCTGCCCAAGATCGCCTTGGGCGAACTGCGTCTGCAGGCGTTCGGCGTGACCGAGCCGACGACGGGCACCGATACGACGCAGATGAAGACGATGGCTGTCCGCAAGGGCGACACCTATGTTGTCAATGGGCAGAAGGTGTGGATCTCGCGGGTCGAGTATTCGGACCTGATGTTACTGGTTGCGCGCACCACGCCGATCGAAGAGGTCAAGAAGAAGACCGAGGGCTTGACCGCCATGCTGGTCGACCTGAAGCAGGCAGTGGGGAACGGGATGACGGTGGTGCCCATCCGGGCGATGATCAATCACGCGACGACCGAGGTGTTCTTCGACAATCTCGAGGTGCCGGTGGCGAATCGGATCGGCGAAGAGGGACAGGGGTTTCGTTATCTCCTTGACGGTCTGAACGCCGAGCGGATCCTGATTGCGGCCGAGTGCGTCGGTGACGGTCGCTGGTTCATCGACCGGGCCCGGAAGTACGCCAGCGATCGCGTCGTCTTTGGCCGGCCGATTGGTAAGAACCAGGGCATCCAGTTCCCGATTGCGCGCGCGCACGTCAACGTCGAGGCTGCCGATCTCATGCGGATTCGGGCCGCCGCGCTGTTTGACGAAGGGAAACCCTGCGGCGCCGAAGCGAACATGGCGAAGCTGTTGGCCGCCGACGCCTCTTGGGAGGCGGCGAATGTCACCATGCAGACCTATGGCGGGTTCGGATTCGCCGAGGAGTACGACATCGAGCGCAAGTTTCGGGAGACTCGGCTCTATCAGACGGCGCCGATCTCGACGAATCTCATCCTGTCCTATATCGGCCAGCACGTGTTGGGCATGCCGCGGTCGTTCTGATCACTATGCTTCCTCTCGAGGGGGTCACCGTCCTCTCGCTCGAGCAGGCGGTGGCCGCGCCCTTTGCGACCCGACAGCTGGCTGATCTGGGCGCCCGCGTCATCAAGATCGAGCGCCCCGGTGTGGGTGACTTCGCACGTTCGTATGACGCGACGGTGCAGGGCGAGTCGTCGCACTTCGTCTGGCTCAACCGGTCGAAGCAGTCGCTCACGCTCGATGTCAAGCATCCCGAGGCCGCTGAGGTGTTGTCGCGGTTACTCAGCCGGGCGGACGTCTTCGTACAGAACCTGGCCCCGGGGGCGACCGGCCGACTTGGCCTGTCCGCCGAGACGTTGCGGGCGCGGTATCCCCGCCTGGTGGTTTGTGAGATCTCCGGCTATGGCTCGACGGGTCCCTACCGGGACCGCAAGGCGTACGACCTGCTGGTGCAGGCTGAGGCAGGGCTGCTCTCGATCACCGGCACGCGGGACGAGTCGGTGAAGGTGGGTATCTCGGTGGCGGACATCGCGGCCGGGATGTATGCCTATTCCGGCATCCTGACCGCGCTGTTGATGCGACACCAGACTAATGCCGGCACGGTCGTGGAGGTCTCGATGCTCGAAGCTCTGGGTGAGTGGATGTCGTATCCGTACTACTACGGCGTCTACGGCGGTACTCCGCCTCCACGCTCAGGAGCCAGGCATGCCGTGATCGCCCCCTACGGTCCGTTCGCCGGCGGCGATGGAAACGTTGTCTATCTCGGTATCCAGAATGAGCGGGAGTGGAAGCTCTTCTGCGCCGATGTGTTGCGCAGTCCCGAGCTCGCCGCGGATCCCCGGTTCGACTCTAACGCGCGTCGCGTAGCGAATCAGCGGGACCTCGACCTGGAGATCGAAACGGTTTTCAGCGCCCTCGCCACACCGGAGATTTTAGAGCGGCTGGAGCGCTCGAAGATTGCCAGCGGGCGGATGCGGACGGTGGCGCAGTTCGCCGAACACGAGCAACTGGCGGCCCGTTCGCGCTGGTGCGATGTGGAGACACCATCGGGCACCATCCGCGCCACCTTACCGCCCGCCACCATTGAGGACGTCAAGCCGGTCATGGCGTCCGTGCCCTCGCTTGGCGAGGCCACCGATGCGGTCTTGGACGAGCTGGGTTTCGATTCCTCGACGGTCCGTCGGTGGCGCGACGAGGGAGTGATCTAACAGGAGAGGAGTCACGATGCCAATCAAAGAAGGGTGGACCGGACGGGTCTACGAAGATTTCGAGGTGAGCGACATCTACGAGCACCCCCTCGGCCGCACGGTGCTTGCCGCCGACAACACCTGGGCCACGCTGCTTTCGATGAACACCAACCCGATCCACTTCGACCATGCGTTCGCTGCCAATACGCCGTTCGGGCGCACCCTGGTGGACTCGACGTTCACCCTGGCGGTGGTGACTGGCCAGTCGGTGACCGATCTATCTCAGAACGTCATGGCCAACCTGGGCTGGGATGAGGTGCGGTTGCCGAATCCGGTGTTCGACGGCGACACGATCTACTCGCGGAGCGAGGTGCTGGCTAAGCGGGAATCGAACTCAAGGCCGACGGTTGGCATTGTCACCGTCAAGTCGACCGGGTTCAACCAGGACGGTAAGATCGTCATCGAGTTCAAGCGCACGTTCATGGTCTACAAACGAGGGCACGTGCCGCCGCGGTTCCGTCCGCCCTCACCCGAGTAGGACGAGTCTGGGAGCGTTATGCGGGACTGGACGCGGCGGGTGTGTCGCGTAGGGCGGGTCTCCGGACTGGGCCTGCTGATCGCCGTTCTGGCGGTCGGTTGCGGGCCTTCCTTGCCAGAGGTTGATGGCGATCTGGCCTTCGTCGGGGTGAACGTGCTCCCGATGACGGGCCGCGGCGGTCCGGTGGTTCTCGAGAACCAGACCGTGGTAGTCGACGGTCGCCGGATCGTCGCGATCGAGCCTACCGCCGACGTGGCCGTAACCGACGGCGTGAGGCTGGTCGAGGCCGAGGGCCAGTATCTGATGCCCGGGCTGGCAGAGATGCACGGGCATCTGCTGGGCCGGCCGCTGCTACCGGCTGACATCCAGAACCTGCTCTTCCTCTACGTCGCCAATGGCGTGACCACGGTTCGCGGGATGCAGGGCGATCGATCGCACTTCAGGCTCCGCGACCAGATTGCACGGGGGGAGACCATCGGTCCCCGTCTGTTTCTCAGCAGTCCCTCGTTGAACGGTGCGCACGTCACTTCTCCCAAGGTTGGCGCCCAGCTCACCCGCGAGTACGAGCAACGGGGGTACGACCTGGTCAAGATGCACGAGGGGTTGAGCCTCGAGAGCTTTGATGCGGTGGCCGATATGGCCCGTGAGGTTGGTATCCCCTTTGGAGGCCACGTGCCAGACGAGGTGGGGCTGCTCCGCGCACTTGAGGCCGGCCAGGTGTCGATCGACCACCTCGATAACTACATCCAGGCGCTGGTCCCCGAGGATCTTCGGCCGGCCGAGTCCGTCGGGCTGTTCGGGGTGGGCGAGCTGCTGCCGTTCGTGGACGAAGGCCGCCTGCCTGAGCTCGTCGAAGCGACCCGGACTGCCGGTGCCTGGGTGGTGCCGACGATGGTGCTGTGGGAGACGGCTTTCTTCGGCGCTTGGTCATCGGCGGAGTTGCGAGGCGAGCGGCCCGAATTGCGTTTTGTGCCGCCGGAGCTCGTGATTGAGTGGTCGCAGGCGATCGACGGCCGACTCGCGGGGACGGATCGGGTGGCCAATCGAGGGATCCGTGAGCTGCGGCGAACGATCCTGCGGGCGCTCGTCGATGGCGGCGTTCGGATCTTGCTAGGTACTGATTCGCCCCAGATCTTCAGTGTGCCAGGGTTTTCGCTGCACCATGAGATGGCGTTGTGGGTCGAGAACGGCATGACGCCCTACGAGGTGCTCGAGACCGGCACCCGCCGGGTGGCCGAGTACTACGATGCGACCGACGACTTCGGGTCGGTCGAGGTCGGTCTCCGCGCGGACCTTCTGCTACTGACCGCCAATCCAATCGAGAATATAGACAATGTCGCCAAGCGAGCGGGGGTGATGTTGAACGGCCGCTGGTTCCCCGAAACCCACATTCAGCAGAGGTTGGCGGAGATGGCGACGTTCTACGGTCATTGGACCGCACCCCTGCAGCCAAGAACCCATGACAACCCTTGAGCCGTCGTCCGCCCTGGTGCGCTGTGGTGAGTTTGTCGCCAGCGCCCATGTTCTTCCTGCCGCACGAGACGCGGCGCGCAACGCTGTACTGGATACGGTTGGCGTGACCCTGGCCGGGTCGATCGAGCCGGCAGCTCGCTTGGTGCGCGAGGTGGCCAGGAGTGAGGGGGGCGCAGCACGTTGTGGCGTTCTTGGCACGGGCGAGCGGACGGGAGCCGGCTGGGCGGCGCTGGCCAACGGTACCGCCGCCCATGCCCTGGACTTTGACGACATGTGCTTCGTGTCGATGGCCCATCCCTCCGCCCCGCTAGTTGCGGCTGGCCTGGCGGCGGCGGAGTTGGTCGACGCCAGCGGAGAGGCGTTGCTCGATGCCTACTGCGTCGGCTTCGAGCTTGAGGCGGCGCTCGGCCGGGTCATGAACCCGACCCACTACGAGCGGGGGTGGCACGCCACCTCCTCCATCGGAACGTTGGGGGCGGCCGCGGTGGTTGCCCGTCTACTCGGGCAGGATCCTGCGACCACCGTACGTAGCCTGGCCATCGCGGCGTCGGGCGCCTGCGGGCTGAAGGAGAGCTTCGGCACCATGGTAAAGCCACTGCAAGGCGGTCTAGCTGGCCGCCACGGGGTGCTGGCGGCACAGCTGGCCGCGACCGGCTTCACTGCGACCGAGCTCGCTGTCGAGGGGGCGCAGGGGCTGTTGGTGGCGATGCAGTCGCGGGGGGACGATTTCTCTTCCGAGGTGAGGGCGCTCGGGCAGCAGTGGGAGATCGTTGATGGCGGGATCACGGTAAAGCTCTATCCGTCCTGCGCGGCGACCCACCCGACCATCGACACGCTCATCGACCTGCGAGCCGAACATGGATTCGGGCCCGAAGATGTCGAAGAGATCGAGGTGGCCGTCGACAGCGTCACTCCGACCGTGCTCATTCACGACCGGCCGTCGACCGGACTCGAAGGGAAGTTCAGCATGCACTTTTGCGCCGCCTCGGCCGTCGTCCACGGCCGGGTCGGTATCGAGACCTTCGAGTCAGGTGTCGACGACCCGATTGTGCGTGCTCTCTTGCCGCGGGTCGTCATGCGGGCCGACCCTGAGGTCGGCATCGATCAGCCCACGCTCACCGAGGCGGTCGTCACCGTACGGCTGAAGGACGGTCGAACCCTCGAGCGCCGCGTGCGCGGGGCTCGCGGCTATCCGATGAATCCGCCGACGCGTGACGATTTGGAGCAGAAGTTTCTATCCTGCGCCCGTCGTACCCTGTCGGCCGAGGCCGCCGATGATGCGCTGGCCTGGCTTCGCGATCTCGACCAGCGCCCTATTACCGGGTTGGTGGAACTGGTTGGCCAGCCAGCCGCCGCCGTCTGAGGAAGTTATGCCACATCGCCGTGTTCGTCGGTCCATCCTGTTCGTGCCAGCCGTCCGTCCCGATCGTCTTCCGAAAGCGATCGCGACCGGGGCCGATGCGGTCTGTCTCGATCTGGAAGACGGTGTCAGTTTCGCTCAGAAGGACGAGGCCAGATCACAGGCGCTGGCGTTGTTGAAGGACCCGGACGCGGGGCGGGCCGAGGTGGTGCTCCGGGTGAACGAGCCGGCGTCGGAGCTGGGCGAGCGGGATCTCACCGCGTTGCTCAAGTCTGGCGTTCGCCCTGATGCGCTGATGATACCCAAGATCAGCGGGCCGGAGACGATCCAAGCGCTCGACCGCCGGCTGGCTGGCCGTTTGGACGATCTTCCGCTCTACGCTCAGATCGAGACGGCCGCCGGGGTCGCCCACGCTGACGCGATCGCCACCGCGTCGCCGAATGTGGCCGTCATGTTCTTCGGCGCGGTCGATCTGTCAGCTGACCTCGGGTGCGTCATCGAATGGGATGCATTGCTGTATGCGCGCTCCAGGGTGGTCACGGCGGCGGCGCTGGCCGGAGTCGACGCGATGGACACTCCGTTCCTCGACGTCAAGGCACCTGACGCGCTAGCGGAGGAGTCGCGAGCGGTACGGCGGCTCGGGTTCACCGGCAAGGCTGCGATTCACCCCACCCAGGTGATGCCGATTCAGTCCGCCTTCTCACCGGACGAAGAGACCGTCGCCTGGGCCAGGAAGGTGGTAGCCGCCTATCAGGAGAACCGGGGCGGGGTCTTGCTGGTGGAGGGGAAGCTGGTTGAACGTCCCGTGATCGCGGCCGCGGAACGGGTCCTGGCGATCGCCGACGCGATCGAGGCGGCGACCTAGCCGACGGCCGGGCTGGCAACCAATGCCGGCGGCGGGGTGGCCGTCACCGACACGGTGTCTCTGCTGTGGCGTTTCCGTATCTGCTCGTTACGGTCATGGGCCAGCGCGTTCTGGAGCAGCGGCAGGTGGAACACGCCGTCGCCGCAGATCGCCACCGTGTCCGCCGAGATCGAGACCCACCCCAACTCTTCGAACGCCGCCCACACGACTCGGTGTTCCTCGACCACATCGGTCCCGAAGAGCTGGACGTAGGCGGCGCGATCGACAGACATCCCTTGCATTTCCTGGAACAGCAGATGCAGCTGGAGGTCCGGTCGGCCGTAGTGAAAGCCCCGCATCGCGGGATAGCGCCCCTCCCGGATGCAGTCGAAGTACTCGGCGATGCGGACCTGATTCATGAAGGCCCAGCCTGGCGCTTGAGGAGTGCCGAAGAAGAATGAGATGCCGGCGTAGCCCCAACCCCAGGCGTCGAAGCCGATGGCGCCCTGGTCGTCGGTCTGGAACGGCTTACGGAAGAGTTCCTCGTAGAGATAGGAGCTCGGGAGCTCCGAGTCCTGCCGCTCGAAGTCGTATGGCGTCACCTGTCGATAGCCATGCGCTTCCAGCACCTCCTTGCCCACTCGATACATCTCCAGGTTCTGTTCGGTCGAGGGCAGCTCGGATCGATGGTGACGCGAGAAGGCGGTGCGACCGGCCACGTTGAGCTCGTAGTGGGTGATGTGGGTGACGCCGGTGGCGGCGACCGCCTCGAGGTCACGTACCATGTGGTCCAGCGTCTGGTTCGGCCAGCCGAAGATCAGGTCCACGCTCGCCGGGAGCCCCAGCGCCTCACATGATTCGAGGGTGCTAAAGACCTGCTCGGCCCGTTGCTTTCGCCCACTCGCCTTGATCAGCTCGTCGTCCAGCTGCTGGACGCCCATGCTGATGCGGTTCATGCCGCTCTGCTTCATGCCGAGTAGCTTGTCGTGGCTGAACGTCTGCGGGATGCCTTCGAGGGTGATCTCGATGTGGGGAGGGATCTCGAAGACGCCTCGCACGACGTCCATCAGCCGCGGGTATTGATCAGCTTTGTAGAGGTTCGACGTGCCTCCGCCGAAGTAGATGCTGGCCAGCTCGGCCCCGGCGAAGTGGTCGCGGAATAGATCGCCCTCACGTTCCAGATAGCCGAGATACTCGTCCAGCTGACGGTGATTCGTGTAGATCTCGCTCGGGAACAGGCAGAAACCGCACCGATCCGGGTCGGTCGGTAGGCAGTACGGGGTCCCGATGTAGAGGTTGATCCGTTTCCGAAGAGCGCGTCCCGCGGTGGCGCGGTCCGCGAGTACCTGGTCCATCGGAACCTGCTGCTCCAGCCACTGCACGGGCGACGGGTAGCCGTGGAGCACCTTGTTGCTCTGGCGGCGGCGGCGTTGCTTGTCCACGAAGGCGTGAACCGCCTCAATGCTGTGCATGCTGGGTACAGAGAAACCGGAGGCGCCGAACGGCGTGCCATGGCGCTGGAACTCGTCTCGTTAGTGACTGGATTGTCGACCGGACAGGAGGGGTTGTCAACCCGAGTCGAGTGGGCGTCCGCGGGCAAAGCCGAGACCTGGAATACAACCTGCGGCCGACTGATTTTGAGTGCTTGCGACGGAACTTCGTTACCGGATCTTCGCAAGAACGGCGTGATGATAGTTGAAGTCGACCCGCCTCGGTCGTGCTGGGAGCGGCAGGGATACCCGCACTTCTTCCTCATCGACCCAGATCCTTCGGAGCATCGGCGGGCGGTTCTCGAAGGTTAGATGGATCGGCACCGGCATCCGGAACCCGGCCGAGACGTCCCTCTGGCGAACGGTACCCTCCAAGACGTACCCGTCGCTCTCCGTGCGCACGTCTAGGTCCACGTCGTAGGTCGGGACCTCGACTCCGTAGACCCACTGGTCGAAGAACCAGTCCATCGGTTCGCCAAACGCCTCGTCGACCGCGTTCTCGAACGACCGGGTCGACATGACGCCGCCGACGTGCGCGGTCGCGTATCCCCGCATCAACTGGCGGAAGCGTTCGTCGCTCCCCGTGTCGGGGTCGAGCAGCATGGCGCGCAGCATATGCAGGATGTAGGCGCCTTTCTCGTAGACGATGACCCGGTAGTCGAACGGGGTCTCGGTGGAGTTCAGCCGATGGCCTACCACCAGCGCTCCAGAGTCGTGGCCGTCGCTTCGTTGGAGCGCGCCCGGCGAAAATCCGTAGTGGCGCAGGCCCATACCCTGTCCCACCTGGCCTTCGCCTAGCACGTCGTGCCGCCAGGCGTCGATCATCTCAAGGAACTGGTCCTCATCCTCCAGGGCTTGAAGCGCGTACAGTGCCGCCGCGTACTGGGCAAAGCCCTCGCTCATCCACTGGTCCCGATAGTCTTCCCAGTCAATGGCGGCGCCCCACCACTGGTGAGCGACCTCGTGGGCCCGGAACAATTCCGCCTCGCCGGTGTGGAGCTCCCCGAAGGCCTGATAGGAGAGTAGTAGCAGGCCGGGAAAGGCCTGACCACTTTGGGTCGGGGTTTCGGTGGTCAACAAGGAGGAGAACGGGAACGGTCCGAAGTAGTCGCTGAAGAGCTCAATCGATGCCGTGAGGTCCTCGACCGTCTTTTCCCGGTTGCCCGGCGCAAAGCCCAGGTGGTTGTCGTTGCCGTACACTGAGACCGCCGGCGGCGACGCGCGTTCGACCGTTGTTACGTCGAATTGTCCGAGGTGGAATGACATGTTGCGTACCGGCTCGTCGGTGACCCAACGCATGATCCGAGTGTCGTCCACCACCTCTTCGCGGGTCATGACGCCGCCGCTGGCCACCTGATAGCGCTCAGGCATCCGGAAGGTCAGGTCAAGCCGGGTCAACCGGGTGTCTGGATGACGGGGTTGCCAGTAGATAGTGTCCTTGAGCAGGAAGTCGTTGCTCTCGCGAAGGCGTTCGATGAGCTCGCCCTCGTAGGCCAGCTGCACGACGAATCGTTCTCCCGCCTCGAACGTGCGCGGTAGCTCGATCGTGATCCAGGGCTCGAAGACGTCGTCAGCCATGAGCCGATCGTCACGTTCGCGGACGAAGGGGACCGCCTCGCCGGAGAGGGGGGTCGGCTTGTCCGGTGCGGGAGCTTCCGCGGCGGTGTTCTCCGTCGCCTCCATCTGGAGGAGCGAGGGCGACGTGTCTCCCTCTGGCGGTGGAGCGAGTCTGACGTCGATCACCTCCAGCACCTGGCTCAGTAACAGACGAAGACCCCGCGTGGGCTCCAATGGCTCGATCAGCAGCGCCGCGGTCCCACTCGCGTCTCCGTTGCCCTCAAGCGCGAGATCCACCTGGGCGCGTGGCACTCTGATGCGCGGGTTCCATGCGTCGCTGTCGAGTGGCCGGGCCGGTAGCCCCAGCGCGCCACCGGTTACCTCGTCGTCGAGGCTTTCCGGATCGACGACGTAGCCATCAAGTGCGCGCGCGCGCTGCTCCGCGGTGAAGTCAGGCAGGAAGTCGACGCGGAGCCAGTAGTCTCGGATGCGTCGCCGGCTATCGTGCTTGTAGAGTTCGACTTCCTCTCTCGCGCCTGGGTCGCGTGTGATGGTGAGCCAGCCTTCGTCCTTAGTGTCGATATCGGCTAGGAGAAACGCACGGTCGCTCTGAAGCGTGCCGGCTTGCCGCCGGAGGAGGTCCTCCAGGATCCGTCCGTCAGGGTTGTGGAGTTGGTCCTCAAGCCGATCTTCCCGCCGGTCGTCGAGATACCGCGCGGCTCGTTTGGGGTCGCCCTCGTCGTCGGCCGGGTCGGCCAACGCACGGAGGTCTCGCAGTGTGTCGCTTACGGACCAGACCACGAGTCGCTCGAACGCTTCGTCGACGTGGTGGTCGTCGGAGAGCTTCTCCAACTGGTGGTACTCCACCGCGTCCGGAGCGAACCCGCGGAGCACGCCGTCTCCGAGGTAGACGGCGATCGGTATTAGGCCGTCGACTTCGTGCCCGAGATAGAGTCGGCCGTCGGATAGCTCCAGTTCGAAACGGTCGAGACGCAGGCGCTGGCCACGGATGCGACCTGCGTAAGTCATCTCCTCCCCGCGCAGCGTGGAGTAGCGGCCTGGCGGTTCCCGTTCCTCGTCCTGTGCCACGCTCGGGGTGGGTATCCCTAGAGTGACCGCGTAGACGGCGAGCGGCAGCAGTACGACTCGGCCGCTGGGCATGTCGCCAGCGTACACCAGCTTGTCAGGACTGGACGTAGGCAGGGGGCCCGGCAGCGGGTGGTGGGGTCATCGGTCACCCAAGCTTAGGCTGGCGCCACTTGTGGAAAAGTGAGCGGTTTTGCCCCATGGGTGCCTCGTCCGGTCGCGTTTCCGATGACCCTGCTATGTCAAACGCTAGGGCGTCGAGAACTGAACACCGGTTCTCTCGGAACGTCCTCGACGGCAATCCTGAAGCAGTGGGAGCCCGAAGGATGCGACCAGAAGGCACCTTCGTCCTGAAGCTGTTCCGCGGTGGAGAAGCTCGTGCACAGCTCGTAGCTGTCTTCTGCAAGCACTTGATAGGAATACGGTTCTCCGGACTCAGGGTCGCTCAGCTGAAGTTTCGGTTCGGCCGAGGACTCCAGCACCCTGAGCGCAAGAGGAAGCGCGCCGACCCGATTCCAGTACACGTCCACGGCCCGGGCCACCGCACGAAGCTCGCTCCGGCGTCGGGCATCAAGGCGTCGGTCCCGCTCGGCGGCCGGCGACCCGAGGAGCCCGAGCCCGATTCCCACCGCCATGGTGGCTACGAGGATCGCCGCGACGAGTAGTCGCGTACCCCCGGGGGAGCCGGCCTTCATGCCTCAGTCTCGCGTTCGTCGGCACGGAGGTCTGAGAGGTAGTACCAGAATCCGCCGCCCGCCAGCGCTCCGACGGTGAGGACCTTGAGCAAGAATCTGGTGGTCAGCTCACCCCCCAGCAGGTTGAAGACCAGCGTGGTGATATCGCCGATTAGCACCGCCGCCGCCACGAACAGCGTGAGATAGGTCAGCCACCGCCGCACCTTCGATGCCCGCTTCGCTGGGTCGGCCGCCAGTTCCTTGCCTATCAGCTTGGAGAGTCCGACGAAGAGTGGGCCGGCGACGATCAGGAGAGACACGGACCAGCGGATTTGTTCGCGCATGACCTGGACGGGTCGCGTGTAGCTGGGATCTGGGAACGCGTAGTTGATCAGTTCGAAGAGGAGCTGGCCCAGGCTGAACGCACTCAGATAGAGCGCCGTAAACAGCAGGAGGTAGACGAAGGCGTCCCTGGCTGACAGGTACGGCTGCGGGCGGGGGACCGGGAGCGGAAACTCCACGTCAGCGTAGCAGCTAAGGGCTCCGCGAATGGCCGCCCCATCCCAGCCGGCGTTCTTGAGCGTCGTCCGCAGGCGAGATCGATCTACACCGCGGGCCAGACCGTCCCTGACGAATCGACGAAGTTCTTCGGGGGCTGCCATCACTCCTCCTCAGGTATCCAGTCTGCGTGTGAGCTCGCGTATCGTACCGACCGTGCGCTCTAGGTCGGCCTCGGGGAGACCGTCAGCGATTCGGGCGGCCCAGTCGTGACCGACGTCGGTCAGCGCGGCTTCGATCCGTTCACCTTTCCGAGTCAAGACGAGCAAGGGTGAACGAACATGGTCGGGGTTGGGGTCGTAACGCACGAGGCCGTCCTTGGCGAGCAGGTCTGCGACCCGCTGCACGCTCTGGCGCGACATACCCATGCGCCGGGCGATCTGCGGAACGGTCCTGGTTTCCTCGGCCACTGCACCGATGACCTGCCACCGCGCCTGCGTCTGGCCGAGCGGCGCGGTCAATGCGGCGCCGTGGCGCAGGAGCGCGCCGTTCAACCGAAAGATCTCGAGTACCAGCCGTCGGAGGGCGTCTGCGCTGGCGGGTCGAGTGGCCGGGATGTACTGGTCTGAACCCATATGACACTATTAAGCCATATAGACATTATACTGTCAATATAAATAGCCGTGCTACTCTGCCGCAGTTGCTGGCGACCCGAGGCGCTGATCGGGTTATGACTGGACGGGAAGGACCGGTTGCTGAGGTTGCAACTTACTACCTCCGCGCGGTCCTTGGGGGAGGCACTCGTGTGGCTACGAGCCCCATCCAAGTCATGGAAGATCCCGACCAGACGCCTCGAGTGACGCCCGCCCGCAGGGCTGGAGAGCCTGCTCCAACCCCGCGGTCTTGCTAGTGGGGAGTCGTGTGCGGTATATCGACTTCTGAATCGAGTGTCCGCTCTTCGTCTTCGACTCCGAACTCAACATAGGCGTCGCCAAGCAGACGCACCAGCTCCCGTAGTTCTCGCTTGGTGAGCTTCAACACTAGGGGACCCAGATCTACGTGGATGCAGCCGTGTTGACACTGCGACACGGTCCAGTGCCGCCGTTTACGGGGTTGCTCTTCTGACGTTTCCTGTTTCATGACGTCTCCGTACTACCAATCGAGGGCCAGAGACGTGATGACGCTGCGTCCCGGGCTCGAATAGCGGTCGATTACTGGGTCGTTCGTGCCTCGGCCGCGGACGTTCCACCACTCAAAATAGGTTTCATCGGCTAGGTTCAGTAGTCCGATTCGGAAGGTCACCGCGTCGGCCGGCCGGATCGAGGTGACGAAGTCAACCACCTGGTACCCGTCCGGCGCGAATTGTCCGTCACCGGCATCCAAAGCAGTCTGTCCTTCAGTGATCCGTACCGACAGCTCGCTTGTCCACCAGCCGTCTGGGTCGATGTACTGGAGCCCAATGACGCCTTCGTCCGGCGTAATCGAACCGAGGGGTGTGTCGGTGTCGCCGGACACGTCGGTCCCGGTTATGGCGGCCCAGCTAGCGCGGAGGCGGACACGATTAGTGAGATACGTGTCGGCCCTCACTTCGACTCCCCCGATCTCTACCTCTGATAGGTTCTGGCTCTGGAACTCCAGGAGGAATGTGGCGGGGTTGAACCCAACCGCGGTCAGCTCGATGAAGTCATCGTAGCGATTCGAGAAGGCGGTGACATCCAGGCTTGTCCGGCCCAATGCGGCCCGCAGCCCAACTTCAATGTTGTCGCTCGTCTCGGCATTTAACCCCGCGTTCGGGAGCGTGGTGTATCCGCCCGCTAGGTTGGTGAAGCCGGTGTTGATCGCGCTGTAGGGAGGTGCGCGGAAACCGCCGGCATACTGGGCGTGCGCGGTTAGGTCGTCCGTGATCAAGACCGTGGCGCCAATCTTCGGCGACATCGCGTCGGCCGAGAAATCAGCTGGCACCGGATTCAGTCCGGCAAGGTAAACCGCGTCCTCCTGGTTGGCGTCGAGTGAGTACCGGTCGTAGCGGATTCCCGGGACGATGGTCAGACGGTCTACGCGGAGCTCGGCTTGCACATAGACGCCGGTCTCATCAACGTCGCTCTCTGGGAAATACTTCGCCGGGAAGATGAGGCTGGTCGGCACCGGCGCACCGGTGATGATGTTCGTTTCGCTGCGATCACGCAGCACATCGAACGCATCACGTGTGAAGCTGGCGCCGAAGGTCAGCATCAGCCCGTTCTCGGTACCCCCGACCCAGTGTTGTCCTTGCCCTGAGGCGCCGAAGCCCCGCTGCTCGAAATTGACGGTGCCGGTCCTCGCGGACAGCGTGGGCGGACCGAACGCGACGATTGATCGGGACTCGTCTACGACTTGGGAGGTGTCGCTCCCCTGGCCGTAGACCCGCCAGGTGAGCACGTCTAGTCCACGCTGCGGTGTCAGGACGTGATCGAGCGAGATTCGCCAGCGCTCCTGAGTGTCGAGGGCCTGCGCGCTCGTCGTGCTGAACGCGACCGGACCGTAGAAGGTTGTGCCCTGAAGCGAGTACGCCGTCGTGTTGATCTGGGTGTCGAACACCTCGATCGCGCTTCGGAAGATGTTTCCTGGAGACGCCGTGAAAACCATCTTGCCGAGCGCCTGCAGGCCTTCGCGGTCTTGAGGGTTTGGTGCGGTGCGGGTGACGTCCAGTGTTTCGATCGTGCCCTGGTTCTTGGTCTCGTTCCCCCGGCTGTAACTGGTAAACAGCGACCCCTGCACGCTCTCGTTGCCTAGGGCGAACGCGAAGTTGCCGCTGGTATCGTCAGAGCGTCCGTCCCAGGTGGTCTTGACGCCGAGGTAGCGCTTCTGGTCCAGCAAGTAGTCGGCGGGGTCTTTCGTGAACAAGGACACGACACCGCCTAGGGCGTCGCTGCCGTAGAGGGCCGAGTTGGCGCTCCGGACGATCTCGACCGACTTGAGCGTGTCGACGTCGAGGCCTGCCTGATGGATGCTGAACGGCCCGAAGTCGAACTGCTCGGAGGTCTGTACCCCATCGACCTGGGTCATGACACGGTTACCACCCACGCCACGAATGTTGAAGCCGTTCAAGCCGAGTCGGGTTACGTCGTTCTCGACATAGACGCCAGGTTCGAACTTGACGAGGTCGGAGAAGCTCTCGACCATCCGCTCCGCGATGGTTTCGCTATCGATGACCGACACCACGCCCGGGGTCTCCCTCAGCGATGACGGCGAAAGCGTGGCCGTGACCGTTATCTCATCGAGATACGTCGTCGGCTCGTCGTCGGTCGACTGATTGGTGCTGGCACTAGTCGACGTTTGCGGCTGAGCCAGCACCTCGGCCGGCAGGAGTGCCACCGTCAGCGAGAAGACGAGGACGGCTCCTGCCCCCTGGGGGCCGCGTCCGCGTCGGAACTGTTGTACGAACTGCATTGCTATACTCCAAATGGGTTCCGGTCCGCCCCATGCGGTACCGGCGCTCACTTGGGCGCTCCCGTTCGGCTCCTACACCATGGGCGGGGGCGCCCACCTCTGATCCAACGTTCAGTTCAGTGCCTTGTCGTCCGAGCTGACTCGGATAAGTTCGGTCCCGGCCCGGATCAGGATCGCATCGTCAACCGCCGCGATCGCTGTGACGGGTGCGCTGACCGACAAGTGGTTAGTAGCCACAACCTGGGCCGTTTTCGCCGATGCCGCCAGTATCTCGGTCGTACCGTCCTCACCAAAGAAGAAGACGTGGTCTCGGTGACCGAGCGGAGTAGCCCACGTGGACGCGGAAAGCCGATGGGTCCACTGGACCTCGCCCGATTGTGGGTCCAGGCAGCGGGCCGCGCCCGCCGGGTTGATCCAATAGATGCACTTGCCGTACGCGAACGGGGAGCCGAAGTTTGAACCGCTACCGGTCTTCCAGGCGACGGCCGTTTCGTCGAGTTTGCCGAGCCCGCCCCGTCGGATGGCAAGGTTTGCATCGACCGCCAGTCCTCCCACCACGACGAGCTCGTTCGTGACCGTTGGGGAGGGCACATGGTTGCCGCTCAGACCGGCGAAGTGCCAGCGGCGTTCGCCGGTGACGGCGTCGAAGCCTTCGACCTGTCCGGACGCGCTGACGACGATCTCATTGCCTTCGGGCGATAGCACTGGTGTGGTCCAGGCGACTCCGGCGTCCCGCTCGGTCCGCCATAGCGTGTCGCCAGTGGTTCGATCGACCGCGAGAAGATAGGAGTAGGTACGTCGAGTCAGAAGCACCACGACCGCACGGGGAGTCAGCAGCAAGGAGTTTCCGACCCCGTGATTACCTCCTACGGATCCATAGTCCTTGGTCAGATCACGTTGCCAATGCACTGCACCGTCGTGGCCCAAGGCGATAAGGTCGCCGCTGGCGAAGAAGCTATAGACGCGGTCTTGGTCGACGACTGGAGTGGGCGCTGCTTTGGAGACGTAGTCATTGAACTCGTGTGGTTCGGAGGCATCGAAAGCCTGGCGCCACTGTTCGCTGCCGTCTTCCAGATTGAGCGCCGTGACCCACAGACGTTCTTTCATGGCTCCTTCAATCGAGGTGACGAACACTGAACTGTCCCAGATCACCGGGGAGGACTGCCCAAACCCCGGGGTGGTGACACGCCAGGCGACAGTCTGGTCGGACCAGGTAAGTGGGAGTCGGGCGGCGTGGCTGACGTTGGTACCGTCGCCGCGGAAGCCCGGCCATCGCGTAGCGGCCTCGGAGGTCGCAAAAACGAAACCCGCGCGCCGAGTTTGGGCAGCATGGTCTGCCAGGAGGAGGAAGACCAAAGCCACGATACAGCCGCCCGCAGAGGGCAGTAGCCCTCCGAAGATCGGTGGAGGCGCTAGCGATCGCACCGGCGCCCCCCTTTCAGGCTGACGCCGGCAAGGCTGGCGTCGCTGTCACAGCGGCTACGTTCGTCAGGCTGCCACCCCATGATCTGGCGCATCGCTGCGTCGCCTTGAGTGAATAAGTCACCGATCCAGCGAGCAAATAGCGGGTGGGGAGCGAAGCCAGCTCCGATCTGCACTCCGTCGAGGTCGCTGAGTTCGTACTGGGATGGGCCGGTCCCGGTCATCCGGGCTGGAATGGCCAGCACTGTCCGGCCGAGGGCTCGCTCGGCTTCAATGATGCCGTGGATCTGGGCTTCGGCTTCCTCGCGGGCGTCGGGCCAGTCTTCTCGCCAGTTGGCCCAGTGGAATGCCGCGAAGTTCGGTTCGTGCTCCTGCATCTGCGAGGCGATCGACTCAAGGTTCTCCAACCACGCCGCGTTTCCCTCGTCGCTGCCCGCACCGTGACCAAGGAGCAGCACGGCCTCCTGCGAGGGATTGTTAGAGAGGGCTCGGGCGCGCGCCGCGAGCGCCTCCGCAAATGCCGGGTGGTCTTCCAGGCCGCCAAGGGTGGCGAAGATCGCCGCAGAGCGCACCCGAGGGGGTGGTCCCATGCCCATGGACATGCCCGGTTCATCGCCGAGCCCCATCAGATACTCGATGCGGTCGAGAAATGACGCTGCTTGGGCGAAGACCCGAATGAGCACGATGGCCCGCGCACCGCGTTCTTCCAGGCGTGAGACGGCTCGACCGAGCACGACCGGGTCGGCCATCGAGAAGGCATATTCGACCAACCGGCTCTGGGTTAACTCGGCGAGCGGCTGGCGAATCGACTCGTTCCAGTCGATGTCGGCGCCGTGCGGCATCAGCACGTACCCGATCTCGTTGGCTGTGGGTGGAATCCAGCGATTGGCCTCTTGGGCCATCCAGACTGTTGCCATGGGGTCTGGGATGACCCCTTGAGCGAGGAACTCCACCGAGACCCCGGCAAGGCTCCTACGTAGGGAGCCGTTCAGGTCCATCATCGAGTCCATGCGGGAGCCCAGGTGCCAGGGGATCACCAGGACGCGATCATGGGCGTTGGCCAGCGCGTCTGCAGCTGGTCGAATCCGGTCGAGCGACGCTTGGAGTTCATCGAAATCACCACTGGGTCCTCGTACCACCACGACGTCAGTGGCTGCGAGCCCAGTTGCCCGGCTAACCCTCCCGAGAGTGTCTGATAGGTCAGCTTCCATGGCGGAAGTCGAGCTCGCGTCGACCGCTCCGGAGCCGACCACGAGGACCGCGACGTCCGGTGGAGGGGCCCCGGGCATACCTGGTCGCACGCCTGCGGTAGAGAGGCGCTCAATCAGGATCTCTTCGGCCAGATACGAAGCTCCGAACGGGTCCGCCACGGCAATGTCTAGTCCGGTGTTGTTGATGGCGTCGTGGACCCGCACCAGCAGGGGGTGAGTACCGGCCAGGAAGAGCGGCAGTACCGCGATCTGAGATGCCCCGTTGCGGCGGAGACGCTCTATCGCAGGTGAGGCGAAGCGCATCGGGTCACCGTCCCACGGAAGGAATGCGAGTTCAGCCCGAAAGGCTTCTGAGAACTTGCGAAACGCATCGCGCACTTCGTCGTTTCCGAGAAATCCACGGTCTGGGGCCACGACGAGGAAGCCGACCTGACCAGGATCGGCCGGTGGTACCAGTCGCGGCACTCGGGTTTCCATGACGTGCTGCGCTGACGTCGTGGTTCCGGCAACCACAATGAGGGCGAAGAATGCTGCGAGGTAGCGTACGGGCAGTCTGGTCATAACGTCTCTCTGCGTTGTACGTCACGACCCCAGTTGCCTGTGGTGCGGGCGGGTGACGTCACGCTCTTCGTGCGGTCGGCCCTTCTGGACCAAGCGCTCGACCAGCTCGCCGGGTGCTGCTACACCTAGCGGGCTGTCTTGATATTGAGAATGAGTCTCAATATCAACATTAAGGTGGACTGTATGTCCGACCGAATCGGTCGGTCAAGGAAAATTATTTAAGGCGAGAGCGTTCGTGGTGGGATCTCAAGAGGCCCTCTCTTGCGAGTCGCCGAATCAGTGTGAGGTTTCCTGCGGTGTCGAGCGGACCCGGGAGCTCAAGGGCGGTAAACCTGTCATTAGCACAGATGAACTCGATGGCTTCGGCGACATGGAGCGGGAACCGCAACTCCTGCCCAGCGAAGCACATCACGCACTCGTTCTGCGAGAGGTACGAGTGAATGGCCATCTCTCGTCGAATGACCACCGTATCCTCGTTCACCAGATGCTGGTCGGCCCGCTGAGTCAGAAGGTCTGAGAAAAGCGGTTGATTGGCCGCAGATACCTCACTGGCAAACCGTCGCCAGACATCCTCAAAAGAGCGATCGAGTGCCAAGTCAAGGTGCTGGCGAGCCAGGGTCGCGGTCTCTTCTGGTGTGAGTTTCCCACTCGCGAAACCGACTGGGAGGTTGGCGCGGAGGGCTGGGTTCTCGAGGGCTGCGGCCGACACTGCGTCGGCGAGAAAGTCAGCCCATGTAAAGGCGGTCAATCCGAGGGTGATGTGAAGAGAAGCGGTATCGACCGACCGCGCGGCATGCATCAGTCCTCGCGGAAGATAGACGAAGTCGCCCGCATGAAGATCGAACTCGTCGATTGTGCGCCCAGGGCGATCGACGTCCGGATTGCACTTCTGCCCTCGCAAGGGCAGCGCGATCGGGCTCTCGAAGACACTCCACCGTTTTGAGCCGCTGACTTGCATCACGAAGACGTCGTGGGTGTCCCAATGGGGCTTGAACCCTTGGGACTCTGGGGGCGTGAGATAGATGTTGGTCTGGATGCGGGAACCGAAGCGCTGCCCCAGCGCGACGCAAAGCGCCGCGAGTTGAGGGAGGCGACGATGGAGCCCACGAAAGATGACGGTCGCGCCTTCGTCGAAGAGCCGCGTCACTTCCAGCGGTTCGGCCACCCCGGCTGGGCCGGTGAACCGGCTGGCGTCGATGGCGGTCTCGTCGGCTCGCACTAGTGAAATGTCAGGGAAGCGGAGCGCATGCGTCCCCAGCACGTGGTCCAAGTCGGCGAAGGTCAGGAGCGACTCGAAGTAATTGGGCTGTTGGCGGTGGACGACCCGGTGTCGTCGCTCGTAGAACTCATCCTCGAAGGTTGAAGTCGAGAGCGGATCGAGTAGCCAGGCGTACGGCTCGTTGGCGATGGGCGGCGTGTGTGGCTTCATGGTGTCGCCTGGCCGCTGCGCGAGCGCCAGCCCGTCGACGCTCTGTCTGGGAAGGCCTGGCGCTACTGATGAAGCTCGACGCCCTGGGCGACGAAGCTTACTTCGGTTGCCGTGCCGTCAGGGTTTCGAGTCAGTGCGACACCCTCGGCGATGAGGTGATCCGCGTCGGCTTTGGAGAAGACGTTCGTTTCCAGGCGGCCTTCGAGGCGAGCTCGTTGTCCGGCTGAGTCCGTGGGGACGAAGAAGGCGTAGTCTCTGAAAGTCACCCGGATGCCACGGTCGTCGCCAGGCCTGACTAACTCCATCCAGCAGCCCTTGACCTGACAGACCCGCTTGACTTCTCCCTCGAGCGTCAGCAGACGATCCGCATACTGGTCAGCCTGTTCGACAGCTTCGTCAAGCCCAATCGCTGGGGAGCCGCCGAGCCTGGTTCCTCGGGTCACGATGTTCTGGGCGGTGGCCGAGCCTATCGAGAGCACTGCGGCGATGGTGAATGCGCTGATCTGACGAGTAGGGCGTAGTGATATCACCTAAGGTCCTTTCTGTGAGCGTCGGACAGAGCTTGAGCATAGCAGAAGCCGATCCGACCGCGAGGTGAGTGGTGAGGTCTGTGCAAGCGTACCTAAGAGTTTTGATTTATTGAGATTGAGACTCAGTCTCAATATGTTATATGTAGAGACCCACCTGCCGGGTAGGTGGGTGTAGCGGGATATCGGGGAAAGGGGACCCCAGATAGATGCCCGTGGGGCGAGGCAACGCCCCACGGGCCGTCGAACCTGCATCGGCCGTCTGAGAGCGAATCAAACGGGTAACCAGCGTCGTCCGACCTTGCGAATGTAGCACACCGTTGGACGGCTGCTGCGGCCACTTTCTGCATGCGTGCATCTACGGCGGACCAGGTCGAGGATCAGCACGGTGTAGCTACTTCCCCAAGGACCTCAACACATGGAAGCGTCAATCGCCATCTTCTTCGGATCCACCACCGGCAGTACACAGATGGTCGCGGAAAAGATCCGTGATCTCCTGGGTGAGCGGCTCTCTCACCTCGCCGATGTGAACACGGCGGAAGCGTCTGAACTCGAGCAGTACGACGTGATCTTCTTCGGAGTGCCAACGTGGAACGTTGGTGAGATGCAGGATGACTGGGCCGACTTCATTCCCAATATGTCGGAACTGAACCTTGCAGGGAAGAAGGTTGCCTTCTTTGGGGTTGGCGATGCGGTCGGCTACGCCGAGAACTTTCTGGATGCTATGGGCGAGCTCTGGGCGGCCGTGTACGCACAAGGCGCGCCGACACTGGTAGGCGTGTGGCCGACCGACGGATACGTGTTCGAAGCATCGAAAGGGCTTTACGACGACAACCATTTCCTCGGCGTGGGTCTCGACGAAGACAACGAATCTCACCTAACAGATGAGCGACTGGACCTCTGGCTTGCGCAGGTGCTCCAGGAGCTGGCCTTGGTTGAGGCCGCAGGAGAGGCCGTCGACGAGGCGGTTGCTCAGTAGCCGTTGGTGCTATGCAGGAAGGAGGATAAAGATGAACTACACCGGGCCCAAAGTGCGTCTGAGTCGAAAGCTGGGCGTCGCCCTGACCCCGAAGGGGCAGGTGGCGATGGAGAAACGGCCGGGGCGACCTGGCCAACATGGTGGGATGCGTCGCCGCCGGCAGGAGACGTCTTATGGAAAACAACTGCTCGAAAAGCAGCGTCTACGCTTTCAGTACAACGTACGCGAACGTCAGATGCGCACCTACTTTAAGCGGGCGATGCGGAGAGAGGGACCGACTGGAGATAACCTCGTTCAGCTTCTCGAATCGAGACTTGACGCCCTCGTATATCGGGCGGGTTTGGCCCGTACGATCTACGCGGCACGTCAGTTCGTTAATCACGGCCATATCGACGTCGATGGCAAGCGTGTCGACATTCCCTCCTTCAGCGTTCGCATCGGCCAGACCGTTGGAGTCCGAGAGAAATCCCGTCAGCTGGATTGCTTTCGGGACGGACTGGGACTAGAGAGCGCGCCTGCCTATCTGAGGGTGGCAGACACCGAGCTTTCGTTCACGAAAGACCGCGAGCCGGAAAGAGACGAAGTTCCGGTCATTTGTGACGTTCGCCAGGTGGTCGAGTTCTATTCCCGCTGACGTCTGTTTTTGGGTCGAGTCTGGCTCAGCTAACTGGTGATGACCAGCTGGAAGGGTTGTGGTTGATGTCGTTCGGTAGTTCTCCGAGCTGCCAGTGTTGATAGTAAGGCTGTTGACGATTCGAGACTCGTCCTTGTCACGCGTGCGACGCTGCTGATGAGGGCGGGGCGTAACTCTGAACGGCGAGCGTCGGTCAACGGCCGCTAGCCGGGTTCTTCAAGAATTTCCGTGACTAGGCCGGACCAGAATAAGTATCCGGCTCCCACGAGAGCGTCTAACGGGCCGCCGCTCGTTTACCGAAAAGCCTACCGACAGCTTGCATCCGCTGCCAGAAAAATTCGAACTGCCCGAGCAGCGTGCCGTACCCGATCAGGAAGAGGTGATACATCGGAACCATCACCACGAGGTAGACGGTCCACTGTACCCATCTCTGGGCATCCGGCGGTAGCAGGAAGGCGATGAGTGGAGCCTTCACCAGTACCGTCGACGTGCCAGCCAGCGAGAAGGCCACCAGGACGGCGACGGTGCGCCAGAGTGTCAAGCGCCAGCGCTCCTGCATGCGCTGCAGGGTCGCTTTCATTACTGAGAGTCGCTATCGGAGTCTGTGCCGTCGCCGCCGCTGCTCGGGCAGGCCGCCGTCATGGCCGCGCTCACGCCGATGGCTCCGGCGATCACCGTCTTGGCCAGGAATGAGCGCCGGTCCACGCGGGCCGTCTGAATGTCGCTGTCGGACAGCGTGGCGGTCCCATCCTTCAGCTTCTTCGCTTCCGGGTGTCTGGTCGTCATTGGTCTTGTCTCCTGATTGTCCGAAGGCATCGGCCTAGCTTGACCGGCACCTCAAGTAGCATGTAATTTACACCGTATGAGATTGAGACTCAATCTCATATTTCTCTAGTGAAATCTGCCCTGAGTCCATTCCTCGAGGGGGTGTGCATCCAGCCGGTTGAAACCTCGCAGGCCGGCGACCTGCTTTTCATGCCTCGGCGACAGATGAGGTCGACAATCCAGAGCTTTCTGCCTTCGATCTGGGCGCCCTGATTCTAGAGGCCGCCTGGGGACAGCTTGCTGGCGAGCGTGCCGAACTGAGTAGCGTCCAGTTGCTACAGTGCGTTTCGACGAAAAGGGTGGTGCGGAAGGGGGGATTTGAACCCCCATGAGCCATTGGCTCGCTAGCCCCTCAAGCTAGTGCGTCTGCCAGTTCCGCCACTTCCGCTCGGGTGGGTGCGGTGGGTGCACCGCCCTACTGTGGTGCGGCTGGTGCGTCTGCTGCTTCCTCGGAGGTTTCGGCCGGGGCTTCCGCCGGCGTGTCTGGCGCTGGAATCTCGACCGGCGCGGTCGCCGGCGCGGCGGTCGGTAGGCCTGGGCCGTCGACGCCGCTCAACACCGATCCGGTGGAACGTTGCCCCGTGATGGCGAGTGCCATCGCCCCCACCATAAACAGAATGCCGAGCACCGTGGTGGCCCGTGTCAATACCGTGGCGCCGGCACGGGCGCCGAACGCGGTCTGACTGCCGCTTCCGCCGAAGGCGGCCGCAATGTCGCCTCCTTTGCCCTGCTGCATCAGCACAACGGCCACGAGCAAGAGACAGGTGACCACGTACAGTGCGTTGAGAAGAATGCCCACCATAACCGACCCAGTATATCGCGCCTGACGCCGATCGCTACTACCTCTTCGGCCGGCTCGCGGCCACGATTTCGGCAAAGCTCGTCGGCTCGAGACTGGCGCCGCCCACTAGGGCGCCGTCCACGTCCGCCCGTTCCATCAGCTCCGCCGCGTTGGCAGGCTTGACGCTGCCACCGTAGAGGATGCGGCAGGCGGCAGCCGCTGTTTGACCGAACGCCAGCGCAAGCTGCTCCCGGATGTATCGATGGGCTTCGTCGGCCTGATCTGGCGTGGCGACCTTGCCGGTGCCGATCGCCCAGACAGGTTCGTAGGCCACCACCAACTCGGTGACCTGCGCCGGGGTTAGCTGGGCGAGGCCGTCCCCGATCTGCCGGTCTAGCACGCCGAAGGTGTGTCCCGATTCCCGCTCCGCCAGCGTTTCCCCGACACAGACGATGGGCGTCAGCCCGGCCGCGAGCGTGGCCCGTGTCTTGGTATTGACGCCGGCGTCGGTCTCACCGAAGAGCTGCCGTCGCTCGGAGTGTCCGATGATCGCGAGCTGAACCCCGGACGCCTGGAGCATGCTCAGGCTTACCTCGCCGGTGAATGCCCCGTGCGGCTCGGCGCTCACGTTCTGGGCGGCGACGCGGACCCGGCTCTCCGAGACGGCCTCGACCAGCGCCGGCAGAGCCAGGAACGATGGCGCTACCACGATGTCCATATCGGTGACGTCGTGCACGAGCGGTGTGAAGGCGCCGGCGTACTCCACCGCTTCGGCCACGGTCTTGTGCATCTTCCAGTTCGCGGCGACGAACGGTTTTCGCATCCCTCAGTCCATTTCCTCTCCGGCATCCGGGAGTACATCGACTCCGGGCAGCGTGCGACCTCCCAGCAGTTCCAGCGAAGCGCCGCCACCGGTGGAGACGTGCGTGATGGCGTCGGCGACCCCGGCGCGGCCAATCGCTGCCACCGAGTCACCGCCCCCTACCACCGAACGAGCCGCACTCTCGGCCACCGCCTTGGCTACGGCCACGGTCCCCGGAGCGAACGGCTCGACCTCGAACACCCCCATCGGCCCGTTCCACATGATCGTCTTGGCTCCCGCGATCACCTCCGCGTAGCGAGCTATGGTCGTCGGACCGATGTCCACCCCGAGCCGCTCGCCGATGGCCGGATCGTCGACGGCCAGGGTCTCGTGCGTCGTGTCCGCGTCGAGCGATGGCGCGACGACATGGTCTCGCGGGAGTTCCAGTCGCACGCCGCGGCTCGTCGCCTCGTCGAGGATGCGTCGTGTCGTCTCGATCAGGTCTGGCTCAACCAGCGAGCGTCCGACCGGGAGGCCCTGGGCCAGGAAGAAGGTGTAGGCCATGGCTCCGCCGACGAGCAACGCGTCGACCCGACCGAGGAGATTGTCGATGACCTCGAGTTTCCCCGACACCTTGGCGCCGCCCAGGATGGCGATAAACGGTTGGGCCGACTGGCTCAGCAGTCCACCTAGGTGCTTGAGCTCGGCCGCCATGAGCAGGCCGGCGGCCGCGTCGTGCAGGTGGTTGACGATGCCGGCGGTTGAGGCGTGGGCGCGATGGGCAGCCCCGAACGCGTCGTTCACGTAGCAGTCGGCCGATTCAGCGAGCTGGTGGGCGAAGTCCCGATCGTTGCTTTCCTCGCCCTGGTGAAACCGCAGGTTCTCGAGCAGTACGATGCGTCCGCTGCCGACCTGCGCCAGAGCCGCCTTCACTGGTGCGCCGACGCAGTCGTCCGCAAATACCACCGGCCGGCTCAGCACCTGTTCCAGATGTACGGCCACCGGTTTCAGGCTGAACGCCGGGTTGGACTTTCCCTTCGGTCGACCCAGATGAGAGCCGACGACGACGGTCGCGCCACGGTCGAGGGCGTGCCGCAGCGTTGGTAGGGCCGCCCGGATTCGGGTGTCGTCCCCGATGATGCCATCCCGGATCGGAACGTTAAAGTCGACACGGATGAACACCAGCCGCCCGTCCAGGGCAAGGTCGTGGATCGTCCGCTTCGCGATCATTGCCCGTACTAGAGGCCTTTCTCGGCGAGGAACTTCACCAAGTCGACACAGCGGGACGAGTAGCCCCACTCGTTGTCGTACCAGGACAGGACCTTGACGAAGTCGCCGTCCATGACCTTGGTGTAGTCCGCATCGACGATCGAGGAGTGCGGATTGCCTCGGAAGTCGATCGAGACTAGCGGGTCGGTGGCGACTTGTAGGATGCCAGACAAGGGGCCGGCGGCCGCGGCGGTGAAGGCCGCGTTGACGGCCTCTGCCGTCGTCTCACCGTCGACCTGGGCCACCAGGTCGACAACCGAGACATTGGGCGTCGGCACGCGCATGGCGATGCCGTCCAGGCGACCCTTCAACTCGGGGAGGACCTCGCCTACCGCGACCGCCGCGCCGGTCGAAGTCGGGATCATCGAGACCGCAGCAGCTCTGGCGCGCCGGAGGTCTGTGTGGGGGAGATCAAGCAGGCGCTGGTCGTTCGTATAGGCGTGCACGGTGGTCATCCAACCCCGCTTGAGTCCGAACGAGTCGTTCAACACCTTGGCCACCGGGGCCAGGCAGTTCGTGGTGCACGAGGCGTTGGAGATGATTTGGTGCGCTGCTGGGTCGTACTTGTCGTCGTTGACGCCGAGGACGACCGTTAGGTCGGGCTGTTTCGCTGGCGCCGTGATGATTACCCGCTTGGCGCCGCCGGCCAGATGCTTGGCGGCATCGTCGCGCTTGGTAAAGATCCCGGTCGACTCCAGCACGACGTCGACCCCGAGGTCTCCCCAGGGCAGGTTGGCAGGGTCACGCTCGGCCGTGACCTTGAACTGACGGTCACCCATCCGGATGCCATTTCCCTCGACCGCCACCTCGTCACTGAGGTTGCCTAGGACCGAGTCGTACTTCAGCAGATGCGCCAGCGTATCGCTGCTGGTGATGTCGTTGACGGCGACGATCTCGAGGTCCTGCTGACCACGAGCCGCCCGCATGATGTTGCGGCCGATTCGGCCGAAGCCGTTGATTCCCAGTCGTGTTGCCATCAGTAGAGCCCTCGAAGCGCGGGTAGGTGAACAGGGGGCGCCCGGACGGACGTTACAAACGAGCTATTGTAGTGAGGGCGCCTTGTTGCGGTCAAACGAGCCAACGTATACTGCGCGCATCGCGCCCCCCTTGCAGATGTATCTGCTCTACCAGCTCGCGATCGTCGTCTATGCCGTGTTGGCCGCGCCGCGACTGCTGGTGGCGATGGTCCGCCACGGGAAGTACCGCGGGACTCTGGCCGAGCGCTGGGGGCGGCTCCCAGCCAAGATCGATCCCGGGACATCGACCTCGATCTGGTTGCACGGGGTGTCGGTCGGCGAAGTAATGGCCGCTCGCGCCCTGGTGCCCGTCCTTCGGGACCGCTATCCCGGACACCCGCTCTACTTGTCGACAACCACCGAGACGGGACGGCAGGTGGCCGAAGGGGTCGAGGGGCTCGATGGAGTCTTCTACTTCCCCTTTGACCTGTCCGGTACAGTCCAACGGGTCCTCGATCAGGTTCGGCCGATGCTGGTCGTCACCGTCGACACCGAGTTATGGCCAAACCTACTTCGTCACTGCCGGATTCGTGGGATCCGCACCGTACTCGTGAACGGGAGGATCTCCGACCGGTCGTACCCGCGTTACCGCTTGGTCCGCTGGTTCTTTCGTCACGTGCTTCAGGCTCTCGACTTGGCCTGCATGCAGAGCGAGGCGTCGGCCCGCCGGCTGATCGCCATCGGCGCGCTCGCCGACCGGGTGGAGGTGACCGGCAACCTCAAGTTCGACGCCCTGGAGCAACCGACCGGTCTACTGCGGTTCGGGGCCGACGGAGTGCAGCGGACGTTCCGACTGCTGGAAGGCCGAGCGGTCGTCGTGGCTGCCAGCACGCACCCAGGCGAGGAGCCCTATGCACTGGATGCCTTCGAGCAGGTAGCCGCGAGGGATCCATCGGCGATCTTGGTGCTGGCGCCCCGCCACCCGGAGCGTGCCGACGAGGTGATGACGCTCGTGGTCGGGCGGGGTCATCCGGCGGTGCGACGCACAGAGTTGCCGTTCGACCGCGAACTGCGCGCCCGGGTCATCGTGCTGGACACGGTGGGTGAGCTTGCCTCCTTGTACGAGTTGGCCACGGTGGTCTTTCTCGGTGGCAGCCTGGTGCCGCACGGTGGGCACAACGTCCTCGAGCCGGCGGTCCGTGCGCGCCCGGTGGTCTTCGGCCCCCATATGCACAACTTCGCCGAGATCGCGGACCTGTTTCTGGCTAGCCGGGCCGCCCTGCAGATCACCGAACCGACGGCGCTCGGCCCGACACTGCTGCGGCTACTCGAGGATCCAGTCGAACGGGCGTCGCTGGGAGCCGCGGCCCAGGCGCTCGTTACGTCCCACCGTGGCGCTACTGACCGCTGTCTGACGCTCATCGAGGGGTTGATCCCGCCTACTCGGAGTGCCGACCCGGCCGTCGTGATGCGTTTCCCCACGTGATGCAGCACCTGCTGGCCCGTCTCTACGCTGCCGCGGCTCGTCGCCGTCGTCGGTACTTTGCCACCCATCCTTCCGCGCGGCGCCGCCTGCGGTGTCCGGTCGTGAGCGTCGGAGCGCTCAGTGCGGGTGGCAGTGGGAAGACCCCGGTAGCAGCGGAGGTAGCTCGTCGCCTGGTGGCGATGGGCGAGCGTCCGGCGTTGCTAAGTCGTGGCTATCGCCGCGCGGACCCGGTCGAGGGCGTGGTGGTCGTGCGCGATCATTCGACCGTGCGCGGGACCCTCGAGACCGCCGGCGACGAACCGTGGATGTTGGCCCAGCAGCTCGACGGTGTTGCGGTCGTGGTCGCGCCCGATCGCCATCTCGCGGGAACGCTCGCCGAGTCTCACCTGGGCGCCACCGTGCACGTGCTGGATGATGGGTTTCAGCATCTCGCCCTGGAACGGTGTGTCGACCTGGTGGTGGTCCGGCCCCACGACCTCGAAGACGCTGTCTTGCCCGCAGGGAGGTTGCGTGAGGCGTTGACGACCGCGGTCGAGGCGGATGCCGTGCTCGTCGTTGATCTCGATGCCGGGATTCGCGCCGGCGTGGCCGAACGGCTCGGTGTCACCACCTGTTTCGGTGTCACGACGACCCTCCAGCCTCCTGTCGTTCGGTCGCCCGCTGCGGCGGAGGAGCAGGTACCCGTTGGTGCGCCGGTCTTCGCCGTGGCAGGGATTGCCGACCCCGGCCGTTTTGTGCGCGACCTATCCAGTGCCGGTTGGACGCCGGTTGGCAGCGCGCTCTTCCCTGACCACCATCCCTACACCGAGGCGGACATCCAGCGCTGTGTCCGCCAGGCGGCCGCCGCCGGCGCCGAGCTGATCGTCACGACCGAGAAGGACTGGGTACGTTTGGCTCGCTGGTTCCCCAGCACGGTTCCGGTCGCCGTGGCCCGTCTGGAGACGAAGGTGGAGCCGGCAGGAGGCTTTGACCGGCTGCTGGCCGAGCGTCTGGCCATCGCCCGGGAGCATGCGGCGTGAGCGCCTTCCCTCCCGGGCGTCGACTTCGTCCGATCCGCCATCGGCTCGAATACGCAACGGTAGTTGCTGTTCGGCTAGCGGTGCGCCTGATGCCCCGGTCGTGGATGCTCACGGCCGCGACCGGGTTGGGTCTGGTGTTCCACCGACTGGACCGTCGCCGCCGTGAAACCGCGGTGCGGAACGTGTGCGCGGCGTTCCCCCTGCGCACGGAGGTTGAGTGCCGGGAGATTGTCCGGGGCGCGTTCAGTAATCTCGGTCGTCACGTCCTTGAACTGCTGCGTTTCGACACTCTGAATGTGGAACAGATGACGGACGTGGTCGAGCTCGAGGGTATCGAGCGGGTGGAGCAGGTCCTCGCGTCCGGGCGGGGCGCCATGTTCTTCACCGGTCACTTCGGGTTCTGGGAGCTCCAGATCATGGTGCACGCCGCACGGTTCGCGCCGATCGTGATGGTGGCTCGCACCCTCGACAACCCACTGCTCGAAGCGATGATTGAACGGCTGCGTACACGGGTCGGCACGCGGGTGATACCCCGCCAGGGCGCCATCCGGGAATTGCTACGGGCATTGCAGCAGGACGAGTCGGTCGGCATGATGATCGACCAGCACATGCAGGACCGTAGCGCGATCGTGGTGGATTTCTTCAATCGGCCTGCGGCCACCACCTCAGCGATCGCCGCGCTGGCGCTACGGACCGATGTTCCGGTGATCCCGGTCTTTGCGTTGCCGCTGCCGGACGGGCGTTATCGCCTGATCTATGAGGCTCCCGTCGACAGGCCGGATCCGGATGATCCCGACGCCGTCCGGTTGCTGACCCAACGTTGCACCGATGTGCTGGAGATGTACGTGCGTCGCTACCCGGAGCTGTGGCTCTGGATGCACCGCCGTTGGCGGGTCGCCGATGAGATCGCCGCGCCGACCTCTTCGGCGCCCGCGGTCGACTCTGCGCCTCCCGTGTCGGCCCGCGGAGGGAAGTGACACCCATGCGCTTTCTTGTCCGCACGCCGAACTGGCTGGGCGATCTGGTGATGGCACTACCGGTGTTTACCGCCTTACGGGCGCAGGAGCGCGACGCCATACTGGTAGCGGCAGCGCCAGCTGCATTCGCTCCGTTGCTGAGCGCTGTCGGGTCGATCGACGAGGTCGTTCCGCTCGATCGTGCCGTCTCCGGCGGGATGGCGCGGCTGCGGGCCGAGGCGGCGACGCTTCGCGAGGGTCGATTCGACCGGGTCCTACTGCTGCCCAACTCCTTTGGTTCGGCCTGGGCGGCCCGCCAGGCCGGTATTCCCGAGCGGTGGGGATACACGGGTCCGGCTCGTCGGCTGATGCTGACCCGTGCTGTCCCGCGCCCGCCGTCACGTCCCCATCGCCATCTGACCGCCGATTACCAGACGCTGGTCGAGGGAGTGGGCGTGGCTCCAGCGGCTCCCGTGCCTCGCCTCGCTCCGACCGGCGGGATGACCCGCCGGGCCAGGACCCTGCTCCAGGGCGTCGGGGTAGATCTCCGTCGACCAATGGTGGGGGTGGCGCCGGGCGCGGCCCACGGACACGCTAAGCGCTGGTCTCCAACGAGCTACGCCGATGTCGTCGCCCGGCTTGTCGCCGACCGACACCTGCAGGTGGTGCTGGTCGGGAGTGGGCACGATCGCGATGCGGGCTATGCGATAGAATCCTCGCTTCCGCGCGATGGGTTGGTGCGGGACGGTGTCTTCAACCTGATCGGCCGTACCGACCTTGCCGAGCTGGTCGGCGTGCTCGCAGGCTGCCACGCGTTCATCTCGAGCGATTCGGGCGCCATGCATCTGGCCGCGGCGCTCGGGGTTCGCGTCACGGCGCTCTTCGGCCCAACTGATGAACGGTTGACCGCGCCGGTCGGATCGCATGCGGTGCTGAGTCGGTCGGTCCGGTGTCGCCCCTGCTTCTTCCGTGACTGCCCGATCGACCATCGCTGCATGCGTCGCATTACCACCAGCCAGGTCTTCGAAGCCGTGAGTGATGGATTAGATCAGCAGGTAGGAGGATCGTCATGAGGCAGGCGGTCTTCCTGGATCGTGACGGTACGCTCAACGAGGACGTCGGGCATCTCGATCGCCTCGACCGTCTGACGCTCTTTCCGTTCGCGATCGATGCGGTTCGTCTTCTGCACCAAGCCGGATACGCGGTTGTGGTTGTGACCAATCAGGGTGGCATCGCGAAGGGCTTGGTGGAAGAGACGTTCGTCACCGACCTGCATGCCCGTTTGACCGAGTGGTTCGCTGCCGGTGGCGGGATTATCGAGCGGTTCTACCACTGTCCGCATGATCCGCGAGCCGCGGTCCCCGCCTACCGCCGCGAGTGTGACTGTCAGAAGCCGCGACCGGGCATGGTGCGACAGGCTGTGACAGACCTCGACTTGGACCCCACACGCTCGTACGTGGTGGGCGATAAGTGGAGCGACATCGGTCTGGCCCGCAACGTGGGTGCTACCGGCATCCTGGTGCGGACCGGCTACGGCGTAACCCAGGAGAGGCATGCGGACACGAGTGAGTTGTTGGTGGCCGACGACCTGATGGCAGCCACGGTACACATCCTTGCCGAGACCGACCGATGAAGCTGACGACTATCCATCCGGCTCCGGGTGAGGCCTCGTTGTCGACCCGTCTCGTCAAACTCATCGAGGCATTCGCGACTCCGCGCATCACGGTGGTGGGCGATCTCATCGCCGACGAGTTCATTTACGGCCGTTTGGACCGGGTGTCGCGAGAAGCTCCGGTCCTCATCCTCCAGTACGACTCCACGGAGGTCACTCCCGGCGGTGCTGGGAACGCGGCGCACAACGTGGCGGCCCTAGGCGGCCGGGCGGACCTGGTCGGACTTGTGGGGCACGACGAGATGGGCCGGCGCCTGCGAGCCAGCTTTCCGCGACGGGTTGTCCGTCGTCGGCTGGTGCGGTCTCCTGGCTACCGAACTCCGACCAAGACCCGCATCCTCGCCGGTGGCATCCACTCGGCCCGGCAGCAGGTCGTGCGGATCGATCGAGCCGGCGTCGACATTACCCGCACGCTGCGTGATGCCGTGCGAGATCAGGCGGTGGCTGCGGCGGCCGAGAGTGATGCCGTCGTGATCTCCGACTACGGATCCGGTCTCATCACGCCAGCGCTGGTCGCCGCGGTGAAGCGGGCGCTGCCCCGACGCGGGCGGCGGGCGGCGGCGCCGGTGCTGCTGGATTCCCGCTATGCGCTGCTCCGCTATCGGGGACTGTCGATTGCGGCGCCAAACGAATCGGAGGTCGAACAGCTGCTAGGGGTGACCATCGGCGACGACGGGCGTGCGCTCGAGCGCGCTGGCCGGGAGATTCTTGCTCAGACGCGGATGCAGGCGACCCTGATTACGCGCGGTAGTCGGGGCATGGCACTCTTCGAGCCGGATCGTCCTACCCAGCACATTCCTATCTACGGGAGCGACGAGGTGGCCGACGTGACGGGCGCGGGCGATACCGTGATCGCTACGATGGCCATGGCCATGAGTGTCGGCGCTTCCTGTGCAGAGGCGGCGCTGCTGGCCAACTATGCGGGCGGTCTGGTCGTCATGAAGCGGGGGACGGCCACGGTCGACGCTAGTGAACTCCTGCAGGCGGTGACGACGGATCTGGCGCCATGACAGGGAGGTAGCGGGTGGGCGAGGGTCGTGTGTTGACCGAGTCAGGGCTGGTCGAGCGGGTGGCCGCCGACCGCGCGCTGGGACGGACCTTCGTGTTCGCCAATGGCTGCTTCGATGTGCTACATGTCGGACATGTCCGCTACCTGACCGGGGCGGCGGCTGAGGGCGATCGGCTAATCGTCGCCGTGAACGACGACGCGTCAGTACGTGGACTTAAGGGGCCGAGTCGGCCGGTGCAAGCGGCCGGGGATCGGGCGGCGCTGGTGGCTGCGCTGCGGGTGGTGGACTACGTCGTGGTGTTTTCGGACTCGGACGTCGAGCGCCTGTTGACTTTGTTGAAGCCGGAGGTGCACTGCAAGGGCTCGGACTACACGATCGACACGGTGCCTGAGCGCCAGGTGGTCCAGGGGTATGGCGGACGGACCGTCATCGTTGGTGACAACAAGGACCACTCGACACGCGACGTCATTGCCCGGATCCTGTCGGGTGAGGGGGTCTAGCTTGTAGCGCGGCGCGTTCGCACGACACCCCATGCACGCGATCCTGATCGTCCGTCTCGGCGCCCTGGGCGACATCGTCCACACCTTGCCGATGACCGCCGCTCTCCGCGCCAGGTTCCCCGAGGCTCGCCTTGACTGGCTTGTGGATGAAAAATATCTCCCGCTGCTCGATCTGGTGCCCGTGATCGACCAGCGGGTCGCCTGGCGGTCTCGTTCCCGGTCCCTCCGACAGCGAATTTCTGAGCTCAAGCGGATGTTGAGTGCCACCTCCTATGACGTGGCTCTTGATGCCCAGGGCCTGATCAAGTCGGCGGTGCTGGCCCGCGCGAGCGGTGCGTCGCGCGTGATCGGATTCACGTCTGACGCACTGCGAGAGCCGCTGGCGAGTTGGTTCTACACCGAGACCCACCGACCGGACCTCTCGGGCCACGTCATCCAGAAGAACCTGGCGCTGGCCACCGCGCTGGAAGCATCGGCTAGCGACCCGCAGTTTCCGCTCGAGATTCCAGATACGTCCGAGGTCGCGCGCCTCCGTGCGCAGATCGATGGAGCGCCTTATGCCGTACTGAATCCTGGCGCCGCCTGGTCGAACAAACGCTGGTCGCCGCAGCGCTTTGGTGAACTAGCGCAGTTGTTGGCCACTCGCCACGATATCAGGTCGGTCGTGACGTGGGGGCCAGACGATCGCGACCGGGCGTCCGCGGTGGTCGAAGCCGCCAGTGTGGGCGCCGTGCTGGCTCCCGCCACCGACATTGCGGCTCTGGCCGACGTTCTTCGGGGCGCTCGTCTCGTCGTGTCCGGCGATACTGGTCCGATGCACCTGGCGGCAGCGCTCGGGACACCGGTGGTGGCGTTGCATGGTCCAACCGATCCCACGCGCAATGGTCCATGGGATTCCGCCGACGTGGCCGCATCCCGCTACGAGGCCTGCCACTGCCCGCAACGGCGGCGGTGCCGTCAGGCTGTGTCCTGCCTGGATGAGCTTGCGACCGAGGCCGTCGCCGAAGCCGTCGCGACGCGATTAGGGGCAGGGGAGACCGGACGGTGAGGTTGCCCACCGCGCCCGAGGCCAGACCCGCGTCCGAAGTCACGCCGGTCGCCGTGTCGCCATGGCTGATCCGGGTGGCCCGGTTGCGGGTAACCGGTGGTTTTTTGGTGGCGGTGCTCGCCTACTGGCTGGCCCAGCCCATCTGGCAGTCTTTACTTACCGGCGCGGTCGTCGCCCTTGTGGGGGAGGGTGTCCGCTTCTGGGCCGCCGGACATCTTGAGAAGGCGACGGAGGTGACGGTGTCTGGGCCGTACCGTTGGACACGCCACCCGCTCTATGTCGGGTCGTCGATCATGGGCCTCGGGGTGGCCGTGACCTCACGGGCGCCACTGGTGGCCGTGCTTGTCACGGTCTATCTGGTCGTCTCGCTCGGCGTGGCGGCGCGCCTCGAGGAAGCGACGCTCAGGGCGAAGTTCCCTGGCGACTATAAACGCTACGCTGAGGGCGCCGTCCGCGGCGATCGATGTTTCTCTCTCGCCCGTGCCCGGCGGAACGGTGAGGTCCAGACCTTGCTCGGGTTGCTCGCGGCGCTGGCGTTGATGGCGCTCAAGATCCCTTGCATTTGACCGTGGCCCCGAGGGCGACAGTATAATTCCCTGTTTGGTGTGGTCGCGGGACACGGGCCCTAAGCCGGGCGGTTAGCTCAGCTGGTAGAGCACCGGCTTTACACGCCGGGTGTCACAGGTTCGAGTCCTGTACCGCCCACCATCGTGCACCAAGGCGGTGGGGCATCAAAGCGACCGCCGAACAGTTCGTCAACTACGATGCGGGGTCGTAGTTCAGTTGGTCAGAACGCCGGCCTGTCACGCCGGAGGTCGCGAGTTCGAGTCTCGTCGGCCCCGCCATTGCTCTTACGGAGCCCGTCGCTCGGGGATGTCCCGGGAGGCGGGTTTTTCGTTTCCTGCACCTCCCTTCTTTGATGGTTCGACGCCGTGAGCGACCAGGATCCTGGAGACGGCCCGCGCCTTGATGCCGACCTGCGCGGCGGAACCTATCGTGGCTGGGCTCGAGTCGGCGTGTGTCTGATGGGATTGTCTCTGACTCTCTGGGTGGCGCTGCCGGTGGTTCCCTTTCTGCCCTTGTCCACAGCACAGAAGGGTGGGGTGGCTACGGGTGTCATCGTCGCGGCTGAAATTGCCTTTTGGGGAGGGGCCGCGATGGCCGGGCCGACGGCGGCGCGGCGGATGCGGTCTTGGTGGCGGTCGTCGTCCAAGGCCGATTCGAACTGACCCACTGCTCGCTGGAGGCGCTCCGGGCTCGTGGGCCGCCGATGCTCCCAGACCCAATCTGCCGAGCATAGTAGGATGGCTCCGATGGGGTTCAGGTCCATCCGTGGCCACCAGGCTGTGCGCCGCTTGCTGCAGCGGGCCGTGACCCATGATCGTCTCCCGCCCTGCTTGCTCTTCACCGGTCCGGACGGGGTCGGGAAACGGCTGACGGCCGTGACCCTGGCAGCGCGCATCAACTGCGAGTCGAGATTCGATCGGGAGAATGAGTCGGCGGAGGCCTGCGGGGCCTGTGGTGCCTGCGAGCGGATCGAGCGTGGCGTGCACCCCGACGTGATTCTGATCGCTCCAGAAGAGTCCGGGGCCATCAAGGTCGACACCATCCGAGCTGCGGTTGCCCAGGCGGGCTATCGACCTTTCGAGGGTCGGCGTCGTGTGGTCATCATCGACGAGGCTGACCGTATGGTCGACCAGGCGCAGAATGCGTTGCTGAAGACCCTCGAGGAGCCACCGTCCGGGTCGATGTTCCTGTTGGTAACGGCACGTCCGCACCAGCTACTTGCGACGATCCGGTCTCGATGTCCCGCGCTCAGGTTCGGTGGCGTGCCGGTCGATGACATCGTCGACCTGCTGGTCACCGAGCATGGGACTACCCGCGCGGCGGCGCGGGTGGCCGCCGTGGCGTCTGATGGCAGCGTTAGTGTGGCGCTCGAGACCGAGTCGGATGAGCATCTCGAGGCGCTCGACAGTGCGGCTGCCGCGCTCCAAGCGCTGGCCCGTGCACGGAACCCGAAACAGCGGCTCGAAACGGCCAAGACGCTGGTCCCAGAGCGACGGGGTAAGAGATCGAGTCCGGCTGCTGATCGTGAGACACTGAGACGTCGGCTGCGTGCCATGGCCGCGCTGCTTCGGGACTTGCAACTCGTCGCCGCCGAAGGCGCATCGTCAGGTCTCGCTCACGCCGACCGCGAGTCGGACATGCGTGCGCTGGCTCGCGGGTTCGGCGCAGCCAGATCCCGGCAAGGGTTCGCGACGGTCGATCGAGCCTTGAACGCGCTGTCTCGAAACGCCAGTCCGAAAGTGGTCGTGGACTGGTTGGCCCTGCGTTTGTGAGAGTACCGTGGAGACTTCCGCCTCGCCGTCCACCACGCCACGCTATGTCAGCGTCAAATTTGACGCGGTGGGACGGACCCATTCGTTTCTCTTGCCGGAAGTGAACTTCGAGCCACGGTTGATTCCGGGTGAGGCCGTCGTCGTCCAGAGGGGGGAGCGTCTGGCCTACGCCGCCGTGGCCAAGACGATACCGGCGCTGGCCGAGCGGAAGGCGCTTCGGGGCGACCACTCCCCGAGGGTGCTGCGCCGGGCTACGCGCGACGACGTGCTCAAGCGCTTTCGCCATGAACAGCGAGAACGTGAGGCGCACCGGCTGTGCAGTCTCAAGATTCGCGAGCATGGTCTGCAGATGAAGCTGGTCAAGGTCGAGCAGCGCTTCGATGGGTCGAAGCTGCTGTTCTTCTTCACGGCCGAGGGCCGGGTCGACTTCCGCAACCTGGTACGCGAGCTCGCCGGCGAGTTTCGGGTGCGTATTGAGATGCGTCAGATCGGCTCCAGAGACGAGGCGAAGGTCATCGGGGGATATGGGACCTGCGGCCGACCGTTATGCTGCACCACGTGGCTGCCATCTTTCGAGCCCATCTCAATCAAGATGGCCAAGCGCCAGAATCTCAGCCTGAATCCGTCCCGCCTTTCGGGCGCCTGCGGTCGGCTCAAGTGCTGTCTGCGTTTCGAGCTTCCAAACGCCAAAGGCGAGCAGCACGCCGGGTGTGCTCATGAACGGAGTTGTTCCAACGCGGCTGGTGGCTGCGGCGGATGCGACGGAGGCTGTGGCCCTGGCGGGTGTGGCAGCGGCTAGCGGCCGCCCGTCCGCGAGTTCCCTCGATTTCGATGACCCGTTCGTTGCGTCCGCGCGTCGGCGTGACCGTCGGTGACCCCGCCGGCATCGGTCCTGAGATCGCGCTCAAGGCGGTCGAAGACGCCCAGGTGCGCGCGGTGTGCGAACCGGTGCTTTACGGACCATCGACGGCGGACGAACTGGCCGCCTACGCGCCAGGGGAGATCACGGCCGAGGCGGGCCGGGTCTCTTATGACGCGGTCGGGCGGGCGGTGGCCGACGCGATGGCCGGTCGTCTGGATGGGGTGACCACCGGTCCGATCCACAAGGAAGCCTGGGCGCTCGCAGGGTTCAAGTGGCGCGGCCATACCGAACTGTTGGCCCACCTGACCGGTACCGACCACGTGGCCATGCTGTTCGAGGCGCCGCGCCTTCGCGTTGTGCTGCTGACGGTGCACGTGCCGCTGGCCGAGGTTTCTGGTCTACTGACCCGTGAGCGGGTCGATCGGGTGTTGGCACTGGTCGCCGACGAGTTGCCGGCCTTCGGCGTCTCGCACCCCCGCCTGGCCGTCGCCGGTTTGAACCCGCATGCTGGTGAAGGGGGCCTCCTCGGGGACGAGGAGAGGTTTGTACTTACGCCAGCAATTTTGGCCGCCCGCGACTGTGGTGTGGATGTCACTGGGCCGCTCCCGGCTGATACGGTGTTTCGTCAGGCAGTCGAGGGACGCTACGACGTCGTGGTGGCCTGCTATCACGACCAGGGGCTGATTCCGGTCAAGCTGGCCGCGTTCGGCGAGGCCGTCAACGTGACGCTCGGTCTCCCGATCGTCAGGACGTCAGTCGATCATGGGACGGCGTTCGACATCGCGCGTCAGGGTGTCGCCGATGCCGGAAGCCTGGTTCGGGCAGTCGTGCTCGCGGCTCGGCTCGCCCGATCGCGCCGCATCGGCCGCGATCGCCCGGCGATGGGTGCGTTATGACGAGCCACGTTCCGGTCACCGAGACGCTCATTACCGACAACAGGAAGGCCCGCCACGACTACCACCTACTGGAGAGTTTCGAGGCAGGGATTGTGCTGCTTGGCACCGAGGTGAAGGCGATCCGCGAAGGGCGGGTCAACCTTCGAGACAGTTACGGACGCCTAGAAGATGGCGAGGTCTATCTCCACAATATCCACATCAGTCCCTACAGTCATTGCGGCTATGCCACACACGAGCCGCTGCGTCGGCGGAAGCTCCTGCTGCACAAGCGTGAGATTCGCAAGCTGATTGGAAAGGTCGTGGAGCGGGGGATGACGCTGGTGCCTACCCGCATGTATTTTGCACGAGGGCTGGTGAAGGTGACCGTAAGTCTGGCCAAGGGGAAGCGTACGTACGACAAGCGGGAGACCGTCCGGCGGCGCGAGGCCGACCGCGAGGCGCGCGCAGCAATCAAAGAACGCGCAGCAATCGAAGAACGATGAGAACGCTCGTCACCGGGGCGGCCGGACAGCTGGGACGTGAGGTCACGAGGCGTTTCGCCAAGTACGGACCGGTGGTTGCTCTTCGCCGAAACGGTCTGGATATCACCGATCACGAGGCCGTGCTGACCGCCGTTGGCGAGGCGGCGCCGGACGTCATCCTTAACTGCGCCGCCTACAACAACGTCGACGGGGCCGAGGACGATCCGGTGACGGCGATGCGGGTTAACGCCTTCGCGGTGCGGTCCCTGGCGACGGCAGCCCGTGAGCGCGATGCGGTCCTCGTTCACTATGGCACCGACTTCGTCTTCGACGGCGACGCGAGCGAGCCCTATGCTGAGTCAGTTCCGCCCGGTCCGCAGAGCGTATACGCCACGTCAAAGTTGCTGGGAGAGTGGTTCGCGGTCGGTGCGCCCAGGCACTATATCCTCCGTGTCGAGAGTCTCTTCGGTGGAGGGGCCGAGCGCACCGACCCCGGTGATCCGCCGCTGGGGAGCACGCTCGACCGTATGGTAAACGCGCTCGAAGCGGGCCGTCCTATCAGCGGGTTTACCGATCGGATCGTCTCCCCGAGCTATGTGCCGGACGTCGCTGCCGCCACTGCGGTGCTCGTGGCTACGTCGTCGGCGCCTGGCCTGTATCACTGTGTCAACACCGGGCACGCCAGCTGGTATGACGTCGCGCTGGCCGCAGCCCGGCGCCTGGGGAGAGAGGCCCTGCTGTCACCCATTACCATGGCTGACGTCAACACGCCGGCGGCACGTCCACGGTACTGCGCACTCTCGAACGACAAGATCCTCGGTGCCGGGGCGGTCATGCCCCGGTGGGAAGACGCGCTCGAGCGCTACCTTGAAGCGAGGCAGGCCTCCTAATCCCATGACGCCAACGATGGAGCCAGCGGCGGCGCTGGCCAGACTGCGAGCGGGGAACCGACGGTTCACGGCGGATCCAGAGTGCCCGGGGTCGCCAGGTGGGTCGTGGCCCCGGCGCGCGGGGGCTCAAGCGCCGTTCGCCGCGGTGCTCGGCTGTGCCGACTCTCGGGTGCCGGTGGAACGGGTGTTCGACCAGGGTTTCGGCGAGTTGTTCGTCGTTCGGGTGGCTGGAAACATCGCCGGTTCCACTCAGGTCGGTTCGGTCGAGTATGGGGTGCGGCATCTTGGCATCCGCTTGGTGGTGGTGCTCGGTCACTCCGGGTGTGGCGCGGTCGACGCGACCGTGGCGACGCTTGACAACGAACCTGCGCAGTTTTCTTCGGATTTTGTGTCCATCGTGGACGAGATCCGTCCCGCCGCCGTGGCCGCCCAGAAGGCCGTTCCCAAGGCCACCCGCGAGGAGTTGGTTCGTATCGTCGTTCGACGGAACGCGGAGGCGGCGGCCGCGCGGCTCCGAGTGGCGGCAGGACTCGAACCGCTGGTGTCGGCAGGGCAGGTTCTAGTGACCCCGGCCGAATACTCGCTTGAGACCGGGGTCGTGGAGTTTTCTCCGTCTCCGCTCTTGGAGAGCCGGCATCCTCACTAGCCCAGCGCACTGAGTGAACTTAGGCTGATCTATTAGGGCACAAGGATCTACTGTTTCAGGAGTAAGGCTTCGGGAGGAAGGGCTCCTTCACCATGGAGCCACCCAACACCGTTACGACGAAGGGGCTAACTCACTGTCTTTCGCAGGTTCTCGGGCTTCGCAGATGGTCTAGTCTCGTGGAGAAGCTGCGTTTCGCAGAAGATAGATCGTTCTATTCCTTACTGTTCGTCGGGAAGCAGGCGTGGTGGCGCTCCTCCTGCGGTGAGTGTCCTCCGGGCCCGGCCGCGACATCGTCCAGCACCTCGTCCGCCAGCAGTCCTACTCGTCGAGCGATCGCGAGGCAGGCCGTCAGGCCAGGCGAGTCGATGCCGGCGGCCTGGATGAGTCGAGGCTGGTGCGGGTCCAGCCCGATCAAGAAGTCCGAGAACGCTCCCGGATCTTCGCTGAGCTTCGCCCGGATCCCGGTGCTGCCAGCTCGCAGATCGTCTGGCCTGACCTCGGGCAGCAACTGGCGCGTCGATTCCACGAACGCCTCCACCGGAAGCCGGTCTCGCTCGTGATCCTGCTTGTCGTCCTGATAGTGGACGGTGGGTCCTATTGTGACCCCGCCCCAGGTGGTTGGCGTGATATGGACTCCCAGATGTTCGCCCGTGGGCGCCGGCATCGGGTAGACCGGGCGGGACACCAGCTGTTGGCTGGGGCCGATCAGCTCGGCGTATTCGCCGCGGCAGGGGTAGATGCGGAAGCGAAGGCCCCCCAGCATCTCCGAGACGACGTCGGCGTCAAGTCCCGCCGCGTTCACGACCGCCCGGGCGGCGATCCGCTCGGCCGTGGTCCGTACCTCGATCCGCTCGCTCCCCGGTTTGGCCTCGAGCAGTTCGCTGGCCGGCAGCAGCGCTGCATCGACGCGCTCGGCCGCGTCCCGCAGTGCACGTACTAGCGCTTCTGCCTCGACAATACCGGTTGACGGTGACCACAGCGCGGCCGAGCCGCGCACATGGGGCTCGAGCCGCTTGAGGCCGGCCTCGTCTAGGAGCGCGAGATCCTCGACACCGTTGGCCTGGGCCCGAGCCTGGAGGGTTTCCAGGCCAGCGACGTCATCATCCGGGCCGGCGACGATGAGCTTACCGCAGCGGCGATGTGGCACTTCGTATCGTGCGCAGAAACGATAGAGCGCCTCCTTGCCCTCGACAGAGAGCGCCGCCTTCAGCGAGCCCGGCGGGTAGTAGATGCCGGCGTGGATGACCCCGCTGTTGTGGGTGCTGGTCTCGATTCCGAAACGCGGGTGTCGTTCCAAGAGGCATACCGTGCGGCCCGGGCGTGCGGCGGCCGACGCGCAGGCGAGCCCCACCACGCCCCCTCCGACAATGAGTAGATCAACCTCTTCCATCGTGTGCGGGACGCGAGATCCCTGGTTTCACTAGGGGTGGCGGGGTGCGCCACGGTGAGGACACTACCATGGGCGCGTGCTATATTTCTCGGCTTGGGCTGCCGCCCGTTGCTGTCGCTTTATGTCATCGGCTTCGAGTCAGGATCTCATCGCACGTCTTCGCGACCGGTCCGCACGGTTGGGGGTAATCGGCCTCGGCTATGTCGGTCTGCCGTTGGCGGTGGAGTTTGCCAAGGCCGGGTTCCAGACCGTTGGCTTCGACGTCAAGGGTGACAAGGTCCACGGGATCCGGGACGGCGAAACCTTCGGGTCGGACGTGGAGCCGGAAGAGCTTCGGCGGGTGACGAGTTCCGGGCATCTCACAACGACGACCGATTTTGGACGTCTGGAGGAACTCGATAGCATCAATATCTGCGTTCCCACACCGCTCCGGAAGACCAAGGATCCCGACCTGTCGCATGTCATCTCCGCCGTGGAGAAGATTGCGAACCATCTGCAGGAGGGCCGGCTCGTCGTGCTGGAGTCGACCACGTATCCGGGTACGGTCGAAGAGGTGGTCCGCCCGTTGCTAGAACACAGCGGGCTGCGCGCCGGGGACGACTTCTTTCTGGCATTTTCCCCCGAGCGGGTCGATCCAGGGAACCAGCAGTGGACCACGGCCAATATCCCGAAGGTAGTCGGGGGCGTGAACCAGGACTCTACCGCGGTGGCCAAGGTGCTCTACGAGCAGGTGGTCGACACGGTTGTACCGGTTTCCTCACCCGGGGTTGCTGAGATGGTGAAGCTTCTCGAAAACACCTTTCGCGCGGTCAATATCGCGCTCGTCAACGAGATGGCGCTCATGAGCCACGAGCTAGGGGTAGACGTTTGGGAGGTGATCGACGCGGCGAGCACCAAACCGTTCGGGTTCATGCCGTTCTATCCGGGGCCGGGGCTCGGCGGACACTGTATTCCAATCGATCCCTACTACCTGAGCTGGAAGGCGCGGCAGACCGGGTTCGAGAGTCAGATTATAGAGCTGGCCGGACACATCAACTCGAGCATGCCGCGCTTCGTCGTCGACCGGGTGGTCGAGGCGCTGAGTTTCGCCCACAAGCCGCTCCGCGACTCGCGCATCCATCTGTTCGGGGTGGCCTACAAGCCAGACGTGGACGACGTGCGCGAGTCACCGGCTATCGACATCGCGCAGCTGTTGCAGCGTGGGGGAGCCGTGGTGTCGTACAGCGATCCCCATGTGTCCTCGGTGGTGCAAGGCGACGTGGTGCTGGAGGCGATGGAGGTCGAGGCGGCGCTCGACGGCGGGTTCGACTGCGGTGTGATTGTCACGAGCCACCGGGAATTCGACTACGGGCTGATTGCCGAGCGTGCTCCCCTGCTCGTAGATACCCGGAACGCGCTCAAGGGGCAGACTGGCAGTCACATCCATCGACTGTAGCCCGCTGTTGACGGCCTGCGGGTAGAATGCCCCCGGCGTCCTTATCCGGGCGACTCGATAACGAAGCACTATGGCTAAGCGCGCAATCATCACCGGGATCACAGGCCAGGACGGGTCCTATCTTGCCGAGCTTCTGCTTGAGAAGGGGTACGAGGTCGTCGGCGTCACTCGTCGGCTGAGTGCGCCCAACCTCCAGCGTATTGAGCACCTGCGAGATCGGGTCGAGCTGCGGCCCGCCGATCTGCTCGATCAGATGTCGCTGCTAAAGGTCATCGACGAGGTGCGTCCACACGAGTTCTATAACTTGGCGGCGATGTCATTCGTCCCCGCGTCGTGGGATCAGCCCATGTTGACCGGTGAGTTCAACTCGCAGGGAGTGACGCGCGTGCTCGACGCGATCCGTCGGGTGGACACCGCAATCCGGTTCTACCAGGCGTCGTCGAGTGAGATGTACGGGAAGGTACGTGAGACTCCGCAGACCGAAGATACCCCGTTCTATCCTCGAAGCCCGTATGGCGTCTCGAAGGTGTTCGCGCACTACATCACCGTGAACTACCGGGAGAGCTATGACCTGTTCGCCGTCTCCGGCATCCTCTTCAACCACGAGTCACCCAGGCGTGGGCTTGAGTTCGTGACACGGAAGGTCACCGATGGGGTGGCCCGTATAAAGCTCGGTCTGACCGATAGTTTGGCGCTCGGCAACCTTGGCGCTCATCGCGATTGGGGGTTTGCCGGCGACTACGTCCGCGCGATGTGGCTGATGCTTCAGCAGGACAAGCCGGACGACTATGTGGTCGCGACCGGGGTGAGCCACTCGGTGCAGGACCTAGTGGAAACGGCGTTCTCGCACGTGGGGCTCGACTGGCACGAACATGTCAAAACTGACCCCAGGTTCCTGCGGCCGGCCGAGGTCGACCATCTGATCGGGGACTCAAGCAAGGCTCGGGCCGCGCTCAACTGGGCGCCGGCAGTGGATTTCACCGGGCTCGTGGCGATGATGGTGGACGCCGATCTCGACCGGCTGCGCAACACTCCACCGACCCAAGCGGTGTCGCCACCCTAACTCTTTCTCAGGTGAGCTGTTCGTGCCTAGGGTGCTGATTACGACCGTGCCGTTCGGTGAGGTCGATCCGATCTCGCTGCGTGTACTCGAAGACGCCGGTCTCGAGTACTTCCTGAACCCGATTGGCCGCCGCCTGACCGACGATGAGCTGGCGTCGCTGGTGCAGGGGTTCGACTGTCTCATCGCCGGCACAGAGCCGATCACCGACCAGGTGATGGCGGCCGAACCGCGACTGCGGTTGATCTCCAGGGTAGGGGTCGGCCTGGACAACGTCGATCTGACTGCGGCTCGGACCCGAGGCGTCGAGGTGTCCTACACGCCAGAGGGGCCCGCCGACGCGGTGGCGGAGCTCACTATCGGGCTTTCCCTGTCACTCCTCCGGAGTGTCCATATTGCCAACCGGGCTATTCGCACCGGGGTCTGGAAGCGTATCCAGGGGCGTCGACTTGAGAAGGTCACGGTCGGGGTCGTCGGGGTGGGCCGGATTGGTACCCGGGTGATCCGTCTGCTCTCGGCGTTCGGTGGGGAGATTCTGGCCAACGACCTCTCACCGGTCACGCTTGATCAGGCGGTCCGGTGGGTCGACAAGGAGACACTGTTCCGGGAGGCGGACGTCGTGACCCTCCACGTGCCGCTGACGCGTCATACTCGGAATTTGATTGGCGCTGATGAGCTTGAAGTGATGGGAGCCGAGACGCTGCTAGTCAACACCTGTCGGGGGGGCGTAGTCAACGAGGCAGCGCTCGCAGACGCGCTTCGTCGCGGCGTTATCGCCGGGGCTGCTGTCGACACCTTTGCCGAGGAGCCGTACCACGGTGAGCTCGTCGAGGTCGAGACCTGCCTGATCACGCCGCACATGGGTTCGATGTCGGCCGACTGCCGCCTGGCGATGGAGGTCGGCGCGGCCCGGAATGTCGTGGCGTTTCTCGCCGGCAAGCCGCTCGACGAGACAGTGCCAGACACCGAGTACGAGATGCGGGCCGCCGACGAGGAGGTAGGCTGACATGACCTCCGTGGCCCCTTCGTTCTGGCAGGACCGGCGGGTGCTCGTGACTGGGGCCGGTGGATTCATCGGCAGTCACCTTGTCGAGGCACTCGTTGCCAGTGGGGCTCGGGTGCGAGCCCTCGTGCGGTACACCTCACGTGGCGACCTTGGTGCGTTGTCTGAGGTCGAGGCCACGGACCGCGACCGGGTCGATCTGGTACACGGCGACCTCACCCGGGCCGATATTGTCGAGGCGGCGTTCGACGGGGTAACCGACGCGTTCCACCTCGGCGCCCTCATTGCCATTCCCTATTCCTACCAGAGTCCGGATGAAGCGGTGGCGGTCAACGTGGTGGGTACCCTGAACGTGCTCCAGGCGGCGCGCCGCGCCGGAGTGCGGCGGTTGGTCCATACCTCCACCAGCGAGGTATACGGCACGGCGCTCCGCGTACCGATCGATGAGACGCACCCGCTGCAGGGGCAGTCTCCCTATTCGGCCAGCAAGATCGGCGCGGACAAGCTGGCGGAAGCGTTCGCGCGGTCGTTCGACCTGCCGGTCGTGACGGTGCGTCCATTCAATACCTTCGGGCCGCGCCAGTCGACAAGGGCGGTGATTCCGACCATCATCACCCAGCTGCTTAACGGACCGGGAGTCCGTCTTGGTAGTCTGCATCCCAGGCGAGACTTTACGTTTGTTACCGACACCGTAGCCGGTTTTCTCCGTGCCGCCGAAGTTGACGAGCTGTCTTGGCAGGAAATCAATCTCGGTACTGGCCGGGATGTCTCGATCGGTGAGCTCCTGGATGCGATCGCGGGCCTGCTCGGCGTGACGCCGGTCGTGGAGACCGAACATGAGCGGATCCGACCCAACAACAGCGAGGTCGACCGACTCTGCTCCTCGAATCAGCGGGCTCGGGAAGTTCTCGGCTGGCAACCGGAGCTCAGCCTCGAAGAGGGGCTGCGGCAGACAATCGACTGGGTGCGCGAACACCGATCCTTCTATCTCACGGAGCGCTACCATCGCTGACAAGGGTGCGTCCGGGGTCCGACGAGCGGTAGTCCTGGCCGGCGGTCGGGGTACCCGGCTTGTGCCGCTAACCGTGGCGTTCCCCAAGCCGTTGGTGCCGATCGGCGACGTCCCGATTCTCGACATCCTGGTGCGACAGCTCGAGGCCGCCGGCGTCGAGCGGATCACGATGGCCGTGGGTCACCTGGCCGAGTTGATCATGGCCTACTTCAGCGGGGGGAATCGCGGGGTCGCGATCGACTACTCACGCGAAGACCAACCGCTCGGTACGGCCGGCCCGCTGACGCTCGTGCCCGATCTGGACGAGCGGTTCCTGGTGATGAACGGCGACGTGCTCTGTTCGATCGATTACAACGATATGGTTCGGCGGCATGTCGAGTCCGGCGCCTGCGCGACTGTGGCGGCCTACACCAAGCAGGTGCAAAGCGATTTCGGGGTGCTGGAGGTCGACGAGCGAGGTCAGCTGCTGGCCTATCACGAGAAGCCGACCCAGACCGTCACCGTCAGCATGGGTATCTACGTGCTCGAACCCGAGGTGCTCGAATTGCTTGCACCGGGCGAGCGCTGTGACCTGCCAGACTTGGTGTCCCGTATCCTCGGGGCCCACAAGCCCTTGTATGTCTACCCGTTCGACGGGTACTGGCTAGACATCGGCCGGCCGGAGGACTATGCCCGGGCGGTCGAGGAGTTCGACGAGCTCAGGCCCCGCCTCCTTCCAGGTTGCGGGGAAACGACCTAAACCCAATCGTTGTCAACGAAATTGAGCCAGATGAGGGCGGGGCGGTGTCCTGCCGTCTGGCTTGACTGTTCCTCTGTCTCGATTATACTTATTAAGTTCACAATGTGAACGCTGTAGGTGTAAGTCTACCTTTTATAATACGTTGCAGTTGTGACTAACGGGGACGGAGTCCCTCCGGTGGGGTCGCGCGACCACCACACCTTGCGCCTGTTGTCTCGCATCGAGACTGACCAGGTGGTGACTCAGCGATCCTTGTCCAAGGACCTAGGCATCGCGTTGGGGCTCACCAACCTGCTGATTCGCCGGGTAGCGATGAAGGGGTGGGTGAAGGTCGTCAACATTCGACCAAATCGCGTGAGGTATCTCATTACCCCCGCCGGGATCATCGAGAAGAGCCGGATAACGCGAGACTATCTCGACAATACCGTGCGTCTCTACACCGAGACGCGCGAGCGGATCCGGGCCAGCCTGCAGGTTATCTCTCGCGAGTGGTCGGACGCCGACCGCGCCGCGGCCGGGGTGGGAGACCGCAAGCCGGTCGTGTTCTACGGGGCAGGCGAGGTGGCCGAGATCGGCTATGTCAGCATGCAGGGGACCGACTTGCGGCTGACCGGTGTGGTCGACGACCACCGCACCGGGACCTTTTTCGACCTTCCGATCGACGAGCCGGCCGCGTTGCGGGCTTCGACCCTCAACGGCCTGTCGTTCGGACGGCTGGTAGTCATGACGTTTAAGCAGGCGCCACAGATCCGCGTGCAACTGGAAGGGCTTGGATTTCCGACCGAGCGGGTGTGCTGGCTCCACCCGACCGCTGGACGTGACGGGATGCCGCCGTCGCCTAGGAGCACATCGTGATGAGTGAGGACACCGCAACTCCATTCCCGACCCTGCGGTACTGTCTCCGGTGTTGTCTTCCGGAGACATCGGAGGGACTTGAGTTCGACGAGCTCGGCATTTGTAAGGCCTGCCGCAGCTCCGAGATGAAGATGCACATCGACTGGGTGGCCCGTGAGGTCGAGCTTAGGAAACTCCTCGACCACGCACGCGAGGAGGCCGGAACCAACTACGACTGTCTGGTGCCGATCAGTGGCGGTAAAGACAGCTGCTTCCAGCTGCACGTGCTTTGCAAGGTCTACGGGATGAAGCCGCTGACCACCACGTTCAGTCACACTTGGTGGACCGAAACAGGCTGGTGGAATCTGCAGAACTGCCTCCAGCAGTTCGATGTGGATCACGTCATGTTCACGCCGAACCGCAAGTTGGTGAACAATCTCGCGCGGCAGTCCCTTCCGCAGATCGGAGACTCCTGCTGGCATTGCCATGCCGGCGTTGGGGCCTGGCCGCTCCAGACGGCTCGGATGTTCAAGATCCCGCTCATGATCTGGGGCGAATCAGCCGCGGAATTCGGCAGCAAAGCCACCTACGAGGACCAGATCGAGTTCGATGAGGAGTACTACCTCAAGGTCTCGACCAAGGTACATCCGGACAAGATGGTCAGCGACCAGGTGAGTCGACGTGATCTTCGTCCGTTCCAGCTTCCGACCCGCGAGGAACTCCAGGCCGAAGGTGTGCATGGGATCCACTTGGGGGACTATCTCTTCTGGGATGGTGAGCGGCAGGTCGACTTCATCAAGCGCGAGTACGGCTGGCGCGAACACCAGGTTGAAGGGACCTACAAGCATTACAAGAGCGTCGAGTGCCGCATGGCCGGTGTCCACGACTACGCCAAGTGGGTCAAGCGTGGTTTCGGCCGGGCGACCGATCACGTCAGTATCGATGTCCGGAACGGCCTGATGAGCCGCGAAGAGGGGTTGGCGCTGGCTAAGCAGATCGATGCGGAGCGGCCCGGTGAGCTTGACTACTACCTCGGTATCACGGGCTATACCGAGGAGGAGTTCCTCGAGATTCTCGAGAGCCAGCGCCAGGGGGTGGCCGCCGGCCTGCCCAAGGTGCCCCGGCCGAAGACGGTGAAAGCATGACCGCGACACGACCGTCCGAGTTGACCGCCAGTCAGGGCGTGCGCGCCATGCGCGCGGGCGACCTCACTCCGACCGCGCTGCTCGAGGACTGCATCGCCCGTGTCGACGAGCTCGAGGCATCAGTCTCCGCCTGGGCGCGGTTTGAGCCCGAGGCAGCCCGCCGCGACGCGGCACGCCTGGATGAGGAACTGGCCGCTGGTACCCACACCGGGCGATTGCCCGGCATCCCGGTCGGGGTGAAGGACGTCTTCAACACAGCGGATCTGGGCACCGAGATGGGGAGCCAGATCTGGCGCGGTTTTACGCCAGGCAACGACGCCCGGGTCGTGGTCCATCTGCGGTGGCAGGGCGCCGTTGTACCCGGCAAGACAGTTACCGCCGAATTTGCGGTCCACCATCCAGGACCGACTCGGAATCCCTACAGCTCCGATCACTCTCCGGGTACCTCGTCGAGTGGCTCGGCGGCGGCGGTCGCTAGCCGGATGGTGCCGCTTGCGCTTGGCACCCAGACCGCCGGGTCGACGATCCGTCCCAGCAGCTACTGCGGCATCTACGGTTTCAAGCCTTCGTTCGGCGTGATCCCTCGCACCGGGATCCTAAAGACGCTCGACACGTTGGACCATGTGTCGCTGATGTCTCGGAGCATCGAGGATTTACGGTTGATGTTCGACTGTTGCCGTGTCGAGGGCCCCAACCATCCCCACGTCCACAACCACATCGATGGATGGGCTCCCGAGAGACTCTCGATGCCGCTCCGGGTGGCGCTGGTGCGGGGGCCGGTCTGGGATCGAGCGCAGTCCTACGCCCAGAAAGAGCTGCTTGAGCTGGCGCACCAGTGGGCGGCGGATCCTGACGTGCAGCTGGACGAGGTTACCCTTCCTGAAGAGTTCATGGAGGGCCACGACCTGCACGAGCTCATCTATTCAAAGGCGTTGTCCTACTACTTCAGTCGGGAGTACACCGAGCATCCTGAGCTCGTAAGCGACCAGTTCCGGGAGATGGTCGAACGGGGTCGGCAGGTCAGCGCCGGGGCGTATCAGGATGGGCTTGCCCGCCAGCGGCGGCTCGGGCATGCGCTCGACCAGTTCTTTGATCGGCACGACGTCATCCTCAACTTATCGACCTCCGGGGTGGCGCCCGAGGGGCTTGATGGACGAGACGGTAAGGACTGCTGTCTCATCTGGACGCTGTGCCACGCGCCGGCCATGTCGCTGCCTGTGTTCACCGGTCCGGGCGGGTTGCCCTTTGGTGCGCAGCTCGTCGCGCGCCGTTATGGGGACCCGGCACTGCTGTGGATCGCCGAGACGCTGCAGGCCAAGGGGTTGGTGTGCGAATGGACGCCGCCGGCTCCAAGCGAGTGAGATGACGACGACACTGGACGCCGGAGGCGGCAGCGATGGCGTCTTTCTTGCGACCACAGCGCTCGAGGAGTTCTGGGATACGAGCGGGCCCATTCTCTTCGCCGGGGAGTGGTGTCGGCTGCCGGAGAGGGCTGCGGTCTGGCGGGCTCTGGATGCCGAGGTGCTGCCGGACCAGTGGGACGACCCGCCAGCGCGGCGGTCGGCGGAGGCCTACTGTGCCGAGCGGGTCACCCAGGTGCTTAGCGTCTTGACCGGCTTCCTGAACGCCCTCCACGACGAGCGTCATGACGTTCGTTACTGGCGTATCCTGCTCGGACCCTGGCTGTTCCACTTTACGCATGCCCTCTACGATCGTTTCCGGCTGCTGGAGCGGGCTCTCGATAGTCATCCCAGGTTCGTGACCCGCGTGCTGGCGACCGACTCCTGGGTCACCCCGCGCGACTGGGCAGACTACACCTACCTGGTGTTTGGTGACGGGTACAACCTGCAGCTGTTCAGCCAGCTGTTCGCCACCGCCGGGCATCGGTTCCCCGCCGCCACGCATGCCGTCCGTCCGCACCGGCCCGCATCCGCTGGCGGGGCCGCGTCGAGGCTGCGCGGGGCCCTGCGGCGGGTGTATGGCACGTGCCTGGCGGCGCTCGGCGCCGGCCGACCTGTCCTGATTCACGGGTCGCGACTGCGCCGGTCGGAGATCTGGCGGCTGGTGCTGGCGACCAGGCTTCGGGTGTGGCCATTCGAGCCGCCGCTCGAGACCGACCCGGTGGCGCCGGATCGGGCGATGCGGAGCGAGCTGGCCACCCTGACGGTAACGGGGGCGGACCGGTTCACGACGCGGCTGCTCGCTGCGCTGCCTGTCAACCTGCCGGTCGTCTACCTGGAGGGGTACCGACGTCTCCGGGCCCAGACCGCCGCGGTACGTCGCGGGAGACCGCGGGTGGTGGTCTCCGGGCTGGGATGGAAGTCGAACGAGCGGTTCAAGTGCGTCGCGGCGGACGCGGCAGAGCGGGGCGGGCGCCTGATCGGTCTCCAGCATGGCGGGTCGAGCTGGGTGATGGACCACTCGCCCATGGACCGCCACATGACCCAGGTGGTCGATGAGTACTGGAGCTGGGGCTGTGAGGGGCCCGGCCTGGCGCCGGCGCCGGACCCTCGCCTGAGCCAGGTGTGCGCCCGTTCGCCGCGACGGCCCGGGTCGGACGGGGCGTTGTTCGTCGGGACGATGTTCACCCGGTTCGTCACCAGTTTCCGTTCGCAGCCCATCGGGGGGCAGGTGGCCGCCTACATCGGCGACCAGGCCGCCTTCTTTGCCGCGCTGTCACGCGGTGAGCGGGGCCGGTTCCTCGTGCGGCTCTATCCGCACGAGCTCGGCTGGCGAAATCGGGCACGGCTCCGCGACGCGGTGCCCGACCTGCGGTTCGACGACTTCTCCCGGTCGTTCGACGAGCGGCTGAGCGACAGCGCCCTCGTCGTGGTCGACAACCTGCAGACGGCTTTTGTCGAGGCGCTGTGCGCGAACCGCCCGGTCGTGTTGTTCTACGACCCTCGTGTCTGGGCGATGTCGTCTGCAGCGGCGCCGGTGCTTGCGCAGCTCGCCGCCGCGGGCATTCTCCAGCCCTCTCCGGCCGAGGCCGCGCGCCAGGTGTCCCGGGTGCTGGAGGCGCCGCGAGTCTGGTGGGAGGCAGAGGGGGTCCGGACGGCGCGTCAGGCGTTCCTCGACTGGTGCATCGACCGCCGGCCCTGGCTGCCGGTCTGGAGAACCCGTCTGACGGCGTCGATCGGATCGTCCGCGGTTCGATCCTCCGCCTAGGGATGGACGCAGACAGGGAGGTAGAGGGGATGTCGCTCCAACCGACCATCCAGATTGGCCACCGGCAGGTTGGGCCCGGCCACCCCGCCTTCCTGGTGGCCGAGATCGGGGCGAACCACGAGGGTGACCTGGGCCGGGCGCTCGAGCTGGTGGGTGAGGCGGGGCGGGCTGGCGCCGACGCGGTCAAGTTCCAGAGCTTCCTGGCCGCCAACTTCCTCACACGCTCCAACCCCGGCTTTGCCGAGTTGCAGCGTCTCGAGATGCCCCGCGACTGGTATCCCACGCTCCGGGAGGCCTGCGACGAGGCAGGCGTGCTCATGTTCTCCACCGCGACCAACGAGGTCACGCTGGGCTGGATGGAGGAGCTCGGCCTTCCCTGCTACAAGGTCGCCTCGGCGCACGTGACCTACTATCCGCTCCTTGAGCACACGGCGCGGCTCGGCAAGCCGATGATCCTCTCGACCGGGTTCTCGACCCTGCCCGAGATCACCCGGGCCGTCGAGACCATCGCCGATGCCGGCAACCGGCAGCTGGCGGTGCTGCACTGCGTCGGTGACTACCCGATGCGTCCGGCCGACGCCAACCTGCGAATGATGGCCACGCTCCGAGGCATGTTCGGGTGCCCGGTCGGCTACTCCGACCACGCGATCGGCCCCACGGTGTCCCTTGCCGCGGCTGCGATGGGCGCCGACATCATCGAGAAGCACTTCACCTTCGACCGGTCCCAGCCGGGTGACGACCATCGCATCGCGCTGGAGCCGAGCGAGCTGGCGGATCTCGTCGCGGCGGTGCGCGACATCGAAGCCGCCCGGGGATCGGCGGTCAAGAGCCTGACGGTGGGCGAGCAGGCCGCCCGCTCGGAGGTGCGCCGCACCCTGCACGCGGCGGCCGACATCCCGGCCGGCACCCCGCTCACGCAGGAGCTCGTGGCGGTGGTGCGCCCCTCGGACGGGCTGGCCCCGGAGCTGTTGCCGGTGGTGCTCGGACGCCCGACCCGGGTGGCGCTCACCGAGGGGCAGCCGATCACGTGGCAGGTGGTATGACCGCACACCGCGACGTGCGGCTGCTCTATACCGGCTTCGGCAGCCCATCGACGCCCGCGATGCTCGAGGCCCTGGGCCAGTCGACCCGTTACCGGGCCCACATCATCGCGACCGACATGCAGCCGCTGGCCGGGAACCTCTATCTCGACCAGGTCGCCGCGCGCCACGTCGTGCCGGAGGCCGGGCCCGGCCTGGAGTATGTCGAGGCGGTCTGCGATCTGGTCGGTCGGGAGCGGGCCGACGTCTATCTGTCGACCTGTGAGGAGGAGTACATCTGGATCGCCCGGCACCGCGACCGGCTGGAACGCCTCGGATGCCGGATGCTCCTGCCGCCCTACGATGCGCTGGCCGTGTCCTATGACAAGCGCCGGACGTATCGCACGCTCGAGGATCGGGGCTACCGATATCCCCTGATCCCGACCGTCGACGCCCCTGCGGCCGGCGAGGCCGAGGGGATCCTCGATCGATTCGGGGGCGAGGCCATCCTGAAGGCCACCGACCGGAGTGGCGCCCGCGAGGTGCATCTGGTCGATGACGCGGCCGATCTGGCCCGTCGGCTCGACAGCGCCGCGCGTCGCGGCGTCGACTGTATCGTCCAGCAGTTTCTCCGAGGCTCGGAGTGGAACGTCTCGACCCTCCACGATCATGACGGTCGGCTGGTCTACGCGGTGCCGCGGCGGAAGATCGAGGATCGTCCGATCAAGTCATCCACGCTGGCGGCCGTCATCGAGGATCACGACGCGATCCGGGCGGCCGGCATCGAGGTGGTGGAGCGGCTCGGCCTGACCCCCGGCTTCAACAACGTCGAGCTTCTCGAGCTGGGGGGCGAGCCCTATCTCATCGAGGTCAACGGAGGGCGGATCGCCGCGCAGGATCAGAACCTGGTCGCGGCCGGCATCAATCTCGCTGACTACTTCCTCGACCTGGCGTTCGAGGAGCCGGTCGAGCCGGTGCGGGAGTATCGCCGGGGCCTGGTCTCCCTCAAGATCCGGATGGATGTCATCACGACCGTCGACTCGCTGCTGGACGAGGAGCGACCGGGCACGGCATGACCCGTTCCAGCCAGGTGGAGCGCTATCAGCGGCATCTGCTCGACGAGCGGGCGGACTATGACCACGCGCGTCAGGTCTATCTGAAGCGGCGGGTCTTTCGCACCTTCGATCGTCTGCTCCGCCGCTTCGGCGGCGTGGGGCTCGACGGACGACTGCTCGACACCGGCGGCGCCCGCGGCGAGTTCGCAGAGGTGTGCCGTGAGAGCGGTCTCGACGCGACAAGCGTCGGGATCGAGAGCGGCGTCGACTTCGAGCGGGACCGGATGCCGTTCGACGACGGCGCCTTCGACGTGGTGACCTCGGTCAGTGTGATCGAGCACCTTCGGGATCCCAGCCTCTATCTCGACGAGGTGCATCGGGTGCTCCGCCCGGGCGGGCACGTGATCCTCGTGACCCCGCACTGGCCCTATGCGGCCCGCGATTTCTACGACGTCTACACCCATGTCCAGCCCTACTCCGCCAGCTCGCTGGCCTCGGCGCTTCGCAGCCACGGGATCTCGCCGCGGGCGATGGTGCCCTGGATGGTCGAGAAGAGCGACGTGTACTGGACGCTGCCGTCGGGTCTGGCATATCGGCTGGCCGCATGGCTGCCGTTCACCGGTCTGAGCCGGGCGCCGGTGCCACGGTTCCTGAAAGGGCGGAGCACGACGTTGCTCGGACTCGGCCGCCGGGAGGACGGCGTGTGAGCCGGGTCACGGTGGTCACCGAGGGCGGGACCGGCATCGGGCTTGGCCACGTCATGGAGTCGGCCCATGTGATGCGCGCCCTCGACCGGCTGGGTGTCGAGGCGAGGTGCCTCGGCTACGGACCACGGTCCGTCCGCGCGGTGCCGGCCGGCCTGGGCGTCGGTGTGGCGCCGCTCGCGACCCGGCTCGGGCCCGAGTCGGCCGCGGCGCTCGGACGCCGGCTCCGACGCGCTGGGGCACGCGTCGTCTTCTGCAACGTCATGCGACTGGAGGAGACGACGGTGACCCGATTGCGGGCGGCCGGGCTGGTCGTGACGGCGATTGTCGAGGGGCAGGCTCCGGTCTCGCTCGACCATGTCTTCGACGTGATCGCCCGGCCCGAGCTGATGATATTGAGCCCTCGTCTCGCCAGGCGGCGCCCGGCCCGGACGGCGACGATCTCGCTGCTGCTCAGCATGGGTGGGAGTGACGCCCGGGGGCTGACGCCCCGGCTGGTCCGTTGGCTGGGCGGGATGACCGACCCCCCGGAGCTGCGGGTCGTCGTCGGGACGTTGTTCGACCACCACGAGGCGCTGAGCCGAGCCGTCGACGGCTATCCTGTCGAGTGTCTCGTCGACCGCGCGCCTCCTCAGGACCGGCTCTTCGGGATGATGCGTGCCAGCCGGGCGGCCATCGCTCACGGCGGCGACACGCTCTACGAGCTGGCGTGTCTGGGGGTGCCCTCGGCCGTGGTGTGCCCGACCGTTCGTCAGCTCCGGGTGGCCGACCGATTCGCCGCGGCGGCTGCCGTGCTCAATCTCGGTGTCTATCGGACGCTCACGCGGCCGCGGTTCCAGCGGGGCATTATCCGGCTGCTGCGCGACACGCGGCTCCGGCGCTGTCTGCGGACGGCCGGACCGCGCTTGGTGGACGGCCGGGGCGCTCAGCGGGTTGCGCGGACCCTGGCGGAGCTGGCCGCGGCGTGAAGACCCACCCATGAGTGACAACAATCTCGCCTTCGGCTTCATCCCACTGCCGGTGCGCCCGGTCAAGCCTCGAGACACCGGGGTGACGATGGTGCTCGACAAGGGGCTCAGCGTCGCCGACGCGCGTGAGCTGGTCTCCTCGGCCGGGCCCTACATCGACCTCGTCAAGCTGGGGTGGGGAACCGCCCGGTTGATGCCCAGGGCGAGGGTGGCCGAAAAGGTGCGGGTCTACCTGGAGGCCGAGATCGAGGTCTGTCCCGGCGGGACCTTCCTCGAGGTCGCGGCGGCGCACGGCCTGGAAGGCCGGTTCTTCGAGGAAGCGCTCGCGCTGGGGTTTTCCTGCATCGAGGTCTCGGACGGTGTACTCGAGATGGGGCGGCACAAGCTCGAACTCATTAGTCAGGCGAAGCAGCAGGGCTTTCGGGTGGTCTCCGAGGTGGGACGGAAGTCGGTAGTCGAGGATGCGCGGTTGAGTCCAGATGAGCGGGTGGCCGTGACCAGACGGGAGATCGACGCAGGCGCCTGGAAGGTCGTCATGGAGGGACGTGAGTCCGGCACCGTCGGGATGTTCGACGACGAGGGCGACGTACGGCCGGAGCTGATTGCCCGGATGATAGATGCCGTGGGCTTCGAGCGGCTGCTGTTCGAGGCGCCGCTCAGGTCCCAGCAGGCCTGGTTCATCAGCAACTGCGGCGGCGACGTTAACCTCGGCAACGTCGCGCCGGCTGACGCCATCGCGGTCGAGACTCTCCGGACCGGCCTGAGGGGCGACACACTGCTGTCGCGACACGTGGCGTCGACCCGGGTGACGCTGGCGCTCGGACCCGGCGCCGCGCTCCAGGCGGCTCGGGATGGGGAGATCATCGTCGTCATCGACGCGCTGCGCGCCAGCAGCACCGTCGTGGCGGCGCTCGCGCATGGCGTGCGCACGGTCCGGCCGGTTGCCTCGGTCGCCGACTGTGTCGGCGACTTCACGGCCGGTGAGCGAGGCGGCCGGAAAATAGCCGGTCTTACCCTCGACAACTCGCCGCTTTCGTTCGTGGGAGACGACCATCGCGAACGCGATCTGGTGCTGACGACGACCAACGGCACGGAGTGTATCGCGGCCGCGGCCAGCGGCGCTGAACCGCGGGTGCTGATCGGCACGCTCCTTAATGCGACGGCGACGGCACGGTATGTTGACGCTTGGGCGAGACGGGAGGGCCGGGGGGTCACCCTCCTCGTCGCGGGTCGCAACAATGACATCGCGGTCGAGGACGTGATCGCCGCGACCGAGATCGCGGCGGCGATGCCGAACTGTCCGCTGCGGGGCGATGTCGAGCCCCGCTACAGCTCAGACTTTCCCCGGGACTTCCTCGATTCGGAGTCCGGCCGTAACCTCGTGGCGCTGGGCCGCCGTGCCGACGTGCTGTTCTGCGCGCAGAAGGACCGCTATGACCTGGTGCCGGTCTGGCGGGACGGCGTGCTTGTCACGGCACGACCAGCCGCCGAGACCGACCAGTAGCCGTATTTCTCACTCTGTGCCGGCTCGTTTGCGGGCCGGGGCATGCTTCCACCCCAACCCCGTGACGGTAGGTGTACGTTCATGAAGATTCCTCCAGTCAAGATTCACTTTCCCGAGTCCGATCGCGCCGAGATTCTGGCCAAAATCGGTGAGACCCTCGAAACCGGTCAGCTCACCATGGGCAAGCACGGCCGTGCCTTCGAGGAGGCGTTTGCCGAGTTGTGCGGGACCCAGCACGCCGTCGCGGTCAACAGCGGCACGAGCGCCATCGAAATTCCGATGCGCGTACACGGGGTCGAGGGACGCACGGTACTGGTGCCGACCAATACGTTCTTCGCGACCGTCCTCGCGGTTACGCACGCCGGCGGGAAGGTCCGATTCGTCGACGCCGACCCCGCGACCTTTGCGGTCAGCGTGGAGACGATTGAGGCTCAACTGACCGAGGACACCGGCGCGGTCGTCGTGGTGCACATTGCCGGGATCGTGACGCCCGACATGCCTGCCATTCGGGAGCTCTGTCAACGACGCGGCCTGTTCCTGTTCGAGGACGCCGCGCATGCGCACGGGAGCCGACTCGGTGACGCCGCCGCCGGCTCGTTTGGCGATGCGGCCGGGTTCTCCTTCTACCCGACCAAGGTGATCACGGCCGGTGAGGGTGGGATGATCACCACCAACGATGAGTCGATCCGCGATGCCGCCAGACTGTTCCGGGATCAGGGCAAGCTCTCCTTCACGCAGAACCTGCACGACAAGCTCGGCTACAACTGGCGCATGAGCGAACCGCACGCCATTATCGGGGCGGCCCACCTGGCCCGGCTCCAGGAGTTCATCGTCGAACGCCAGCGCATCGCGGCGAAGTACGACGAACGGCTGGCCGCCATGGATGGCGTGTCGGTTCTGCCGATGCCAGAGGGATGCAGCTCGAACTACTACAAATACATCGCGCTGCTCGACGGGGGGATCGACCGGGCGGCGCTCAAACAGCGGCTGCGTGAGGACCATGGGGTGGCGTTCGGTGGCGAGGTGTACGAGCTGCCGTGCCACCTGCAACCTATCTTCGGAGACACCTACCAGGAAGGCATGTTCCCTGTGGCTGAGGACCTGTGCCGTCGGCATGTGTGTCTCCCGATGTTCCAGGGCATGACTGATGATCAGATCGAGTACGTGGGCAACAGCCTGCAACAGGCGCTGGCCAGCCGCTGAAGCCAGCGACGACGGCAAAGACAGACGCAGAAACGCAAGATCGAGAGGAGCACTACGGCAATGAGATGTTTGGTAACCGGAGGGTCCGGCTTCATTGGATCGCACGTCGTGGACAAGCTGCGGGATCGTGGGATCGAGGTGCGGGTGTTCGACCTGGTGATGCCGACGTTCCGCAAGGACGTCGAGTACTACCAGGGGTCGTTGCTCGACCTGCAGACCGTCAAGATGGCGATGAGCGGCATCGATGCCGTGTTTCATCTCGCCGCCGTCGCTGATGTGAAGGATGTCTTCGAGCAGCCACACTACTCGGAGCAGATCAACGTACGGGGCACCATCAACGTGCTGGAGGCGGCCAGGACGACCGGTCGTGTCCGGCGGGTGGTCTACGGCAGCACGACCTGGGTGTACAGCGATGCCCCCTTCGACCAGGTCGACGAGGACACCCCGCTGGGTGCTCCGTCTCACCTCTACACCGCGACCAAGATGGCCGGCGAGTACTACTGCCAGTCTTATGGGCGGTTGTATGACGTGGACACGACCATCGTGCGTTACGGCATCCCGTACGGTCCGAGAGCCCGCGACGGCGCGGTGGTGCCGATCTTTGTCGGCAAGGCGCTGCGAGGAGAGCCGCTCACGATCGCCGGCGATGGGGAGCAGTTCCGGAAGTTTGTGTATGTCGAGGATCTGGCGGTCGGAAACGTGCTCGCCTTGAAGTCGGTCGGCCGCAATCGGACCTACAACCTCGACGGTGCCGAGAAAGTAACCATCAAGCAGATTGCCGAGACGGTGGCGAAGATCGTCGGCAACGTGACGATCGAGCGCGTCGAGGCGCGTCCTGGTGACTTTGGCGGCAAGGAGGTGTCCTCGGTCCGGGCAAAGGAAGAGCTCGGCTGGGAGCCGACCACCCGCTTCGAAGAAGGGGTTCGTCGCTACATCGATTGGTACAAGGAGCGCGAGCGGCTGCGTCAGGAAGGGTGGGCCTCGGTCGATAAGCTGTTCAAGGAAGAGCGCGAGACCTGGGCCTAGAGGCTTCCTGGATCGCCAGGAGACCGGATCGAGGTCGTCTGTTCGTAGCCTGCTAGAGGGGGGACCGGATCGTGATTCTGGGAGTGACGCCGGCGCGGGGCGGAAGTAAGGGCGTCCCGCGGAAGAACATCCGGCCGTTGTGCGGCCGGCCGCTCATCGCGTGGACCATTGAGGCCGCGCAGCGCTCGACCTTGATCGACCGCTATGTCGTGTCGACCGAGGATGCCGAGATTGCGGCCGTGGCCCGCGCCGAAGGGGCCGAGGTGCTCGAGCGGCCGGCCGAACTGGCCGGGGACGACGTCGCGACGGTCGAGGTGCTTCGCCAGGTGGTTACCGAGATCCCTGCCGAGACGGTCGTTCTCTTGCAGGCAACCTCCCCCATCCGTGATGCGGCTCTGATCGATCGCTGCGTTCGCCGCTATCACGACAGCGGCGCGGACTCGCTCGCCACTGGTCTCATCTGCACGTGGAAGGCCTATGGCACCGCCCTCAAGCCGAGACAGCAGCTGGACGGCTTCTTCTACGACGACGGCAACGTGTATGTGATCGGCGCCGACGGCATCCGTCAACGGTCCGACCGCTTCGGCGCGCGCCGGGAGCAGCTGGTGCTCGACCGTGAACAGAACGTGGAGATTGACGACGAGTTCGACTTCTGGCTGGCCGAGCAGGTGCTCGCTAGACGCCTGCGTGAGCCTCGAACGGCCGATACGACGGATTGAGGATGGGAACACGAGTGTTGGTAATCGCGCCTCACATGGATGATGAGGTGCTCGGATGTGGCGGCACCATCGCGCGGCACGTGGATCGCGGCGATGAGGTCACTGTCTGTTTCATGGCCAATCGGGCTTACGATCACGAGTATCGTGACGAGTGGATCGCCAGGGAAGAGGCGGCGGCCGAGCGGGCTCGCGAGGTGCTGGGCTATCAGCGTGCGATCTACCTGCGGTTGCCGGACGAGCAGCTCGATCGGTCGCAGATCGCGTTGATCACGCCACTCGAAAGTGTCATCGCCGACGTTCGACCGGAGGTGGTCTACCAGAATCACCGGGGCGACAATCACCAGGACCACCGGGCGGTGTTCGATGCGATACGCGTGGCTTGCCGTCCCCACGGCAGCGTTCCAATCCGGTGCCTCCGGGTCTACGAGACTCTCTCGTCGACTGATCAGTCGCCACAACTCTCCGAGTGGCTGTTTCAACCTACCTACTGGGTCGATATTGCCGACGTGCTTCAGCGGAAGCTCGAGGCGCTCGCGTGCTACGAGGTCGAGGGGCGCGAGTTTCCACACCCACGATCGATCGAAGGGGTACGCGTACAGGCCAAACGCCGCGGGATGGATTGTGCGGTGGAGGCCGCCGAGGCCTTCATGACGCTACGTGATGGATGGTGGCGATGATCTGGTTCTCAGAAGGTGAACGCATCGGGTTGCGGGCGCTTTGCGCCGCCGACGTCCCTCGGTGGACCCAGTGGTTCAACGACCCGGCGGTTACCGCCGATCTGAACAAGGGGCTCTACCCGAACACCGAGGCGTCGCAGGCGGAGTTCTTTGAGCGCATTCACTCGAGCCGTCACGATGTCCTGCTCGGTATCGCGACCCGCCCGGCTGGCGAGTTGGTGGGCGTGATTGGACTGCATCATATCGATTGGGTGCACCGACGGGCCGATATCAGCATCGTGATCGGCGAAGCGTCGGCCCACGGACAGGGATTCGGCACCGAGGCGATCCGGCTGATCACCGCGCACGCCTTTGACACGCTCAATCTCCACAAGGTCACGGCGGGCACGTGGGCGACGAACCTCGGTTCCCGCCGCGCGTTCGAGAAGGCTGGCTTCGTCCTCGAGGCGACCATCCGCCAGAGCTACTGGCATCGGGATCGCTATGTGGACGAGTGGCGGCTGGGGTTGCTCGCCGAGGAGTGGCGCGGGTGAGAAAGGAGACCCGGTTCGCGCTGGGCTGGGTTGCGCGGCTGCGATGGTGGCTGGCTCTCTACGGGGTGGTGCTGCTGGCGACGACCGCCCTCGAGGGAGTCGGGCTTAGCATGCTCGTGCCGATTCTCCAGACAATCAGCGCGCAGGCCGACGACAACATCTTCGTGCGCTTCGTCACCGAGGCGTTCGCGCTCGTGGGGTTGCCCTACAGCCTGCGGTCTCTCATCGCGGTCTTCACCGTCGTCATTCTGGCTAAGTATCTGTTTGTCGCCTACAGCCGGCACCTGACCCGGGTGCTTAGCGCGCGCATCACCTACGAGCTGAGACGACGCACCTTCGACAACCTGATGGGGGCGCCTCTTGGCTATTACTACGGGGTGCGGCTGGGGGACGTCGTTGCGACGCTCGGCACCTCGTCCCAGAATGCCGGAGCGATCATCGAGTACGGCATGCTCGTGCTGAGCGCCATCGTCTTCTGCGCGCTCTATCTCACCCTGAACATGATCATCTCGGTGCCGCTGACGGTGCTGGCCATCACGCTGGCCGGGACCGCGTATCTGGCCATCCTGCCGAGGCTGCGGAAAGGGTACGGCCAGGGCACGGAAGAGAAGACGCTCATCGACCGGATGAACACGTTTCTCTACGACCGCTTGGCGGGTATTAAGCTCGTGAAGGCGTTCGGCACCGAGCGCCGTCAGACCGCAGGATTCGACGCTATCATCGACCGGTTCCGCAAACTGTCGATCGAGGTCACGGACAACCGGGTCATCGCCTCGCTCTTCATGGAGCCGCTGCTGTTCCTTCTTGTGGTGGCGTCGCTCGTCGTGTCCATCGAGCTTCTCGACCTCGCGCTGGCATCGATGCTGGCGTTTCTGGTCGTGTTCGTCCAGATCCTGCCGAAGGTCAAGGTCATCCAGGCGAACCATTTGCTGATCAACGAGCTGCTTCCGCACGTATCGCGCATCCAGGCGTTGATCGAAAGCGCTGGCGAGCGCGAGCAACTGTCCGGCAACCGCCAGATCTCGGCGATCGGACAGGGCATCAAGTTCGACCAGGTCAGCTATCGCTACCCGGGCACCGTTGAACCCGCGCTCAAAGACGTGTCGGTCGAGATCCGGGCCGGGACAACGACCGCGGTCGTCGGAGGCTCGGGTGGAGGCAAGACTACGTTCGTCGATCTGCTGCTCCGTCTCCACGACCCGGAGAAGGGCCGGATCACGATCGATGATGTGCCGCTGACGGAGTTCTCGCCCGTGGCATGGCACCAGTTGGTCGGGGTGGTGGAGCAGGAGCCGTACCTCTTCAATGAAACCGTCCAAGACAATATCCGCTACGGACAGATCGGGACCGAGCCGCACGCGGTTGAGCAGGCCGCGGTCGTGGCGCACGCCCACGAGTTCATTTCACAGTTGCCCGATGGCTACCAGACGATGGTGGGGACGCGTGGGATGACGCTCTCAGGCGGGCAGAAGCAGCGGATCGCCCTGGCTCGCGCACTCGTCCGGCACCCAGCCATTCTCGTCCTCGACGAAGCGACCAGCGCGCTCGACACCGAGTCGGAGCGACTCATCCAGGGGGCCATGGCGGAGCTGCACGGCCGCACGACGATGGTGGTGGTGGCGCACCGGCTCTCGACGATTCGTCACGCCGATCTCATTCTGGTGGTGGAGGGCGGGCGCATCGTCGAGCACGGTGATCACGACACGTTGATGCGCCAAAGCGGACGCTACCGGGACTTCTACGATCTGCAGCACGAGTTGCAGCATCCTCAAGTTGAGTCGGCCGGGCCGTAGTCGCCGGGGACACCGTCCGGCACCCCGGAGGCGGGGACGCGCGCCCACCGGACCACCACAGAAAGGACGTCGTTCGATGATCGCCGCGTTACTACTGGGCCGGAAAGGGAGCATCGGGTTCCCGGGGAAGAATACGTTCCGTGTCCTGGGTCGTCCGATGGCCTCCTACCCGATGCGCGCCGCGCATCAGGCGACCCTGGTCGACACCGGCTACCTGTCCACCGACGATCCGGAACTGATGGCCTTGGCCCGAAATGAAGGATTCGAGGTGATCGAGCGGCCACCCGAGCTTTGCACGCCGGCCGCGCTGGGCGAGGACGCCTTCGTGCACGGTTACCGGGCGATTCGTGATCAGGCCGCCGCTCGTGGGGAGGATCTGGAGCTAGTCGCCTTGCTGTTCTGCAACGCGCCAACGGTGCTCGGGGAGACGATCGATGCCGGTATCCGGGTGCTGCGGGAGCGGCCGGAAGTGGATTCGGCCGTTACCGTTTCCCGCTACAACATGTGGAGTCCGCTCCGGGCCAGGAAAGTCAATGCGGATGGCCTGCTCGACCCATTTGTGCCGTTTGAGACGTTCGGGGATCCTCGGACGCTGAACTGCGATCGGGATTCCCAGGGGGACGTCTGGTTCGCCGACATGGGCCTGTCGGTTGTGCGGCCAGCCTGTCTCGAGCGAATGGAGGACGGGCTGTTGCCGCAGAAATGGATGGGGCGCCGCATCTACCCGCTGGAGCAGTGGGGCGGGCTCGACGTCGACTATCGTTGGCAGGTGCCTCAGGTCGAACACTGGCTTCGTGAGCACGGAGTCCGTCCGCCGGGTGAATCGACCGAGGCGTCGGAGGCCGGGCGTGAGGCATCGAGCTAACATGGCCAAGGTACTCGTTACTGGTGGAGCCGGTTTCGTGGGCAGCCACGTGGCCGACGAGCTCACGCGGGTGGGGCACGAGGTGCGGATCATGGACCGTCGCCCGTCGCCCTATCGCCACCCGGACCAGGAAGAGGTGCTCGGAAGTACGACCGATCCGGCGCAGGCGGCGGCCGCCCTCGAGGGATGTGAGCTGATCTATCACTTCGCCGGTCTCGCCGACCTTGATGACGCCCGTTCTCGCCCGCTCGACACCGTTACAGAGAACGTGCTCGGCACTGTCACCATGCTCGAAGCCGCGCGAAAGGCCGGCGTCAGCCGGTTCGTCCACGCGAGCACGATCTATGTGTACAGCGAGCGGGGCGGTTTCTACCGCTGTAGCAAGCAGGCGGCCGAGAGCTATACCGAGGAATTCCAGCGGCGCTACGGGATGGACTTTACGATCCTGCGATACGGCACGCTGTATGGGCCGCGCAGCGACCGCCGGAACAGCGTCCATCGGCTTCTAGCCGACGCCCTGCAGGACCGGGCGCTCCGCGTGGCCGGTACTGGGGACGAGCTCCGGGAGTACGTCAGCGTGCGCGACGCGGCACGGTTGAGCGTCGAGGCGCTCGACGAGGCCTATCGCAACCAGCACGTGATCGTGACCGGACCCTACCCGATCCAACTGCGCCAGCTGCTCGAGATGATTCGTGAGATCGTGGGACAGGACGTCCTGATCGAACTCGGTGCGTCCGGCGACGACCATGCGCACTATCAGTTCACGCCGGTGACCTTTGCGCCGAAGATCGGTTACAAGCTCAGCAGTACCCGCTACCTCGACCTCGCGCAGGGGTTGCTCGAGTGCCTCCATGAGATCCATGGCGCCGACAACCGGGATGCTCCATGAGCTCGGCCTGTGGACACTGAGCGATGACGGCCCTACCTCGGTTGCTGTTGTCGCAACGCCTGGTAGTGGGACCCTACGGCGATCCGCGCGACGCGCTCGAACACTCGTACGTAACCTACCTCGAACGCCAGGGTCTGGTGGCGGTGCCTGTGTCGAACGCTACGGGATCGGTGAATGACTATTTTTCGGACACACTCGCGGGGGTGGTGCTGACTGGTGGGAATGACGTACACCCACGGAGCTACGGCAGCGAGACGGCTCCCACCGCCGGAGCATCCGAGGTGCGCGACCGGATCGAGGCGGCCTTGATCGAAGCGGCGCTTGCCCGAGGGCTGCCGGTGCTCGGTCTGTGCCGAGGGATGCAGTTCCTAAACGTGCACTTCGGTGGCACGATGATTGACCTGCAGCACCACCCGGTCGGCGTGGACCATCGACCCGGCGTAAACCATCAGGTGGTCGTCGAGGCGGAGGCGCGGGACCTGCTCGGCGTGGGGCGATTCGAGGTCAACAGTTACCACGATTGGGCCGTTACGCGGGGCACCTTGTCGCCCGCGCTCAAGGCCTTCGCCTGGGCTGAGGGCACCGACCTTGTGGAAGGGCTCTTTCATCCGGAGTTACCGGTGGCTGGGGTGCAGTATCACCCGGAGCGCCGGGATACGGCGCACCCGGCGGACACCCGGCTGCTTGAGGCATTTCTGCACCGGCGAAGTTTCTGGCGAGGCGGAGCGGGTACGGAGGAAGAAGAGGGATGACAGGGATCATCCTGGCCGCCGGCATGGGGACGCGCCTGGGGGCGCTGACCCAGGACCGACCCAAAGCGATGCTCGAATTTGGGGGCAGGACTCTCCTCGACCACCAGGTGGCTGCGTATCGTCGTTGCGGGGTCGAACACCTGGCCGTTATCGGCGGCTACCGGGACGACACGATTCGATGCGAGGGCGAGGTCGTGCGTTACCGGAACCCCTCCTACGACCGGACGAACATGGTCGAGTCGTTGATGTGCGCGCGCAACGAGTTGCGCGGCACGGTGCTGCTCTCCTACGGCGACGTGCTGTTCGAGGATCGTGTGCTCGAGGCAGCCATCCGGTCGACGAGCGCGATCGGGGTGACCGTGGACACCGACTGGCGGCCGTACTGGCAGGCTCGCTATGGCGACATCACCACCGATACCGAGACGCTGCGCATGGGGAATGGCCGGCGAATTGTGCGCATCGGACAACCCGATCCCGGTCCTGAAGATCTGGATGCACGGTATGTCGGTTTACTCCGCTTCAGTGACACCGGGATCAGTCAGCTGCTCGCGGTGTATGACCGGGCCCGCGCCGCCCACGCCGGCGGGGCCTGGCAGACGTCGAGCAGGTTTGAACAGGGCTATCTGACCGATCTCCTCCAGGAAGCGATCGACCAGGGCGTCGAGGTCGACGCGGTGCCGACCGAGCGTGGGTGGCTCGAGTTCGATACGACGGACGATTACGAGCTGGCCACGCGCTGGGCTCGCGAGGGACAGTTGCGGGAGTTCTGCGCGTTGAGTCTTGAATGATCACCTGGCGTTACGCGTCGGTCGCGGGGCGTTGGCGACTGCTGACCGGCATCGTCGTCCTGGCGGGCGCGGCTTGGTGGCTGGTTGCCACCGGGCGGCCGGGCGGACTCTGGTGGCTGGGGGCTCTCGTCGGCACTGCCGAGCTGGGGGTCTGGGTCGTGATCAGGGTCCTGGCGACCCAGCCTGGCCTTCTGGCGATCGACCGCACGCCCACCATTGCACCGGCCACTTTGGACCGGTTCTTCGAGCATGGCTTCGACGTCGAGCTGGGCTGGATCCGCAAGCCGAACACCGCCAAGAAGGACCTGGGCAAGTACCCCTATCGCATCGACGGTCGGGGATCGAGGACCAATCCCGGGCACGAAGGGCTTCCTGAGATCATCGGCACCTACGGTGACTCCTACACGTTCTGTCGTGAGGTGGAGGACCAAGAGACCTGGCAGTGGCATCTGGCCGAGCGCTTCTCCTGCCAGGTACTGAACTTCGGCGTGGGCAACCACGGTTTCGACCAGGGGCTGTTGCGATTGCGGCGCGAGTACGTGAGCGCCCCCACTCCTGTGGTGGTGATGGGGGTCGTGCCCAGCACCATCGCCCGGATCCTGAGCGTCTGGAAGCACTACAACGAGTTCGGCAACATCATGGCGTTTAAGCCCAGGTTCCGCCTCGATGGCGAGCGGCTGGAGTTGTTGCCGAATCCGATTGACTCCCGCGAGAAGTTCTTCGAGCTGTCGAAGCACCTGGACGGCATTCAGCGCGACGACTATTTCTACGAGCGTCGGTTCCGGCGCGAAGCATTTCGGTTTCCCTACCTGGCTTCGTGTCTCGCCAACCCGCGCGGGGCACTGCTGGCGCCGGCCAAGGCGGTGCGTCGTCTCGGAGGGGCGTGGCCCGGGGTGGGACGGCGCGTATCGGCGCTCATCGACGATCGATTGGAAGGCGGGGGTGTTCGCCAAACGGCGGCGCTCTTTGCCGATCCCGAGGCCACGGCGCTCCTCGATCGTCTAGTGGCCGAGCTCGCGGCCGAGGCCCGGTTGCATGGCTTCTGGCCGCTGGTCGTCGTGATGCCGATGCGCGAGGATCTGGACTACATCCGTCGCCACTGTCACTTCTACCGCACCGCGGTCGACCGCTGGCGCAGTCAGCTCGATGTCCTCGATACGGCGGACGCGTTGCTCGACCTGCCTGCTGATACCCGAATCTATCGAGAGTGGCACTTTACCCCTGAAGCCAATCGCATCGTGGGGCGGGAAGTGGGCGACCTGCTGGCGGCCCGGGTCCCTGAACGAGTCAACATCACGCTGTCCTCGACGGCGGGGGTGTCACACGCTTCATGAGCCGACTCTCGACTGCGGATGCCGTAGACGGCGGGTGGGTGGTCTGTCCCACCTGTCGCGAGGGTTTGCGGGCGATCGACGAGGCACTCGTCTGCGCTGAGTGTGCCGTTCGCTATCCGGTCACGAGCGAGGGTATTCCGCTGCTGGCCGCGCCCACCGACGAGTCTGGTACCGTCGAGGTCCAGGAGTTCTGGAGCGCGCTGCACGCCGCGATTGATGCGCCGGCAGCGGCCATTGTCGAGGGCGGCGAACTGGCCGGGATGTTCGACGACCTTGAGCGGTTGTTTGCGCATCGCGAGCATCTGGCCGTGTGGGAGATGCCGATCGATGTCTTGGCCGGGCAACGAGTGCTAGAGATCGGCAGCGGGGCCGGAGCGCACTCCGCGCTATTCAATCATCGCGGCGCCGAGATGGTGTCGCTGGATCTGACGCCGGACCGGGTGGTGACCACCGCTCGCAAGCTGGATCAGCTCGACCCGCCCAGCCTGGCCGTGCAGGGCGATGCGCGGCAGCTCCCGTTCCCCGACGGGTGGTTCGACATCGTCTATTCCAACGGTGTGCTCCACCACAGTCCCGATATCGAGCGTTCGGTGGCCGAGGTCCACCGGGTGCTGAAGCCTGGCGGGCTAGCGGTGGTGATGCTGTATGCCCGGCATTCCTTTCTCTATCAGGGCGTGCTGTTTCCGGTTCGCGGCGTGCTCCAGGGGAAGGCGTGGCGCAGCCGCCAGTGGCTGGGTGAGGCCACCGAGTGGATGTCTTCGAAGCGACAGACGGTGTCGAATCCCTGGACGATGGTGTTTTCCGGGCGCGAGGTGCACCGCCTGTTCCACGAGTTCGCCCGGGTGCGGCTCCGGAAGAACGCCTTCACGTTCGATCAGATTCCCCTGGTGGGCAAGCTGGTCGGGCGGGTGGTGGGTCGTTGGACCGGATTGAACCCGGCCGGTACGTTGCTGTATGGCGCGCCCTGGCGCAACGAGACGCGTCTTGAACTTTGGGCTGGTCGTTACGTCGGATGGGGTCTAAACATCGCGGCGACCAAGGGATCCTGATGGGTGTTTCCTGAACCGACGGGCAACGATGATGAGCTGGCGATCACTGTTCGGTGGGCGCAAGTCCGGTCCCAGACCCAATGTCGTGCTGATTCTCCTGGATCAATTCCGGCACGATGCCCGATTGGTGCACCCGGTGTTTGCATCCCTGGGAGACCGCGGCTGCCTGTTCTCCGAGACCATCACCTACGCGCCATATACCCTGGCCTCGATGCACGCCACCATGACCGGGCTGTATGGGCGACAAACCGGAGTCGACGCCTACACCAAGTCCGACCAGTTCCAGAGCGGACAGTGTCACACCCTGGCGCAATATCTCCAGGGGGCGGGCTATCACACGAGGGGCTACACCTTCAGCAAGCTGCTGGTCCCGCCGGACGGTTTCGATTCCCTCTCGATCGTGCCGGAAGACGAGGAAACCGGGGTCCTGGCGAACCAGCTGGCCGAGCTCGACGCCGCCTTTGCACAGAGCAAGCCTTTTTTTTGCTATCTCCACTATCCTGAGATTCATCACGTCATCGTCCGAGACGTGCTCCGGAAGTACACGCCCTTCGACGAGGAGTATTTCGGCAACCAGGAGCGTAACCGCGCCGCCTACCTCGAGGCGGCCCGCGGCGCGGCCGAGCACACCGCTGCCTTGCTCGAGGCAGTCGACCGGCGTGATCCGAACGGTGACACCCTGGTCGTGGTCATGACCGACCACGGTGGCGGGGTCGGAGAGAGAGTGGGCGAAAAGGCCTACGGGGTCTTCACCTACGACTACACGATCCGTATCTGGATGTATCTGGTGTGCGCGCCGTTGCTGCCAGCTGGCGCTGAGTTCGACGCCCAGGTTCGGACCGTCGATCTGGTGCCGACGCTCCTCGAACTCCTCGAGCTGAGTCCATCCAGCCGGCATACGGCGCTCACCGGACGTTCGTTGCTGCCGTTGATCCGGGGTGAGGAGACGAGCGGACGACCGGCGTTCACGGAGACGGGGGGCGTCGAGGGGCCGAATCCGTCGCCCGACCATCCGAACGTCAAGAGTCTGCGCGCCGACGGCTGGAAGCTGATCTACAACCAGACCACCAACGCGTTCGAGTTGTACAACCTGGTCGAGGACCCTCGCGAAACGACTAATCTCTACACCACCCACCCAGAGAAGGCCCGCGAGATGTGGGTCAAGATGTCGGAGTACCTCTGAGCGTTCTCGCCGCCAGGTTTCGCCGATTCGCGACGCTGGAGCAGCGTCGCGAGCTCTTGCCCTACGCCCGTTTTGCCGTGCGGCAACCGACCGCCGCGTTGTCTGCGGTCGTCGACGGGATGCTGTTCAGCCGGCCTGGCGCCGGCCGGCCACCCCGCGCCCTGGTCTGGCCGCCCCCCCGGAACGCCGGGTCTGGCGCGCGGCTGTCGGGAGAGAACCGCCGTCTGCCGGTGCGGACCTCAGCCGGGGACGCTCCTGTGTCGACGCTCCCCCTCGCCACGTGCGGGTGGGACCTGGTCGAGGGGCCCCCGTGGCAAGGTGTTTTCACCGACCCAGAGGACCAGTTCGCCGCCCATCGCTTCGGGTGGGTCCTACCGGTGCTGGCCCGACACGGCCGGCTGGGGGCGGCGCCGCTCGCAGAGCTGGCCCTTAGGTGGCAACGCGAGCATCCTCCGGATCCCGACGCGTCCGGATGGGACAGCTATTCGGTGGCCGAGCGGGTGGTCCACTGGTGCTATCTGCTCGCGGTGACCGCCGACGGGCAGACCGAGGCCGCCTTGGTCGACGGGATCAGGGAACACGCACTCCTGTTGCGAGATCGGATCGAGTTCCGGGGCGAAGCGACTAACAACCACCTCATCAATGACGGCCGGGCGCTCTATCACGCCGGTGTCGTGTCCGACGACCTCGTGCTCCGCAGTCTCGGGCGGCATCTGGTCGACTACGGGGCCGCGCACATGTTCGTGGCCGGGTTTCTCAGGGAGGGATCGAGTCACTATCACCTGTTGCTGTGCCGCACGTTCGTCGAGCTCTGGACGCTGGCTCAGGCGGTGGGAGATGCGGGGTGGGCTGAGGTGTTGCGCGGGCAGGTCGACTCGATGACCCGGGCGGCGAGGTTCTTCGACACCCAAGGGGGACCACGCCTCTTCGGCGATCTGTCGCCGGACTTCGAGCCCGCGTTCCTGTCAGGACTCGCCCTGGGCGGGCGTCCGGAGCCGTCGTCGGGCGAAGAGGCCGAGCCGCAGTGGAACGGACTTCTGGGTGGTTCGGAGGACGCTCTCGGAGCGGAAACTGCCAGCCCGTCACAAGCCGCGGAAGCAGGCTACTACCGCGCGAGTGGGGGTGACTGGGAGTGCGCCGCCTTTGTTAATCCGGAGGGCCACGTGCCGACGTGGTCGCACGCCCACGCCGATCTCGGGAGCTTCGTGCTCGACTGGCGCAAGATGCCACTTCTCGTCGACGGCGGGCGTGCGACATATCGGCCGTCGCCACTGGGTGACTACGGACGCAGTGTGCGCAGTCACAACGCGTTGTCTATCGACGGCCATGAGCCCTGTGTGACGCACGGTCTCAATGGTATCGTGCCCCTCTTGGGGCGCGCCTACTACTACCGGCCGCCGCGGGTAGAGCTCGACGTGTCCGAGGGGCGTGGCCGGTTGCGCCTGGCTCATGATGGATTCGGACGGCTCGGCGACGGGGTGTCACATGCCCGCGACGTGCTGCTCGACGGCGAGCGATGCCGGGTCACCGATGCGATTGGTGGCCGGGGTCGTCGGACGATCGAGACCTTCTTTCACTTTCATCCGGCGGTCGCGGTCTCGCTCGAGGCGCCGACGGTGGCGTCGTGCCAGCTGCCCGACGGCGGGCGGCTTCGCATGAGCCTGCCTGGGGCGGCCGTGTGTCGGTTAGCGAGGGGGCAGGAAGAGCCGCAGCCGGCGGGATGGTACGCCGGGCGCTACGGCGAAACGACGCCCTGCTGGACCCTGATCTGTGAGGCCCGTACGCCGTTGCCGACCGAGCAGCGCTACGAGCTCGTACCGGTCTGACCTACCGTGTGTGGCATCTCCGGCGTGGTGTCCGAGGCGCTCGACCCGGCGGAGCGGCGAGCCGCGGTGGGGCGGATGTGCGACGCGATGGTGCATCGGGGGCCGGATGATGGCGGAGTCGCGGACTTTCCCGGCGCCACGCTGGGGATGCGACGCCTCTCGATCATTGACTTGAGCGCCCGTGGTCACCAACCGATGCCGAATGAGGACGAAACTGTCTGGCTCGTGTTCAACGGCGAGGCCTACAACTACCAGTCCTTGCGCCGGGAGGCGACCAAGGCGGGACATCGTTTCCGGTCGGAGACCGATAGCGAAACCGTGGTGCATCTGTACGAGGACCACGGCGAGGAATGCCTCACCCATCTTCGGGGGATGTTCGGGCTCGCCATCTGGGATACCCGTACCCGCGAGGCGCTGCTGGCCCGCGACCGGCTCGGGATCAAGCCGCTCTATTACGCCACTCTGCCAGACGGCGTGGTGTTCGCTTCTGAGCTGCGCGCCCTGCTCGCGTCGCGGCTAGTCGACGCCGAGCTCGATCCAGCGGCTCTCGATCAGTACCTGTCGTTCGGCTACGTTCCCCCTCCCCGCACTATCCTGCGGGGTGTCCGTGCCCTGTTGCCGGGACACCTGGCCCGGGTGGCCGATGGGCGGATCTCGACCCGCCGATGGTGGGCGCTGCCGCCCCCCGGCCGGACCAGATGTGCCCCCGTCGATCGTCCGAGCCAGCTTCGGGCGCTGCTCGAGGAGAGTATCCGGCTCCATCGACTCAGCGACGTGTCGGTAGGCGCCTTCCTCAGCGGCGGTGTTGATTCCGCGTCGGTCGTCGCGCTGATGCGACGGACGGCGGGTGAGGAGGTCAGGACCTTCTCGGTCGGGTTTGGCGATGGCCCAGCGCGGCTGAACGAGCTCACCGCGGCTCGCGAGACGGCCGAGGCCCTGGGGACTGACCACACCGAGGTCGTGTTGAGCGCCGCCGACGTGGCGGGATGCCTCGACCATGCGGTGGCGAGTCTGGACCAGCCGAGCTTCGACGGTTTGAACACCTACATCGTCTCGAAGGCGACCCGCGAACGCGGAGTGACGGTCGCGCTGTCGGGTCTCGGCGGTGACGAGCTGTTTGGCGGCTACGACACCTACCGGGTCATCCCGCGCTGGCACCACGCGGTCCGGTTGTGGGGGAGTGCCCCGTTGGCGGCGCGCCAGGGCATCGGGCGGCTGCTCGACCGTCGTTTCGGCGGTCGAGTCGGAGACGATCGGGCACGGAAGCTGCGGCGGCTGCCTGACGTCGGCTCGCTCCACGAACTCTATGCGCTGGCGCGCTTGACGGCCTGGCCCTCGGAGGCTCGTGCCCTCTATACCGACGAGACGGCGGCCGAGGTTGCTGCGGCGGGCGCGCCAGGGCCGCTCGCCGTTCTGGAGGAAGTGACCGAGGGAGTCTCAGGTCCCTGGCGTTCGGTCAGCGAGTTGGAGCTGACCACGTTCATGTCCTGGCGGCTGTTGCGGGATACCGACGCGATGAGCATGGCGCACTCGCTTGAGGTGCGCGTGCCTCTCATCGACCACGAGGTCGTCGAGTTCACCTGCGGGCTGCCGGAGGGGTGGGAGGCACAGCACGGCTATCCCAAGCGGCTACTGACCGAGAGTGTGAGCGACCTGTTGCCTGACGGGGTTGTCGGTCGCCCGAAGCAGGGCTTCGCGTTTCCACTCGAGCACTGGATGCGGCACGAGCTGAGCGCTGCGGTCGAGGACACGCTGGCCCCCGAGGTGGTCCGGGCCCGCGGCCTCTTCGAGCCGCGTGCGGTCTCCGACCTGCTACGGTCTTTTCAGGCTGGCCGCGAACCGTACCCCGCGGTCTGGCAGCTGGTGGTGCTGGAGCGATGGATGCAGGGCGTTCTCGATGGCGGGAGTGCCTAAAGATCAACTCCCGCGGGTGTCGGTGTTAACCACCGCCTTCAACGCTGAGCCGTTCATCGTTGCTGCCGTGCGAAGCGTGCTCGACCAGCGTGGTGTCGAGGTGGAGCATGTCGTCGTCGACGACGGGTCAGAGGATCGTACCGTGGAGGTGGCCAGGGGGCTGGATGATCCGCGCGTGCGGGTCGTTGAGGCGGGCCGGGTGGGGCGTGGTCGGGCGCTCAACATCGCGCTGGCGGAGGCGTCCCATGACTTCGTGGCCATCCTTGACGCCGATGATGTGGCACACCCCGATCGGCTTGCCATCGAGGTGCGCGCGTTGGCTGCCAGGCCGGACCTAGCGGCGGTGGGCAGCGGCCAACTCCTGCTGGTCGGCGACGCCGAACCGGTTTTTGATCCCGTCACCGAGGCTCCGGAATCCCGCGATGTGGGAGGGGAGTTGCTGTATTACAATCCGCTGTCGCACTCCTCCGTGCTGTTTCGGCGCACGGCCGTGGAGCGCGTCGGGGGCTACGACGAGCGGCGTCACGCCCTGTACGATTGGGATCTCTACTTTCGGCTTGTGTCTGTCGGGTATCAACTCGCTAAGCTTCGTTCGCCGTTGGTGGGAAAGCGGACTCACGTACGCCAGTACTTCGAGGGACGGCGCATGGTCCGCTACGCCCTCGAGTGTTTGCGCCTGCAGTGGGCCGCCGTCGGTCGACTCCGACGAACCCGCCTTAACGCTCCATTGCTGTTCGTTCTTTTCCTCTACCGACTGATGCCGCGGTTCTTCCGGTTGGGCGTGCGTGGCGTTGTCGGGGGGCGTGCACGTCGACGATCCCACGGGCCTGATCCCCGTCGGTCATGACGGGGGCGGCTGAGTACAGATGCTGACCACTGTCTATTCCGTGTCATTCGTTGGACTTTGCCTCCTGGTGACCGGGATCAGTGTGTCTCGACCGCTGGTCGGGTTGACGTTCCTCGTGGCGGTGACTCCGTTCTATTCGATCTTGCGGGAGAGCTCGACCGGGAGCCCGGTGTTCTTTCTCTGGCCGTACCTGTTGACCGGTGTGCTAGTGCTGGTGATCACGGTTCGTGAGCTGGCCCGGGTCCTCGAGGAACGCGGAGTCGCTCGTCCTCGACGGCTTGTGGCGATGGTGACGACAGGGTTCATCGTCGCGGCGGTCGGGATAGCGGAGATCTGGGTGGGCGCCGTCAGCCTGGTTCTGGCCGACTCGGCTCTGTCGTCAACCAGGGTGCTGCTTGGCAACGGGCCGATGGGTGTGGCGACGGTTGTTCTCACGGCCGGCGCCGCGCTCTTCTTTGGTCTCTTCCTCAGAGCTATGTACGAGCGTGAGGGCCGCCTGCTGCCGCTCGATCTCGTCATGGTGGCGTTCGTGTTCTGGGGGGTGTTCCAGATCCTCAACACCTATGACCGCACTGGCTTGCTGTTCACCGGATTGAATGGCTTCCGTTACTACTACTTCGCCGCGATGACCTATTTTCCCGCTCGCTATCTGTTGCGAACAGAGGGCGACCGGACGCGGTTGATCACGGTGCTCGGTGTTGTGGCGCTAGTGGCCGGACTCGAGCTCTACGGCGAGAACTTCCTGCTCAATGTTGCCGCGGCCGAGCCCTCGAGCCTCCCATGGGCCAGCGGGCATCTATCAGCGGAGTTCGGCTACACCCCAGACACCAGGCGGACCTTCTTCGAGGGGCGCTATATCCCGCTTGGGTTCATGTACCAGACCCATGTGAGCGGGCTGTTCGTGGCGCTCGGGTTCGGCCTCTGGCTGCCGCTTGCCCTCAGTGCACGTGACCGGCCGATGCTGGTCGGGGCGGTATTCGCGCTGCTGTTTCTGATGGCGAACAGCATCTGGACTTCCAGGACGGTGCTGCTGCTAATCGGGACGTCGGCTGTGCTTGCTGTGGCGCTCGGCCGGGCCGGTTGGCGCCGCTCACTTGTGGCGCTGGTGGCCTTGCCGCTGGCCGTCCCGTTGACGTCATCCTTCCTGATTCCAGGGGTCCGGTACGACGTTCAAGGAGAACTGGCGTTTCTCGGAGGCCGGGCGCTGCCCAGTCTCGTCAGAGCCATCGGGGAGGACCTCGAGCAGGTCGTCGGCTGGAACCCGATGCCGACCGTCAGTCGTATCACCGGTTACGTACTGCCATGGCAACGGCCGCCCGAAGGCTGGCAGGTAATCTCCGGTGATATCCGTAACGACGCCCGGCTGCCCGGCGCCGGCGAGGAGGAGCAGATCATCGTGGCGCTACTCCCGCCAGGGAGCAGCGCCACCGTTGCCGAGCTGCGTTTCGTGCTGTTCGATCCGCAGCCCTTGGCCGGACGGGTCGTGTCGGCGGAAGCTTGGGTGTGGTCCGAAGAGCCTAGGCAGGCTCGACTCCAGTTTCACGACGGCACGCGCGGCGCAGTCTCCAACTATCACCCGGGACACGGGTTGTGGCAGCGCATCACCGTCGAGTTCGAGGTGGTGCCTGAACTCGAGGAGTTGCTGTTGGATATCGACGTTGAAGGCAGCCAGCCGGTCTATGTCGATTCGGTTCGCCTCGAGCTCGGTGATGCGGGGGTCGTACTCCTCGGTGGAAGCCCCGATGTGACGCGAGCGGGGGTGGTGGCGGGTCTTGGACTGTCCGCGACGCCCTCGATCGTTGTTATGTCCCCGTTGATGGAAGGGCCCGGTCCGCCGACGAGGGTACCCGCTTCGGCGGCTAGTCTGGAACCTGACTCGGCGGTGGCGGCGGCTAGTCTGGAACCTGACCCGGCGGTGGCGGCGGTTAGTCTGGAACCTGACTCGGCGGTGACGGCGGTTAGTCTGGAACCTGACTCGGCGGTGACGGCGGCTAGTCTGGAACCTGACCCGGCGGTGGCGGCGGTTAGTCTGGAACCTGACTCGGCGGTGGCGGCAGCTAGTCTGGAACCTGACCCAGCGGCGGCGCCGTTTCTGCCCCGCGTCACTCCGCCCCCCGGCGCACCGATGCCGGTCGAGCCTCGGTCGAGTATCGCGGACTCTGGGTCGCCCCTGTGGCTCACGGTCCTGCTAGGGCGGGGTGCGTCCTACGGTGACTGGAACGTGGTGTTCTTCGGCGATCTCGTCGATACCGAGGACCACTTCCAAGCAGCCTCCTACTCCGACATGAAGGTGATCGAGTTCTTTGAGCAGTTCGGTTTGGTCGGCGCGCTGCTGCTACTGGCCATCGCCCCCCTGGGTCTCTGGCTCGCCTGGCGGACGAGTTGGGCCGCGGTCGACCCGGCGGTCAGCGCCCGCTATCTCGGTGCGTTTCTCGTGGTGTTCATCGGTTATGCGGCGTTGGTGCATCTGCCGTCGTTGTTCCGTCTCGGCATCGGCACTGCCGTGTTCGCGATACTGGGGCTGGTTGCGTCGGCCTCGGCGGATCAGACCGACAAGGGGGGTGCACCGGCGTGATTCAGGTGGTGGTGCTCGACTTTGACGGTGTCCTCGTCGAGTCTGCAGACGTCAAGACGGAGGCGTTCGCCCAGCTCTTTCCCGCGCACCCCACGTACCACGACGCCATCCGCCGCTATCACCTTCGTCACGCCGGGATCTCGCGGCACGTCAAGATCCGTCACATCGTGACCGCGATCCTGGGCGAGCCGGCCGATGAGCGGCGCTTCGAGGATCTGGCCGAGCGATTCAGGGTGCTGGTCGAAGAGCAGGTCGCCGACGCTCCTGTGGTGCGAGGCGCACGAGAGTTTCTGCGTGCGGCCCAGGGCCGCTACCACCTGTATATCGCGTCGGGGACGCCTGAGCCCGAGCTGCGACGGCTGGCCGGGCGTCACGGGTTCTCGTCCAGCTTCGTCGAGGTCTACGGGTCACCGACGACCAAGCCGACGCTGCTGCGGCGGATTGCCGCCGCTGAGGCGGTGCCCGCCCAGGCCATGGTCATGGTCGGCGACGGAGAGAGCGACCGGGATGCCGCCGACGAGACCGGGGTGCCGTTTGCGGCGCGTGTGACCGGTCCCGGGCCACTGACGGCGTGCCGCTGGCAGGTGCGAGACCTTAGCGAGCTCCAGGCGACGATCGATCGGATCGACGCGGCGTGATCCTGCATGCGGACGCTGTTCGTTTTCGACGACGACGCGACGCCGGAGGCTGTTGTGGCCGGCGTCGATGGCGCGACCCATGTCGATCTGTTCCCCCTGACATCACGATGGGACCATCTTGGCGTGATCGAGCGTCAGCTCGAGGACCGGGTCGAGACGTTGCGGCGGCTCGATGTGCCTCGACTCGTGGACGACGAGGTCACCGGGCTCCGTCAGCGTCTCCCCGCGTGGAGCCGCGATGTCGCCGGGCGCGTGGTCGATGGGCGTTCGGTGGCAAGTTGGCTGCGACGGAAACCAGGCGTCGAGTCCTCGTTCTGGTCCGGGTCCATCGCGGAGAAGAACCCGCTCAAGACGCCAGAGCTCTTTCTCGTGGCGCAGGTCCGAGCGGTGGATCAACAGCTGGCGGACGGGGGGTATCAGGCGTGCCGTTTGCTGCTTGGAGGTCGTTTGTTGCGGCGCACCCTGGTCGACGTCGCCCGTGCGCACGGCGTGTCGGTCGCCGCGTCCTCGACCACCAGTTCGTGGCGGGCGCGCCTGCGGTCGTGGCTGGAGGAGGGGGACGGCGCCGTCGCGACCGCGATGGCGGCCTGGCTGGCCTGGAGCCGTTTCCTGGCGTGGGGGTTGATGGCGCGGGGGCTCACGTTTGGCGCAGCCGGTCCCGAGCCGCCCGCCACGCTGTTCGTGTCCTACTTCCCCTACGTCGACCGGCGGGCGGCTACGTCCGGTCGGTTTGTGAACCGCTATGCCGGTCCGCTGCAGGACAGGCTGACCGAGGCCGGGCCGGTCTGGTGGCTCGGGCTCTTCGTGTTCATCGACGGTCGGGGCTTTCGCGAGGCGGCGAGCCTGGCGCGCCGGTTCGTGTCCGGCGGGGAACGGTTGGCGCTTCTGGAAGCGTATGGCACGCCGGTGGTGATGGGACGCGTGTGGCTGGAGTGGTGGCGTCTCTCGCGCCGGGCCCGCCGCCTGCGGCTCGCCATGGAGGTTCCGCTCTCTCGGGGGTTGCTGCCACCCAGCTCCGAGGTGCTCGCCAGACGGTTGTGGCGGCGGTCCTACGAGGGCATCGATCTGATGCGCGGGCTGTATTACGCCGCGGTGTGCGAGCAGGCGATCTCGGATGCCCGCACCGCGAGTCGTTGTCTCTACCTGTGCGAGATGCAGACCTGGGAGCATGCCCTGGTGGCCGCGGCGCGGCGGGCGGGGGTGCCCACGCTCGGTTATCAACACACCTCGGTGTCACGGAACTACTACTTCTACAGCCAGGATCCCGGCCAGCTCGACGGTGCGCCGACGCCGGACGGGCTGGCGGTGCCAGACCAGCTGGTCGCGAACGGCGAGCGTCCCCGCGCCCTCCTGGCCGAGTCAGGCTATCCCGGACTCGTGATGGCTGAGAGTGTGCGCTATCTGGGGCTGCGCGCCGCGCTGGCGGCGGACCGGCCGACGGGCGACGGACGCCCCGTGGTGCTCGTGGCCGGCTCGATCATCGAGCGGGAGACCGCGGCGCTGCTCTCTCTGGTCGGCACGACGTGGCCGGCAGACGGTTCCCCTGCGCCGGACGCCGACGTGACGCTGTGGCTCAAGGGACACCCGTCGCAGCCAATCGTCCCGGTCGCCGAGCGGGTCGGCCTGTCGCTCGACGATCCCCGCCTTGTCGTCAAAGAGGGCGACATTGCGGCGCTCTTGCCAGAGGTCGACCTTGTCGTCGTCCCGACGAGCGCTGTGGCGATCGAGGCCCTAGCGTATGGGTGCGAGGTGGTCGTCCCGGTGTTCGGCACGTTCCCCGCTATGACGCCGTTGGCCGGCTTCGATGAGGTGTATCGTCGCGTGCACTCGCCAGAGGAGCTGCGCGCGCTTGTGTCCACCTTCTGCGCGGAGGGGCCGCGGGTCGACCGCGAGACGAAGCGGGCGTTCGTCGAGAGCTACTGGTGTCTGGACCCGTCGCTCCCGCGGTGGAGTCGACTCCTCGGTCTCGATGCCCGGAGCACAGGTGCGTCTCCGGGGGGAGAGACGCGCTGATGGACCAGCCTTCGATCATCCTGATCATCCTGGACTCGGCTCGCCGGGACATGTTCGGCTGCTACGGGTCGAGTCTCGGCCTGACCCCCAACTTTGATCGTCTCGCGTCGGAAGGGATGCTGCTTTGGGATCACTATGCCGCGGGGTGCGGCTCGGCCCAGGCGCACGTGAGCACCTTCACTGGCCAGCACTCGGCGCGCCACCGAATGGTCCACAACCTGTGCGAGGTGCGTGACGACCTGCTGGCCATGCCGCGGCTGCTCCGGGAATTGGGGTATCGGACCTACGGTCATAGCAAGGCGAGCTTCATCCCACCGGCTGGCCACGAGGATCTCTTCGGGTTCGATGAGATGTGGTATTCGGGCAAGGCGTCGGCCCGGGCGCGCTCGGGCGGAGTGCGTGATCATGCGCTCGACCTGTTGCGACGCTGGCCATGGGCCTTTAACACCGCCAAACGGCTCTACGGCACCATGCTCGGTCGGGAGCGTCAGCTGGAGGCGTCGGCCCGCTACTTTGACGGGCATGCGTCGTTCCGGTACCTGCGCGACCGGTTGGCGGAGCATCACGGGTCAGCGCCGGTCTTCGCCTACTCGACGATCCTCCATCCGCACACGCCCTACTACCCGCCCAAGCGTTACCTCGACCGCTTCTTCCACGGTCGACCGGTCCCGGCGCAGGCGCTGGACATCCAGGCCAACTTCCACGCCTACGCCAACGGCGATTTCGGAGAGGCTAGGGAGGGCATCGAGGCGCTGAAGCTCTGCTACCAGGCAGACCTCGTCTACGGGGACGAGCAGCTCGGGCAATTCGCTGACGATCTCGCAGAACGCGGCATCCTTGACGAGTCTGTGCTCATCGTGACGTCCGACCATGGCGAGCTCTTCGGCGAGCATGGGCTGGCCAACCACGGTGCCAGCGTCTGGGAGCAGCTCTATTCCACGCCCTGTCTCATTCGTTATCCGAAGGCGATTCCGGCCGGAACCGTCGTGCGCGGGCTCACCTCGGCGCTTGATCTGATGCCGACCGCGTTCTCGCTCATCGGCAAGGAGGAGTGGCTCGCGGATCGCACCACGCTCGACGGCGAGCCGTTGAGGCTGGACACGCAGGTCGATCCCGATCGCGCGCTGATCGTCGACGCACCGCCCGCCGTGCTGCCCGAGCGGTTCAAGCAGTACCCGAAGCTGCTCTATCTTCTAAGCATCATCGCCCGCGCGGCGCGAACGAGCGAGTTCAAGTACATCTGGCAATCGAATGGCCAGAAGCTGCTGTTTCGGACCGGAACGCCAGAGGACGATCAGCATAACGTGCTCGAGGAGTATCCCGAGATTGCCGACGACCTGCACTCTAGGATGGTCGCCTTCTACGAAGCGGTCGATCCGGAGTTCGTGATCGAGCAATACCCGGTCGCCATCGGTCGGACGGCCGGTGCCCTGATGACCAACCCCGCCGTGCGGCAGGAGCTCAAGCGGCTGGGGTACATGTAGCGGAGCCTGGTGCGGATCCCTCTCCTCAGCCGGCGATGAAGGAAGAGCAGATCCGCCCTGCGCGGTTGTTCGACCGCTATCTCGAGATCGCGCTCGAGGATGCGCGTGAGCTCCTGGCCGAAGCGAGCGAGTTCGACGAGGTCGCTTGCCCGGGCTGCACGGCCGCGGGTGTGACGGAACGGTTCACTCGCCACGGATTCGAGTATCGCTGCTGCGCCGAGTGCCGGTCGCTCTACCTGAGTCCCCGACCGTCGGCGTCGCAGCTGGATCGGTTCTACAGCACGTCGAAGGCGGTGGCGTATTTCGCGACCCACTTCTACAAGGAGACCGAAGACGCGCGTCGACGTGAGCTCGTTCGTCCCAAGGCGGCGATGACGGCGGAGTGGGCGCGCCGACTGGCGGCGACTGGTTGCCTGGCCGACATCGGCTCCGGGTACGGCACCTATCTCGAAGAGACCCGTGAGCTGGGCGTTTTCGACGAGCTGCTCGCTGTGGAGCCAGCCGCCCGACTGGCTGGGGTGTGCCGAGAGAAGGGATTCCGCGTGATCGAGCAGCCGGCCGAAGCGATCGCGGAGACGGTAAACGCCAGCTGCTGCACCTGCTTCGAGGTTCTCGAGCACGTACATGATCCGCTGCGCCTCCTGGGCGCGCTGAAGTGGATCGTGCGACCGGGGGGCATGGTGCTGTTCACCACGCTGACCGCCTCCGGGTTTGACATCGTGGAGCTCTGGCGCGAGTCGAAATCGGTCATGCCGCCCAGTCATCTCAATCTGCTTAGCACCGGCGGTCTACGACGACTGGTGGAACGTGCCGGTCTCGAGCTGGTTGATCTGAGCACGCCGGGACGACTCGATGTCGACATCTTGGCCAACGCCCTGCGGGACCGCCCCGAGCTCCAGGTGTCCCGTTTCTCGCGCGAGATCTTGGCGGCCCCGGAGTCCGTACGACAACGGTTCCAGCAGTTTCTGCAGGACAGCGAGCTCAGCTCCCATGTCCGGGTTGTGGCACGGCGCCCGGGCGGTGACTCGTCGGCATGACCAGGATTCGGGTAGCACAGATCACCACGCGTCTCAATGTAGGAGGCATTGCCCATCAGGTGATCGGCGTGTGCGAGGGGCTCGATCCGGCGCGGTTCGAGTGCACGCTCATCACGGGGCGGCCCGGTCGCTTTGAGGGGCAGATGCTCGACTATGTCGACCGCCAGCCAGGACGGCTCCATCTCATCCCCGAGCTGGGGCGCGACGTGTTCTGGCGCGATCTGCCGGCATTTCTCAAGCTCGTCCGTCTCCTTCGCCGGCTCCGACCCGACATTGTGCATACCCATGCGGCCAAGGCGGGCGCCCTGGGACGGCTCGCGGCCTGGGCGGCTCGGGTGCCGGTGCGCGTTCACAGCTACCACGGCCACGTCTTCCGAGGGTACTTCCATCCGATCGCCGAAGCGCTGATCGTGCGGATCGAGCGCTGGCTCGGCCGCCTGACCTCACTGGTGCTGCTCCCCAGCGAGTCTCAACGCGACGAGATCGTCGTCGATTTCCGGATTGTTCCCGCCGAGAAGACGCGCGTGGTGCGTTACGGCATCTCCGTGGACGAGGCGTCCACTCTGCCCGACCAGCGCGAGGTCAGACGCCGGTTTCGGCTCGACGCGCCCCTGGTGGTCGGCATGCTGGGACGGATGGCGCCGATCAAGAACCACGCCTTGACGGTGGACGCGTTCGCGCGACTGCAGTCCCGAGAAGACGTTCCAGACGTGCAGCTGTTGCTCGCGGGTGAGGGTGAAACCCGGGCCGAGTTGGAGCGCCAGGTGGCCGATCTGAGGATCGGAGACCGGGTGCGGTTCCAGGGTTTCCAGAGGGACCTGCGGGATGTGTACGCGGCGCTGGACGTGCTCGTTATCTCGTCACGAAACGAGGGCGTGCCGATCGCGGCGCTGGAAGCGATGGCCGCCGGCGTGCCGCTTGTCGTCACCGCCGTTGGAGGGCTGGTCGACCTGATCCGAGACGGTGAGAACGGCTGGCTCACCCCGCTCGACGATCCCGACCGGCTCGCTGAGGTGCTCCACCATGCGCTCGTGTTGCCCGCCGAGCGCTCGCGTGTCGCCGAGGCTGCGCGGCTGGACGTCCAGGCCCGGTATCGTGCGGACGCGATTCACCTGGAGCTCGAACAGCTATACCGAGACGCGCTGACCCGGGCCGGCGCGCGGAATCCCGCATCATGACCGACTCGAAGCCCCCTGGGCGTCTGACGGTCGATGCCGTGGGCAAGGCGCAGCAGGGACTGCGAGACCTCAAGGCCTTCTTCTTCCTCGAATGAGTGGCGGTGCGCTCGTCTTCGAGTGCTACTCGGTGTGGCAGCTGTTGGGCGTCTGGCGGATCGCTCGACGGGTGCGACGGGTCTATGTGCTGGACCCGGCTTATGCCGTCGACCAGGTGCTCGGGGGGCGGCTGGGATCCCACGCTCTGCTGGAACGACTCGGTCTGTACAACACGGAGCTCAGTCGGCGCCTGTTCCTTTGGGTTCTCTCCTGGCTGAACCCCGAGGTGGAGACGCTCGAGAGCCCGATGGAGCTGCTCGCGTCGCACGTCTACCGCCTCAACCAGGAGGGGCCGCCGCGGATTGATCGCGTTGGTCCGGGTCTGTTCGAGCATTCGCTGATCTGGACGCTCCGAGAGATCGTTGGCGACGACCCGGTGTTGGTTCGTTACCTGCAGGGATTCCTCGCGTTGGTCGAACCGCGCTGGCGACTCTTCGCCTTTGTTGCCCGCGATCTGGTTCAGAGCGACGCCACGGTCACGGTGGTACCCGAGGGACCGCTCGATGACCAGTGGGACGACCCGGCACTGGACGGCGTCCGCCGTGCGGTGCCTCCGAGGGTGGATCGGATCAACAGGATCCGCTACGTAGTCCGCTTGCTTGCAGCCCGGTTGGTGCTCTGGCTCATGCCGATTGGGTTGTTCCTGACGCATGCACGTCACGGAGTTCGGCGGCGACCTGACGGGCCCTACGAGGTCGTCATGCCGGTGGCCTGGGGCGTCTACCCGGTCAATGAGAGTCTGGTTCGGTTCGGAGTCAAACGGTCTATCGATGACCTGTTTCTGTACGGCGCTAAGCTCACGCCGGGGAGGATTCTCCACCTGTTCGGCGACATCGGGTTAGCGGCGGAAAACGAGGAGACGTTCCGTCAGGCGATGGTCGAACGGGGGCTGCCCTTCCGCGACCGACGCCGATTCTCGGTGACTTGGGCCTTCGTGCGGGAGGCCTTACGCGCCGAGTTGATGCTGCTGCGGACGCTACGACCCCTGCCCGCCGACCGGATCAGCCTGGCCTTGCTGTCGGCGCTGTCGAAAGGCGTCTACCACTACCTCAGGGTCGTGCTCGAGATGGGGAACATCGACTACCAGGTGGCGTTTGTCCGCAACGACTACAATCCTGGACACGTCATCCACACCCTCGTTGCACATCGGCACGGCCGGAAAGTAGCGGGTGCGGCCCACGCCGCGTCTCTGTTCGACGCTCCCCAGCTGGCCTATGTGCACCTGGACAGGTATTTCGCGCAGTGTGAAATCTACAGCCGTACCTACGGGACCTACTGGGATGACGTGGGGCTGGTGCGCAGTGGTCGCGAATCACTGGACACTCTCTGGACGCAGTCGAACCAGGATGTCGACGCGATCCGAGCCAGAGTCCGCGAACTCTACGGCGACCGTCGATTCTTCGTGCTGCTCATGTTCCCTAGCATGGACAGCAAGATGTGCTTGGCACCACAGTGGCGCGAGATGCACGAAGGCGTGCGTCGGCTGGCCGAACTGGAGCTCGACGCCCACATCTTCCTGCGCTTCCGTCAGGCCACCTTCGGCGAGCACCCGCATGGGGTACCCATCGTGCAGACGGCCGAGCGGGATCCGCGCATGATTCTCGATCATACGAATTTCAGTACGCTCGAGCTGCAGTCAGCGAGTGATCTGGTCGTCACGGCGAATGCCTCGTTCGGGATCAACGAAGCGGCGCTCGCCGGTAAGCGGATCTTCACCTTCGGCTATACCCTAAAGGAGGATCTGTACTTTCCTCCGGACATCTACGGGTCAGACTTCGTTCTGAAGACGGCCGACGATCTCGTGCGCGCGGTGGCCGGTGTGGCCAGCGGATTCGACGGGGTCGATTGCCGATGGGATCTGTTGCGCCAGGATTCGGACTACTACGCCGATGGACGCAACTGCGACCGCATCCGGAAAGGGGTCCTCGAGCTCTGTCGGGCAGGTCAGGGAAACGAGTGAGCTCCAGCTGTTGTTCCGCCCCCATTCGACGGAGCGCGTCTGGAGCTGAAGGACGCCGAGCGCCGTGGCCAGGTCCAGCAAGAGCAGGCGGTTGGCCAGTGATTGAGGTGAACTAAGGTGGGCAGGTATGTGGTGACCGGCGGAGCCGGCTTTATCGGGGGGCGGATCGCTGAACGGCTGGTGGCACGTGGGGACGAAGTGGTCGTCCTTGACGATTTGTCCACCTCGTCTGAGCGGACGGCGCCCGAAGGGGCGACGCTCGTTGTCGCCGACCTGTCTGACGAGCGGACCTACGCCGAAGGGTTGAAGGGGCCGTTCGATGCGGTGCTCCATCTGGGAGCACAGTCGTCGGGGGAGATCTCGCACCTGAACCCGGCGCGCGACTTCGACGTCAACGCCAGAGGCACGCTACTGCTCCTGCGGTGGGCAGAGGCCAGCAGAGTGAGCAGGTTCCTGCATGCGAGCTCGATGGCCGTGTATGGGCCCGTCGAGGGGCCGGTGCTCGAGACCGCGCCAACCCAGCCGGGTTCCTACTACGGCGTATCCAAAGTTGCGGGCGAGGCGGCCGTGCGGTTTTTCGCCGCCCGTGGCCTGCAGACGACCACGTTCCGGATGTTCAACGTCTATGGTCCTGGACAGAACCTGGCCAATCTCAGACAGGGCATGGTCAGCATCTACCTGGCGTATCTCCTGCGGGGCGAGCCGGTGGTCGTCAAGGGCGCGCTAGACCGCTACCGGGACTTCGTGCACGTGGACGATGTGGCCACAGCCTGGCTAGCGGCGCTCGACGCCAAGGGGGCTGCCGACCGGCTCTACAATCTGGGCACCGGCCGAAAGACCACCGTTGCGGAGCTACTGGATCAGTTGGGCCAGGCGTTCGGATATCCGGCCGACGCTTGTCCGATGACCGCCGCCGACGGCACCCCGGGTGACATGCATGGAAGCGTGGCCGACATTACTCGGATACGCACCCAGCTCGGATGGCAGCCCGAGGTGACGCTCGAGCGCGGCATTCCCGAGATGGTCGACTGGGCGAGGAGCGTGGCGGACGCCACGGGGAGAGAGCGGAAGGTTTGAATCGATGAGCACCGACGAGACGCCACGTTGTTATCTGTGCGGCGGCACCGACCATGAGGTCGTCGCCCGCGAGTTTCGCTACCCGATCGAGAAAACTGGGTATCGCTGCAGTGCCTGTTCGCTGGTCTTCATCCATCCGCCCATGAGCCCGGAGGAGGAACGGAAGTTCTACGAAGAGGAATACGGCATCATTTACAGCCAAGAAAAGAACACCACTCCAGCGGATCTCTTCGAGGCACGACAGGAGGACGCCCGGATGTATCAGGACTGGGTGTCTCCCTGGCTACAGCCTACCGACGACTGTGTTGAGATCGGGTGCGCGTCCGGCTACTTCCTGGCGGTGATCAAGGACCGGGTGGGATCGGTGGCCGGACTGGAGACCCACCTGGAGCTACGCCAGTACTGCGAGCAGATCGGCATCCCGATCCACGACCGTCTCGAGGAGATGCCGGAGGCCTCGGTGGATCGGTTGTTCGCTTTCTTCGTGCTGGAGCATCTGGGCGAGCCGATGGAGTTCCTGGCTCAGGCGCGACGGGTGTGCCGGCCCGGCGGCTCGATCATGATCGTGGTGCCGAACGTCGACGACGTACTGCTCTCGACTTACAACATCCCGAAGTTCAACAACTTCTACTTCACGCCAGCCCACCAGTTCTACTACTCGAAGGACACCCTAGGCCGCTTGTTCACGAAGGCTGGTCTACCGAAGTACGAGATTTTGCCGAAACAACGGTACGACCTGTCCAACCACATGCACTGGATGATGGCCGGACGACCCGGAGGGATGGGCAAGTACGACGACATCTTCGGCGACCGTCTCAAGCGGGCCTACGCAGACGATCTCGTCGCACGCTTTCTCTGCGACACTCTGTTTGCGGTGGTCACCGTCGAGGCGTCATGAGAGCAGGCATCGTCGGGTTTGGCGGGATGGGGCAGCGGCACTATCGCGCCTACGCGGGTACGGACCTCGAGGTGGTGGCCGTCTGCGACCAGCGTTCCGGCCGGGTGCGCGAAGCGGCGCCGGAGCTGCGTCCCGATCAGATCTACGACGACGTCGGACGCATGCTTGAGCAGGAGCCTCTCGACCTGCTGAGTGTAGTGTCTAACGGTCCGACTCATGCCGAGATCACGGTCGCGGCGCTCGAGGCGGGCGTGCCACGCATCCTCTGCGAGAAGCCGATGGCTACCTCGCTTGCCGAAGCGGAGCGGGTCATCGACGCGACGCGCCGGACTGGCGGACGGGTTTCGGTGAACCATATCCGGCGGTGGAGCGGCGGCTATGCGCGTCTGCTGGAGCGGCTGCGATCAGGGGAGTGGGGAGAGTTGCGCCACGTATACTTCCACTCCGGGAGTACGGGGCTGGGTAACTTCGTCATTCATGCCTTCGACTTGATGCGCTATCTCACCGGCGCCGAACCAGCGTGGGTGGCCGGAGCGCTCGATCCGACCGGGACGACCAACCCGCGCGGCGCGCAGTTTAGCGATCCTGCCGGCTACGGTCTGGTAATGTTCGACAATGGCTGCCGCGGCCTAGTGGATTCAGGCGAAGACACGGGTGTGCAGTACTTCTTCACCCTGGCTACTACCTACGCCCGCATCGTCATCGATGAGCTCAACGGCGAGTGGACGGTCCGGGCGCGATCGCCTGAGGATCGGGCGGCGCCGCTGACGCGCTACGGTCTGCCGATGACGCCCGTAGATTTCGATGCGCCGTCGTGGGATATCGTCGAGTTGACGCGGGCGGCCCTGGTGGAGCTGGCTGGCGACGGTCCGATTAGCTCGACCCCGGAAGATGGGCTCGCTGCTCTCGAGATGGTGGTCGCGTTTCACGAGTCCGAGCGCCGCGGCAACGCCAGGGTCGATCTGCCGCTCACTGGCGAAGGGCGCGAACTAGTCGTGCCGATCGGATGAACGCCAAGGGAGACCCCACTGAACCCGCTTGATGCCGGAGTGGTCTGGCCGTTCGTCGCAGCAGCGGCGCTGTCGCTGCTGTTGACGCCACTGGTTCGTGCGTTCGCCCGCGATCGCGGGATTGTGGCCGCTCCGAAGGCAGATCGCTGGCACCAGCAGCCGACGCCCTTGCTGGGCGGAGTCGGGGTGTGGCTCGCCAGCGTGGCGGCGACCCTCATCTTCACCGAGTCTAGCCTCGTCGTACTGGGCACCGCCTCCTGTATGTTCCTGATTGGCGTGGTCGACGACGGCATGCGCCTCAGGCCCGCCACCAAGCTGACCGCGCAAATCATCGCGGCTTCTGCCTTGGTGGCATTCGGGGTCACTGCGACCTGGACCGGGTCACTCACCTTCGATGCCATGCTCACGATCCTGTGGCTCGTCGGCTTGACGAATGCCTTCAACCTGCTCGACAACATGGACGGGCTCTGCGCGGGAATCGCGCTGATCGCGCTCGGTGCCTATCTGGCGGCCGGATTGGGCGCCGAACACTCGCCGTCCCTGATCGTGGCCTCGGCGGTGATGGGGGCACTTGCCGGGTTCCTCGTGTACAACTTCAAACCCGCCTCGATCTTCCTGGGCGATAGCGGCAGCCTGTTCGTGGGTTTCACGGTCGGTGCGCTGACCGTTGGCGGTTATGGTGCCGACGTCAACTCGAACATTGTCAGCGTCATCGCGGTTCCGGTGTTGATCTTGCTGATCCCGATCTTCGACACCACTCTCGTGACGGTGTCACGGAAACTCTCGGGGCGGTCCGCGTCGCAGGGCGGAACCGACCACAGCTCCCATCGCTTGGTCGCGCTCGGTTTTTCGGAGCGCGGTGCCGTGCTCGTGCTCTACGCCCTGGCGGCCATGTCCGGATTCACCGCGTTTTTGGTAGGCCGCTACGGGTTCGACAACGTTAATCTGTTGATCGGGCTCGTCCTGGTCGGGATGGTGCTCTTCGGGGTTCAGCTAGCTCGCGTGCGCGTCTATGAGGACGGGAACCTTGAGCTGCTGCGGAATCGGTCCTACACACCGCTCCTGATCGAACTCACCTACAAGCGCCGGGTGTTTGAGATCCTGCTCGATTTCGTGCTCGTGTCGATGGGGTTCTACGCCGCATACCGCTTGCGCTTCGGGCTCGGAGATTCCTTCAGCGAGCAGTTCCCCGGCTTCATCAACACGCTCCCGGTGGTGATCGGCTGCACCATGGGTAGCCTCTGGATGTTTGGCGCCTACCGTGGGGTCTGGCGGTACTTCGGACTCACCGACCTGACGGTGTTCGTGCGGGCGATTGCAATCGGACTGGGGTTGGCGGCAGGTGTCGCTGTGATGGTCGACGGCGCCAGCGTCGAGATGACTGCCATCTTCATCATCGCCGGGCTTGTCCTGCTCTTCTTGCTGGTGGGGGCGCGCTTGTCGGTGCGAGCCATCGGTGAGCTCGGGCGCCGGCGTGAGCAGGACGTGGGTCGCTCTGTGGTGATCTACGGCGCCGGCGATGCCGGCGTCATGTTGGCCAAGGAGCTGCTGAACAACCGCGAGTACCAGTATCAGCCGGTGAGTTTCCTCGACGATGATCCGGCGATGCACGGGCGCACGGTGCTCGGTTTCACCGTCCTGGGCGGGATCGAGCGGCTCGAAGAGGCCCTGAACCGTGGCGCGGCCGGCGTAGTACTGAGTACCGACATCGACGCCACCCGATTTTCCATCCTCGAACGGATCTGTGCCAAACAGGGTGTGCCGCTCAATCGGATGCGGGTACGACTGCAGGCGATGACGGACAGCCCCCAGAGTAAACGCGGTCCCGGGCTCGATCAAGCCCAGGTCAGTACGCCTCCGATGGCGTCGCTGCCGACGACTAAGCCGCGTCTTCACTGACCATGACTGACTGGCTCGGATTGCGGTAGTTCTTCGGGAGCATGATCGTTGCGATCATGCTCTGGCGGGCGCTGCGTCGGCCGGGGCCGAGGCTGGGAGACATTGTTCTTTACGGCGTGCTCGGCGTCGTGTCCCTGTGGATCGTGATCGATCCGTCGATTGTCGACCGGTTCCTCGAGCCAGGGGTTGGGGCGGTACCGTTGGGCCGACTGGTCGTGTTGCTGCTGTGCGCTCAGCTGGTTTGGTTGGTCATGGTCTTGGTGTTAACCAGCTATTGTCGTCGTTGCCGCTCGAGGGATCCGGGTTCCGTCTCCGGGCCCGGGGCGAGGTCTATCACCTCTACGACAATCTCGGCGCCGCGCCACGCTTCGTCTTCACCTCCGACGTACGGGTAGTCGCGGACGGCGATGAGGCGTTCGAGGCGATCCGCGAGTCTGGATTCGACCCGCGGTCCATGGCGATTGTTGAGGGCGACGGTCCTCGACCGCTAACACGTTCAGCCCCAGGACAGGTGACAGTCGTGTCGTATCAGCCGAACGAAGTGGTCGTGGATGTCGCTGCTCCGGCCGCCGGTGTGCTCGTCTATAACGATGCATTTCACCCCGGGTGGACCGCGTTCGTGGACGAGGCGGCTCGTCCTATACTTCGCGCCAACTATCTGTTCAAAGGAGTCGCGCTAGACGCCGGCCGTCACCGAGTGACCTTCGCATATCGTCCGGCGGGGCTGAGGTTTGGCGTGTGGATGTCGGGTATCGGGATGGCGTTCGCGGTCGCGATTCTCTTACTGAGCCGCAGACGCCCGGTAGATCCGGGGGACAGGGTGGACCGCTAGACTAGCCTTGTTCCGAGCCGGGTTCGCCAAACTGCCGCGTGGAATCCACCGGTGGGCGTTGCGTTCGGATCGGGGTCGTCGGGACGCCGGCGACGACGGTACGGGCGGCCACGTTGCCGAGCACGACGCTGTTTGGACCGATGACCGCGTCGTCGCCGATCACGATGTTTCCCGTGATCACCGCGTTGGCGAAGACGGTCACTCCGTCGCCGAGCGTTGGATAGCCCCCGGACCGCAGCCCGAAGTTGACGTTGGTGAACAGGTGTGCGTTTCGCCCGATGTTGGTCCCTCCACCGATGACCACCCGGCTACTATGAAAGATCACGCCCGAGCCTACCTGGGCCCGGGGGCTCACCTCGACGCCGTTGAGCACGCTATTCATCCGTCCCGCGATTCGCGACCGGTTCAGGTGACCGCGGTCGTAGTGATACTGGGTCAAACGCAACAGGACGACAGCGCTGTATCGTTTATCGAGGCAGAGGTAGGCGAGGCGACGGAGCCAGCCGCGAGGCGTTGGCGTGGCTCGGTTCTCGTCGAAGCTCCAGCAGCTGTTCCAGGAGCCAGGCCTGGTGGGCGAATCCATGGGCGACGACACGTCGGCGTTCTTGCTGGCCTTCACCTCTCGCAGTCGACCCACACCTGGCGCTGTGGAAGTTGCGCGTTGGGGACGCAGATAACGGAGTACATGGCAGACAGGATAGAACGTGCGGAAGTAAAGCACCCGATCGGCGGCGCCCGTGGGTGAGGACAGCAGGTCGACGACGCCGCGCTGGGCCCGTCGCGATCTTGTGCGGCTCGCGCGGATGCTGGCCGGCCAACCGATTCTCGTGACCGGTGCCAGCGGGTTCATCGGTCGTCCGTTCGTGCGGTATCTACGGGCCGGCGGAGTCTCGGTTTCCGCGCTGTCGCGTACTGGCGGAGGCGGCGTACGGGCCTGGCAACACGACCTGGAAGACGATCCGGCTCGGCTGGTCCGCCGTTTTCGTCGACGTCCCCCTGCTGTCGTCGTGCATCTGGCCGCGCCAGAGCCCGCTGCGGCCGGCGATACCTACAGCCTCGTCGAGCAGGGCCTACGCCAGACGGAGCATCTTCTTGAGGCCTGTCTGGCCGTGTCCTGCCCACCGCGGCTCGTGCTGGTGTCCTCCAGCGCCGTGTACGGTCTCGGCGACGGTCGGCCACTGACCGAGCGACATCCACCGGCGCCGGCGAGTTACCACGGTGTTGGGAAGCTTCTGGCCGAAGCCCTGGTCACTCGCGCCAGCGCCGCCGAGGGCCTTCCGGTCGTGCGGGTGCGTCCATTCAACGTCGTCGGGCCCGGACAGGCACACGGGCGCGTGCTGCCGCGGATGGCCGAGCAGGTGGCAAGACGTGAGGCAGGTCGGTTCGAACCCATCATGACCCGTGACCTTGCTGGAGTACGCGATTTCATCGACGTGCGTGACACCGTCATGGCGTTGGTGACTCTCGCCGCTCGGGGCGAGCCGGGAAGCGTCTACAACGTGTGTCGCGGTCACGGCGTGCGGGTGGGCGATCTACTGGAACACCTGCTAGCCTTGGCCGGACTCGGTGACGTGTCCGTGGCCACACGCGGTGGTCACGGCGTCGATGTCAGCGTGGGTGATCCGGCGAGGCTCCGGCAACTCGGATGGCGTCCCCGCGTTCCCCTGGGCCAGACGGTTCGCGACGTGCTCGAGGAGTGGCGTCGCCATGTCGCACGCTGAGCGGGAGTTGCTCAGAATGAGAGAGACCTACACCGTCACCATTCGACCGCGTCGAGTGCTGGCGTGGAGCGCCGCGCTGGGCGGAGGGTTGGCCGTGATCGTGGCCATGCTTTGGCTGGCTCAGGCTCCGCTGCTGGAGTGGGTCGGGGACCAGTTGTTGCACGAAGATTCGATGGCCGACGCCGACGTCATCGTCGTGTTGTCTGGAGGAACGCCGGCCCGCGAGATCGAAGCGGCCGATCTGTATCGAGCCGGCTATGCGCCGCGGGTCGTACTTACCACG
>Ga0310344_10000047_pt1 | contig 114062 bp, 109 predicted proteins | sample HC15DNA20200_MG_FD_203801 | JGI IMG/M metagenome (GOLD analysis project Ga0310344, IMG submission 203801) | Marine microbial communities from station ALOHA, North Pacific Subtropical Gyre - HC15-DNA-20-200_MG | ecosystem: Environmental > Aquatic > Marine > Oceanic | place: Pacific Ocean...
TTTGGGGACCGTTGGCGACATGGATGTGGCCTACGAGCCTCCATGGATGGATTCACGGCGTGTCCCGAAAGGGCCCCGCCCCCGTAGTCCGTGCACAATCCACGAACAGCCGATCAACATCGAAGGCCGAAACAAGCAAAGCCGGCAAACCCCAAAAAAAAAGGGCGGCCCCCGGCCGCCCATCGCCTCTTAACGCACTGGCGTCAAAACCAGGTCCTGGAAGTCGAAGCTGAAGTCGGTCAAAGGCGACACCGCCTCCATCCGCGCCTCGCGCACCTTCCCATCCGGGGTCAACGCAAAGGTCAGGAATGCGTCGGCATTGAGCGAGCGATCCGCCCAGCGGACGAGGAACGTGTCGTGCTGCCATGGCGAGAGCGTGCCCACCAGCTGCGGTGTCCGCGAGAACCGCACATGCAGCTTCCCGCCCTCCTCGAACAACACGACCTCCCCGTACCAAGGGTCGGCGTAGGTGCCGGCATATCCCTCCAGCTTCAGCGAAGGACGCGACGCCTTGTCGCGCGCCGCCTCGTGCTGTGACCAGCTCTCGTCCGCCTTGCCCTGCGCCTTGGCTACCGCCGCCGCATAGGCCGCCGTCCAGTCGGTGGGCGGCGCCTGCAGATACGCATCCAGTACCTGCAACGTGATCGCATTGAACGCCGCGCCCACTTCCTGGTTCGTCAGCACCACCACGCCCAGCTTGTGTGCCGGCAACAACGTCAGGCGCGACACCATCCCCGGCCAGCCGCCCGTGTGCCACACCAGTCGCTGCCCGCGATAGGAACTCAGGCTCCAGCCCTCGCCATAACCGGCGAAATCCGGCTTGGCCGCAGCCAGTTCCGGCACCGCCGGCTCGGGAATCGGCACCGGCGTGATCACCGACCACATTTCCTGCTGCCGTGCCTGGCTGAAGAGCGGCTTGCCATCGGGCAGGCGCCCGCCGGCCAGTTGCACGTTCATCCACTTGGCCATGTCCTCCACGCTGGCATAAATGCCACCCGCGCCGGAGTTGTTGGCCCAGGTCAGCGGTGCCACCGGCCGCAGCTGGGTGAAGTCGTATTTCGCGTGGCCCGTCGCCGGCGTATCGCCCGGTTGCAGATGGTCGGCATTGAAGCGCGCCCCGGTCATCCCGACCGGCTCGAAGATGCGCTTGCGCAGGAAATCGGCGTACGACTGCCCGGACACCTGCTCGATCACCTGCTGCGCCACCGCGTACAGGATGTTGTCGTAGGCATAGCGATCACGGAATCCGCCCTTCAGCGGTACCTTCGCCAGCCGCGCCACCACTTCGTCGGTGCTGTACGTCGTGGCCGGCCAGTACAGCAGGTCGCCCGCGCCCAGGCTCAGTCCGCTGCGATGCGCCAGCAGGTCGCGGATGCGCATCTCGCCGGTCACGTAGGGGTCGGACATGCGGAACGACGGCAGGTGGTCCACCACGCGGTCGTCGAGCTTGAGCTTGCCTTCGTCCGCCAGCATCGACAACGCCGCGGCGGTGAACGCCTTGGTATTGGACGCAATGGCGAACTGCGTGTGCGCATCCACCGCGCCCGGCTTGCCCTGCTCGCGCACGCCGTAGCCGCGCGCCAGCACGACCTCTCCGTCCTTGACGATGGCCACGGCGATGCCGGGAATGTCGAACTGTTCGCGCACCCGCTCCACCCGGGCGTCGAAATCCTGCAATTGCGCAGGCAACGCCTGCGCCTGCACCGCTGCCAGCCACATCGCGCCTCCCCAGAGCCACTTGTTCAACCGCGTTCTCCCATGAGCCTGTTTCAGGAAATCGATGCCAGCGGCCGCGGCGCGACCAGCACGCCATTGCCGTCGGCGTACAGCCAATGCCCGGGCACGAAGGCCACGCCGGCGAAATTCACCGGCACGTCCACCTCGCCCAGGCCACGTTTCTCGGTCTTGCGCGGGCACGCGCCCAGCGCCAGCACGCCCAGCGGCAAGGTGGCAAGGATCTCCACGTCACGCACGCCGCCATGGATCAACACCCCCGACCATCCGTTGCCCACTGCCTGGGCGGCGAGCTGATCGCCCAGCAGCGCATGCCGCAGCGAACCCTGTCCATCGACCACCATCACCCGCCCGTGTCCCGGCGCGAGGGCCAGCTCGCGTACCCGCGAGTTGTCCTCGAAGCAGCGCACCGTGACGATCGCGCCGGAAAACCGCGCGTGCCCGCCGTAATGGCGAAACAGCGGCTCGGCGACAAGCACGTCCGGGTGGTGGTCGTACAGGTCGGGGGTGGTCCAGGCAGGCGGCGCGTTCATCGGCGTTCCTTGCGGGGTTTCGCGCGATGGTAACGCGCGCCCGGCCAGTCTCGCCCCGTCCGTTGGTCCCAGCCCGAGGAGCCGGCCATGTCCGCGCCCGCCGATACCCGCGCCACGCTCATCCCCTGCCTGCGCTACCGCGACGCCCATGCGGCCATCGACTGGCTGTGCCGGGCCTTCGGCTTCGAGCGCCATGCCGTCTACGAACACGAAGGCCGGGTGATGCATGCCCAGCTGGTGTACGGCAACGGCATGGTCATGCTCGGCTCGGTGGACGGGACCACCGAGTGGGGCAAGCTGATCGTGCAGCCCGACGAGGTCGGCGGCCGCGAGACCCAGAGCGCCTGCGTGATCGTTGCCGATGCCGATGCCCACCACGCGCACGCGGTGGCCGCCGGGGCGCAGGTGGTGATCGCGCTGGCCGACCAGGGCTATGGCGGTCGCGGCTACGCCTGCCGCGACCTCGAAGGCCACCTGTGGTGGTTTGGCGACTACGACCCGTGGCGGGAGACGTGACCGAAGGTGGCGTGAGCGTGCACGCCGGCACTGGCACACTGGGGCCCCTCTCCTGCCGGCTGCCGCCATGACCGACCTGTTCGCCGCCCCCGCTCCCGCGCTTGAAGGCATCCACGTCGGCATCGGCGGCTGGGTGTTCGCGCCCTGGCGCGGCGGGATGTTCTACCCGGAAGGGCTGGTACAGCGCCGCGAGCTCGAATATGCAAGCCGCCAGCTGAGCGCCATCGAGATCAACGGCACCTACTACGGCGAGCAGAAGCCGGCGACCTACGCCAAGTGGCGTGACGAGGTGCCGGAGGGCTTCGTGTTCTCGGCCAAGGCGCCCAAGCGCATCACCCAGTCGCGCAAGCTCGCCGGAACGCGCGGGCAGGTGGAAGGCTTCGTGGAGGGCATCGTCGAGCTGGGGCGGGCGCTGGGGCCGCTGGTGTGGCAATTCGCCGATGGCAAGAAGATGGACCGCGAGGACTTCGCCGCGTTCCTGGAGCTGCTGCCGAAGCAGGCGCAGGGACGCAGGCTGCGGCATGTGGTGGAGATCCGCGACCCGTCGTTCGTCGACGCCGAACTGATGGCGCTGGTGCGCCAGTACAACGTGGCCACGGTGTTCACCGATTCGGAGGATTACCCCTCCTTCGCCGACCTGGGCGCGGATTTCGTCTACGCGCGGCTGATGCGCAGCCAGGCACGCCTGACCCAAGGCTATCCCGCACCCGCGATGGCGCAATGGGCGCAGCGCGTGCAGGCCTGGCGTCGTGGCGAGGACGTGGCCGAGCTGCCGCATGTGGCCAAGCCTCTGCCGAAGGGCAAGCCGCGCGAGGTGTATGTGTTCTTCATCAGCGCGGCGAAGGAGCGCAACCCGGCCGCGGCGATGGCGTTGATGCGGGCGCTGGCGGGATAGGGTTCGGCGGGCCTGTGCCCGGCGCCTACAACGGGCCCCAAAACCACCGACAATAGCGGCCCCCGCTCTCCTCTCCCCCGCTCCATGCACAAGGCGCTGCTGCAAATTCATTTCTGCGTCCTGTTGTGGGGCGTCACCGCCATCCTCGGCAAGCTGATCTCGCTGCCGGCCCTGCCGCTGGTGTGGTGGCGCATGCTGTTCGTGGTGGTCGCGCTGATGCTGCTGCCGCGCGTATGGCGTGGCCTGCGCGCTCACCGCGCGCCTGCTGCTGGCCTACGCCGGGGTCGGCGCACTCGTTGCGCTGCACTGGCTCACCTTCTACGGCGCGATCAAGCTCGCCAATGCCTCGGTCGCGGCGACGTGCATCGCGCTCGCACCGGCGTTCACGTCCCTCGTCGAACCGTGGGTGGCGCGGCGGCCGTTCCAGTGGCGCGAACTGCTGTTCGGCCTGGCCGTGCTGCCCGGCGTGGCACTGGTTGCCGGCGGCGTGCCCGACGGCATGCGCGCGGGCGTGGCGGTCGGTGCCGCTTCGGCGCTGCTGGTCGCCGTGTTCGGTTCGTTCAACAAGCGCCTGGTCAACCACGCCGACCCGCTCACCGTCACCGCCGTCGAGCTGGGGGCCGGCACGCTGGTGCTCACCGCGCTGGCGCCGCTGCTGCCGTTCGTGCTACCGGTGCTGGGAGCGACATCGTGGGTGGTACCGGGCCTGCACGACACCGTCCTGCTGCTGTTCCTGGCGCTGGCGTGCACGCTGCTGCCTTTTGCGCTGGCACTGGTGGCGCTGCGGCAGCTCAGTGCCTACAGCGTGCAGCTGATCACCAACCTGGAGCCGGTCTATGCCATCGTGCTGGCGGCGCTGCTGCTGGGCGAGCAGCGCGAACTGAGCCCGCAGTTCTACCTGGGCGTGGCGATCATCCTGGCCGCGGTGTTCGTGCACCCCCTGTTGCAGCGCCGGCGCGGCCCGGTGCGGCACCCCGAACTGCTGGGTACCGCCGAGGAAAAAACGGTGGTCGACTGAGCGTTGCGACGGCTCAGGCGTGGCCCCGGGCAGATTCCGACACCACCACCCGGTCGCGGCCGTCGCGCTTGGCCTGATACAGCGCCTGGTCGGCGCGCTTGAGGCATTGGTCCGGGCTCTCGCCCGGCTGCAGCTGGGCCACGCCGATGCTCACCGTCACCGGCAGGTTGATCGGCAACAGCGCGATCTCCTGGCGCAGGAATTCACACTGCAAGCGCGCAGGCTCCACCGCCGCGCCGGGCAGCAACATCACGAATTCCTCGCCACCCAGGCGGGCGATCATGCCGCGCCCGGCGATGTGCGCGCGCAGCAGCCCGGCCAGCGCCACCAGCACCTCGTCGCCCTGGTCGTGACCATGCAGGTCGTTGATGGTCTTGAAATGGTCGATGTCGATGATCGCCACCGACAACGGCAGGCCGCCACCGTCCTCGCGTTCCAGTTCGGCCCCCAGGGCGGCGGCGAAGGCGCGGCGGTTCGGCAGGCCGGTCAGTACGTCGGTGCGGGTCTGCTCGGCGAGGTCGGCGTTGAGCGTTTCCAGTGATTCGGAATACTGCGCCAGCTGCTGCTCGTACCAGTCGCGCTCGCGCAGTTGCTTGTCGAGCATGTGCGCCACGCGGCGCAACTCCATCAGGTGCGAGGCCTGGCGCGAGAGCGCTGCCAGCGCGCTGCGCTGTTCCTCGTTGAGGATGGCCGGGGTGGCGTCGAACACGCACAGGGTCCCCAGCGCCTCGCCCTCGCTGCCCAGCAGCGGCGCACCCGCGTAGAAGCGCACGTGCGGATTGTCCGTGACGTAGGGATTGTTGACGAAGCGCGCGTCCAGCTCCGCGTTCTCCACGGTGAACAACTCGCCAGGGGTGAGGATGGCATGCGCGCAGAAAGCGAAATCGCGTGGCGTCTCGGTGGCGCCCAGGCCCTTGCGCGCCTTGAACCATTGGCGGTCCTGGTCGACCAGCGTGACCGCGCCCATCTGCGTGCCGCAGATCAGGGTGGCGATCTCCACCAGGTCGTCGAACGCCTTTTCCGGCGGGGTATCCAGGATCTGGTAGCGGCGCAGCGCTTCAAGGCGCTGCGCTTCGTTACTTGGCTTCTCCGGTTTGATCATGATCCCTCCCTCGCTGACCGGCAGAGTATGCCCAACGGCCACCGCGACCGTCAGTGCGCCGCCCGCGAACCGCGACGTGGGTCAGAACTCGCTGCGCTGCGGCAACAGGCCGCGCAGCTCCTGGTCGGTGAGGTTGCGCCACTGGCCCGGCTTGAGGGCGCCGATCTTGATGTTGTCGATGCGTACGCGGCGCAGCTGGGTGACCCGGTAGCCGAAGGCGGCCGCCATCAAGCGGATCTGCCGGTTCAAGCCCTGCTCCAGGATGATGCGGAAGCCGAACTTGGCGATGCGCGAGGTCTTGCACGGCAGGGTCTGCTCGCCGTGGATGCGCACGCCGCGGGCCATGCCGCGCAGGAATTCGTCGGTGACCGGCTGGTTCACGGCCACCAGGTATTCCTTCTGGTGGCGGTTCTCCGCGCGCAGGATCTCGTTGACGATATCGCCGTTGCTGGTGAGCAGGATCAGCCCTTCCGAATCCTTGTCCAGGCGTCCGACGGGGAAGATGCGCTGCTCGTGCCCGACGAAGTCGACGATATTGCCCTTCACCGAGCTTTCGGTGGTGCAGGTGATGCCGACCGGCTTGTTGAGCGCAATGTAGACATGGCGGCGCGCGCCGGGCTTCTTCGCGCTGCGGGTGCGCAGCGGCTGGCCGTCGACCAGCACGGTGTCGCCCTCCCCCACGACCGCGCCGGTGCCGGCGACGACGCCGTTGACGGTGACGCGGCGTTCGCCGATCAGGCGGTCGGCTTCGCGGCGGGAGCAGAAGCCGGTCTCGGCGATGTGCTTGTTGAGGCGGGTGGTGGCGGGCGCGTCGGTCATGGCGGGCATGGATGGCGGAACCCCGGCCGGGGCCGGGGTTCGGGGGACGGGATCAGAAGCTGCGCGGGCCCTTGGGCTTGTGCGGCGGCTTGCCATGCGGCTTGTCGAAACCGCGGTTCGGACCATTCTTGCGCGGGCCAGGGCCGTCCTTGCGGGCGAACTTCGGCTTGAACGACTTCGGCGCGGAGGCCTCGTCGCCTTCGACCTTGCGCATCTGGAGCTGCTGGCCGGACACCCACACCTTCTTCAGGTGCTGCAGCAGTTCGCGCGGCATGTCGGCCGGCAGGTCGAGCACCGAGTAGTCGTCATGGATGTCGATACGGCCGATGTAGCGGCTTTCCAGGCCCGCCTCGTTGGCGATCGCACCGACGATGTTGGCCGGCTTCACGCCGTGCTGGTGGCCCACCTCGATGCGGTAGGTTTCCATGCCGAACTCGGGCTCGCCCCGCGGCGCGATGTCCTTCCGGCGCGGGCGCTCCTCGCCATCGTGGGCACGCGGGCCGCGGGCCATGCGCTCCTCGGCGTCGTTGAAGCGCGGCGCACGCTCGCCGTCCTCATGGCGCGGGGCACGCTCGAAACGCGGCTCGAAGCGCGGACGTTCGCCGCGTTCCGGACGCTCGCTGCGCTCGAAACGGCCACCGGCCTCGCGCGGCGCGGCGCGTTCCGGACGGCTCGACGGCGCCAGCAGGAACGGGCTGTCGCCCTGCAGCAGCTTCGCCAGCGCGGCGGCGATGTCGATCGCCGGCACGTTCTGCTCGCCTTCGTAGCGTTGCAGCAGTTCGCGGTAGAACTCGATATCGCCCTCGCCCAGCGCCTCGCCGATGCGGCCGAGGAACTTGGCCACGCGGGTGTCGTTGACGGCCTGCACGCTCGGCAGCTGCATCTCCTCGATCGGCTGGCGCGTGGCACGCTCGATCGCGCGCAGCATGCCCTTCTCGCGCGGGGTGACGAACAGGATCGCCTCGCCGCTGCGGCCGGCACGGCCGGTGCGGCCGATGCGGTGGACGTAGCTTTCGGTGTCGTACGGGATGTCGTAGTTCAGCACGTGGCTGATGCGCTCCACGTCCAGGCCGCGGGCGGCCACGTCGGTGGCCACGAGGATGTCCAGCTTGCCGTCCTTGAGCTGGCCGATGGTGCGCTCGCGCTGGGCCTGCTGCATGTCGCCGTTGATGGCGGCGGCCGCCAGGCCGCGTGCCTGCAGCTTCTGCGCCAGTTCCTCGGTGCCGGCCTTGGTGCGCGCGAAGATGATCATGCCGTCGAACGGCTCCACTTCGAGGATGCGGGTCAGCGCGTCCAGCTTGTGTAGCCCGCTCACCCACCAGTAGCGCTGGCGGATGTTGGCCGAGGTGGTGGTCTTGGCCGCGATGGTGACTTCGGCCGGGTCCTTCAGGTAGGTCTGCGCGATGCGGCGAATCTGCGGCGGCATGGTCGCCGAGAACAGCGCCACCTGGCGCTGCTCGGGCAGCTTCTTCAGCACCGCCTCGACGTCGTCGATGAAGCCCATGCGCAGCATTTCATCGGCTTCGTCCAGCACCAGGGTCTTGAGTTCGGACAGGTCCAGGGTGCCGCGGTCGAGGTGGTCGATCACGCGGCCCGGAGTACCCACCACGACATGCACGCCGCGCTTGAGCGCGGACAGCTGCTGGCCGTAGGGCTGGCCGCCGTAGACCGGCAGCACGCGGAAGCCGGGGATGGCGGCGGCGTAGCGCTGGAACGCCTCGGCGACCTGGATGGCCAGCTCGCGGGTCGGCGCCAGCACCAGGGCCTGCGGCTTGTTCTGCGAAAGATCGGCGTTGGACAGCACCGGCAGCGCGAACGCGGCGGTCTTGCCGGTGCCGGTCTGGGCCTGGCCGAGCACGTCGCGGCCGGCCAGCATCGCCGGGATGGTGGCGGCCTGGATCGGCGAAGGTGACTCGTAGCCAACCTCGGCCACTGCCTGCATCACGGCGCTGGAGAGGCCGAGATCTGCGAACAGCAGCGGCGCGGGGGATTCTTCTGACATGGGGGACTCCGGAGGCGGCACCGCCGCGAACGGGCGGGCGCAAAGGGGGCATATTGTGCGCCTTGGCGGGCCTGCTGTCGAAAATCCGCCCGGGCTCCCGTTCAGGTGTAAGGATTCGCGGCCCGCGGCGAATCATTTGGTGACATGACCCAGACCCCGCTCACGATGGCCGATTCCACCCCTACCGCCCCCGGGAAAGCCGCTTCACGCCAGGACGCCGGGCGCGCGGCCTTCGCCGACCTGCTGCAGCGCCACCGCGGCCTGCTGGCCAAGGTGGTGGGCACCTACGCCTGGGAGGCGCCGGACCGCGAGGACCTGGGGCAGGAAATCGCCGTGCAATTGTGGCGTGCGTGGCCCTCCTACGACCCGGGGCGGCCGGTGAGCACCTGGATGTACCGCATCGCGCTGAACGTGGCGATCACCTGGGTGCGCGGCCACAGCCGCGAGCTGCGCCACCACGAAGCATGGGACGACGCGCGCCATGACATCGCCGACCCGCTGGCGCACGACCCCGAGGCCGGCCAGCAGGTCGAACTGCTCTACCGCTTCATCCACGCCCTGCCGCCGCTGGACCGCGCGCTGATGCTGCTCTACCTGGAGGACCACAGCCATCGCGAGATCGGCGAGGTGCTCGGTATCAGCGAAGCCAACGCGGCCACCAAGATCAGCCGGCTCAAGCAGCGCATCCGCCAGGAACTGTGAAGGACACGACCATGGAACTCGACGAACTCAAACTCGCCTGGCAGCAGCTGGGCCAGCGCATGGAAAAGCAGCAGTCGCTGCAACTGGAACTGCTGCGCGAGCGCAAGCGCGACCGCATGCGCTCAAGCCTGCGCCCGCTGTTGTGGGGACAGATGCTGCAAGTGGCGCTGGGCATCGCGCTGGTCCTGCTGGGCGTGGCGTGCTGGACACGCAACCCGGCGCCGGGCGGCTACTTCATCGCCGGCGTGCTGGTGCATGCCTTCGGTGCGGCCACTGCGGCGGCCGGCGGCATCATGAGCGGGCTGATCGGCAGCCTGGACTGGTCCGCCCCGGTGATGGCGATCCAGAAGCGGCTGCGGGTGATGCGGCGCTTCTACGTCGCCGCGGGCATCGCGGTGGGTTGGCCGTGGTGGGTGATGTGGCTGCCGGTGGTGATCGCCGTGGCCGGGCTGGACCCACGCCATGCCGGCGCAGCCGTGACCCCGACGTGGGTGTGGTGGAGCCTGGCGGCCGGCGTGGCGGGGCTGCTGGCGACGTGGTTGTTCTATCGCTGGGCACGCAATCCGGTGCGCCCGGAATTGGCGCGGCGCATGGAGGCCAGCATTACCGGCAGCGGGCTGCGGCGGGCGCAGGCGCTGGCCGACGAGCTGCAGGCGTTCGAGGACGCATAGAATCCGCAGCCTGTCTTCTTGTTGCGAACCGCCATGCAGATCCTCGAATTCGAACTGGACCGTGAACACGTCGAACTCAACCAGCTGCTGAAGCTGGCTGGCCTGGCCGACAGCGGCGGCATGGGCAAGGCGATCGTGGCCAGTGGCGCGGTCACGGTGGATGGCGAAGTGGAGCTGCGCAAGACGGCGAAGATCCGCGCCGGTCAGGTGGTGCGGATCGAGGATGTCGAGATCCGGGTGGTGGCGCTGTAGTCCCTGCGCCTCCTGCAGGAGCGGCTTGAGCGCCGCCCCTGCAGCCGGGGCCGCAGCCCCGCCTACAAGGACGAGAATCGCGAGAACCCCGGCGCTGCGCCACGCTCGCGCTGGGTCAGGTGCGCGGCGATGACCTGCCGGAACGGCGCTACGCGCGAGGCCACGCGCAAGGCCGCGTCACGCAGCAGGCGCGCCGGCAGGCGGTCGTCGGTATACAGCCCCGCGATGGCATTGGTCGCTTCGTACAGCGGCCGCGTCGCACGCCGGTGTGCGCGATCGTAGGCCGAGAGCACGGGCGCCGCAGCGAAGTCCCGGCCGGCCGACACGGCCTCCAGAATCCCGCGCGACAAAAGCGCCTGCCCCTGCAAACCGAAGTTGAAGCCATGCGCGGTCACCGGGTGCATGCCCACGGCCGCATCGCCGATCAGCGCCGCACCCGGCGCGCAGAACCGATCGGCATACACGCCAACCAGCGGATACGCATGCCGGCTACCTTCCTGGCGCATGTGGCCCAGGCGGTATTCGAAGCATTCGCTTACCGCCGTGCCGAACGCATCCTCGTCCATCGCCAGCAGTTCGGCCACGCGGGCCGGCGCCAGCGTCAGCACCGCGCCGGCGCGATCGCCCTGGAGTGGCAGCAGCGCCATCGTCCGGCCGTGCCCGAACCATTCCCAAGCCGCGCCATGATGCGCGAACTCGTGCGACACCCGGCACACGAGCATGGTCTTGCCGAAGTCGCGGGTGCGCGCACCGATGCCGAGCAGGCGGCGCACCACCGAAAAGCGGCTGTCGGCAGCGACCACCAGCCGCGCCGCCACGGAGGGCTCGCCGCCGCCCAGGGCCAGGCGGGTGATGGGGCCGTCGCGATGCAAGCCGGTCACGGTGGCGCCATCGACCAGGCGCAGCCCGGCTTGCCCGGCCACCGCATCCCACGCGGCTTCGCGGATGCGCTGGTTGGGCACCAGCCAGCCCAGCTCGCTGCCATCGCGTGGAGGCGTGAAATCCAGCGCGAACGGGGAGCCGCCGTTCATCACTTTGGCCTGCCGCAACGGCGAGATGTCTTCGGGCGCGAAGCGCGCCCACAAGCCGAGTTGCTCCAGAAGGTGGCGCGAGGCATGCGTGAGCGCAATCTCGCGGCCGTCGAACGCCGGTTCGGCCAGCGCCTGGCGCGGCTGCTGCTCGATCAACGCCAGCGAAAGCCCACTGCCGGCCAGCGAACGCGCGAAAGACAGCCCCACGGGGCCGGCGCCGACAATGGCGATATCCACCTGCTGCATGGCCACTCCTGGCTGGGAATGGCGCCAGTCTAGTCCGGCGCGGAGGCCGGCCAGTTGATCCGGATCAACCCGCGCCGGCCAGCAGCGGCCACAGCACCATCACGACGCCGACCATCGACACCAGCCATACCAGGCTGCGGATGTAAGGAATGCCGGCGGCATACAGCGGGACATAAGCCACGCGCGCCCAGAAGTAGAGCTGCGCGCCGAGCGCGGTATGCGCATCGGCACGCTGGGTAAGCACCACCGCCAGCACCGCGGCGGCGAAGAACGCGAACGTTTCCAGGAAATTGCGCAACGCGCGCTCAAGTCGCGCGGCCACGCCGGTGAGCGGCGCGGGCGTGCCGTCGCGGGCACTGGCATTCCACTTCGTCCCGCGCTGGGCGGTCATCGTGGTCGACGCCAGCACCAGCTGGACGATGCCCAGCACCACGGCCCAGGCCAGCATGCGGATCTCGATGCTCATCGCGTGCGCTCCGCTTACTTCGCGTCCGGCAGGCTGTAACCGGCCAGGCGCCAGACCTTGTCTTCGTCCAGGCGGAAGGACACCAGTTCGCGCACCGGCTGCGGTGCATTGGCGAAGCGGGTCGGGAAGCTGACGTTGACGTACAGCCCCTCGGGCACCGAGGCGCCGGCGTTGTAGCGCACGCGCGTCACCGCGGCCTGGCCGCGGCCGGCGACGGCGCCCAGGCGCTTGCGCTGCGCGCTGATCTGGCTGGCGAAGTTCTCGCGCGTCACCGCGCGCTTGGCGACCACCGAGGCGCCATCCCACAGCTGCGGCAGCTGGCCCGCATCGACCATTTGCAGCACCTTCTGCGCGGCCTGGATCATTTCCGCGTTCTGCTTGGCCAGCTCGGCCTGCTGCGCGGGGGTAAGGGCCGGCTGGCCGGGCTGGGCCGCCTGCGCGGGACGCGGCGCGGCAGGCGCCGGGGTAGCGGGACGGGGCGTGGCCGTCTGCTGGGCCAACGCCGGGAGCGGCGCTGCGGCCAGGACCAGGCACATCAAGGTAGAGGCATGACGCATGGCGGTTCGTTCCCTGAGGTCGCCGCGATTGGCGCGAAGGAGTCTACGACAGGGTCGGGACGCCGGCATTCACGGCTATTCACCGGCCACCGAGGGCACCGCGCGGTTGCGCCACAAGCGCCAGCTCACCCAGAACGCGCGCGCCGTGGCCGCCAGCAATACCAGCAGGCTCAGCCAGGTGGCCAGGGTAGCCAGCCAGTACCAGCGGGTGCCGACCGCCGCCCAGCGCAGCAGCTCGGCCAGCACGAAGCCACCAACCACCCACAGCACGGGTGGCGCATAGGCACGGATGATGCCGCGGGTCTTTCCCAGCATGACGCCCTCCTCGTCGAGCCGGAAATATCCGACGCTCCCGGTGCGGCTGGCGTGAAGCAGCTCAGAGCCGGGCGGTGGCGTCCGGGTGCGAGGCCGGCGGTTCGAGCGCGGTGGCGTCGTTCTCCGCCAGGGGGCTTTCCTCCGGGCAGCGCTCGTCCGGGAACCCGTAGCGCTGCTTGAGCGATTGGCCGCAGGCATTCACCGCCTCCAGGTCCGCGCCCGCCGGCTTGCACGATTGGTCGAACGCGACCAGGAAGGCGTCCTTGCGGCGCACGAAATCGTCGCCGCACTTGCGCATCTGGCGGATGCGCTCGAGGTCGTCCTGCACAGCGTTGGTGCCGTCCAGGCCGTATTCCTTCAGCTCTTCGGGCGTCAGCAGGCGCAGGCTGCGGTTGGGCACGGTCATCATCAGGTCCGCAGCCGCCACCGCCACGCCGTTGCGTTCCAGGTAGTCCTTCACGTTGCCGTAGACCTCGTGCAGCTCGCGGTTGAGTTCCGCGCGCGAGGTGGCCTTGGAGCTGATGCGCATCATGCGGTGGATGCCGACCTTGCCGGCGATCAGCCGGTTGTCGCCGGCAGCGAGCACGAACACGCAGGCGCTATGGCAGATAGAGCCCTCGCGCACCCAGATGGTCCAGTTCGCCTCGCCGATGGCATCGCCGGCGCGGATCGCCGCCTCCACCTGGCCGCCACTGGAATCCAGGTCGAGAATGCGCCGGTGCAGGTCGAGCTCGTCGGCCACCGTGGCCAGGCGCCATGCCAACTCGGCGAAACCGCTGTCGATCTTGCCTTCGTAACGCACCCGCAGCAGGCCGGTGTCGCGGCACGGCCACAGCGCGGTGCGCACGCTGTCGCGGTCGAGCGCGGCCAGCGGCGTGCCATCGCCACCCTCGGCGGTGTAGTCGGTGGCGCAGCTGATGAGCGCCCGGCCCAGGCCGAGCTGCGCGTCGGGCCAGGGTGCATTCGGATCCTCGCGTGCAGGCCGTGCCGGCACCGGGGCAACGGACGCGGCTTCGGCGCTGTCGATGGAGACGAGGTGGTCGCCGTCGTTGGCCGAACGCTGCATGCCGCCGCTGTCGGCGCTCGTAGTACCGGGCGGCTGGCCGCCACAGGCGGACAACAGCAGGCAACAGGCGAACAACCAGGACAGCTTGGGCATGGCGATGCGGGCGCAGCGTGGAAAGGCGTCCAGTCTAGGCGCAAGCCGCGCGCGTTCCGACCCCGGCGATGAATCGGCGCCAACCCGGCGTGCAGCGCCTTGCAGGTGCCCTGCGCATACCTGTCCGAAAACGGCCAGTCGTGCCCGCCACGGGGGTCTAGACTGCGCCCCATGCCCTCGACCTCGCCCCTGCCGGATACCGACGCCTGCGAACGCGCCCGCCTGGCGCGCGACGCGCGTTTCGACGGCGTGTTCTTCACCGCGGTGCGCAGCACCGGCATCTATTGCCGGCCCGTGTGCCCGGCGCCGGCGCCGAAGCCGCGCAACGTCACCTATTACGCCAGTGCGGCGGCAGCCAGCGCAGCCGGTTATCGCCCATGCCTGCGCTGCCGCCCGGAGCTTTCGCCGCAGGCGCAGCGACCGGCAGGCGATGAAGCCGTGCAACGCGCGCTCGCGCTGATTGGCGAAGGCACCCTGCAGGAGGAAAGCGTGGAATCGCTGGCCGAACAGGTCGGGCTGGGCGCGCGCCAGCTGCAACGCCGCTTCCTCCAGCAGCTTGGCGCCACGCCGGCGCAGGTGCATGCCACGCGCCGCCTGCTGCTGGCCAAGCAGCTGCTCACGGAAACCGCGCTGCCGGTCACGCAGGTCGCGCTGGCGGCCGGCTTCAACAGCCTGCGCCGCTTCAACGCCGCGTTCCTCGAAGGCTGCGGCATGCCGCCCACCGCGCTGCGCCGGCAGCGCGAGGAAGTGGCCGGTGGCGAACTGGTGCTGCGCCTGGGCTACCGGCCACCGCTGGACTTCCCCGCGATGCTCGGCTTCCTGCGCCGCCGTGCGATACCCGGCCTGGAGCGCATCGACGAGCGCGGCTACACGCGCGTGGTCGGTCCACCGGACGCCTCCACGCTGGTGCACGTGCAGGCCGCCCCACAGCGCCCGGAACTGCTGCTGCGCATCGGGCAGACCGACCCGCGGGCAATCCCGGACATCGTGCGCCGCGTGCGCCGCCTGTTCGACCTGGATGCCGACCTCCAGGCCGTGCACGACACGCTCTCGCTAGAGCCCCTGCTCGCCACCGCCATCGCGCGCCATCCCGGCCTGCGTGTCCCCGGCGGCTGGGATGGCTTCGAAACCGCGGTGCGCGCAATCCTCGGCCAGCAGGTCAGCGTGGCGGGGGCGACGACGCTGGCCGCGCGGCTGGTGGAACGCCACGGCGGTCATCGCGAAGGCATGCCGGCGGGATTGGACCGCGTATTCCCCACGCCACGGCAGCTCTATGACGCCCCGCTGGAAACTTTGGGCCTGCCGCGCAGCCGCGCCGCCACGTTGCGCGCGCTCGCCGCCGCCACGCTAGATGGCCGCCTGCACTTCGGTGCTGGCCAACGCCTGGACGATTTCGTCGCCCAGTGCACTGCCCTGCCCGGCATCGGGCGCTGGACGGCCCACTACATCGCCATGCGCGCGCTCGGCTTGCCCGATGCCTTCCCGGCCGGCGACCTGATCGTGCAACAGGTGCTCGGCGCACCGGGCCGGCTCACCGAACGCCAGACCGAAGCCCGGTCGCAGGCGTGGCGTCCCTGGCGCGGCTACGCGGTGCTGCTGCTGTGGCACCTGGCTGACGACATGAAGAAGGAGAAAGCCGCATGACCCCGCTCCATTACGACCGCTTCGACAGCCCCATCGGCCCGCTCACCGTCGCCGCCGACACGCGTGGCGTGCGCCACATCCTGTTCGCGGAGAACCGCCACGACGCGCGCGGGCGCGAACAGTGGCGGCACGCACCCGACGATGCGCTGGTGGCGCAGGCCCGCACGCAGCTGCTGGATTACCTCGCCGGCCGCCGGGTCGATTTCGACCTGCCGCTGCAGCCGCAGGGCACCGCGTTCCAATGCGAGGTGTGGCACACGCTGGCGCAGATTCCATTCGGCCAGACCTGGACGTACGCACAGCTGGCCTCGCGCATCGGCAGGCCGAGCGCGATGCGCGCGGTGGGCGCGGCCAACGGGCGCAATCCGTTGCCGATCGTGCTGCCCTGCCATCGCGTGATCGGCGCGGACGGCTCGCTCACCGGCTTCGGTGGCGGCTTGCCGACCAAGCTGGCGCTGCTGCGCCTGGAAGGGGCCCGCGCGGTGGCCGCGATGCGCGACGCCGATCTGTTCGCGCACTGAGCGGCGAACCGCCAGATTGTGTCGCCGGCAGGTCATCGTACGGGCCTAAAATGGCGTGATGACCCGCCTTCCTTTCGCCCCCGCGGCGCTGCTGGCGCTGTTGCTGGCCGCCTGCTCGACCTCCCAGGCGCCCTCCGCCGCGCCCGCCGCCGCCCCGGCGCGGCCGCAACTGCTGCTGATCTCCATCGATGGCCTGCGTGCCGACGCGCTGGACTGGGGCATCGCGCCCCACCTGTCGGCGTTGGCCACGCAAGGCGTGCGCGCGCAGTGGATGAACCCCTCCTACCCCGCGCTGACGTTCCCGAACCACTACACCCTGGTCACCGGCCTGCGCCCGGACCACCACGGCATCGTGCACAACAGCATGGACGACGCCGAACTCGGCGGCTTCAAGGTCAGCAACACCGACGCAGTGGGCGACAGCCGCTGGTGGGGTGGCGAGCCGATCTGGGTGGGCGCGGAGAAGGCGGGCCTGCGCGCGGCAACGTGGTCGTGGCCAGGCAGCGAGGCGGCCATCGACGGCGTGCGGCCGACGCACTGGATCACGTACGACGCCCACGTGACGCCGCAGCAGCGCGCGCGGCAGGTGGGCGACTGGCTGGAGGATCGCCATGCGCCGCTGGCACTGGTGACGCTGTATTTCGACCAGGTCGACAAGGCCGGGCATGACCACGGCCCGCAATCGAAAGAGTATCGGGAGGCCATTGCGCGCGTGGACGCGGCCATCGGCGAACTCATCGCCCGCTTGAAGCGCGACCATCGGCTGGACCACACCGATATCGTCATCGTCTCGGACCACGGCATGGCCACCGTGCAGCCACGGCAGGTGCTGGCAGTGGAAGACATGGTGCCGATGGCGGAAGCCAAGGTGGTGTCCATCGGCCAGTCGATCGGCATCGCGCCGTTGCCCGGCCAGGTGCAAGCCGCGGAGAAGCGCCTGCTCGGCGCGCATGACGCGTACGACTGCTGGCGTCGGAGCGAGCTGCCGGCGCGCTGGCATTACGGCACGCACCCGCGCATACCGCCCATCATCTGCCAGATGCACGAAGGTTGGGACGCATTGCCCGCCGACGAAGTCTCCGCGCGCCATGCCGGCCACGTGCGTGGCTCCCACGGCTACGACCCGGCGCTACCGTCGATGCGCGCGGTGTTCATCGCCCGTGGCCCGAGTTTCGCGCGCGGCGTGACCCTGCCCCCGTTCGACAATGTCGATCTCTACCCGCTGCTCGCGCATCTGCTCGGCATCACCGCGGCACCGAACGATGGCGATGCGCGCACGCTGCAACCTGCGTTGCGCGCACCAGCCGTGGCACCGTGATGGGTGAAATGCGGCCGGGCGGCGGCGTGGCATCATGTCGCTGATGCGGGACTCCACTCACCCCTTGTTGTCCGGCGAAGGCTGGCGGCGGCGTCTGGCCCTGTGGGGCGGCGCGGTGGCCGTGGCGCTGGTGGCGATCGTGTTCGCCAAGGCCAGCGATGCGGCCTTCGCCCTGTTCCAACGCTGCGCGGCGATCGCGCCGTGGTCGGTATGGCTGCTGACGCCGGGGGTATTCGGCCTGCTGGCATGGGCGACGCACGGCGTGTTGCGCCCCACGCGAGGCAGCGGCATTCCGCAGGTGATCGCCGCGCTCGACACGCCCGACGAGGCTTTCCGCCAACGCAATCTTTCGCTGCGCGTCTCCGCCGGCAAGTTGCTGCTGACCACGCTCTCGCTGCTTGGCGGCGCCTCGGTCGGCCGCGAGGGTCCGACCGTCCATGTCGGCGCCAGCCTGATGTATGTGATCGGCCGGCGCTTCGGCTTCAGTGACCCCCGCGAGCTGGGCCACTTCCTGCTCGCCGGTGGCGCGGCCGGCATCGCCGCGGCGTTCAACACGCCACTGGCGGGCGTGGTATTCGCCATCGAGGAACTGAGCGGGCGCTTCGAGCATCGCTTCTCCGGCACCTTGCTGACGGCGGTGATCGTGGGCGGCGTGGTCTCGCTCGGCCTGCTGGGCAACTACACGTACTTCGGCAAGGTGCCCGCGGGTCTGCCGCTGGGACAGGCATGGTTGGCGATCCCGCTGTGCGCGGTGGTCGGCGGGCTGGCGGGTGGCATCTTCAGCCGCATGGTGCTGGCCACGGCGGCCGGCAAGCCGCGCTGGCTCGGGCAACTGCGGCAGCGCCATCCGGTGTGGCTGGCGGTGCTGTGCGGCTTGGCGCTGGTCGCGCTGGCGAGCGTGTTCGGCGCCGGCGCGTTCGGCACCGGCTACGAGCAGGCGCGCGGACTGGTGCAGGGGAACCCGGGCGTGGGCCACGAATTCGGCGTCATGAAGCTGTTCGCCAACCTGGTGTCGTACGTGGCGGGGATTCCCGGTGGCCTGTTCTCCCCGGCGCTGGCAGTCGGCGCGGGCATCGGCCACAACCTCGCCGCGCTGATGCCCGGCGTGGATCCGCGCACCTTCGTGCTGCTGGGCATGTGCGCGTACCTCACCGGCGTCACCCAGGCCCCGCTCACCTCGGCGGTGATCTCGCTGGAGCTCACCGACAGCGGCGACCTGCTGTTGCCCATCCTAGCCACCGTGCTGTTCGCGCGGGCGATGTCCGGGCTGGTATGCCGCGTGCCGATCTACCGGGGCCTGGCCGACCTGCTGCTGAAACCCGCCGCCCCCTGAGCGGGCCACGCGCGGGCAAAAAAAACGCGGCGCAAGCGCCGCGTCTTTCATTCGCCGAAGCGCTGGCTGGATCAGCCGGCCTTCGCGACCGTCTTCTTGGCCACGGCCTTCTTCGCCGGGGACTTGGCCACGGTCTTCTTGGCGACCGGCGCGGCAGCGCCCACGGCCACCTTGCTCACGCCATGACGGCGCGAATTGCCGTAGCTGGCGTTGTAGCGCTTGCCCTTGGCGGTCTTGCGGTCACCCTTACCCATGATCGTCAACTCCTGAATGTGATTGCGTGATGCCCGTGCGTCAGGCACGGATCCGGCGCAGCGCCGCCCAGCGGCCCTCGCGCGAGGGCGGCAAGCCTACCACGACACCCCTCAGTGCGCGCAGCTCGCATCGTGAACATGGCCGTGGGTGAGCCGCAGGTTCACGAGGTGCGCGATGCCCACCAGCGTGCCGCCAAGCGTCATCACCACCGCGTGCGGCACCACCGAATGGTGCAAGGGGCTGTAGAGCAGGCCGGTCCACAGCAGGGTCAGTCCGGGCAACAACAGGCCCAGCGCGCGCCACGCGCGATGGCGGCGATACCCCAGCACTAGGCTGAACAGGCCGAGCATCGTCACGAACACCACGACTGCCCGCTCGACGCCATCGCCCATCCACACCGACAACCCCAGCGAGGGCGCCAGTGCCAGCAACATCGGCAGCACGGCGCAGTGCACGGCGCACAGCAACGAGCCGCTGGCACCAAAGCGGTCGAGGAAAGCTCGCAGGGAAGAGGGTCGCGCCATGACTTCCAGCAGGGTACGCAGCGGGGACTGGAATAATATAACATTTCCGCAACCCGCTCCTCCCCTCCTTCGTTCCCCGAGAACTTTCGCCCCGGCCCACGTTCCAAGCATCGCCGTGCCCGGCCATTGATACAACATAACAAGAAGACCCCCATGTCGCAGACAGCCCTCCCCGCCCGCCGTACCCCGCTGTGCCTGGCGCTTGCCGCCCTGCTGTTCGCCCCCACGCTGGCCCTGGCCGACGAAACGCCCGCCGCTTCCGACCCGCCGGCCACCGATTCGCGCCATGACGGCAACGCCGCCGCCGGCCGCCACGTGAAGGATCTCGACGCCGTCACCGTCACCGCCAGCCCGCTGGGCGGCACTGCCGCCGAACTGAGCCGGCCGGTCGAAGTGCTGGCCGGCGAGAAGCTCGACGAAGCGCGCGGCGCCAGCCTGGGCGAGACCGTCGCCGGCCTGCCCGGCGTGCAGAGCTCGAACTTCGGCCCCGGCGTCGGCCGTCCGATCATCCGCGGCATGGACGGCCCGCGCGTGGCCATCGTCAGCGGCGGCCTGGCCACGCAGGACGTCTCCACCGTCAGCCAGGACCACTCCCCGGCCATCGAGCCGTTCCTCGCCGACCAGATCGAGGTGCTCAAAGGACCGTCGACCCTGCTCTATGGCTCCGGCGCCATCGGCGGCGTGGTGAACGTGGTCGACGGGCGCATCGCCGAAAGCCCGGTCGATGGCCTCAGCGGCCGCGCCGAGGTGCGCTTCGACGCCGGCGACAAGGACGGCAACACCGACATGTTCCGCGTGGACGCCGGCAACGGCTCGGGCCTGTCCATCCACGCCGACGGCGTGTATCGCAACCTCAACGACTACGACACCCCGAAGGGCCGCCAGGCCAACAGCTTCGTCGATGGCAAGTCGGGCGCGATCGGCGCCTCGATGTCCGGCGACTGGGGCTTCGTCGGCGCGTCGGTCTCGCGCTTCCGCGACACCTACGGCAACCCCGGCGAACCGGGCGACATCGCCGCCGGCGAGCGTGGCGTGTGGCTGGACATGAAGCAGGACCGCTACGAACTGAAGGGTGGCCTCAACGATCCGTTCGGTGAAGGCAGCGGCCTGCGCTACAGCTTCGGCCACACCGATTACGAACACACCGAGTGGGAAGGCGACGAGCCGGGCACCACGTTCAACAAGCGCGCCAACGAAGGCCGCGTGGAGGCCTCGTTCGAGTTCGACGGCGGCTGGAAGACCGCCTTCGGCGTGCAAGGCAGCGATTCGACCTTCTCCGCCGTCGGCGAGGAAGCTTTCGTGCCGAAGACCGATACCCGTTCGATCGGCGTGTTCGGCGTGGCACGCAACACCTGGGGCCGCTTCCAGGCCGACGTCGGCGCGCGCGTGGATCAGGTCAAGTACGAGACCGAGACCGGGCTGTCGCGCGATTTCCACCCGGGCAGCATCTCGCTCAGCGGCGGCTTGCGCCTCAACGAACAGTGGCGGCTGACCGCCAACCTCGACCATGCCGAGCGCGCGCCGGCCGAGGAGGAACTGTTCGCCGATGGCCCGCATATCGCCACGTTGTCCTATGAAGTCGGCAACCCGGACCTGAAGAAGGAAGCGGCCAACCAGCTCGAGCTGGGGCTGAACTACCAGAACAGCTGGGTCGATGCGAAGGTCTCCGCCTACTACAACCGCTACAACGACTTCATCTATCTCGCCGACACCGGCGGCCAGTGGTACTTCGACGAGGAAGACGAATACCTGCCGATCCGCCAGTGGTCGCAGGCCGATGCGATCTTCCACGGCTTCGAGGGCGAGGCCACCTTCCACCTGGCCAACAACGAAACCGGCGCCTGGGACCTGCGCGTGTTCGGCGACACCGTGCGCGCGCGGCTGGACGAAGGCGGCAACCTGCCCCGCATCGCGCCTTCGCGCTTCGGCGCGCAGTTCCGCTGGGAGGCCGAGCGCTGGCGCGCCTCGCTGGGTGCCACCCGCTACGCCAAGCAGGACAAGGTGGCCGAAGGCGAGACCCCGACCGACGGCTACACCATGGTCGACGCGCACGTCGCCTATCACGTCGACAGCGGCAACACCGCGTGGGAAGTGTTCCTGGACGGCAACAACCTCACCAACCAGGACGCACGCGTGCACACCTCGTTCCTCAAGGACGACGTGATGCTGCCCGGCCGCAACGCGAGCTTCGGCGTGCGCCTGTTCTTCTGACGCGTCCCTCTCTCCGCGCGTCGGACGGCCGCCCTTCGGGGCGGCCGTTTAGTTTTGGCCTCAATGCAGGTGCAGCCCCACGCGGCGACGCGCGTGGGTAGGCGGACACGCCACCCGTAGCGCGACGATGCCGCTGCCCAACGCGGCCAGCCCGCCGATGAAGAAGATCAGCGCGATCCCGGGAGCGCCCAGGCCCGCGCCGCCATCGAGTGCGCATCCGTCCAGCAGCGTGGCGCCATTGGCGGCGCGCAGCAGGCAGGTTTCGGCACCGGCGGCCAGGGTGGCGGGCGGATGCGCCACCAGCAGCGCGCCCACCAGCAACACCAGGCCGGCGGCGAACAGGGCAAGTCCGTGCTTCATGGCGCGACTCCTTCCGAAGATCGGCGCGAAATCTCTCCAATCCCCCCGCCAGCGACAACGGGCACGCGACGAAACCGGGCAAAGCGGGTGCGGAACCGGCCGCTACCGTCCCGGAGCCGGCACGCTGTGGATTGCCGCGGGCGGGTTTGCGCGGCCGACGCCAGCCTCTATCGTGCCGGGATGGACGCCCCCGCCCCTTACCAAGCCGCCGTGCCCCGGGTTCATTGGGGACTGCTCGCCACCGCCTCGGCCATGCTCATGCTCACCATGGGCGTTCGGCAGACCACCGGCCTGTTCGTCGAACCGATCCACCGGGACACCGGCATCGGCATCGCCGCGATCAGCTTCGCGTTGGCGGTGGGCCAGTTCGTGTGGGGCGCGGTGCAGCCGCTGTTTGGCGCGCTGGCCGACCAGCGCGGGCCGCTGCCCGTCCTGGCCGGCGGTGGGGTGCTGCTGGCGGTCGGCCTGGGTGTGACCCCGTGGATCGCCAGCCAGTGGGGCCTGGTGTTCGGCCTCGGCCTGCTGGCGGCGGCCGGGGCGGGCGCGGGCAGCTTTTCGGTGCTGATCGGCGCCACCGCGCACCGCTTGCCAGCGCAGCGCCGTTCGTTCGCCGCCGGCTTGATCAACGCCGGCGGATCGCTCGGGCAGTTCGCCTTCGCGCCGCTGGTGCAATGGATGATCGGCGCGGCCGGCTGGGCGATGGCGATGACCTCCCTGGCGATGCTCTCGCTGCTCACCTTGCCGCTGGCGTGGCCGTTGCGCGCCCGCCCGCCGGCGCAGGAAGCCCAGGCGGGCGCGGAAAGCGGGCTGCGCGCGCAATTGCGCGTGGCGATGCGCGACCGCAGCTACTGGTGCCTGCACCTGGGTTTCTTCACCTGCGGCCTGCACATCGCCTTCCTGGTCACCCACTTGCCTGGCGAAATCGCGCTGTGTGGCCTGCCGGCCAGCGTGTCGGCCGCTTCCATCGCGCTGATCGGCCTGTTCAACGTCGCCGGCAGTCTCGTGGCGGGCAAGCTCGGCGAACGCTTCCGCATGAAGTGGCTGCTGTTCGCGATGTACGCCAGCCGTGCGGTATTGATCGCGCTGTACCTCATGGCGCCGCCGACACCGTGGACGTTCTACCTGTTCGCCGCCGCGCTGGGCTTTACCTGGCTGGCTACCGTGCCGCCGACGGCCGGGCTGATCGGCAAGCTGTTCGGTCCACGTTACCTCGGCACGCTATTCGGCCTCACCCTGCTCTCGCACCAGATTGGCGGCTTCTTCGGCGCATGGCTGGGCGGCGTGGCGCTGGAGCACTTCGGCGACTACACCTGGATGTGGTACGCCGACATGGCCCTGGCCGCCCTCGCCGCACTGGTCAACCTGCCGATCCGCGAACGCCCGGTAACGAGCACCGCCGCGGCCTGCCATTGAGGCTCAGGCGCCGAGTTGATCCAGCCAAGGGCCCATGACGCGCGCGGCCAGCGCCTGCTGGCGCGCGCCCAACGCCACCGCATCGCGCTGCAAAGCGGCCGGATCGATCCCGACGCCGGCCAGTTCCGCCGCGTGCCCCTGCGTCCATTCGCCGATGCGCGCAGGGTCGGCTTCGAAATGGAACTGCAACGCCAGCCCGCGCCGACTCCAGGCGAATGCCTGCACCGCACAGGCGGGCGTGCGCGCCAGTGAAGTGAATCCTTCCGGCAGCACGATCTCGTCGCCATGCCAATGCAGTACCCGGTCCTGCGCGGTGACGCCGGCCAGCGGGGAATCCGCGCCTTCGGCGACCTGCAGTCCTCCCCAGCCGATCTCCTTGCGGGTCATCGGCCGCACCGTGCCGCCCACCGCCAGCGCCATCATCTGCGCGCCCAGGCAGATGCCCAGGGTCGGCAGGTCGCGCGCCCGTCGCTGGCGCAGGATCGCCACCTCGTCGCGCAGGTTGGCGTGACCGGCGTAGTCGTCGGCGGTCATCGGGCCACCGAGCACGACGAGCAGGTCGGCGTTGTCGCAGCCCATCGGCGTGGGCAGGTCCGGGGAAGCGTCGTGGTAGTGGATGTCATAGCCGCGCAAGCGCAGCAACGGCGCGAGCAGGCCGAGATCTTCGAAGCGGAGATGGCGGATCGCCCAGGCGGTCTTCATTGAGAGCCAAGCAAGGAGAGCAGGCCCCGATGATTGGAAGCGTGGCGCGTTCCGGTCAAGCGCAAAGCGGCTTGCCGGCGCTCACCCGGTCTTCATGCGGGCATCGCGCACCCCCGCGCCTACTGTGCCGACCCGACACCCCGACAGAAGGAAGCTGCCCCATGTCGCACCGGACCTGCCTGGCCCCCTGCCTCGTCCTGCTGGCCACCGTCACGGCCGCACTCGCCACGCCGCAGGCCGAGGCCTGCACGCGCGCGGTCTACCTTGGCGACAACGGCGATGTCATCACCGCCCGTTCGATGGACTGGAAAAACGACGTGGCCAGCAACCTGTGGATCTTCCCGCGCGGCATGCAGCGCAGCGGCGAAGGCGGCCCGAACACGCCGAAGTGGACCTCCAGGTACGGCAGCATCATCACGTCCGGCTACGACGTTTCCACTACCGATGGCGTCAACGAGGCGGGCCTCTCGGCGCAACTGCTGTGGCTGGTCGAATCGCAGTACCCCGCGTATCGCAAGGACAAGCCGGCGCTGTCCATCGCGCTGTGGGCGCAATACGTGCTGGACCAGTACGCCACGGTCGCCGAAGCGGTCACCGCGCTGGAGAAGGAACCGTTCTTCATCGTGACCGACAACGTGCCCGGCGAGAACCGGCTGACCACGCTGCACCTGTCGATGTCCGATGCCAGCGGAGACAGCGCCATCATCGAGTACATCGGCGGCCGGCAGGTCATCCACCACGGCCGCCAGTACCAGGTGATGACCAACTCGCCCACGTTCGACGAGCAGCTGGCGCTCAATGCGTACTGGAAGGCGATCGGCGGCACCACCATGCTGCCGGGCACCAACCGCTCGGCGGACCGCTTCGCCCGCGCCGCGTTCTACATCAACGCCATCCCCAAGAGCGAAGACCCGGTGATTGCGCTGGCCAGCGTCTTCAGCGTGATCCGCAACGCCTCGGTGCCCTACGGCCTGAATACCCAGGAGGAGCCGAACATCTCCTCCACCCGCTGGCGCACCGTGGTGGACCACAAGCGCAGGCTTTACTTCTTCGAATCGGCGCTCACGCCCAACACGTTCTGGGTGGATCTCAAGCACGTGGACTTTTCCGCCCAAAGCGGAAAAGTGCTCAAGCTGGACCTGGGCCCGAACCAGCGCAATGTATTTGCCGGCGAGAGCCTGGATCGCTTCGTGCCCTCCGAGCCGTTCAAGTTCCTCGGCATCTAGAACGTGACTTCCACGGACTCGGCACTGCGCCTGGCCGGGCCGTGGTACACGGCCTCGATGTTGTTCCCGTCCGGGTCAATCACGAACGCGGCGTAATAGCCGGGATGGTAGGGCCGCTCGCCGGGGGCGCCGTTGTCGGTGCCTCCGGCGGCCACCGCGGCGCGGTGGAAGGCCTGCACCATCGCCTCGTCCTTGGCCTGGAAGGCGAGATGGTGCCGGCCGGTCAACTGGCCGAGGGCGGCCTTCGAATCCGCGCTGGAGACGAACAGTTCGTCCGCCCAGAAATAGTCTTCACCCTCGCCCCCCAGCGCAATGCCGAGCACATCCAGTATGGCGCCGTAGAAGCGGCGGCTGGCGGGCAGGTCGCGCACGATGATGTGCACATGGTCGAACAGGCGGCCGCGGTGCAACTTCTGCGTTTCCATGGACAGCTCCTTCGGGCACGGATGCCCTCGATAACAGGCCGGGGTTTCAGATCAGGTCAATTCCGGCACGCCACCGTTGACGGATCGTTCGCCAGCCCCTAACGTCCACACCGCGCAGGTATCCATCGCTTCATCCCAATGAAGCGATGGATTTAATCGGGAATCCGGTGAAGGCTGGCTTGCCAGCCCATTCCGGAGCTGCCCCGCAGCGGTGAATGGAAACGACCCCCGCCATATGCACTGGGCTTGAGCCTGGGAAGCGGCGGGCAGTAGGCCCCCCATGCCAACCGGCATGGCCTGTCCATCAGCCCGAATACCGGCCTGCGCCGGCGGCCACGTGCCGTCGTTTCGACCTGGCGTCCCGCGGGGGGCGGCGGGAGCCCGCGCCCGGCTGGACCGTGCGCGGCCTTCCGCCCTGCCCGCGTGTTGCCGGTTCGCCCGCGGGGGCGAAGGTCGCTGGCGGCACGTCGCACGCGCAAGCGGGCGCGCACCGCGGTTCCTTCGTTCCTCACTGCCCAATGCAATGAGGATCTTTCAATGACGATCGTGACCCACCCCGGCTTCCCGCGCATCGGCGCGCGGCGCGAGCTGAAGCAAGCCCTGGAAAGCCACTGGCGTGGCGAGACCGGCGCCGATGCCCTGCGCGAGCAGGCCCGCCAACTGCGTGCGCGCCACTGGCAACGACAACGCGAGGCAGGCGTGGACATCCCGCCGAGCAACGACTTCAGCCTCTACGACCACGTACTCGACGCTGCATTCGCGTTCGATGCCATTCCCGCGCGTTACCGCCCGCTACTCGAACCCGATCCGCTGGCCGCCTACTTCGCCATGGCGCGCGGCCACCAGTCCGGCGGCATCGACGTGCACGCGCTGGAGATGACCAAGTGGTTCGATACCAACTACCACTACCTCGTGCCGGAACTGGCGGCCGGCCAGTCCTTCCAACTGCGCTCGCGCAAGGCGGTGGAGGAATTCCGCGAGGCACAGGCGCTGGGCATCCGGACGCGCCCGGTGCTGCTCGGACCGGTGACTTTCCTGCAACTGTCCAAGACGGTGGACGGCAGTGATCGCTGGCAGCTGCTCGATGCGCTGCTGCCGGTCTATGCGCAGCTGCTGGGCGAACTGCAGGCGGCGGGTGCCGACTGGGTACAACTGGACGAACCGGCGCTGGTGCTTGACCTCGACCCGGCCGCGCGTGAGGCCTACACCCGCGCCTACGCCTATCTGGCCGGCGTTCCTCGTCCGAACGTGCTGCTGGCCACCTACTTCGGCGCGCTCGACGACAACCTCGCGCTTGCGGCCGGGCTGCCGGTCGATGGCCTGCACGTGGACCTGGTGCGGGGCCGGGCACAACTGGATGCCGTGTTGCGCGCCCTGCCCGCCGGCCGCGTGCTGTCAGCCGGGCTGATCGACGGCCGCAACATCTGGCGCGCACGTCTGGACGAGGCGCTGACGCTGGCCCGCTACGCGCAAGGCCACGTAGGCGCCGACCGCCTGTGGCTGTCGACGTCCTGCTCGCTGCTGCACGTGCCGGTGGACCTGGCGCAGGAGAAGACGCTCGACAGCGAATTGCGCGGATGGCTCGCCTTCGCGGTGCAGAAGCTGGAAGAACTGCGCACGCTGGCCGATGTGCTCGACGGCCAGATCGACGCAGATACCGCCCTGCGTCCGGCGCGCGCCGCACTGGATGCGCGCCGGCAGTCGCCGCGCGTGCATCGGCCCGATGTCGCGCGACGCGAGGCCGCCCTCGACGAAACGGCCACCCGGCGCCTGAAGCCCTATGCCGATCGCGCGACGCTGCAACAGGATGTACTGAAACTGCCGCTGTATCCGACCACGACCATCGGCTCGTTCCCGCAGACGCACGAGGTCCGGCAGGCGCGGGCGAGGTTCCTCTCGGGCAAGCTGGGGACGGCGGACTACGATGCCTTCATCGCCCGGCAGATCGAACACTGCGTGCGTTTCCAGGAAGAGATCGGCCTGGACGTGCTGGTGCACGGCGAGTTCGAGCGCAACGACATGGTCGAATACTTCGGCGAGCGCCTGGAGGGCTTCACCTTCACCCAGTACGGCTGGGTGCAGAGCTACGGCTCGCGTTGCGTGAAGCCGCCGATCATCTACGGCGATGTCGCGCGCCCGGCGCCAATGACGGTGCGCTGGTCGCAGTACGCGCAATCGCTCACGTCGCGGCCCATGAAGGGCATGCTCACCGGGCCGGTCACGGTGTTGCAGTGGTCGTTCGTGCGCGACGACCAGGAGCGCGCCCGGACCTGCCGGCAGATTGCCCAGGCGCTGCGCGACGAGGTGCGCGACCTGGAAGCGGCCGGCATCGGGGTGATCCAGATCGACGAGCCGGCGCTGCGCGAAGGCCTGCCGCTGCGGCGCGGCGAATGGCAGGCGTATCTCGACTGGGCGGTGGAGAGCTTTCGCATCGCCGCCAGTGGCGTGCGCGACGAGACGCAGATCCATACCCACATGTGCTACGCCGAGTTCAACGACATCATCGAGGCGGTAGCCGCGCTGGATGCGGACGTGATCTCCATCGAGACCTCGCGCTCGCGGATGGAGTTGCTGGATGCCTTCGTTCGCTTCCGCTACCCGAACGCCATCGGGCCGGGCGTCTACGACATCCATTCGCCGCGGGTGCCTTCGGTCGCCGATATCCTGGACCTGCTGCAACGCGCGCGCGACGTGCTCGCGCCAGAGCAGCTATGGGTGAACCCGGACTGCGGCCTGAAGACGCGAGGCTGGGCGGAGGTGGAGACGGCATTGCGCGCGATGGTGCATGCGGCGCTGCGGCTGCGCGGGGAATCGCGGCGGGTGGCGTAGAAACAACAGGGGCGCCTGCCGGCGCCCCTTTCACGCCTGGAGCAGCCAGCTCACGCCGCCTGCGCGCACTTCGCGCACAGGCCGTGCACTTCCAGCGTCTGCGCCTGCGGCTGGAACCCCAGCGCCTTGGCGCGCGCATCGAGCTGGGCCACCACTTCGCGATCCTCCAGCTCCACCGCGCTGTGGCAGCGGTCGCAGATCAGGAACGGCACCGAGTGCTGGCTGCTGTTGGGGTGGTGGCAGGCGACGAAGGCGTTGACCGACTCGAGCTTGTGCACGAAACCGTTGGCCATCAGGAAATCCAGCGCGCGATACACCGTGGGGGGCGCGTCGGCACCGACGCTCTTGCCCTCGCGTACCCATTCCAGCAGTTCGTAGGCCTTCACCGGCTTGCCTGCGTCGGCGATCAGCCGCAGCACGTTGCCGCGGATCGGCGTCAGCCGCAGCCCGCGTTCGGCGCACGCGCGCTCCACCGCGGCCACGAACGCGTCGGCGCTGTGGACGTGGTGGTGCGGATCGGTGCAGGCGTGCTTGGTGGCGGGCATGGCAACCTCGGATCGGGCGGACGGCGGCTCAGACGGCCGTACGTACCTTGATAAGCGCCGCATCGATGCGTTTCAAGGCCTCTTCGTGCCCGGCCAGGTACACCGTCTGGGAAATGTCCGGGCTGACCTGGGTACCCGTGATGGCCACGCGCAGCGGCTGGGCGACCTTGCCCATGCCGATTTCCAGCGCCGCGGCCGCATCGTGCAGCGCCTGGGAGACGTTCTCCACGGTCCAGTTGCCCACGTCGGCCAGCAGCTCGCGCGCCTTGGCCAGCGGGGCCTCGGCGGCCGGCTTGAGGTGCTTGGCCACCGCGTCGCCGTCGTAATGCGTCAGCGGCTGGTACCAGACCGCCGCGCGCTCGGCCATCTCCTTCAGGGTCTGCACGCGGTCGCGCAGTGCCACCACCACGTCGGCGGCGGCCGGACCACGGCCCAGCGGCAGGTCGAGCTTGCGCAGCTGGTATTCCAGCTGCGGTGCGATGCTGGCCGGGTCATCGGTCTTCAGGTAGTGCTGGTTGACCCAGCCGAGCTTGGCCATGTCCAGGCGCGCGGCCTTGGAATTGACGTCCTTCACGTCGAACAGGTCGATCAGCTCCTGGCGCGAGAACAGCTCCTGGTCGCCATGCGACCAGCCCAGGCGGGCCAGGTAGTTGATCAGCGCGTGCGGCAGGTAGCCGGCGTCCTTGTACTGCATCACGTCGGCCGCGCCCGTGCGCTTGGACAGCTTGGCGCCCTGCTCGTCGAGGATCATCGGCATGTGCGCGAACTTCGGCACAGCTGCGCCCAGCGCCTGGTAGATATTGATCTGGCGCGGGGTGTTGTTGATGTGGTCGTCGCCGCGGATCACCTCGGTGATGCCCATGTCCCAATCGTCCACCACCACGGCAAAGTTGTAGGTGGGATAGCCGTCCGGGCGGAAGATCACCATGTCGTCGAGTTCGCTGTTGGCGATCTCGATGCGGCCCTTGATGAGGTCGTCGAAGGCGACCACGCCTTCGAGCGGGTTCTTGAAGCGGATGACGCGGTTCGGGTCATCGCGGAAAGGCAGGTTCTGCTCGCGCGCCGCGCCGTTGTAGCGGGGCTTTTCCTGCTTCGCCATCGCGGCCTCGCGCATGGCGTCGAGTTCTTCGCGGGTCTCGTAGGCGTAATAGGCCTTGCCTTCGGCGATCAGTTGTTCGGCCACGGCCTTGTAGCGATCGACGCGGTGGGTCTGGTAGATCGGGCCTTCGTCGTAATCCAGGCCGAGCCACTCCATGGCCTCCAGGATGGCGTCGATGGCGGCCTGGGTGCTGCGTTCGCGGTCGGTGTCCTCGATGCGCAGCACGAATTCGCCCCCGCGGTGGCGCGCTTCCAGCCAGCAGTACAGCGCGGTGCGCGCGCCGCCGATGTGCAGGTAGCCGGTGGGACTGGGGGCGAAGCGGGTGCGGCAGGTCATGGAACGCTCTGGTGGGGCGGGGATTCGGGGCATTTTACCCGGCATGGGGGTGGGTGGGCGGGTGGTGCGTGCTTGGGGTGGTGGTGGTGGTCGAGGTCGTGGTGCGGGGGCAGCGCTGGCTTGCGGTGCGGGCGCCAACCTGGCGGGTATGGGCGTCACGGCTCGGGCGAACGTCCTGTTCGACTCGCCGCACGCGGGCCATCCATGGCCCGCTGACGCCCATACCCGCCAGGTCGGCGCAAGGCGCTTCATCTTTCACGCTTCGATCAAACACGCCGGATCGGTATTGGGAGGAACAGAAGCAAAAGCCAAGGCGCTTGGCTGACGCTTCATTGATTTCTACTTCCACCTTGCCTTTGTTCTTCCGGTCGCGGCTGAAGCCGCTCCTACAGAAGAAATTGGGGTGGCGGCAATCCTGGTGCCTGTGTTTTTGGCGTCCGGTCGTGGTGATCTGGAGGGTCTGCGGGGGCTGGGCCCTTTCGGGACCGTAGGCGACATGGATGTCGCCTACGAGCCCCCATGGATGGGTTCACGGCGTGTCCCGAAAGGGCCCAGCCCCCGCAGACCGTGCAGGAAGCCCGAGCAGCCGATCAACACAGAAGGCCATCCCACGCCCCAAAACCAGCCAAAACACACAGGGCGGCCACCGGCCGCCCATCCCAAAAAGCCCTACAACCCCGCCACCACAGCCCGAGCAATGGGAGGCGAAAGCTGCAACCCCCAATCCACATCCACTGAGACCTGTGCCCGCCCCCGGCTTGCCTCCAGCGCAGCGAAATCCAACTCCGCCATCGCCCACACCTGGTCACCGGCGGTGCGTGCCACGATGCCATCGGCCGGCAAGCCCACGTCCATCGGTGCGTAAATCGCCGCCTCACCGGTATTCACGTCCAGCGCCGGGCTCCACTGCGCCAATCCCGCCGTCACCGACTGCGCCACGAACAAGCGGTTCTCCAGCGCGCGCGCCATGCAGCCCACCTGCACCCGCGTCGCCCCGGCCAGCGTGTCGGTGCAACTGGGGACCACCAGCAGCCGCGCGCCGGCCTCCTGCTGCGCGCGCACCGGCAGCGGAAACTCGCTGTCGTAGCAGATCGCGATGCCCGCCCGGACGCCTTCCACCTCGAACACCTTCAGCGCATCGCCGCGCTCGATCACGCCCGTCTTCTTCTCGAACCCGGTCAGCTGCAGTTTGTCCTGCCACCCCATGCCGCCTTGCGGCGTGAACCAGTAGCTGCGGTTGCGATAACGCCCTTCCCCCGTGGCCAGCAGGAAACTCCCCGCCACCACGTGCATGCGATGCGCACGCGCCAAACCGGCATACAGCGCGATGTAATCCGCATGGCGCTGCTGGATCGCCGCCAGCGAGGCATGCAGGTCGGCCAGCACCGGCAAGCCGAACGTGGCCGCCAATTCCAGCGACAGGTACTCCGGCAACACCGCCACGCGCGCCCCGGCGGCCGCAGCCTCGCCAAGCAATGCCGCCTGCTTGTCCGCGAACGCCTGGAAATCGGCAAGCTGCCCCACCGGATACTTGGCTACCGCGATCTTCATGCCTGCTTCTCCAGTGGGCGCGTCCAGAAGGTCAAGGCATGCGCGATTTCGCCTTGGCCCATCTCGTTCCAATGCAGCCGCAGGGTCAGGCCGGGCTGCCGCGTGTAGCCGCGCTTGTGCCAGAAGGCATCGTTGCCGCGATGTCCGGCCGGCATGCGCTCATCGTCGTGAGCGCGATCCACCGCGCAGAATGCGGTCAGCACGTGGCGGCCGAGTGCGCGGGCGTGTGCCTCACGCGCATCGAAGAACGCATGACCCAGCCCAAGTCCACGATACCCGGGCAGCAACACCGATTCGCCGAAGTAAAACACCTCGGCTGGATCGCGTCCTGCCTCGACGAACGGCCGGCGGAAATCCGGCGCGTCGTCAATGAGCGGCAGGCCCGTGGACGCACCCACCACCCTGTCGCCATCGCGCGCCAACACGAACACGCTGTCCGGCGATTGCGCATAGGCGGCGAGGTATTCGCGTTCGTAGGCGGTGTCGCCTTCGTAGAGATAGGGCCAGTCACGGAACACGGCGATGCGCAGGCGAGCCACATCGTCGAGGAAAGGCGTGACGTCGGCGCCGCGAAGGACGGAGATGACAGGCTTGTCAGGCATGCCTGCATTCTATCGCGGCGCCAGCAAGGTCCTGCCCGCGCGGCAACTCACGCCACGCATCGCGCTCCTGCCAGAACAGCCACGCCGTCGCCTGCGCCGGATCGGCCAGCACCGCCAATGCGCCCTCCGCGCTGCGGCACCATAGCCCCCCGCGGCCCGGCAACACCTGCCAATCGAGATAGCGTGGCGCCGCGGCGTCGCGACCTGGGCGTTTCACCGCCTCCGGTAGGCGCGCGGCGCACGCGGCGGTCAGCCGCAGCCCCACCATCCCGTGCCTTCCGCCGCCCAGCGGCAGGCGGGACAGCGGCGAGGTGGCCCAGCAGGCCGGATCCGGCGGCGGCAACACCGCCGCCGTCTCCAACCCCGCCGGCAACAGCCGGCGCACGCGGCGATGCAGGGCGATCAGCGCCGCGGCGCTCACCGCAGTTCCTCGTTCAGCGCATACCAGTCCAGCCGGCGCGTCAGCCACATGATCCCGCCGAGGATGCCGAACAGCAGCAGCGAGCCCATCAGCAGCGCGTTGTCTTCGGAGACCAGCAACGTGTAGAGCACGCCATACAGCGCCGTGAGCATCAGCGCGAAGCCGGCGGCCAGCGCGCGGTTGCGCATCGCGCCCGCGAGGTAGAAGAACTGCAACCCGATACAGGCCAGCGCCGAGACCACGTATGCCTGCCAGAACGCGATGTGCTCGGAGAGGCTGAACAGCAACAGGAAGAAGATCGCCAGCGCCAGGCCGACCAGCAGGTATTGCACGGGATGGATCTTCAGCTTGCGGATCAGTTCCAGCAGCACGAAGCCGGTGAAGGTGAGCAGCACGAATAGCAGGCCGTACTTGCTGGCACGGTCGGAGAGCGTGTAGACGTCGACCGGATCGACCAGGTCCACAGACAGCGCATCGGGCTCCTGCCCCGCGCGCAACTGCGCCTGCGCGCGGCTCGCCAGCGCGGAAAGCGACCAGTTGGCCTGGAAGCCGCCGGCGTCGATACGGCGCTCGTTGGGCAGGAACTTACCCCCGAACAGCGGATGCGGCCATGGAGAATCCAGCCTGACCTCGGTGCTGTCGCCCACCGGCACCACCGACAGCGAGCGCGTGCCGTCCACGCGCATCGTCAACGCCACCTTGCCCAGCTCCGGCAAGGTGCCGGCAGCGGGGTCGGCCAGCGCGGGGAGATCCGCACGCAAGGCCCGGGACTGCGCTCCACTTCCCGCCTCCACCTGCAACGGCTGGCCATCGGCGGTCAGCACCGGCACGCCGACCAGGCCTCGCGCGTCCGTCAGCCCGACGCCCAGGTAGGGTCGGCCGTACAGGCGCCCCTTGACCGCCGGATACACCATCGGTGCGAACTGCGCCTGCACGTCCGACTGCCAGGTGTAGACCTGCACCTTGAACAGGCCGATGCGTCGCTCCGACGGCAGCAGCGTGCCGGCCACCTTCAATCGCAGCGGCGCCTGCATCAGCACCCCGCTTTCGGTACGGCGTTCGAGACGATTCTCGCCGTAGTCGTCGCGTACCTTGACCTCGACCTCGCGCGTCCACGGCACGTAGCGCACCGGCCCCACGAACGTCTGTTCGCCGGCACGGCTCTGCGCCACGCGCTCCACGGCTTCGTCGCGGTAGCCGGCGCGGTCGTTGATGACCCCTCGGATCAACAGCAGCGGAATCAACAGCAACAGCACCAACCCGCCCAGCACGGCGAACCGCAACAGCAGTTTCAGCGATTTCATCGGACACCCCTCGTGAAGGAAGGGTGCAGCGTCGCGCGCCCGCGTGGGCGTCGTGCGGGGCGAATTTGAAGTGGGGGTGAAGTCGGATCAGGCCGCGACCCGCGGCAACCACAACTCCGCGCGCGCGCCGCCGGCGGCGCGGTTGCGCAGTCGCGCCTGGCCGCCATGCAGGCGCGCGACCTCGCGCACGAACGGCAGGCCGAGCCCGGAACTGCGCGGCGCGTCCGGCCGCGCCAGCGAGTAGAAGCGTTCGAACACCCGCTCCAGCGCGTAGTCCGGCACGCCGGGGCCGCCATCCTCGACGTGCAGCAGCAGGCCGCCGTCGCGCACCTGCGCACCCAGTACCACCTCGCTGCCGGCCGGCGAGAACGCCAGCGCGTTGTCGAGCAGGTTGACCAGCGTGCGGTGCAACAGGAACGCATCGCCCGCCAGCGCGGGCAGCGGCCCGCTCGCGTCCAGCCGCAACGACACCCCGCGTGCCTGCGCGGTGGGCGCCACTTCGTGCAGCGCCTGCTGCACCAGCGCCGCCACGTCCACCGGCGCGCGCTTCTGCAGCCAGCCGTGCTGCTCGACCTCGGCCAGCGCCAGCAGCTTGTCGATGGTCTCGGTCAGGCGGCGCTCCTGCGCCTGGATATGCCCGATGAAGCGCTGCCGCTCATCCTCGGGCAGCGGCTCCTGCAGCAGTTCGGCCGCGCCGCGAATCGCCGCCAGCGGGCTCTTCATCTCGTGCGTGAGCGATTGCACGTACTGCTCGACGTACGCCTTGCCCTCCAACTTGCGCCGCATCTGTTCCAGCGCCTGGCCGAGGTCGCCGATCTCGTCGCGGCGCGGCGGCGGCGGCGCGACCGGCTCGCCCGCGCTCACCGCCTTGGCATAGCGCTGCAACCGGCCAATGCCGTGCACCAGCCACCACGTCGCCAGCAAGCCGATCAGGGCGGAAATGGCCACCAGCCAGGCCCCCTGCCGCAGGATGCTGCGCTGGCTGGCGACAATGAACGGCTCGATGCTGCGATTGGGCTGGGCCAGCGTGAGCACGCCGATCAGCCGGCCGGGGTCGGCGGGATCGTGGATCGGCGCGGCGACATGCATCACCGAGGGGCTGTCCGGGTCTTCCGGGTTTTCCGGGCTCGAGCGCGCGCCGTACTCGCCCCGCAGCGTGCGGTAGACATCGTTCCAGCGCGAGTTGTCACGGCCCAGGTCGCGGCCGCTGGAGTCGAATACCACGACGCCGCGCGCATCGGTGACCACGACGCGGTAGTCGACGTGGTGCTTGGGAAAGCGCCAGACCATGGCGTCCGGGTCGCGCTGCATCGCGCGGTCGAGTTGCACGGCGAAGGGCCCATCGGCGATATGGCCGGCGGCCAGGTCGGGAGCGGCCATCTCGGCGAGCAGGTTGGCGCTGTCCACCAGGGTGGATTCGATCGCCTGGCGCACGCCCGGCTTCACCTCGTTGACGAACACGCGCATGACGAAGAACGCGGCCACGCCGGCGATCAGGAAGAAGCCGAGGAAGAGCTTGAGCCCCAGGCGCACGGTCAGGGCTCCAGCGCGTAGCCGAGGCCGCGATGGGTGCGGATCGGGTCGGCGGTGGCGCCGGCCGCGCGCAGCTTGGCGCGCAGCGTCTTGACGTGGGTGTCCACGGTGCGGTCTGCACTGTCGGCCTCCGCGTCCCAGGCGCGGTCCATCAGCTGGGCGCGGCTGAGGATCGCGCCGGGGCGCTGCAGCAGCGCGGCCAGCAGGTGGTATTCGTAGCGGGTGAGCGGCAGCAGGCGGTCGCGGTAGCGGATGCGGCAGCCCTCGCGGTCGATGGCGAAATCGCCGTGCCGGCGCCAGCCGGTCTCCGGGTCGGCCTCCGCCGGCACGTGGCGGCGCAGCCGCGCGCGCACCCGCGCCACCAGTTCGCGCGGGGAGAACGGCTTGGCGACGTAGTCGTCGGCCCCGAGCTCCAGGCCGAGCACGCGGTCGATCTCGTCATTGCGCGCGGTGAGGAACACCACCGGCACCGCACTGAAGCCGCGCAGGCTGCGGCACACCTCGAAGCCGTCCACGTCCGGCAGGCCGACGTCGAGCAGCACCAGGTCGGCCGGCGCCTCGCGCTGCCGCGCCAGCGCCTGCCGGCCCAGCGCGCAGTGCTCCACCGCGTAGCCCTCGCTGCGCAACGCATAGAGCACGGCATCGGCGATGGCGGGTTCGTCCTCGACGACGAGGATGCGGGCGGCGGCGGACATGGCGCGCAGCATAGCGGCAGCGCGTTGCCCGCGCCGACCCCGCCTTGCACGCGGATTCACTACACTCCCCGCCCATGAACTATCGCCACGCCTTCCATGCCGGCAACCATGCCGACGTGCTCAAGCACATCGTCCTGCTCGCGCTGATCGATGCCCTGCACCGCAAGGACACCCCCTGCTTCGTGCTCGATACCCATGCCGGGCGGGGCCGTTACCTGCTGGGCAGCGGCGACAGCCAGCGCACCCTGGAGGCCGAGGACGGCGTGATGCGCCTGATGGGCGCCCCCAAGCTGCCCGAGGTGGTGGAGCGCTACCTGCGCGCCGTGCAGGCCGACAACCCGGTCGGCGCACTGGTCACCTACCCCGGCTCGCCGCTGCTGGCCGCCCAGGCGCTGCGCGCCCACGACCGCATGGCCTGCTGCGAGGTACAGCCGGAAGAAGTGGCCGAGCTCAAGGCGCTGTTCGCCCACGACAACCGCGTGCGCGTGCACGGCGGCGACGGCTATGCGGCCGTACGCGCCTTCCTGCCGCCCAAGGACGGCACCACCAAGATCGGCCGCGGCCTGGTATTGATCGACCCGCCCTACGAGGCCCAGGACGCCGAATATCCGCAGATCATCGCGGCCGTGCGCGAGGTGCTGACCCGTTGGCCGCAGGCGATGTGCGCGGTGTGGTACCCGATCAAGCAGCGCCGCAGCCTGCAGCCGTTCTTCCGCAAGGCGGCCTCGCTGCCGGGCAAGTCGGTGCTGGTGGCCGAGCTGATGGTGCGGCCGGACGATTCCCCGCTGCGCCTGAACGGTAGCGGCATGCTGCTGGTCAATGCACCCTGGCAGTTCGACCATGTCCTGGCCCCGGCCCTGCCGGCGCTGCGCACCCACCTGGGCGAAGCGGGGGCGACCACCCGGCTGGAATGGTTGAAGGCCGCCGACTGAACACGTCACGGGGGGCTCACGCCCCGTGAAGGTAGAGTGATGCCGCTCTGGCCCCCGGTGCCCCCGCGCCGGCGGCCCTCCGCAGTTCAGCCAGTCCCCTGTCGACCCGAAGGAACCTAGGTCATGGCTATCCGCAATCGCATGCCGCCGTGGCATGAAAACTTCAACCTGCCCAACGGGCGCGCCGTGCTGCTGCGCCCGGTGCGGCCGGAAGACGGCCCGCCGCTGCAGGGCGCCTTCAGCCTGCTCGGGCCAGACGAGATCCGCGCGCGTTTGCTTGGACCCGGCGACGAAGTCACCCCGGAGATGCTGCAAAAGCTCACCCATCCCAACCCCAAGAGCGAGATCGTGCTCGTCGCCGCCGAGCAGTTGCCGCCGGGCGAAGCGGTGGTGGGCGCGGTGGCGCGGGCCGGTATCGTGCCGGGCACGCGCGAGGCCGAGTACACGATCCTGGTGAGCCATTTCGTCGCCGGACAGGGGCTGGGCCGGCAGCTGATGCGCAAGCTGGTGAAGTGGGCGCGTCGCAAGTACCTGGACCGGCTGTACGGCGACGTGCTCAAGGCCAACGAGCCGATGGTGGAGCTGGCCGGGTCGCTGGGGTTCAAGCCGCAGCCGCACCCGACCTCGCCGGAGCTGCTGCGCATGGTGCTGGAACTGGAAGGCTAGCGCGCGGGCTGCCGCGCCCACACGCCCTCATGAACCGGCCGGGGTAAAATCCCCGGCACATGCCGTCTTCCGCCCGACTCCCCGCTCCGCCGCTGCCCCGTGCTGGGCAGCTCCGCGCCTACTGGCGCAATCCCGCTTCGGCCACCTCGCTGGCGTGGTACGTGGCCCGCGCCGCCGAGGCGCATGACGGGCCGCTGCTGGTCGTCACCCGCGACAACCACGGCGCGCACCAGCTCGAATCGGACCTGCTGGCCCTGCTCGGCGAGCGCTCGACGCTGCCGGTGCTGCCGTTCCCGGACTGGGAAACCCTGCCCTACGACCAGTTCAGCCCGCACCCGGACATCATCAGCCAGCGCCTGGCCGCGCTGCACCGCCTGCCCACCCTGGGCCAGGGCGTGGTGGTGGTGCCGGTGCAGACGCTGATGCAGCGCCTGGCGCCGCTGAAGTACGTGGTCGGCGGCAGCTTCGACCTGAAGGTCGGCCAGCGGCTGGACCTGGAGGCGGAGAAGCGCCGGCTGGAAAGCGCCGGCTATCGCAACGTGCCGCAGGTGATGGACCCGGGCGACTTCGCCGTGCGCGGCGGCCTGCTCGATGTCTACCCGATGGGCGCCGAGGCGCCGCTGCGCATCGAGCTGCTGGACGAGGACATCGATTCGATCCGCGAATTCGACCCCGAATCGCAGCGTTCGCTGGACAGGGTCGCCGCGGTGAAGATGCTGCCCGGCCGCGAGGTGCCGCTGGACGATGCCAGCGTGGAGCGCGTGCTGGCGCAACTGCGCGAACGCTTCGACGTCGATACCCGCCGCAGCGCCCTGTACCAGGACCTCAAGGCAGGCCTGGCGCCCTCGGGCATCGAATACTACCTGCCCCTGTTCTTCGACCAGACCGCCACGCTGTTCGACTACCTCGGCAATCGCACGCTGACCCTGGTCGCGCCGGGCGTGTCCAACGCGGCCGACGCCTTCTGGACCCAGACCCAGCAGCGCTACGAGCAGCGCCGCCACGACGTCGAGCGCCCCCTGCTCGCGCCCGATGCGCTGTACCAGCCACCGGATGCGTTGCGCGAAAAGCTCAACGACCTGCCGCGCATCGAGGTATGGCCGAACGACCACGCGCGCTTCCAGGACGCGACCGCCCTCGGCGACCAACCGTTGCCGCCGCTGCCGGTGGCCGCCAAGGACGCCCCTGCCGGCGAAGCGCTGAAATCCTTCCTCTCGCACTACGCCGGCCGCGTGCTGGTGGCCGCCGATTCGCCCGGCCGTCGCGAAGCGCTGCTGGAAGTATTGGCCGCCGCCGCGCTGCAGCCCAAGGTGGTACCGGACCTGCCAGCGTTCCTGGCCGACGAGACGGCGAAGTTCGCCATCGCCGTCTCGCCGCTGGAAGATGGCTTCGCGCTGGACGCCCCGCGCATCGCGGTACTCACTGAGCGCCAGCTGTTTCCCGAACGCGCCACCCAGCCGCGCCGCGCGCGCCGCGCCGGTCGCGAGCCCGAGGCGATCATCCGCGACCTGGGTGAACTCACCGAAGGTGCGCCGATCGTCCACGAAGACCATGGCGTGGGTCGCTACCGCGGGCTCATCGCCATGGACGTGGGCGGCATGCCCGGCGAATTCCTGGAAATCGAATACGCCAAGGGCGACCGCCTGTACGTGCCGGTCGCGCAGCTGCACCTGATCAGCCGCTACTCCGGCGCCTCGCCGGAAACCGCGCCGCTGCATTCGCTCGGCGGCGAGCAGTGGACGAAAGCCAAGCGCAAGGCGGCCGAGAAGGTACGCGACGTGGCGGCCGAACTGCTGGAAATCCAGGCGCGCCGGCAGGCCCGCGCCGGGCTGGCGCTGCATGTGGACCGCGCGATGTACGAGCCGTTCGCCGCCGGTTTCCCGTTCGAGGAAACGCCCGACCAGCTCGCCGCCATCGAGGCCACGCTGCGGGACTTGCAGTCCAGCCAGCCGATGGACCGCGTGGTGTGCGGCGACGTGGGCTTCGGCAAGACCGAGGTGGCGGTGCGCGCGGCGTTCGCCGCGGCCAGCGGTGGCAAGCAGGTGGCCGTGCTGGTGCCCACCACCCTGCTGGCCGAACAGCATTACCGCAACTTCCGCGACCGCTTCGCCGATTACCCGCTCAAGGTCGAAGTGCTCTCGCGCTTCAAGACCACCAAGGAAATCAAGGCCGAGCTGGAGAAGGTCACTGCCGGCACCATCGACGTGATCGTCGGCACCCACCGGCTGTTGCAGCCGGACGTGAAGTTCAAGGACCTGGGCCTGGTCATCGTCGACGAGGAACAGCGTTTCGGCGTGCGCCAGAAGGAAGCGCTCAAGGCGATGCGCGCCAACGTGCACCTGCTCACGCTCACCGCCACGCCGATCCCGCGCACGCTCAACATGGCCATGGCCGGCCTGCGCGACCTGTCCATCATCGCCACCCCGCCGCCGAACCGGCTGGCGGTGCAGACCTTCATCACCCAGTGGGACAACGCACTGCTGCGCGAGGCCTTCCAGCGCGAGCTGGCGCGCGGCGGCCAGCTCTACTTCCTGCACAACGACGTGGAGAGCATCGGGCGCATGCAGCGCGACCTCTCCGAACTGGTGCCCGAAGCGCGCATCGGCATCGCCCACGGGCAGATGCCCGAACGCGAGCTGGAACGGGTGATGCTGGATTTCCAGAAGCAGCGCTTCAACGTGCTGCTGTCGACGACGATCATCGAATCGGGCATCGACATTCCCAACGCCAACACCATCATCATCAACCGCGCCGACCGCTTCGGCCTGGCGCAGCTGCACCAGCTGCGCGGCCGCGTGGGCCGCTCGCACCATCGCGCGTATGCCTACCTGGTGGTGCCGGACCGGCGCTCGATGACGCCGGATGCGGAGAAGCGCCTGGAGGCCATCGCGTCCATGGACGAGCTGGGCGCCGGCTTCACCCTGGCCACGCACGACCTGGAAATCCGCGGCGCCGGCGAACTGCTGGGCGAGGACCAGAGCGGGCAGATGGCCGAAGTCGGCTTCAGCCTCTACACGGAACTGCTCGAACGGGCCGTGCGCAGCATCCGCCAGGGCAAGCTGCCCGACCTGGACAGCGGCGAGGAAGTACGTGGCGCCGAAGTGGAGCTGCACGTGCCGGCGTTGATCCCGGAGGATTACCTGCCCGACGTGCACACGCGCCTGACGCTCTACAAGCGCATTTCCAGCGCGCGCGACAGCGAAGCCTTGCGCGAGTTGCAGGTGGAGATGATCGACCGCTTCGGCCTGTTGCCGGAGGCGGCCAAGAACCTGTTCGCGATTGCCGAGCTGAAGCTGCAGGCCAACGAACTGGGGATTCGCAAGATCGAGCTCGGCGAGGCGGGCGGGCGGCTGGTGTTCGAGTCCAAGCCGAACATCGACCCGATGGCGGTGATCCAGATGATCCAGAAGCAGCCCAAGCTGTACACCATGGACGGCCCGGACAAGCTGCGCATCAAGCACCCGCTGCCGCAGGCGGAGGATCGCTTCAACGCGGCGCGGGCGCTGCTGACGACGTTGCGGAAGGGGTAACCGGATTCGCTCCGGCGGCCGCAGGGCACTCTCCGGCGGCCGCAGGGCACGCTCTGCGCAGCGCCCCCTGTAGGAGCGGCTTCAGCCGCGACCGTGAGGTTGCAGACGTCGATGGCGTCGAATGTCGCACGGTCGCGGCTGAAGCCGCGCCCACAGAAGGCCAACTCACGCCGCATTCCGCCTTCCGGCACGACACTGCGACCACGCCCGCCCGGAGCACGCGTCCATGTACGAACCCCTCCCCTCCGCCGACCACATCGGCGCCTACCGTTTCACCGGCACGCTCGACCGCGCCGACTACGATGCCTGCATCGCCGACGTGGAAGCACGCCTGCAGCGCCACGGCCGCATCGGCATCTACTGCGAGCTGGACGGCTTCACCGGCCTCACCCTGCCCGCCCTTGGCCGCGACCTGGAGTACGCGTGGCGCAACTTCGGCCAGTACCACCGTTTCGCGCGCGTGGCCGTGGTCACCACGCCAGGCTTCGTGGCCGGCATGACGCAGTTCGCCAGCCATTTCCTGCCCAACACCGAGGTCAAGGTCTTTGCCCCGGACGCGCGCGTGATGGCGCAGAACTGGGTCACCGACTTCGATCCCGAGCAGGATTCGGCCGACGCCGATTGAGCTAGAGCTGCGATTCCACCGGCAGCCAGCCGATCACCTTCGCGGCCGCCCGCCGCCACAGGCTGGCGTCGGGCTCGCGGGTCCAGGTATGGGGCGGTTGCGCGGCATCGTCGTGCCAGCGCAGCGCGCCATCGACCAGTTCCAGCCGATAGCTCACCGCCGGCGCCGTCTTGCGTGCATAAAGCCGCTGAAGTTCGCGCGCCAGGTCCGGCTGCACGAACAGCAGGCCCATCTCGGTGTTGAGATTCATCGAGCGCGGATCGAGGTTGAACGAGCCCACGAAGCCGGTGCGTCCGTCCACCACGAACGCCTTGGTATGCAGACTGGCGCCGCTGGAACCGAACAGGCTGCCATCCGGCTTGCCCTGGGCCTTGAGCTCGTACAGTCCGATGCCCTGCCTGAGCAGGGGCGCCCGGTAGCCCGCATAACCGCCATGCACCGCCACCACGTCGTTGGCGGCGAGCGAATTGGTCAGCACGCCCACCTCCACGTCGCGCTGCCGCAGGTCGCGCAGCGCGCGCACGCCGGCATCGCCGGGCACGAAGTACGGCGAGATCAGCAGCAGTTGCCGCCGGGCCTGGGTCATGTCGTGGATCAACACCGGGGTGAGCCATTCCGGCGAGGGCGGCGCGCCGGCCGCCTTTTCCGGCGGGTCGGAAACGATGTGCGCCGCGCGCGACCAGTGGATCGTCCGCTGCCCGGTGACCAGGCTGCGCACGCCCGGCGACTGCGCCAGCTTGCGCAGGTACGGCTGCGCGGACGGTGAGGCCAGCCCGGCGCCCAGCGTCTGGCGCACCTCGTCCAGCGAGGCCTTCGGATGCTTGACCAGCGCCGACAGCGGCACCGCGTTGGGGCTGTTCCAGTAGGCGTCGAACTGGCGCGAGGCCTCGCCTACCGCATCGCCGAGCACGGCCACGTCGGTGTCCATGAAGTTGGTGTCGCGCGCGGCATCGAAATATTCGTCGCCCACATTGCGCCCGCCCACGATGGCCACCCGGCCGTCCACGATCCACGCCTTGTTGTGCATGCGCCGGTTCACGCTCAGCCAGCGCAGCAGCATCTCCACGCCGCGCATGAAGCTTCCTTCCCGCGCCCGGGTGGGATTGAACATCCGCACTTCGATGCGCGGGTGACTGTCGAGCGCGGCGAGCACGTCGCGGCTGCCGTGCACGTTGAGATCGTCGAGCAGCAGGCGCACCCGCACCCCCCGGTCGGCGGCGCGCAGCACCTCGTCGTAGAGCAGGTTGCCGGTGAAGTCTGGATGCCACATGTAGTACTGCAGGTCCAGGCTGCGCCCGGCGCTGCGCGCCAGTGCCGCACGCGCGGCGAAGGCGTCCACGTTGTCCGACAGCAGCACCATGCCGGTCTGGCCGGGCTGGGCCTGGAGCAGCGGGGCGACGGCACGGTCCACCGGGGTGGCGGCCGCCTCCACGGGCAACGCCTGGCTGGCTGGCCCGCGCACGCGTTCGGCGAAGCGGCCATAGCTCCAGAGCGCGGCCAGCGAGGCCAGTACCAAGGCCAGCAGGGCGATGACGATCCACTTCACGGTGCGTCGGGTCATGCGCCGATTCTAGACACCGCCGATGAAACGCCTGTCGTCGCCGTGCCGGGGCTCAAAAAAAAGGCGCGGACAAGACCACGTCCGCGCCGGAGGGGTTCGGGGCCGGCTCAGCCGGGCGGGTTGACCACCACGTACTGCACCGTGGTGCCGGCGTACTGGGGCTGGTACCAGGTACTGCCGCACTGCTGGTAGGCGATGCCGTTGATCACCGTGCTCACGCAGCTCGGCGGTACCGAGTTGACGACGGAGCCGATCACCGCGGCCGTCACCATCGTGGTCGCCGTTACCGCCGCGGCGGTGGCGACCGGATGGTCATACCAGCCGTCATGCCAGTGGTTGTCCACGTCCACGTCGATGTCGCGATGCACGTCGATATCGCGGTTGACGTTGCGATTCACGTTGCGGTTGACGTTGTTGTTGTGGTTCACGTTGGCGGTGCGGTTGGCATTGCCGCCGCGGTTGACGTGCTGCGCCTGGCCACCGCGATTGATGCCCCCGCCGCCGCGATTGGCCGGCGGATGATTGACGCCGGTGTGCGCCACCGTGCGGGCGCGCGGACCGGCATGGGCCACGGTGCTGGCGAGCATCAGGCCGCCGAAGCCGGCTGCCATCGCGACGGCCAGGCAGAAACGTGCATTTCGACTGTTCATGGCTGGTCCTCCACCACGGCGACATCGACCTCGACCAGCTCGATCTTCGCCGAGTCTTTCGGCGGCACGAACGCGAAGGTCGAATCCTTCAGCGCGGCATTCGTGTTCCAGGTGAGCGTGGTGGCGTACTGCGGCTGCGCCGGGTCGGTGGTGGTGGTGATCACCAGCCGCCGGGGCAGCGGTTTGTCGCCGGTCTCCATCCACAGCTGCCAGTCCACGCCGTCCTGGCGGAAGGCATATTGCTCGGTGACACTGCCGTCCACGCGCGCCGGGCCGATGAACGTGGCTGCCTTCAGGGCCGAGACCGGTGCGGCGGGGGTACCCCACAGGAACAGGTCGGGCAGCGGCAGCTCGATGCCGTACTGGTCACGCGCCACCGCCATCAGCTCGTGCAGGTTCGGCGGCGCGTCGACCGTGGCGTAGTACTTGTTCTTCGGGCCGTACACCGTCAGCGTCTTGCCGTCGTAGTAGAGCTCGCGTTCCTTGCGGTCGGTCTTCCAGCTCAGGCGCAGGCCGTCGGGGACACGCACCTTGTACTCGACCGAACCGGGGAACTGCAGCTTCTGGCCGTCCTCGGTCACCACGTCCAGCGTGGTGTCGCCGTGCACGGTGAAGCTCTTCAGGCTGCGCAGGTAACGGCCCATCTTCTCCAGCGCGGCCACCGCCTGCGGATCGATGGCGGCGGGGGCTGCGGCGTGGGGCGGCGGCGGTGTCGCGGGCGCCGGCTTCGGCGGCGCGGCGGCGGCGGGCAACGCCAGGGCCAGGCCGATGGCCAGGCAGAGCGAACGCGATGACATGAGGTTTCCTCCAGCGGCTTGCGGTCCGGGGCCCGGGCGTCGCATGCGAAGGCGTCGGCACAGGGCCGGATGGCGCCTGCGGGGCACGGAGGAAGCAGACCACTCCGGCACGGCGGGCGCGACGGATGAACTACCGGTCGGAGGTGAGTAAAACTACTGAGTCGGCAGAAAACGCCCGGCCCGATCGTCGCCGACCGGGCCGGACGGGCCCCTCTGGCGGGGGCGGCTTACCAGATCGCCACGCGATCCTTGCCGCGCACCATGCGGTCGCCGGCCTTGCACTGGAACGCCTGCGCGTAGGCCGGCATGTTCGACGGCGCGGCGATGGCGCGGAAGTTGGCCGGCGCGTGCGGGTCGGTGTTCAGACGCACGCGCAGTTCGCCGTCGGTGAAGTTGCGCCGCCACACGGTGGCCCAGTTCATGAAGAAGCGCTGGTCCTGGGTGTAGCCATCGATCTTGCGCTTGGCGGCCGGGTTCTGCTTAAGCGCCATCTGCAGCGCGTCGTAAGCCACGGTGAGGCCGCCGAGGTCGCCGATGTTCTCGCCCAGCGTCAGCTTGCCCTTCACGTGCACGCCCGGCACTGCTTCGTAACCGTCGAACTGCGCGACGAGCTGGTCGGTGCGCTCGGTGAACAACTTGCGGTCGCCCTCCGTCCACCAACTGTCGAAATTGCCCTTGGCGTCGAACTGGCTGCCCGAGTCGTCGTAGCCGTGCATCATCTCGTGGCCGATCACCGCGCCGATGCCGCCGTAGTTGAGCGCCGGGTCGGCCTTGGGGTCGAAGAACGGCGGTTGCAGGATGGCCGCCGGGAACACGATCTCATTCTTGGTGGCGTTGTAGTAGGCGTTGACCGTCTGCGGGGTCATGCCCCACTCGGTGCGATCCACCGACTTACCGATCTTGTCCAGGCGCCAGCGGTAGTTGAACGCCTGCGCCGCTTCCATGTTGGCGAGGAATCCGGCGTCGGTGGTCTGCAGGCCGCTCCAGTCGCGCCATTTGTCCGGGTAGCCGATCTTCGGGGTGAAGCTGGCCCACTTCTCCAGCGCGCGCTGCTTGGTGTCGGCGCTCATCCAGTCCAGTTTTTCCAGCCGTGCCTTCAGCGCGACCGACAGGTTGTGCACCAGCTGCTGCATCTCCACCTTCGATTCCGGCGGGAAGGCGGCCTGCACGTAGAGCTGGCCCAGGCCTTCGCCCATCGCCTCGTTCACCGCTTCCAGGCTGCGCTTCCAGCGCGGCAGCATTTCCTGCTGGCCGCGCAGGGTCTTGTTGTAGAAGTCGAAGTGCGCCTGCTCGAAGGACTGCGCCAGGTACGGGGCGGCCTCGTCGATGGTATGGAAGCGCAGGTAGGCCTGCCAGGTCGCCGCCGGGGTATCGGCCAGCATCTTGTCCAGTTCGGCGAAGTAGCCCGGCTGGGCGAGCGAGAACTTGTCCTTGGCCGGCACCTGCAAGGTGTCGAAGAACGCGCTCCAGTCGAAGTGCGGGGTGATCGCGTTGGCCTGCGCGGCGCTCACCGGGTTGTAGCGCTTTGCAGGATCGCGCAACTCGATGCGCGACAGCGAGGCATTGGCCAGGCGGGTTTCAAAGGCCATCACGGCCTTGGCCTGCGCGGCGGCCTGCGCCGGCTGGGCGCCGCCCAGTTCCAGCACGCGGGTGATGTACTGCACGTAGGCGTCGCGGATCTTCGCCTGCGATTCGTCGAAGTAGTAGCCCTTCTCCGGCAGGCCCAGGCCGCCCTGCCCTGCATAGGCGATGACCTGGCCGGAATCCTTGTAGTCGGCATTGGCGCCGAAGGAGAACAGGAAGCCCTGGCCCTGCGCGTAACGGTCACGCAGCCACGCGGCGACGGCCTTGCCGTCGTGCAGGCCGTCGATGGCCTTGAGCTGCGGCTGCAACGGCGCCAGCCCGGCCCGGTTGATCGCAGCCTCGTCCATGCCGGTGCGCCAGATGTCGGCGATCTTGCCCTCGATACTGCCGGCCGGCGCGTTGGCCGCCGCAGCCTGTTCGACCAGCGCGTGCTGGATCACCAGCGAACGCTCGGCCAGCACTTCGAAGCTGCCCCAGCTGGTGCGATCGGCCGGCACCGGGTTGGCCTTGAGCCACTTGGCGTTGACGAAACCGTTGAGGTCGTCGCAGGCAGCGATGGCCGGATCGAGGTCGGCGAGCTTGAAGGCGACCTTGGGAGCGTCGAGCTTGGAGACGTCCAGCGTCGGCGCGCCGGCGGGCGGCGCCTTGGCGGTCGAAGCGGCCTCGGCCTGCGGGCCATGCACGGACAGCGCCAGGGTGATGGCGGCGGTCAGGGCGACCGGGACAAGGGTTCGAAGGGACATGCGGGACGGCTCCAGACAGCGGACGAGGAAGACTCCCCAGCCTAGAACATTGTCCGGTTCGACCTATGGGTCATTGGTCACGGCGGAGCGGGCGGAGCACTGCCGCCATTGCGACGTGGCCCGCAGCGATCGAACCACAAGCCCAACAAGCCACCCGCGATCAGCGGCATCAGCGAATGGACCGGCACCATCAGCAGGCCCAGGCCCGCCTGCGCGTCCGAGCGCAGGTTGATCGTGCCGTAGGCCCAGGCCAGGTAGCCGAAGCCCAGCAGCGCCGGCACCCACAGCGAGGCGAGGCGCCGATAGGCCAGGCTCCACAGCAGCAGCCCGCCCCACACCACCGCGCTGCACGCCGCCAGGAACGCGAAGGCGCCCCAGCCGCCGTAGGTGATCTGCCCCAGCCATGCACGCCCGCCGGGCAGGCGCGCCAGGTAAGGCAGCACCAACGCGAACAGGACAATGATGAGGCGTACGTGGGCTTTCTTCATGCAGGTTTCCTGCCGGCTGGGTGCGCGGGCTGGCACGCTTCACAGGGGACCGGGATCCGGCACCCCACTTCCTCGTCTATCCACTCGACCTCGCCGGTGCCGCTGCAGACCGGGCAGTCGGCACGCGGGGCGTTGCCGTCCTCTGCCGTAGCGTCGCGTTCGTGCATCGGGGCGGGTGGGCGCGTCGCCTCAGCCTTCGCCGATGATGGTGATCTGACTCGGGTCGGTCACCGGCACGTGGGTCTGGTAGTAGTACTTGCCGGTAGGCCGACCACCGACGCTGAAATCGATGCGCGTGCGCACCGCCTCGCCGCGCACCCGGATGCGCTTGCCCTGGTAGAAGGACACGCCATCGCCACCATGCAGGTGGCGCAGCTGTTCGGCGACGGCCGGCGTCATCGCGATGGTCAGGCAACGCTGGTCGCGGTAATCGGATTCGGAGTTCAGGTACGCGAACCCTCTATCCTCGCCCGTGCCGCGCACTTCCATCACGAACACGCCCGGCACGCGCTGCGGCGCTGCGGCGGCCGACCGCTGGATCGCCTCCATGGGCGCGATGTCCGCCGATGCGGCGCCCGCCGTCATTGCGTGCGTGGCACACCCCGACAACGCGGCCATCGCAAAGGCCACCACGAGTCCTTTCAAGCGCACGGTCATGCTCCCGGTTCGCGCCGCATGGCGCTCGGCGCGAAGCTAACGGGCCGGGCGTGACAGTGCAACCACCTCTCGCCTGCTTACGGCCGATCCCCCGGCGGGCGGCCAGCGCGGTCGCGGAAGCGCCACATCACCACCAGCGCGACCAGGGCGATGCCCAGCGCGATCGGCACGCCGTACGACAACAGGTACCGCAGGACCATCGGACGCCCTCCTCTTGCGCCACCATCATGCGCCGTGGCGTGGCGTCAGTGCGCCTTCAATGCCTGCGCGATGGCCTGCTCGGCCAGCGGCGCCATGATGGCGTAACCGGCCGGGGTCGGGTGTACACCGTCGGCGGCCAGCGCCGGGTCGAGCCCACCTTCGGCATTGGTCATCGCGGCGTAGTAGTCCAGGTACACCAGCCCTTGCTGCCGCGCGTATTGCCGCAGCGCCTCATTGAGTGCGCGGACCTGTCCGGCCGGCTGCGAACCCGGGCGCCAGGGATACGTGCTCACCGGCAGCACCGAGGCGAGCACCACGCGGATGCCATGCACCTTGGCCAGCTCGGCGATCGAATGCAGGTTGTCCTCGATCATCCGCTGCGTCGCCGGCCCGGTGTTGCCGGCAATGTCGTTGGTGCCGGCGAGGATCACCACCACGGCCGGCTTGAGGTCGATCACGTCCTGGCGGAAGCGCAGCAGCATCTGCGCGGTGGTCTGCCCGGATATGCCGCGATTGACGTATGGCTTGCCGGGAAAGAAGCGATCGCTGCCGGTCGGCCCCCAGCCTTCGGTGATCGAATCACCGAAGAGCACCACGCGCGACGTTCCCTTGGGCGCCGGCGCCAACGCTGCGTTCTCGGCGGCATAGCGCTGCAGTTGCGGCAAGTCCAACAGGCGTGCCTGCATCTGCGCCACCTGCTCGGGTGTGAGCGATTCGGGCGCGGCCAGGTACGTCGGGTCGGTCAATGGGGCAGGCGGCGCGCCGGAATGCCCCCACGCCGGCCCGGCCAATATGCAGGCGAGAAAGCCCCACATCCGGGCCACTGGCAAACCGAACGATGAAACGATCTTCATGCGCACCTCCCGCGCCCCATTGGCCCCTCATCTTGCCTCATGGCGACCGATCCGCAACTACTGCCAAACACTTTGAATCTTCCAATGCCTTCAGCGCGCGACATTGTTTAGCCTTGATCCGCGAGTGCGAAACCGCAACGCATACCGAATCGGCAAAGGAACTCCCGATATGCAAGATTTTGCACGCGAACTTACACCTGAAGAACTCGAGACGGTGGGCGGCGGCCTCGCCATCGGTCGCATCATCTACTACGTCGGCATCGCGGACCTGTTTTACGACTTCGCCAAGGGGGTGTCGGATGGCTACTCCGGCCGCGCGAACTGACGGCCGCACCATGATGCGCGAGCTCGCGCTGGACGAAATCCGAGCAGTCTGCGGTACTGGTCTCGCCTACGACCTTGGTCACTTGTTGGGCGACACACTCGGCGGGCTGACGAACCGGTTTTCAGAGCGAGTACATAACGCCCCATTTCAGCGAGTATATGGGTGATCGCTGTCCGCACAGAGTTGAAGCTCGCACTTCCGCAGAAATGGACCGCATGCAAGTTCCGCAACCCCACAGGCGCTACCGCCGTTCGATCATCGCGCTACATGGGTTTGCGGCCTTCTATTGTGTCGACGTCCTTTATTCCGCGTGGTTCCACCACGAAATGTCGTGGCGCAGCCTGGCGCTCGGTATCGCGATGCTGGTGGCCGGGCAGGTCATGCGTGGGCGATTGCCGGCTCGACGGCGCTGACCGTACGCATGCTCCGAAGGCGCATTTGTTGTCAGGCGGCACGCAACCCATAAAGCAAAAGCCCGGTCATCGACCGGGCTTTCGGAGGACACCGCGTTACTTCGCCTTGCCCTGGTTGGCCACCGCCTCGGCAGCGCGCCTGGCCGCTTCCGGATCGCCCAGGTAGCGATAGGTCTTCACCGCCAGCTGGTCGTCCAGTTCGAACAGCAGCGGGATGCCGGTCGGGATGTTGAGTTCGAGGATCTCCTCGTTCGACACGCCGTTGAGGTACTTGTACAGCGCGCGCAGCGAATTGCCGTGCGCGGTGACCAGCACGGTCTTGCCGTCCTTCAACTGCGGGGCGATGGCATCGAACCAGTACGGCAGCACGCGCACCAACGTGGTGGCCAGCGATTCGGTGGCCGGCAGCGCGTTGCGGTCCAGGCCGGCGTAGCGGCGGTCGTGCGCGGGATGGCCCGGATCTTCCAGGTCCATCGGCGGCGGCGGGATGTCATACGAGCGGCGCCAGACCTTGACCTGCTCCTCGCCGTGCTTGGCGGCGGTCTCGGCCTTGTCCAGGCCCTGCAGGCCGCCGTAGTGGCGTTCGTTGAGGCGCCAGCTCTTGTAGACCGGCAGCCAGTCCTGGTCCATCTCCTTCAACGCGCCCTGCAGCGTGTGGATCGCACGCTTGAGCACCGAGGTGTGGGCGACGTCGAACTGCAGCCCCTCGTCCTTCATTAGCTTGCCGGCCGCGGCGGCTTCGGCGCGCCCCTGGTCGGTGAGGTCCACGTCCACCCAGCCGGTGAAACGGTTGTCCAGGTTCCATTGGCTCTGGCCATGGCGCAGCAGTACGAGTTTGCGGGTCACTACGGGTTCTCCGGCAACAGGGGAAGACCCGCCGATTGTAGGGCAAGGCCGCGCGGGTGATGCCGTGCACGCCCGGCATGCGGACCCTGCATCATGCTGCCGACATGGATACGCCACACGACACCGTATTGCCGCCCTGGGAGGGAAACCTCGCCGCCGCACGCGCGCTCCAGGCACGCCTGGCAGGCCGCGTGCGGCTGGAGGACGACCGGGTGCGCCCGCCGCGCTGGATCGCCGGCTTCGACGTCGGTTTCGAGGATGCGGGCGCGACCACGCGCGCGGCGGCGATCCTGCTGGACGCGTCCACGCTGGCGCCCCGCCAGGCGGTGGTTGCGCGGGTGCCGACGGTGATGCCCTACGTGCCCGGACTGCTGAGCTTTCGCGAGCTACCTGCCCTTCTGGCGGCGCTCGCGCTGCTGGAGCGCACGCCGGACCTCGTCTTCGTGGACGGACACGGCATCGCGCATCCACGGCGCCTGGGCATCGCCGCGCATTTCGGCGTGGCGACCGATCTGCCGAGCATCGGCGTGGCGAAGAAACGCCTGGCCGGCGAGGCCGGCACGCCCGGCCCGACGCGCGGCGACCACGCCCCGCTGCGCCTGCGCGGCGAACAGGTCGGCTGGGTGCTGCGCAGCAAGACGGGTTGCCTGCCGTTGTTCGTCTCGCCCGGGCATCGCGTATCGGTGCAAGGCGCACTCGATGAAACGCTGTCCTGCCTGGGCCGTTACCGCCTGCCCGAACCGACGCGGCTGGCCGACCGGCTGGCCTCGCGTCGCGGCGAGCTCGCGCTGGAAGCAGGCTGAACACAACGATCCGTGCCGCCGGTCGCGCTGCCGCCCTCATCCCCGCCATGCGATGCTGCGCCGCATCCCCGCCGATGCCAGGAGTATGTGCCCATGACCACGATCATCGCCCCGCGTGTACATGACATCGGCGGCCTGCAGGTGCGCCGCGCGGTGCCCACCCTGCAGGCGCGCAGCGTCGGCCCGTTCGTCTTCATCGACCACATGGGCCCGGCCATCTTCGAGCCGGGCCAGGGTATCGACGTGCGCCCGCATCCGCATATCGGGCTGGCCACCGTGACCTTCCTGTGGTCCGGCGAAATCGGCCATCGCGACACGCTCGGCTCGGAGCAGGTGATCCGCGCGGGCGACGTGAACTGGATGACCGCCGGCCGCGGCATCGCCCACTCCGAACGCACGCCGCCACCCGAGCGCGGCCGCGAGCATGCGCTCCATGGCATGCAGACCTGGGTGGCGCTGCCGCGCAGCTTCGAGGAAACCGACCCGGCGTTCTATCACCACGGCGCGGCCACGCTGCCGCAGCAGCGTCGCAACGGCGCCTGGCTGCGGGTGATCGCCGGACGCGCGTATGGCGAGGAATCGCCGGTGAAGGTGTTCGCCGACACGCTCAACGTGGCCATCGACCTGGACGCCGATGCGGAGATCGACCTGGATACCGGCCACGTGCAACGCTCGCTCTACATCCTGGAAGGACAGGCGCAGCTCGATGGCGTGGACATCCCCGAGCGCCACCTGGTCATCCCCGAGGACGGGGCGCGCGGACGCCTGCGCGCCAAGACGCCGCTCAAGGCGATGCTGATGGGCGGCGAGCCGCTCGATGGCCCGCGCCACCTGTGGTGGAACTTCGTCTCCAGCTCCAAGGAGCGCATCGAGCAGGCGAAGGAAGATTGGCGCGAAGGCCGCTTCGGCAAGATCCCCGGTGACGATAAGGAATTCATCCCGCTGCCGGAAACGCCGGTGCCCGCGCCGCCGAACTACCCCTGACGCCACCCGCGCAGGCAAAGGTTTCCAATGGAACCATCCGCCCCCGCACGGTCGATTTGATCCGGCGACGCGCCTTGGTTATGGTGGGGTCGTCCATCCGCATCATGTGACGGGTGGCACGTCGGGAACGCGCATGGGGATGCGCCAGGCGGGCGGTTCGGGAGGCGCCCGTGGCGGACCAACCCAGGCGATGCGCGTGCACCGCATTGCATTCCACTGCCAGGGGAAAAACCAATGAAGTCCGCAAGCTGCCTGTTCGGCCTGTTGTTGTTGTCCGTCGGCGCTAGCGCCGCCGCGCAGCAGGCACCCACCTGCCCCACCCTGCCTCCGGCCGCTGGCCTGGAATGGAAGCAGCTGGCGGGCGCCGACTATCTTTCCTGCAAGGCGCTCACTGCCGATGGCCGCGAGGTGCTCGGGGTGATGTTCACCACGCGCGACCCGGGCCTGAGCCTTCCGCGCGAACGCCGCGAGGAGAAGGGGCAGCTCGCCGAGGAAGATTTCTACTGGTATCGCCCGGACCTGGGCGGGCGCGAGCTGGCCAACCGCCGGGTGGCGGTGATCGAGCTGGGCAAGAAGCGCTACGCGCAGGTATGGATCGATGCGGGCGACCACCAGGAACTGGGCAGCCTGCAGGGCCTGACGCAGCGCCTGGACCTGCAGCCCGCGAGCCTGGCACTGGGTCGCTGACCGGGGCCGGCGCGGGGCGTCCCTAAGAAAAACTACCGTTGCCAAGCCGCCGCACCGGGCATTGAATGCCGCCATCCCGCCCAGCCTGGGCGGGCTTGCGCAGGAGGTGCGTCATGTCACTGGCTAAGCGTTTGGCGGCGGAGTTCCTCGGTACGTTCTGGCTGGTCCTGGGCGGTTGCGGCAGTGCGGTGCTGGCAGCCAAGTTCGGCGGCGACGGCAATCCGCTGGGCATCGGTTTCCTCGGCGTGGCACTGGCCTTCGGCCTGACGGTGCTGACCGGGGCGTACGCGTTCGGACATATCTCCGGCGGCCACTTCAATCCCGCGGTCAGCCTCGGCCTGTGGGCCGGGGGACGCTTCCCCGCCCGCGATCTGCTGCCCTACTGGGTAGCGCAGGTATTGGGTGGCCTGCTGGCGGCGGCGGTGTTGTTCCATATCGCGCACGGGCAGCCGGGCTTCACGATCGACCCGGCGGCGGCCGGTGCATTCGCCAGCAACGGCTATGGGGCGCTGTCGCCGGGCGGGTATTCGCTGGTGGCCGCCTTCCTGTGCGAGGTGGTGCTCACGGCGGTGTTCCTGCTGGTGATCATGGGGTCCACCCACGCCAACGCGCCGGTGGGTTTCGCGCCGATCGCCATTGGCCTGGCGCTGACATTGATCCACCTGATCAGCATCCCGGTCACCAACACGTCGGTGAATCCCGCCCGCTCCACGGCGGTGGCGGTGTTTGCCGGCGCCGGGGCGCTGGGGCAGCTGTGGCTGTTCTGGGTCGCGCCGCTGATCGGCGGCGTGATCGGCGGAGCGATCTACAAGGTGCTGGGGCGGCCGGATCCGAGCGTGGTCGGGACCGGGCGCTGACGCCTGCACCCCGCCGGGGCGCGCGCTTCAGGGTTCCGGTGGGAGGATCTTCGTGCACGGATCGGCCAGCGCCGGGCGGTACAGCCTGTTCGGGACCGTAGGCGACAAGGATGTCGCCTACGAGCCCCCATGGATGGGTTCACGGCGTGTCCCGAACAGGCTGTGCCGCCCGGCGCCCGGCGCTGGCCGGTCCTGCAGAGGTCATGCCACGGGCTTGCGCCTTACTCCGCCGCTTCGATCACCACCTCGCCGGTCAGCAGGCGGTGGATCGGGCATTTGTCGGCAATCTCCAGCAGGCGAGCGCGCTGCGCGTCATCCAGCGCGCCGGTCAGCACCACTTCGCGTGCGATGGTGGTCCCGGTGGCATCGCGGCGCGTGTAATGCAGGCGCACGTCCACCGCCTCCAGCGGCCATTGCTTGCGGGCGGCATACATGCGCACGGTGATGGCCGTGCATGCGCCCAGCGCGCCGAGCACCAGCGACTCCGGGTCCTGCGCGGCGTCGGCACCGCCGTTCGACGGCGCGGTGTCCGAACGCCATGCATGCACGCCATCACTCAATTGCGTCACATACGGCACGCCTGCGCTGCGCGCGGTGACTGCGCGATCGGTAGCCATCAGAAGCGTCCTTCCTGGAAGTCGACGAATGCCTGCATGATTTCCTGCTTGGTGTTCATCACGAACGGCCCGTGGCGCACCACCGGCTCGCGCAGCGGGCGGCCGGCGACCAGGATCAGGCGCGCGCCCCGCTGGCCTGCGCGCAGCTGCAACGTGTCGCCACCGCCGAGGATGCCGAGCTGCTGCGCTTCCAGTGGCCGCGCATCCTCGCCCTCGCCCACGGTGAGCGCACCTTCGAAGACATAGGCGAAGGTGTTGTGCCCGTCGGGCACCTGGTAGGTCCATGCCGTGCCTGGTGTCAGTTCGATATCCAGGTACAGGGGATCGGTGGCCGGCTGCACGATCGGGCCGACCGTGTCGCCCACGCGCCCGGCGATCACCTTCACCGTCACGCCGGAAGCCGGCGTGGTGACCGGGATGTTCTCCGGCGGATATTCCTGGTACTTCGGCTCGGTCATCTTCTCGCGCGCGGGCAGGTTCACCCACAGCTGGAAGCCGCGCATGCGCCCGGATTCCTGCTCGGGCATCTCCGAATGCACCAGGCCGCGGCCGGCGGTCATCCACTGCACGCTGCCCGGCGTCAGCAGGCCTTCGTTGCCATGGTTGTCCTGGTGGCGCATGCGGCCGTCGAGCATGTAGGTGACGGTCTCGAAGCCGCGGTGCGGGTGGCTCGGGAAACCGGCGAGGTAATCCTCCGCGCGGTCGGTGCCGAACTCGTCCAGCAACAGGAACGGGTCCAGGTCCGGCAGTTCGGGCGAGCCGATGACGCGGGTCAGCTTGACGCCCGCGCCGTCGGACGCGGGGCGGCCGCGCAGCACGCGCTGCAGGCGGGCCGGAAGGGCGGTCGGGGTAGCGCTCATGGCGATGGCTCCAGTGAAGTTGCCGCACAGGATGGGTGCGCGCACGCCGCGGTCCAATGTGGCCGGGCGCAACCTATTGTTCCGCGAATGGCGCGCCGCACAAGCGTTTTCGGCGGTCCAACGCCATTCGACCAAAGTCCTAGCGGCCGCCATTGACCCCGGCCCGACGCGGGAGGAACCTTGCGGGAGTCTTCCGGGAGGAGCTTGCATGAAAGGCTTTTCGAAACTGGCCTGGGCCGCGCTCGCGCTGCTCGGCGCCTTCTGCCTCGGCACCATCGCACTGCGCCGTGGCGAGCAGATCAATGCCTTGTGGATCGTGGTGGCGGCGGTGTCGATCTATCTGGTCGCCTATCGCTACTACAGCCTGTTCATCGCCAACAAGGTGATGCAGCTCGACCCGACCCGCGCCACCCCGGCGCAGCTCAACAACGATGGCCTGGACTACGTGCCCACCAACAAGCACGTGCTGTTCGGCCACCACTTCGCCGCCATCGCCGGCGCAGGCCCGCTGGTGGGCCCGGTGCTCGCCGCGCAGATGGGCTACCTGCCCGGCCTGCTGTGGCTGGTGGTCGGCGTGGTGTTCGCCGGCGCGGTGCAGGACTTCATGGTCCTGTTCCTCTCCACGCGCCGCAACGGCCGCTCGCTGGGCGACCTGGTGCGCGAGGAGATGGGCCAGGTGCCCGGCACCATCGCGCTGTTCGGCGCGTTCCTCATCATGATCATCATCCTGGCGGTGCTCGCCATGGTGGTGGTGAAGGCGCTGGCCGAAAGCCCGTGGGGCATGTTCACCGTCATCGCCACGATGCCCATCGCGATCCTGATGGGCGTGTACATGCGCTACATCCGTCCGGGCAAGATCGGCGAGATCTCGGTGGTCGGGTTGATCCTGCTGCTCGGCGCGATCTGGCTGGGCGGCAAGGTCGCCGCCGACCCCACCTGGGGCCCGGCGTTCACCTTCACCGCCAAGCAGATCACCTGGATGCTGATCGGCTACGGCTTCGTCGCCTCGGTGCTGCCGGTGTGGCTGCTGCTCGCCCCGCGCGACTACCTGTCCACGTTCCTCAAGATCGGCACCATCGTGGCGCTGGCCATCGGCATCCTGATCGTGATGCCGGAGCTGAAGATGCCGGCGCTGACCCAGTTCGCCAGCAGCGGCGACGGCCCGGTGTGGAAGGGCGGCATCTTCCCGTTCCTGTTCATCACCATCGCCTGCGGCGCGGTGTCCGGCTTCCACGCGCTGATCTCCTCGGGCACCACGCCCAAGCTGCTCGCCAACGAAGGCCACATGCGCTACATCGGCTACGGCGGCATGCTGATGGAGTCGTTCGTGGCGATCATGGCGCTGGTGGCGGCCTCGATCATCGAGCCGGGCATCTACTTCGCCATGAACAGCCCGGCCGCGGTGGTCGGCAGCGATGCGGTCTCGGTCGCGGCCAAGCTCACCGAGTGGGGCTTCAGCATCACCCCGGACATGCTCGAAGCCACCGCGCGCGACATCGGCGAGCACACCATCCTGGCCCGTGCCGGTGGCGCGCCGACGCTGGCGGTGGGCATCGCGCAGATCCTGCACCACGTGTTGCCCGGTGAGGACACGATGGCGTTCTGGTACCACTTCGCCATCCTGTTCGAAGCGCTGTTCATCCTGACCGCCGTGGACGCCGGCACGCGCGCGGGCCGCTTCATGCTGCAGGACCTGCTGGGCAACTTCGTGCCGGCGCTGCGCAAGACCGAATCGTGGGGCGCCAACCTCATCGGCACCGGCGGCTGCGTGGCGTTGTGGGGCTACCTGCTCTACACCGGCGTGGTGGATCCGTTCGGCGGCATCCAGACGCTGTGGCCGTTGTTCGGCATCTCCAACCAGATGCTGGCAGGCATCGCGCTGATGCTCGGCACCGTGGTGCTGTTCAAGATGAAGCGCGACCGCTACGCGTGGGTCACCATCGTGCCGGCGGTGTGGCTGCTGATCTGCACCACCACCGCGGGCCTGATCAAGATCTTCGACAGCAACCCGGCGCAGGGCTTCCTGGCGCAGGCGCACAAGTTCCAGGCCGCCATCGCCAGCGGCACGATCACCGCGCCGGCCAAGACCGTGGGCCAGATGCAGCAGATCGTCACCAACGCCTACGTCAACACCGGGCTGACCGCATTGTTCCTGTTCGTGGTGGGCGCGGTGCTGGTGTATTCGATCAAGACCATCATCGCCGCGCGCCGCAGCCCGGTGCGTACGGACAAGGAAACCCCGTACGTGGCGCTGACCCCGGCCCAGATGGCGGACCTGTGATGGGTACCGGCCTCGTCCCCGTCGGGCAATACCAGGCGCATCGCCGCGTATGGCGACGCCTGGTGCAGACCGCGCGGCTGTGCTGCGGCATTCCCGACTACGACAACTACGTGCGGCACATGCTGGAAAAACACCCGGACCGCCCGGTGATGGACTACCCCACGTTCTTCCGCGAAAGGCAGGAAGCGCGCTACGGGGGCAAGAGCGGATTCCGCTGCTGTTGAACGCGCCATGAGGGGCGCTGGCCCCGAGTAAAGCGGGTTGCCGATGCTACGGTAGGGTCATGGAAGCCCATGACCCTACCCTCGTAGAAGTGGCTTGTCGTGCAGCGATCGAAGGCTTGGTAGCTGAGCGCCTTGTTGTCGCGTGAAGCGGGCAAGACTCGACTCGGCGATCCGCGCCGCACATCCGGTTTAGCGATCAGCTTGGCCACCACATCAGCGCTCACTCTTTCTCGGCGGCTGATCCGTCGAGGCAGTCAGGCTTGAGGTCTCACGCTTCACCACCTCCTCGTTCAATCCCCGCTCTTCTTCACCGCCTTCGAGATGCCGGTCGCAGCCCACATCATGCTGTCGAAGGCGCGATCAGAGAGAAGGCCGCGCATGAAGATCATCGGCTTGGCCCCGAAACCGATCGCATAGCGGGTCTTGGGCTTCCTCGCCGTCACGGCTTTGGCAATGGTGTCGGCAATGATCTGCGGCGACGACTGGCGCTTGACGCTTGCCTCGCCGATCATGGATTCCGCCATCGCATGGGCCTGCGCCGCATAAGGGCCATGGCCTGAGGTCTCGCGCAGCTTGTCCGCCGCGATGCCGGCCCATTCGGTCTTGATGCCGCCCGGCTCAATCACGACTACGTCGATACCGAAGGGACGGACCTCCATGCGCAGGCAGTCGCTGATCGCTTCCAGGGCGAACTTCGTGCCGTGATACCAGGCACCTAGCGGGGTGTGGATCTTGCCGCCCATCGAGGTGATATTGACGATGGTGCCCGAGTGCTGCGCCCGCATTTGCGGCAGAACCAGCTGGGTCAGCCGCACAGCGCCGAAGACGTTGACGTCGAACTGCGCGCGCGCCTCTTCCATCTGGACGTCCTCGACAGCGCCATAGGAGCCGTAGCCGGCATTGTTGACGAGCACGTCGATACGGCCCGATTCGTCGATGATGGTGTCGATCCCGGCCTGCATGGAAGCATCGTCGGTCACGTCCATAGCAAGAATCTTGATGCCGGATTTGGTCAGGTGATGCATGCGGTCAACACGGCGCGCAGCTCCGTAGACCGTGTAGCCGAGCCCCTTGAGCTTGCGAGCGGCAGATTCTCCGATGCCGGAGGAGGCGCCGGTGACGAGTGCGACTTTGTTGGCCACGATGTGATCCTTGCTTTGAAAGTGGACGCGGCCCGATAGCCGCCTTGTGCCTTCACTTTGGCGGGCCGGAGGTGCCATGTCGCTAGCGTGATGCGCCACGCTCCACGCAAAGCGCGCCATCTGCAGCCGACGCCGCGCTCGACGGCTCGCATCTTCTCGCTTCTCAATTCACGCTCACCTGGATTCGAGCGCTGTCAGGCGTCTGGCCCGTCCATTCGTGAAACGCACGATAGAAGGAGTTGGGATCTTCGAACCCGAGTAGAAACGCAATCTCTCCGCCGGACATGCTCGTATTCTTGAGATAGTGCCTGGCAAGGCTCTCCCGTGTGCCATTGACCAGTGAGCGAAAGCTGTGACCTTCATCTTCCAGGCGACGCTGCAACGTTCGCTTGCTCATGCCCAGCCTCTCCGCCGTGCGTTCAATCGTCGCCGAGCTGGCGGGTAACAATTCCAGCAAGACTGCACGCACCCGCTCGGAGGTCGTAGCAGCAGCATCGAGCTCATTGAGTCGCCGGCGAAGGTCGGGCTCGAAAGCGCGCCACATCCCCTCGTTCAGCGTGAGGAAGGGGCGCCGCAGGTCGGTTGCACTGAACGCGATGCTGGGACCCGCGCTACCTCGCACGGCCGTACCAAAGTACTTCTCGTACTGCTGCGCATAGGCACGAGGTGGCGTGATGGGAAGGCAGACTCGCAGCGCATGGACGGGCTCACGTGTGGCCAGTCTCGCCAACTTCAAGAAGAATGCAAGTTCGGCGACCTGCAGTGAGTAGGGCACCTCGGAATGGGCGGACAACCAGCGCGGCGAGATCGTCATTGCGCCGGCCTTGTCAACCTCGACGTCCAGACTCATGGGGGCGACCAACTGTTTGTATTTCGCCAACCGCTGGACAGCCTGCAGGAGGTTGGCACTGCAGAGAGCCGCAAACAGAGGCGGATCAAATGACTCTGCAGACACCGTCTCTACGATTCGCAACGCGAACAAAGGATCCCGAACTTCATCCTCCAGGGCACCCCAGAACCGGAAATACTCGGCGGTCGTCAGCGCGTGGTTGTCGCGAGAGAGCGTGTCATCCGGCAGCCCGGCTTTTCGCAGGACATGACCGCCGTGAACGCTCAGGTCCGACAGCAGCGCCTGCCAACCAATGTTCAAGCTAAACGTTCCATTTCTCGCCATCTGCTAAACCTCTTGGTGCCGGACTCCCCGCGCCTGCGAGAAGACGGGTCAAGTCAATCTACGACTGCGGGCGTGACACGCCACCGCAGTGTGCGCCAAGAGATATGCAAATTGCGCCACCTTCGCAGCGCCACAGCGGGCGCCCGCCCCAGTTCAGCCAAGTAAGCCCTGGGGGCGGTCGAACGCGAAGAGGGCGGCCAGGTGGCCGCCCTCTTGCTTCGTGCATCAAAAGATCATTCGGCGCGCGGTCAGATCAGCATGCCGCCGGAGGCTTCCACGCGCTGCGCGTTGATCCACTGCGTGGCCGGGTCCAGCAGCATGGCGATCACCGGGCCGATGTCGTCCGGCTTGCCCGGGCGGCCCAGTGCCGTCACCGAGGACACCATGGCGTTGACCTCCGCGTTGTCACGCACGCGGCCGCCGCCGAAGTCGGTCTCGATCGCGCCGGGGGCCAGCGTGTTGACGCTGATGCCGCGCGCGCCCAGTTCCTTGGCCAGGTAGCGGGTGAATACCTCGATGCCGCCCTTCATCATCGCGTAGGCCGAGCTGCCCGGCATTGCGAAGCGGGCCAGGCCGCTGGAGATATTGAGGATGCGCCCGCCATCGGCGATCAACGGCAGCAGCGCCTGGGTGAGGAAGTACGGGCCGCGCAGGTGCACGGCCACCATTTCGTCGAACTGCGCCGGCGTGGTATCGGCGATCGGTGCGTACAGCGCAGTGCCGGCATTGTTCACCAGCGCGTGCAGGTGGGTGGCCTGCCATTGCGCCAACTGCGCGCGCAGCGCCTCGACGAAAGCAGGCAGCGCGGCGGCGTCGGCGACGTCGAACTGCAGCGCCGCGGCGCGGCGGCCCAGCGCCTGGATCTGCGCCACCACCGCTTGCGCCTCTTCGGCGTGTCCGCGGTAGGTCACGATCACGTCACTGCCGGCCTCGGCCACGGCCAGCGCGCCATGGCGGCCCAGGCCGCGGTTGGCGCCGGTAATCAGGGTGATGCGGGGGGTAGTGCTCATGGGAGGGCTCCTGTCAGGCGCGGTATTGCGCCCCGACCGCCACGTTATTGACCTTGACTCAGCCGATAAACCCCGCAAACCTGAGCTTACTGTTCAAGAATCAGGAACAATCATGGACTTCGCCCAATCCCTTCGGGCCTTCCAGCGGGTGGTCGAACTGGGGAGCTTCACCCGTGCGGCTGAATCGCTGGGCCTGCCCAAGGCCAGCGTGTCCATCGCCGTGCAGCAGCTGGAAGCGCGGGTGGGCACGCAGCTGCTTCATCGCACGACGCGTCGCGTGCAGCCTACTGCCGACGGCCGCGCGTTCTACCAGCGCAGCGGCGACGTGCTGGCCGACCTGGAAGAGCTGCAGGGCATGTTCCTCACCGAAGGCCGCCAGCTGCGCGGCCGGCTGCGCGTGGACATGGGCAGCGGCATGGCACGGCTGTTCGTGCTGCCGCAGCTGCCAGCGTTCCTGGCCGAGCATCCACAACTGGAGATCGAGCTCAGTGCCACTGACCGCTTGGTCGACGTGGTGCGCGAAGGCTTCGATTGCGTGCTGCGCGGCGGCAACCCGCAGGACAGTTCGCTGGTGGCACGTCCGCTGGGGGTGATGCGCATCGTCAACTGCGCCAGCCCCGCGTACCTCGCCCGGCGTGGCACGCCGCAGGGACTGGAGGATCTGGCCACGCACGACCTGGTGCACTACGCCAGCGTGCTCGGCCAGCGCGCGTCGGGTTTCGAATATTTCGACGGCGAGGCCTACCGCCTGCTGCCGATGGGCGGCGCGGTCACGGTCAACAACGTGGAGGCGTACCACGTCGCCGCGCTGGCCGGGCTTGGCATCATCCAGGTGCCGTTGCTCAGCGTGCGCGACGCACTCGCGCGCGGCGACCTGGTCGAGGTGGTGCCCCAGCTGGTCTCCGAGCCGATGCCCCTGACCCTGCTGTACGCGCAGCGCCGGCACCTGCCACGCCGTGTGCGGGTGTTCATGGACTGGCTGGCGGGACTGGTGACGCCGCACCTGGAGCCGCTGCCGCGCGGTTGACGGTGCGCCTGCGCGCCGCCTTCGGATCGCGCGGCGCGATCAGGACGTGCCGTACTCCCAGTCGTAAGGCACGCCGGTGTCGCCCAGCACGAACTTCACCAGCTCGGCGAACCCTTTTTCCGCGCGCACATCGTTGCCCAGCACCAGCAGGCAGCGACGCTGCTTGCGCAGGCAGACCAGGGTGTTGCCGGTGGTGTCGTTGTGGCCGCCCTTGAAGAACCCGGCACCTTGCGGGCCGTTGAAAGTGACCACGCCCAGCCCGGCCGAAAGATCGGGCCGGCGTTGCGCGGGCGGCAGCTCCGGCTGCAAGGTGGGGAACTGGCTGCGCGTGGTGATCGGCAACTGCGGGCGCAACATCTCGGCCTGCTCGCGCGCCCAGATCCCGCGCCCGTCCACCAGGGCGGCGGCGAACTGCGCCAGGTCGTGGATGGTGGTGTCCATGGACCCGGCCGCACGCACCCGGGAGCGGTCATCGTGCGGTTCCGGCTTGCCCTGGATATCCCAGCCATCGGCCAGGTTGCCGGCGAAATCCGGTCGCCACTTCAACGCGGTGCGGGTCATGCCAAGGTCGGCGAACACCGCGTTCGTGCCCTGCCCCACATCCAGGCCCCGGCCTTGTTCGAGCACGAACTGCAATGTCGCCAGTCCATCGCCCGAATAGGCATAGCGCGTGCCGGGATCGAAGTGGAAATGCAGCTTTTCGTCAGGCTCCAGGAAATTGAAGTTGGCGAAACCGCTGGCGTGCTGCAACAGGATGCGCGGGGTGAGCTGGCGCCAGCGTTCGTCCAGCGCACTCCAGTCGGTGTAGCGGTTGACGATGTCCTCGCCGGTGTATTGCGGCAACGGCTGTGGCAGGTACTCGGCAATCGAGGTATCCAGCGCGATGCGATCCTGCCCGACCCAGCGCATCACCGTGTAGGCGAACACCGTCTTGGTGAGCGAAGCGCCGTACATCACCGTGTCCACGGTAAGCGGGTCGCCCTGCGCATTGCGCTTGCCGTAGGCCTGCACGTAGACCGGCCGGCCTTCGTCGATGACGGCCAGCGCCATGCCTTGAGCGCCGGTCCGTTGCATCAATGCGGCGACGTGCGCGTCGATCTGCGCGGGCTTCGGCAGCGCGCGCGCTCCGGCGGGAAGCACGGCCAGGGACAACGTGGTGCACAGCAGACAGCCGATGACGGACTTCATGTCGCATCCTCCGCAAGCCGCGGCGAGCGGGTGTCGCCGCGTTGAGCGCACGCTAACCCGCGCGTGGCCGGCGCGCCCATGCCGCAAGTCACCCGCACTTGTAGGCAGGGCATGGGCGGCCTAGGCTCGCGGCGCAGCCTTGCCCTGGAGCGTCTATGCCTGCCCCCACGCCCTTCGATGATTTCCTCGCCGCCTACGCTGCCGCCGTGCGTGCGCGTGACGTGGAGGCCTTTGTTGCGCTCTACGATCCGGCCCTGCACGTCTTCGACATGTGGCAGGTGGCACCGATGGCGGGCCTGGCGCCTTGGCGCGCGATGGCCGAAGCCTGGTTCGGCGGGTTGGGCGGGGAGACCGTCGTGGTGACCTGGCGGCAGGCCGATGCCCAGGTCCATGGCGACCTGGCGACCGGCCACGCCATCCTCACCTTTGCCGCGCACGCGCCGGACGGCCAGCTGCTGCGCCAACTGGACAACCGCCTCAGCGTGGCGATGCGGCGCGGCCCTGAAGGCTGGCGGGTCTTCCACGAACATACTTCGGCGCCCATCGCGCACGAGAGCCTGCAGGCCATCCTGCAGCTGCCCTGATCCAGGGCCGGCCTTCGCGTCCCCTGCACCGCGGGCAGGTCACCCTCGCCTCGATCCCCGTGGAGTGTCGCCATGCGCCGTGCCGCCCCGCCGCGCCCCCACCCGGCCCTGTCCCCGTGAGCCGGACATCGACCGCCGTGCACGGTGCGCAGCACGCCGACGGACTGCGCGTGGACAGCTACAACCTCGCGTTGGTGCGCGCCGATGGCGAGGGCTTCATCGGCGACCTCGCCAGCCAGACCGCATTCCGCGAGTTGCTCGACGACGCACGCAAGCACCAGCGCACCGGCAAGGACCCCTTCGGCAAGACTCCCACCTTCGAAGTGGGCAAACGCGAGATCGACATGGCGCTGGTGGGGGGCGATGCCGACGCCGCGCACCTGGTCCATATCGCCGTGGAGGCGCACGCGCAACGCCTGGTGGAAGTGACGCGCTGCTTCCTGGCGCAGCCCGAGTGGAACGAAGTGGAGGCCATCGTGCTGGGCGGCGGCTTTCCCGAGAGCCACTTCGGCGCGCTGTCGATCCGCCGCGCCGACCGGCTGTTGCGCAACGCGGGACTGAAAGTGCGCCTGTGCGTCCTCGACGAAGACCCGGACGAAGCCGCCCTGCTCGGCTGGAGCAACCTGTTGCCGGAAGCTGCGCGCGGGCATGCCGCGTTCCTGGCGGTGGATATCGGCGGCACCAACCTGCGCTGCGGACTGGTCGAGCACCGGCTGGACAAGGCCGCCGACGGCCACAAGGCCCGCGTGCTCGAACACATGCAATGGCGACACGCCGACGAAGCCCCTGCCCGCGGCGAGGCCATCGCGCGGCTGGCCGGCATGCTCAACGGCCTCAACGCACAGGCGCGCACCCTGGGCGTGGACCTGGCGCCGTTCATCGGCATCGCGGTGCCGGGCAAGATCGAGCCGGACGGAAAGATTTCCCAAGGCGCGCAGAACCTGCCGGGCGACTGGGAGATGCCGTTCGACCTGCCGGCCGCGCTCGGCGCGCACCTGGACCGGATTGGCCGGCGCATGCCGCAGGTGCTGCTGCACAACGACGCCGTGGTGCAAGGGCTGAGCCAGCGCCATGCGATGCGCAAGCACAAGCGCTGGGGCATCTTCACCATTGGCACCGGGCTGGGCAACGCGAGTTATTCGCGGACCTGAGGCGCGTCTTGCAACGCGTGACAGTCGCTGAAACTGGCTTCCTCGTCGGCGGCCGCACACAAAACACCGGGACGACTCGCTCTCTCGTTGCCATTGCAGGCCTGTTGCTCGCATCCGTGCGCAGCTGCGCGCCCACGGCGCAACGCGGGAAATTGGCCGCACCGGCCACGCGACAGCAACTTTCATCGCCTCACACATTCCTTCCCTGTGCATGACGCGGCATGAATGATTCCCCGGCACAGAATCCGCTGCCGCGCTAAGGCGGCGAGTCGTAATCCGGGAGTGACCTGTCATGTTGGACTGGAACGAATACCGCAAGGAACTGGGTGGGCGCATCGGCGAGATCGGCAAGCTCAGCCCCGACACGCTGCGCGGCTACCAGACGCTGTCCGGCGCCGGCGCCAAGACCGGCCATCTGGATGCCAAGACTCGTGAACTCATCGCGCTGGCCGTGGCCGTGACCACGCGCTGCGACGGCTGCATTGCCGTGCACACCGCAGCGGCAAAGAAGGAAGGCGCCACGGTCGATGAAGTGGCTGAGGCGCTGGGCGTGGCGGTGGCGCTGAATGCCGGCGCCGCGCTGGTGTATTCGGCGCGCGTCATGGACGCGCTGGCCGATACGCCGTGAGATGCAGGTCCGCCGGCAGGGCCGTGCCGGCGGACGACCGCCTCACCCCGCTCCGGCCATCGCCCGCAGCGTGATGCCCACGACATACGCCAGGTAGGTGCCGGTCGCGTAACCCAGCGTGCCGAGCAACACGCCCACCGGCGCCAACGCCGGATGGAACGCCGCGGCCACCACCGGCGCCGAGGCGGGGCCGCCAATGTGCGATTGCGAGCCGATGGCGAAATAGAAGAACGGCACGTTGAGCAGCCGGCCCAGGCCCCACAGCAGCACGATGTGCACGCCGATCCAGATGATGCCCAGCAGGAACAGCCACGGCCGGTCGAGCAGCGCCAGCAGGTCCATCTGCATGCCGATGCAGGCGATGAGGAAGTACAGCAGCAGCGAGCCGATGCGCGAGGCGCCGGCGCCTTCCAGCGTGCGCGCGCGGGTGAAGCTCAGTCCCAGGCCACAGCTGGTGGCCAGCACCACCACCCACACGAATGGCGAGTCCAGGCTGAAGCGCGACGCCCACGACACGTTCGCGTCGAACCACGCCGACAGCGGCGTGGCGATGGCATGCGCCAGGCCCACGGCGCCAAACGCGACACCGACGATGATCATCAGGTCGGCCAGCGACGGAATACGCTCGTGCTGGGCCTGGAAGGCGGCAATGCGCTCTTTCAGTTCGTCCAGCGCGCGAGTGTCCGCGCCGCTGCGGGCATCGATCTTCTGCGCGCGACCGGCCAGGAAAATGAGCGCCGCCATCCACACGTAGCCCACGCCGACATCCACCACCGCGAACTGGCCGAACGTGGTGGCATCGACGTTGAACACCTCGCGCATGGCGAGCATGTTGGCGCCACCGCCGATCCAGCTGCCGGCCAGCGCGGCCATGCCGGCCCAGGTATCACCGGCGACGGTGGACGGGTGGATCCAGCGCATCACCGCGAAGGCGACGAACGCGCCGAGCATGATGCTGGCCGAGGTGCCGATGTACATCAGCACCAGCTTGGGGCCCAGGCGCAGGATCGCCTTGATGTCCACCGCCAGCGTCAACAGCACCAGCGCGGCCGGCAGCAGGATGTCGCGCGCCACCGGGTTGTACAGCGAGGTGTGCTGGCCGTCGATCAGGCCGACGGTGTTGTAGATGCCGGGAATCAGGTAGCACAGCAGCAGCGCCGGCACGAACGTATAGAAGCGCTTCCACAGCCCCTTCTCCCGCGAGGCGGTCCAGAACACCGCGCCGAGGGTGGCGGCGATCAGGCCGAAGACGACGATGTCGTTCTGGATCAGGGCAGTGCGGGCTTCGTTCATGCGGTATCCGGGCGCGGTGCGGGAAACGACGCGGGGCCGGCAATGCCGGCCCCGCGCGAAGGTCTTACTCGCCGATGTGCTGCTTGAGCCAGGCGTTGACCGTGTCGTGCCACAGGATCGAGTTCTGCGGCTTGAGCACCCAGTGGTTCTCGTCCGGGAAGTACAGGAACTTCGACTCCACGCCCTTGCGCTGCGCAGCGGTGAACGCGGCCAGGCCCTGCTCCACCGGAATGCGGAAGTCCTGCTGGCCGTGGATCACCAGGATCGGCTTGCTCCAGTTGCCGACATGGTTCACCGGGTTGAACTTCTCGTACTTCTCGGCGTTGTTCCAGGGCGTACCGCCGTTCTCCCACTCGCTGAACCACAGCTCCTCGGTGCTGTAGCCCATCATGCGGTTGTCGAACACGCCGTCATGGTCGACCAGGCACTTCCACGGCTCGTTCCAGTTGCCGGCGATCCAGTAGGTCATGAAGCCGCCGTAGCTGGCGCCCAGCGCACAGGCCTTGTCGCCGTTGAGGAAGCCGTACTGCTGCTGCGCGGCCGCCCAGCCCTTCTGCAGGTCTTCCAGCGGGCGGTCGCCCCAGTGCTGGCTGATCGCATCGGTGAACGCCTGGCCGTAGCCGGTGGAACCGTGGAAGTCGATCATCACCACCGCGTAGCCCTGGCCCGCATAGGTCTGCGGGTTCCAGCGGTAGCTCCAGCCGTTGCCGAAGCTGCCCTGCGGGCCGCCGTGGATCAGGAACGCCACCGGGTACTTCTTGCCCGGCTGGTAGTTGTACGGCTTGACCACGTAGCCGTGCACGGTCTCGTTGTTCCAGCCCTTGAACTGGAACTGCTCGAAGTCACCAAACTGCACGTCCGGCAGCGTATCGCCGGTGCTGGGGGTGATCGCGCGCAGGTTCTGCGCGGCGCTGTCGGCCGCTCCCGGCATCCTGCCTCCCGCGGCACTCGTAACGTCCTGTACAGCGGCCACGAAGATCTGGTCGCCGCTCTTGAGCGAGTTGCGGGTGAAGGCCAGGGTCGGGCCGGCCAGCACCGGCGAGCCGACGCTGCCCTCGCCCACCAGCTTGGTCGCCTTGCCGCTGGCGATGTCGATCTGGAACAGCGGGTGTTCGCCAAGCTCGTCGGCGCCGGTGAGGATGGACTTGCCGTCCGCGCTCAACACGATCTCGCCGGCCGAGCGGTCCCAGTCGGCCGCGATCTCGCGCGTCTTGCCACTGGCCAGGTCCATCGCCATCAGCGCGAAGCGGTCGGCCTCGAAGCCCGGGCGCTTCATCGCACGGTAGTACAGGGTCTTGCCGTCGGCGCTGAACACCGGGCCGGCATCCCAGGCCGGGTTGGCCTTGGTCAGGTTCACCGCGGCCTTGCTGCCCGCGGCATCGAGCTTGTAGAGGTCGAAGTTGGTCGACCACGGCTCCTCGCGGCCGGCCACGCGGATGCTGGCGACCACGCTCTTGCCGTCCGGCGCCCACTCGTAGTCGTCGTTGCCGCCGAACGGCTTGGACGGCGCATCGCCGGCGATCTTCGCGCTGATCGCGGTGGCGGTGGTGGCCTTGGCATCGCCCTTGGGCAGCGGCGCCACGAACAGGGTGTTGCGGCGGCCGTCGTTCCAGGTGTCCCAGTGGCGCACGAACAGCGAGTCGAACACCTTGCCGGTGGCCTTGGTGGCTTCGATGGCGTCGAGCTTCTTCTTGGTGCAGGCCAGATCCGAGACGCAGTCCTGAAACACGCCGGCGCTGAACACGATGCGCTCGCCCTGCGGGGAGAGCTTGAAGCTGTCCACGTCCACGGCGAAGTCGGTCAGCTGGCGCGGGGTGCCGCCTTCGGCCGGCATCGCGTACAGCTGCTGGCTGCCGTTCTTGGCGCTGAGGAAGTAGACGGTCTGGCCGTCGTGCGAGAAGGCCGGCGAGTTGACGTTCCAGCCTTCCGGGGTGATCTGCTTGGGCGGGGCCATGTCGCGGGTGCGCAGGTCGCGGCGCCACAGGCTGCTGCTGGCCTTGGTCTTGTTCTCGTCCATCACCCGCTTGGAGAACACCAGCACGCCGCCATCCGGGCTCAGGGTCGGGGCGGAGACGCGATCCAGCGCCACCATGTCGCGGACATCGAAACCGCGCGCGGCGGCCAGCGTGGGCAGGGCGGCCAGCAGGCACAGGGGCAGCAAGGCGTGGCGAAACTTCATGGAGTCTCCAGGCAGGACGGCAAACCCCCGATGGTAGGGCGCCCCGGCTGCGCCGTGCAAAGGAGGGAAGTCATGGCTGCGGCGGTGCCCGCCCCCTCCGGCGCCCCCCCTGTAGGAGCGGCTTCAGCCGCGACGGGGCGATGCCTGCGGTCGCGGCTGAAGCCGCTCCTACAGAGCGGGCACGGCACCGCAGAGAGAGCCCCGCGGCGCCTTACGCCGCCAAAAAAAGAAGGCCGCCCGCAGGCGGCCTTCGTTGCAATGCAGCACGCTTCGGCGTTACGCCTTCTCGCCGCGCTTGCCGGTGCGGTACATCAGCCAGCCCACCAGGGCCAGCACCACCAGGCCGATCCACTGGTTCAGGTGGAAGGCTTCCGGCAGGGCCAGCACGTCGGCGCGCTGCGACACCACGATCGGCACCGCGATGGCGATGCCCAGCAGCGCTTCGCCGGTGATCAGGCCGGCCGAGAACAGCACGCCCGGGCGGTGCACGCGGTCGCGCGCCTCTTCGTCGTCCGGGTTGACCTTGTGGAAGCGCTCCACCAGGTGCGCCAGCAGGCCGCCGAGGAAGATCGGCACCATCAGCTCCAGCGGCAGGTAGATGCCGATGGCCGCGGCCAGCACCGGCACGCGGAAGCGCGCGCCGCGCGACTTCAGCCATTCGTCCAGCGCGATCACCGCCGCGCCGACCACCGCGCCCAGCGCGATGAACGACCACGGCAGCTGACCGCCGAACAGGCCGCGCGCGACCGACGCCATCAGGTTGGCCTGCGGCGCCGCCAGCGAATTCGGATGCGCCGGGGTCGGCGCGCCGATGCCATACGCGTTGGCCAGCAGGTTCAGCACCGGGGCCATGATCAGCGCGCAGGAGAACGCGCCGATGCCCAGCATCAGCTGCTGCTTCCACGGCGTGGCGCCGACCAGGTAGCCCGCCTTGAGGTCCTGCAGGTTGTCGCCACCCACCGCGGCGGCGCAGCACACCACCGCGCCGATCATGATCGCGGCCACCGCGCCCAGCGGCGCACCGGCCGCGCCCACCGGGTTCAGGCCGCTCTTGCCCAGCAGCAGCACCAGCACGGCCGAGGCGAACAGGATGGTGGAGATGGTGATGCCCGAGACCGGGTTGTTCGACGAACCAATCAGGCCGGCCAGGTAGCCGGACACCGACACGAACAGGAAACCGGCGGCGATCATGATGATCGTCATCGGGATCGAAACGTGCCACTGCTGCACGATGGCCTGGTACAGGCCCAGCAGCGGCAGGGTGAAGGCCACCAGCGCGACCAGCATCCACTTCATCGGCAGGTCGCGCTCGGTCTCGGCCACCACGGTGTTGCCGGCGCTCTTGCGCGCGGCGGCAAAGCCGCTCTTGATGCCCGACAGCAGCGACTTGCGCAGCGAGAACAGCGTCCAGATGCCGCCGATCAGCATCGCGCCCACGCCCAGGTAGCGGATTTTCGCGCTCCAGATGGCGTAGGCCGCATCGGCCGAGGACGCATCGGCGATGGCCGTGGCCAGGGCCGGGTCGCTGTTGGCGAAGAACGCCTGGTACAGCGGGATGGCGATGTGCCAGGACAGGATCGAGCCGGACACCACCACGATGCCGACGTTCAGGCCCACGATGTAGCCCACGCCCAGCAGCGCCGGCGACAGGTTGGTGCCGATGAACGCGGTCACCTTGGAACTGCCGACGTAGGCCGACTGGACCCAGGTATCCGGGATCACGCGCAGGCCGCTGGCGGCCGAGAGCTTCACCAGCGCGCCGATGGCACCGGAAACGGCCAGGATCTTCAGGCCCGGCCCGGGGTTCTCACCGGCCTTGAGCACTTCGGCCGCGGCCTTGCCTTCCGGGAACGGCAGCGGGTCCTCGACGATCATCGAGCGGCGCAGCGGCACCGAGAACAGCACGCCCAGCAGGCCGCCCAGGCCGGCGATGCCCAGCACCCACCAGTACTTGAAGTCCGGCCAGTAGCCCATGATCACCAGCGCGGGGATGGTGAAGATCACGCCGGCGGCGATCGACGAGCCGGCCGAGGCGCCGGTCTGGACGATGTTGTTCTCCAGGATGGTGCCGCCGCCGAGCAGGCGCAGCACGCCCATCGAGACGACCGCCGCCGGGATGGCGGTGGCGATGGTCAGGCCGGCGAACAGGCCGAGGTAGGCGTTGGCCGCCGAAAGCACCATGGCCAGGACAATCGCCAGCACCACGGCACGGAAGGTGAGCTGGCGCGGCTGTGCGGCTTGGCTCATGGAAACCCCCTGGGTAAGGAAAGACAAAAATCCGGGCCACGCTAGCTGCTGGCCGATTTCCTGTCCAGTTGCAGGCGAAACCTTGGTGAGGAGCGCCCCCCAATGTAGGAGCGCCGACTCCCCAGGCGGCCACACCCGGCAAACCCGCTGCGCACGGCCCTTCTATACTCCCGCCCTTTCGCCCGCCGCCCGCCCGCATGACCGCCACTGCCGCCGCCCTGCCCCGCTCCGATGATTTCCTCGGCCACCCCAAGGGCGTCTACGTCTGCTTCTTCACCGAGATGTGGGAGCGCTTCTCCTTCTACGGCATGAAGGCGCTGCTGCTGCTCTACCTCACCAAGCACCACCTGTTCGGCGATGCCGCCGGCCTGGACCTGCTGGGCGCCTATGGCGGACTGGTGTATTGCATGCCGGTGATCGGCGGCCTGCTGGCCGACCGCTGGCTGGGCATGCGCAAGGCGGTGACCTTCGGCAGCCTGCTGCTGGTGCTGGGCCACATCGGCATGGCGGTGGAAGGCCATGCGGCCACGCGCGTGGCCGGTGCGGTGGTGCGCGACGAGGGGGCGCTGTGGGTCACCTATCTATCGCTGGCGCTGATCATCGCCGGGGTCGGCTTCATGAAGCCGAACATCTCCACCATCGTCGGGCGCCTGTATGCCGAGGACGACCCGCGCCGCGATTCGGGTTTCTCGCTGTTCTACGCGGGCATCAACCTCGGCGCGCTGTTCGCCTCGCTGGTGTGCGGCTTCCTCGGCGAGGCCTATGGCTGGAAATACGGCTTCGGCGCGGCCGGCATCGGCATGCTGCTCGGCCTTGCGATGTTCCTGTGGGGCCAGAAGTACCTGCACGGCCATGCCGAACCGCCGGCCCCGGCGACGCTGCGCGAGCGCGTGTTCGGGCTGCCGCGCGAATGGCTGATCTATGGCTGCGCGGTGCTGTCGGTGTTCCCGATTGCCGCGCTGATGTGGGCCGCCGCCAACGGCGTGGCTTCCATCGGCGGTGAAATCAGCCTGGCGCTGGTGCTCATGCTGGTCGTGCTGGGCGGCGTGCTGCTGTGGTTCGCGTGGTTCACCGGTGCCCGCTGCACGCCAGTGCAGCGCGGACAGATGTGGGCGCTGCTGGCGCTGATCTTCATGGCGCTGGTGTTCTTCACCCTGTACGAGCAGACCTATGGCTCGTGGGTCACCTTCACCGACCGCCTGCTCACCAAGGACATCGCACCCGCCCTGGTGATCCGCGATGGCACGCCACTGCCATGGTCGATCGCCTCGCTGCTGCTGGCCCCGCTGGGCTTCGCGGTGGCGGCGACGATGTCCGACCGCCATGCGGACTCGCGTGCACCGCGCGTGCTGTTCGTGGGCGTCACCGCGCTGATGCTGGTGTTCCTGGTACGCGACTGCATCGTGTTGCCGCAGACCGCCGGCTCGCTCACCTACCTGGGTGCGCTGTTCCTGGTGCTGCTGGCGCCGCTGTTCGCCGCGCTGTGGGCGTGGCTGGACCGTCGCCGCGCCGATCCCTCCAAGCCGGTCAAGTCGGCGCTGGGGCTGATCTTCGCCGGGCTGTCGTTCGTGCCGTTGGCGCTGGCCGCGCAGCAGGTGGGCGCGACCGGCGCGATCGCCAGCGTGTGGTGGCTGGTGTTGGCCTACCTGGTGCTGGAGATCGGCGAGATGTGCCTGGCGCCGGTGGGCCTGTCGGCGGTGACGCAGCTGGCGGTGCCGCGCGTGGTCAGCCTGATGATGGGCACCTGGTTCCTGGCCACCGCGTTCTCCGAGGCGCTGGCGGCGCTGTTCGGCAAGCTCGCCGCCATCGACGTGCCGGAGGATGGGCAGATGGACGTGGTGCAGGCCGCGGCCAGCTACGCCCACCTGTTCTGGCTGATGATGTGGATCGGCCTGGCGTGCGGGGTGATCGCGCTGTTGAGCGCGCCGTTGCTGCGGCGCGCGATGCATGGGGTGCGATAAACGATGCGCGTGCCGCGACCGGCGATACTCGGTCGCGACTGAAGCCGCTCCTACGGGGAGGCGGCAGATGCTTTCGCCGGTTGGCCGCCCAGCGATCTGGACAGGAACGCCAGCAACTGGGCGTAGTACGCGCGTCGATGCTCGGGCGTATAGAAGCCGTGCGCTTCGCTGTCGTAATACAACGTTTCCACCGAAACGCCGGCCTTCTTCTTGGTCTCTCGGGATGGCGTGTAGCCCCCGGGGTGGCACCCCGGGGGTATAGCCGGCCGGTTGTCAGGGCTGTGCCGGCACGGCGGCCGCCGTCTGCCCGCCCAGAGCGCGCGAGAGGAAGCCCAACAAGCGGGTGTAGTACTCGCGCCGGTGCTCGAGCGTGTAGAAGCCGTGGCCCTCGGTGTTGTAGTAGAGCGTTTCCACCGGCACGTTGGCCTTCTGCAAGGCGGCAGCCATCTTCTTGGTGTGCTCGATGGGCGCGCGCTCATCCTCGCCGCCAGCCGCCAGGAACACCGGCACCTTGATGCGGCTGGCGAGATTCACCGGCGACACGTCGGCCAGGGTCTGCGGTTCGCCCATCCACTCGCGCAGCCAGGTCTCGCCGGCGCGGGTCTCCTGCGCGGCGCCACGCGAATAGCGCATCGGCAGGTCGTAGACGCCCACGTAGCCCGCCGCGCACTTGTACAGCGCAGGCTCCTTCGCCACGCCCATCAGGGCCGCGTAGCCACCGTAGCTCGCACCGTAGATGCAAACGCGCGAAGCATCGGCATGCCCCTGCTGGATGGCCCAGCGCGTGGCGTCGGTGATGTCGTCCTGCATCGCCAGGCCCCACTGGCGGGCACCGGCCTGCTGGAAGGCACGGCCGTAGTTGCCGGAGCCGCGATAGTTCACCTGCAGTACCGCGTAGCCCGCGGCGGCCAGCAGCTGCGCTTCGGTGTCATAGCCCCAGCTGTCGTACTCGCCGAAGGGCCCGCCGTGGGGCAGCACCACCATCGGCAGCGGCTTGCCCTCGGCACCGCGCGGCCGGGTCAGGAAGCCGTGCAGCACCAGCCCATCGCGGGCAGGCAAGGCCACGCCGGTGACCGTCGCCGCCGTTTTCGGATCGATCCAGTCGCGCCGTGCGACCACGTGCTCGGCACGGCGCGCCTGGGTGTCGAACAGGAAGAACTCGCCCGGGCTGGTATCGGACCACACCTGCACCATCACCTGGTGTCCATCGCGGGTGCCGGAGGTGATGAGCACGGCCGCTCCGCCGAACGCGGCTTCCAGCGAGCGGTACTGGTGGGCATCGGGCCCCTTCTCGTCGAAGAACAGCGTATGCGGCCGGTCGGTCACCACCATCGCCCCGACCGGGATCTGCGTGCCTACGCGGTACAGGATGCGCTGCGGATCGGCGACGGCATCGCGCAGGACTTCCCTGCGCTGCCCGCTGGCGATGTCCCAGGCGACGATGGCATCCGGCCCCTGCCGGTTCTCCACGCGCAGGTAGGCGGTCTTGTTGTCCTCGGAGAAACCGACGGGCCATTCGACCCGGCCACTGTCGGCTTCATCGTTGAGCATGCGCCAGTCCTCTCCCTGCCCGCCGCGGTAGTAGAGCTTGCTGGCATTGTCGTTGCCTGCGCCGTAGGCGAAGCGCACCTGGCCCTGGTTGTCCACGCCGAAACTTGCCCGCTGCACCGGCGAGCGTGCCAGCGGCACGCGGCGTCCGGAGCCCACGTCCAGCCGCTCGGCCGTGCTGTAGGTGATATCGCGGGAAAACGGGGTAATGGACACGATGACGTTGCGATCGTCCCCAGGCACCACGCTCGCCAGTTCCGCGTAAACCTGTTCGAAACCCTTCTTGGGCTTGATCAGCGTTCCGGGGCCACCGTCGTCGACGCGAAAGCCCACGAGGATTTCCGAGCTGCCGGTATCGGCGCTCACCGCAAACAGCTCGCCGGTCGCGAAGGGCTGGTCAACGCTGCCGAACTTCTGCGCCACGTCGAGCACGACGCGCTTGTCGTTCGCCCAGTGGAAATTGCCTACATGGGTGTTCCTGCCCAAGGCGAACGTGCCGGTGACCTTGCCGTCGCTACGGCGCAGGATCGCCAACGCGGTGCGGTCCTCCATCGGCAGTGTCGCCGCGTAGTAGTCGCCGTTCGGCGAAATCTTGAGATCCCCGAACTGGTCGTTGCGCAGGAACACGTCCAGATTCACGCCCGCCTGGGCCTGTACCCGGCCGGCCAACACGCAAAGCGCCGCCATCGCGGCGACGCGCCAATGCAATTTCATTCGCTACCCCTGTCTTTGTGCCGGCATCATCGCGGCCCGCCACCTCCCCGAGGCCGCGCGCGGTGGCTCGCGCGGCGCGGCCACACTAGCAAGTTCCCCTCACCTCGCCAATGCGTCTATTCGGCACGCAGGACGGACGGGGCGCGAGCGGCACCCCGAATGTGATTCACGCCACATCGTGCAGTTGCCCGGCCGAGAGGGTCCAGGTCTGCGTCACCCCGATCGCCTCCAGGAACGCCTGGTCATGGCTGGCCACGACCAGCGCACCCTGGTATTCGCGCAGGGCCTGCTCGAGCTGGCCGACGGTGTCCAGGTCCAGGTTGTTGGTGGGCTCGTCGAGCAGCAGCAACTGCGGCGCCGGCTCGGCATGCAGGACACACAGCAGCACCACGCGCAGGCGTTCGCCGCCGGACAGGGCTTCCAGCGGAAGTTCCGCGCGATCACCCCGCAAGCCCAGCCCCGCCAGCAGGCGACCGCGTTCGGTCACCGAAAGCCCCGGTGCGGCGGCGGCGAGTTGCCGGGACACGCTGCGACCCGGCTCGGGCAGTTCCAGCCGCTGCGACAGCCAGGCGATGCGGCCCGGTCCGCGCCGCACGCTGCCCGCGTCGGGCGGCAGGTCGCCGGCGATCAGCCGCAGCAGCGTCGTCTTGCCGGCGCCGTTGGCGCCGCGCAATGCGATGCGCGCCGGGCCGCGGATCGTCAACGTCACGCCCTGCGGTCCGAAAAGCGCGCGCCCGTCGCGCGCCACCCGCAGGCCTTCGCCATGGAACAGCACGCGCTCGGCCGGTACCCGCGTGGCGGGCAAGGGCAGGCTCAGCGAGGTGGAGGCCTCCAGTGCCTGCGCGGCCTCGCGCAGCTGCGTGCGGGCCTGGGCCAGGCGATCTGCGTGCACATCGGCGGCCTTGCCTGCCGACACCTGCGCGGCACGCGCACGCTTGCCGGCGATCAGGCGTGGCAGGCCGGCGTCGGCTACCCCATGTTCGGCGCGGGCACTGCGGCGCTCGGCGCGCTCGCGGGCCTGCTGCTGTTCGTGCTGTTGTCGCCGCACCTCCGCGCGCAGCTGGCGCACGCGCTGGCCGGCCGCCTGCTGCTCGGCGGCCACTGCCTCACGGTAGCAGCGCCAGCCGCCGCCACGCAGGCGCAGGTTGTCCGGGTGCAACTCGGCGATCTGGTCCATGCCCTCGAGCAGCTCCCGGTCATGGCTGGCGAGCAGCACGCAGCCCGGCCAATCGGCCAATACGTCGCGCAGGCGCCGGCGTGCATCGTGGTCGAGATGGTTGCTCGGTTCGTCGAGCAGCAGCACTTCCGGGCGCTGCAGCAATCGCGCGGCCAACGCCACCGACATGGCCTCCCCGCCGCTGAGCGTGCAAAGCGGGCGCTGAAGCGAGAGCGCTTCGAGCCCCAGCCGGCCCAGCAAGGCGGCGACGCGCTCGCGCAAGTCCCAATCGTTTTCCACGGCCTCGAACTGCTCTGTCGTCGCGTCGCCGCCGAGCACCGCTTCCAGCGCGCGCAGCTTGGCCGCCACGCCGAGTGCGTCCGCCACGCGCGCGGTCGGGTCCAGCGTCAGCTGTTGCGGCAGGTAGGCAAGACGCCCGTGCACTTCGATACGACCGGCGGCGGGTGTCAATGCGCCGGCCAGCAAGCGCAGCAATGTGCTCTTGCCCGCGCCGTTCGGCGCGACAAGGCCCGTGCGCGCGGCGCCGAGGGTGAAGGAAAGACCGTCGAAGACGGGGGTGCCGTCCGGCCAGGCAAAAAGCAGGTGGGATACGCGGATGGGCGCAGGGGACATGGGGATTCTCCGTGGGATGCGTCGCGCACGGCGTGGCCGGTGCGGCGGGAACCGGCACGCACCCGCCTTGCAGGCGGTGCGGTCGTCCGGGTCTACGGGGAATCAGGGCTCACACGTCCGAAGGGTCTCCTCTCGATTGGACTACTTTACCGCGGCCAGGCTGAAGCGCGGCAGGCCCCGTTCACACGTCAAGGGGCAACACGAGCGCTGCGCACAAACCGCCGCCTTCGCGATTGCCCAACTGCAGCTCTCCCCCGAGGGCCTGTGCCAGTTGCTGGGCGATCGCCAGGCCCAGGCCGGTACCGCCGCTTTCGCGGCCTCGCGAAGGTTCCAGCCGATGGAAAGGTTGCAGCACCGCGGCCAGCGCGTCCTCGGGAATGCCGGGGCCACGGTCGCGTATCTCGATGCGCAGGCGTCCATCGCCATCCCGACGCAAGGCCGCCTCCGCGCTGCCGGCGTAGGCCAGCGCATTGTCGATCAGGTTCTGCACCACGCGGCGCAGCACCTGTGGGTGCGTCGGCATCGCCGCGGCTTCGGCATCGCCCAGGCGAACGGCGCGCCCCATGTCCTGGTAATCGTCCACCACGCTGCCGAGGAAGGCTCGAAGATCCACGCGAACCGGTGCCCCCAGCGCAACATGCGCGCTGCGCGCGTAGTTCACGCCTTCCCGCACGAGTTGGCCGAGCTGGGTCACATCGTCGAGCAGGCGCACCTGCGTCGGGCTCTCGTCCATGCTTTCCACCCGCAGCCGCAGGCGGGTGATGGGCGTCTGCAGGTCATGCGAAATCGCCGCGAGGATCTGCATTCGTTCGGCCACGTGCGCAGCCACGCGCGCCTGCAACGCGTTGAGGGCGCCAGCCGCCTGGGCGACTTCACGCGGGCCGTCCTGCGGCAGTGGCGGCGAAGGACGAGCAGGGTCGAGCCGCGCAGCCGCCTCCGCCAGCCGCGCCAGCGGCCGGGTCACGGCGCGCACCGCCAGCCAAGCACAGGCCAGCAGCAGCATCACCTGCAGCGCCAGCACCCAGGGCAGCCAGCGTGCCAACGGCAACAGCGAAGGCGTGACCTCGATCGTGAGCGGCTGCCCGTCGGCGAGCGTGAGTTCGATTTCGTAGCGTTCCGGCGAGGCCGACACCGCACGGGGCCGCAGGGCATAGCGGCGGCCCAGCGCATTGTCGACCAGCGCGGTGACTTGCCGCGCGCGGTCGCTCGCCAACGGCGTGCCCGGCCGCGCCGGGCGCAGCTGGTAGCGGTAGGTGCGCCGTTCCAGCCGCGGCAGCCAGGCCTCGCGCTCGGCGGGCGTGAGGCGTTCGAGCAGCGCCACGCTCAACGGCACGTCCTGTTCCATGCCGCTGAGCATCATGCCGCGCGTGGCGAGGTCGCGCTCGTGCAGCAGCAGGCCGAACGACAGCGCATGCGCCAGCAGCAGGCCGCCGGCCAGCAGCCACACCAACCGGGCACCCAGCGAGCGCGGCCACGGCATGCGCAGGCTCATGCGGAATCCCCGATCAGCGTGACCGGCTGGCAGAACACGTAGCCCTCGCTGCGCACCGTCTTGATGTAAGCCTGCTCGCGCGCGGCATCGCCCAGGCGCTGGCGCAGGCGGCTGACCAGCAGGTCTATGGAGCGGTCGAACAACTCGGCATCGCGCCCCTGCGTGAGGTTGAGCAGCTGGTCGCGGCTGAGCACGCGCTGCGGGTGGTCGACGAACACGCGCAACAGGCGGAACTCGGCCGCGCTGAGCGGGTACGCGGTGTCCTGTGCATCGAGCAGGTGGCGCGCGGTGGTATCCAGGCGCCAGTCGCCGAAGCCGATCAGTCGCGCCGCCTCGCTCACCTGCAGGTTCGGCGGCAGCATGCGGGTGCGGCGGATCACCGCGTTGATGCGAGCCAGCAGTTCGCGCGGCGAGAACGGCTTGATCACGTAGTCGTCGGCGCCCATTTCCAGGCCGATGATGCGGTCGGTCTCGTCATCGCGTGCGGTGAGCATCACCACCGGCACCGCCCGGTGCTTGCCCGCGCGCAGGTTGCGGCACAGCGTCAGGCCATCCTCGCCGGGCATCATCAGGTCGAGCACCACCAGGTCGACGTCGCTGGTGTCCAGCGCCGCCTTCATTTCGCGGCCGTCGGCGGCCAGGCTCACGCGCAGGCCGTTCTTGCGCAGGTAATCGCCGACCAGCTGGCGGATGTCGCGGTCGTCATCGACAACGAGGATGTGGTCGGCGTGGGACATCTGTCTCTCCGGGAACGTGGGGGCGCGACGTGGCGCGATGGTAGCGTCTTGCACGCAGGTGGATTGTGCGCTCAGCCACCATCGAAGCCGGGCGCGCGGTCGGCCGGCTTCAGGCCCGCCGCTTCCAGGATGGCGTCGGCCACCTCGCCGGGCGCGGACAGCGGCGAGGCATGGCTGGCTGCCACCGACCGCCATTGCGCACCGATGCGCTGCGCGGTGGCGACCTGCAACGCGGGCGTGAGCATGCGGTCATCGCGCGACACCACGTACCAGCTCGGGCGCGAGCGCCATGCCGCGGCGTCCACCGGCTCGGAGAGCGCGGCCGCCTTCAACGGCAACTGGTGCGCCACCACCTCGGCGATACGCGCGGGCATCAGATCCTGCGCGAAATCCTGCGCAATCGTGTCGGCCGACAGCGAGAGCAAGCCGTCCTTGGCCACCACCTGCTGCAGGCCCGGTGCGACCGCGAAGTGCTCGCCCTGCTGCGCGGAGGTCTGGCCGACGTCAGGCGCGAAAGCAGCGACGTAAACAAGCGACTCGACCTTCGGGTCCACGCCCGCCTCGGTGATCACCGTGCCGCCCCACGAATGGCCGACCAGCACCACCTTGCCCGGCGCCGCATCGATGGCGCGGCGGGTGGCGGCCACGTCGTCGGCCAGCGAGGTCAGCGGGTTGTCCACCTTCACGACCGGCACGCCGCGACGCTGCAGGCGCATGGCGACGGCATCCCAGCTCGATGCATCGGCAAAGGCGCCGTGCACGAGGACGACCGTGGGCGGTGCGGCGCCGCCGGCGTCGGTGGCGGCCGCGAAGGCGGGAGAAGCGGTGGCGGCCAGCAGGCTGGCCAGGGCAACGGAACGCAACATGTCGTGGACTCCTCGGTTCGGGGTGTCCATTGCAGCGGCGTGCTGTATCGGCCCGTTGTCGGGCGGCAGAGGAAATGTATGCGAGCCGCGGCGGCGGCCGGCCAGATACGTTCGGATACAAACACATGGCGGCTTTGTATCGGTCTGTATCCGACGGCGCGCCGATGCGGCTCGCTGACAAAAGCCGGGGCCACGGGACACCGTCTGGATACGCCGCGGGCGTGCAATGCACCCACCGCCGGCCACACCGACCGGCCCTTTCGAGGCCCACCCCGATGAACGCCAACTTCCCCTCTCCCCTTCCCGCCGCGCTGGTCTTCGGCGGCTCCCGCGGCATCGGCGCCGCCGTGGCGCGCCGCCTGGCCGGCGAGGGTTACGCCGTCGCCCTGACCTATGTGTCGCGCCCGGACAAGGCCGAAGAAGTCGTCCAGGCCATACAGGCGGACGGCGGCCAGGCATTGGCCGTGCAGGCCGACAGTGCCGACGCCGATGCGATCAGCCGTGCCGTGGCACAGGCCGTGGCCGCGTTCGGTCCGTTGCAACTGGCGGTCATCAATGCCGGGCTGTACCGCGGCAGCCCGCTGGCCGAGTTCCCGCGCGAGATGTTCGACCAGTTGCTGGCCGTCAACATCCGCGGCGTGTTCCTGGCCATCCAGGCCGCGGCCGCGAGCATGCGCGATGGCGGCCGCATCGTGACCATCGGCAGCAATACCGCCGTGCGCGGCGGCGTGGTCGGCAGCAGCGTCTATTCGATGAGCAAGGCGGCCGTGGCCGCGCTGGTGCGCGAACTGGCGCTGGACCTGGCGCCGCGCCAGATCACGATCAACAACGTACAGCCAGGCCCGGTCGCCACCGACATCACCGCCGGCATGCTCGATGCCCTCGCACAGCGCAGCCCGCTCGGTCGTGTCGGCCAGCCGGAAGAGATCGCCGCGCTGGTGGCGCATGTCGTCGGGCCCGAGGCCGGCTACATGACCGGAGCCAGCCTGACCATCGATGGCGGCTGGGTGATCTGAGTTCCCTCTTTCCTCTTCCCGATCCGACAGGAGCACGCCCCATGAACGCACGTACTCGCCGTCCCGCCTTCTGGCGCCTGGCCACCCTGCTGCTGGCCGCGCAACCGCTGCTGGCCGGCATTGCCAGCGCCGCCCCCGCTCCCCTGCCACTGCTCGCCAACCAGCATGTCGTCGCCGGCGACCTGGACATCGGCTACGCCGACCTCGGCCCGAAAGACGGCGAGGTGGTAATCCTGCTGCACGGCTGGCCTTACGACATCAACAGCTACGCCGAAGTCGCACCCGCGCTGGCCGCGCAGGGTTACCGGGTGATCGTGCCGCACCTGCGCGGCTACGGCAGCACGCGCTTCCTCTCGCCGGACACGCCACGCAACGGTGAACCGGCAGCGCTGGCCTCGGACGTCATCGCGCTGATGGATGCGCTGCACATCCAGCGCGCCACGCTGGCCGGCTTCGACTGAGGTGCCCGCTCGGCCGATATCGTCGCCGCGCTGTGGCCGCAGCGGGTCAAGGCGCTGGTCTCGGTGAGCGGGTACCTGATCAGCAGCCAGGAGGCCGGCCGCAAGCCGCTGCCGCCCTCGGCCGAACTGCAGTGGTGGTACCAGTACTACTTCGCCACCGACCGCGGCCGCGACGGCTACGCGCAGTACACCCACGACTTCGCCCGGCAGATCTGGCAGCTGGCCTCGCCGCAGTGGAAGTTCGACGACGCCACCTTCGCCCGCAGTGCCTCGGCGCTGGACAACCCCGACCAGGTCGCCATCACGATCCACAATTACCGCTGGCGCCTGGGACTGGCGCAGGGCGAGCCGAAATACGCCGCGCTGGAGCAGCGCCTGGCACAGCTGCCAGCGATCAGCGTGCCGACCATCACCCTGGAAGGCGATGCCAACGGCGCGCCGCACCCGCAGCCGGACGCCTACGCGGCGAAGTTCACCGGCAAGTACGAGCACCGCACGCTGCGCGGTGGCATCGGCCATAACCCGCCGCAGGAAGCGCCGGCCGCCTTCACCCAGGCGGTCATCGACGCCACCCGCCTGTAACCGGAGCGCCGCGATGAAGCCAATCCTTCCGTTCGCGTGGCTGCTGGCCGGTATCGCCACCGCGCTGGGCATCGCCTTCCTGGCCCACGCCGACGATGCCGGTCCTGCCGCCCCGATCTACGGCGTGACGCTGCCGCAGGGTTACCGGCAGTGGGAACTAATCGCCCCGGCCGAGGAAGCCGCCCCGCTGGACGAACTACGCGTGGTGCTCGGCAACCCGGTGGCGGTGCGCGCATTCCGCGACAACGTGCGCCCGTTCCCCGACGGCGCGGTGCTGGTGAAGCTGGCCTGGAAGCGTGCGCCTTCGGCCGATTTCGCCACCGCGACCGTCCCCGGCGCCGCCACCACCGTGCAGGTGATGGTGAAGGATTCGGCGCGCTACGCCAGCACCGGCGGCTGGGGCTATGGCCGCTTCATCGATGGCCAGCCCGCCGACGAAGCCCAGCACCACACCTGCCATGCCTGCCACGCCGCGCGCGTGAAACAGCGCGATTACGTGTTCACCCGCTACGCGCCGTGACAGCCACGGCGCCCCTCGCTTCCTAGGAGACTCCCATGCAATCCATCGACAAAGTGCTGTACACCGGAAAGACCCATGTCGTCGGCGGCCGCGAAGGCCACGCTCGCAGCGATGACGGCCAACTTGACGTCGCGCTTTCCCCGCCGGGCAGTGGCCTTCCCGGCACCAATCCCGAACAGTTGTTCGCCGCCGGCTGGTCGGCCTGTTTCGAAGGCGCGATGAAGAAGGCTGCACGCGGCTTGCACATCGCGCTGCCCGCAGGCACCGCCATCGATGCGGAAATCGACCTGGGCCTGGCCGGCGAGGACTTCCAGCTGCAGGCGCGGCTGACCGTGGCGCTGCCGGGCCTGCCGCGCGAACAGGCGCAGGCGCTGGTGGAACAGGCGCACCGCACCTGTCCGTACTCGCGCGCCACCCGCGGCAACATCGACGTGCGCATCGACGTCCTCTGACCGGAGCCCGACATGCTCGCCTACGCCCTGGCCCTCGCCGCCGGCATGGCCACCCTGCTCTCTCCGTGCATCCTGCCGGTGCTGCCCATCGTGCTGGCCACCACCGCAGGACGCGGCCGCGGCACGCCGCTGTGGATCATCGCCGGCTTCGTGCTGAGCTTCGCGGTGGGCGGCTGGTTGATCGGCGCGCTGTCTGCCTCCTCCGGCGCGTTGCAAGGTGCCATCCGCAATGCCTCCATCGGCGTACTTCTGCTGGCCGCGCTCTCGTGCTTCTGGCCGGCGCCGTTCGAGGCGCTGGTCGCGAAGCTGCAGGCCTGGCGCGGCCCTCGCACCGTCGCGCACCAACCTGGCGGTGCGCTCGGTGGGCTGCTGGTCGGCGCCTCGCTCGGCCTGGCGTGGACGCCCTGCGCCGGCCCGGTGCTCGCCTCGGTGCTGGCGCTGGCCGCGAGCGCCCAGGCACCCGGGAAGGCCACCGCGTTGCTGGGCGTGTACGCCCTCGGCGCGGGCCTGCCCATGTTGCTCATCGCCTATGGCGGGCAGTGGGTGGATGCCCGCCTCTCCGTGCTTCAACGCCATACCACGCTGTTCCGCCGTGGCTTCGGCCTGCTCGCCCTGGGTGTGGCCTTGCTGCAACTGTTCCAGTACGACGTGTTCGTGTCGGCCTGGGCGACCCAATGGCTTCCCTCCCTCTCGCAAGGACTCTGATCATGCGCAAGCTCGTTCCCGCCCTCACCCTGCTGGCCGCCTGCGTGTTCGCCAGCGCCTGCTCGCCGCAGGTGCAGGCCGACCCGGTCGAACCCAGCCACGCCGCGCCCGCCCCGATGGCGCCGGATTTCCAGGGCATCGGCCAGTGGATCAACTCGCCCCCGCTCTCGCTGCCGAAGCTGCGCGGCAAGGTGGTGCTGGTGGAATTCTGGACCTACTCGTGCATCAACTGCGTCCACGTGCTTCCGCACGTCAAGCAGTGGCACGCCGATTACCACGACCAGGGCCTGGTGGTGGTGGGCGTGCACACGCCCGAATACGCCTACGAGAAACAGACCCACAACCTGCAGGCCGCGGTGCAACGGTTCGGCATCACCTACCCGGTGGCGCAGGACAACGACTACGGGACCTGGAACGCCTACGGCAACCAGTATTGGCCGGCGCTATACCTCATCGATGCGGACGGCCGCATCGTCTACCAGCACTTCGGCGAAGGCGGCTATGCGCAGACCGAAGCCAAGATCCGGCAGCTGCTGGCGGCGCGGCGCGATGATGCGACCGCCGCCCGCTCACCTTGATCCCCACGGGAGAATTTCCATGTCATCGAGATGGTTCATCACCGGCAGTTCGCGCGGCCTCGGCCGCGCCCTGGCCGAGGCGGTACTGCAGGCCGGGCACTCGCTCATCGCCACCGCGCGCGACCCGGCGCAACTGGCCGACCTGACCGAGCGCTACGGCGATGCGGTGCGCACCGTGGCGCTGGACGTCACCGACGAAGCGGCCGCGCAGCGCGCGGTGCAGTCAGCGGCGGAGGCGTTCGGCGGCATCGACGTGCTGGTCAACAATGCCGGCTACGGCAACGTCGACTCCGTGGAAGACACGCTGCTGGCCGACTTCCGCCGGCAGATCGAGACCAACCTGTTCGGCACGATCATCATGACCAAGGCGGTGATCCCGCTGATGCGCGCACAGCGCAGCGGCCACCTGGTGCAGCTCTCGTCGGTGGGTGGCCGCATCGGGGCGCCCGGCCGCGCGCCGTATTCGGCCGCCAAGTGGGGCGTGGAGGGCTTCTCGGAATCGCTGGCGCTGGAGATGGCACTGATCGGCGTGCACGTCACGATCGTCGAGCCCGGTGGCTTCCGCACCGATTTCGCCGGCGCTTCCACCGAACTGCGCGAAGGGCGCGCCGAGTACGACGCGGTGGTGGGCGCGACGGCGCGCCGCCAGCGTGCCTACGATGGCCGCCAGCCCGGCGACCCGGCACGCGCAGCGCAGGCGATCCTGTCGCTGGCCGCGATGCCACAGCCGCCGCTGCGCATCGCGCTGGGCAGCGACGCGGCGGACGCCATTGAAGCAGCCGATACGCGACGCCTGGAGGAACTGCGGCGTTGGCGCGCGCTCAGCGTCTCGACCGACTTCCCGGTCTAGACCCGCAGCCAGCGAGCGGACGCCGCCACACCGAGCAGCGCCACTGCCACGCACAGGAATGCGAACACCAGGCTGGAGGCGTGGGCAAGGAAACCGATCAGCGCTGGCCCGGCGAGCACGCCGGCATACCCGAGCGTGCTCATCGCCGGCACGGCGATGGTTTCCGGCATCACCCGCTGGTTGCCCGCCAGCGAGAACAGCACCGGCACGATGTTGGCGCAACCGATGCCGACGAGCGCGTAGCCACTCAACGACAGCCACCACGCCGGGACCAGCGTGACCAGCCCGAAGCCTACGCTGGCCAGCAGGCCGCCAGCCAGCACCGCGCGCTGCCGGCCCAGGCGCTGCACCACGCCGTCGCCCAGCAGGCGCGCCAGCGTCATGCTCAGCGCGAACACCACATAACCGGCGCCGGCACGCGAGGGCTCGACACCGCGCACTTCGCTCAGAAACACCGCGCTCCAGTCCAGCATCGAGCCTTCGGCCAGGAACACCACGAACGCGAGCACGCCCAGGAACAACACGGAACCGTGCGGCCAGGCCAGCAGCGGCCCCTCGTGGTCGATGCGCTCGCGGTGCCAGTGCGGCACCGAAAATACCGCCAGCACGCACAGCGCGATGACCGCGCCACCCGCGGCCCACAACGGCGGCACCGCGACGGCCAGCAAGGCGGTCATCACCGCCGCACCGCAGAAACCACCGATGCTGTAGAAGGCGTGGAAGCCGGACATCATCGCGCGTCCCGCCGCGCGCTCCACTGACACCGCCTGCAGGTTCATCGCGCAGTCCATCGCGCCGACGCCCGCGCCGAATACGAACAGCGTCGCGCCCAGCCACACCGGCGAGCCCGCCAGCGCGAGCAACGGCAAGGTGGCGCACATCAGCGCCAGCGAACCGAGCATGACCTTGCGGCAGCCCTGTCGCGCCGCCAGCGCGCCCGCGGCGGGCATCGCCAGCAGCGAGCCGGCGCCCAGGCACAGCAGCACCAGGCCGAGCATGGCTTCATCGAGGCCTGCGCGCGATTTGGCGAACGGCACGATCGGCGCCCACACGGACACCGCGAAACCGGGCATGAAGAAGGCTGCACGCGTGGCGTGTTGTTCGGCGCGGGCCGACGTGGCCCCGCTCACGAGCCCACTACCCGCGACAGCACCTGCACCAGCAATGCGCGCACGGTGCCCGGCGATTGATCCGGGTCGCGCACCGCGCGCATCGCCAGCCCTTCCACCATGACCCGCAGCGTCAGCGTGCGGGCATCCAGCGCGGCCTCATCGATCTTCGCTCCGCGTGACACGTCATGCTGGCGCAGCCATTCGCGCACGGTGTCGGTGGTGAGCTTGTCCTGGCGGCGCAGCACCTGTGCCACCACCGGATCACGCTGCGCTTCGGCGGTGATTTCCGCATACAGCGCCACGCTGGCGATGGCCGTGTCGTGCCGCCCCAGCGATTCGCCGCGCCCCCACAACTGGTAGCTGGCCAACAACCCCTCGACCATGTCCTGGGACAACGGCGTCTGCGCGATCGATTGCTGGTCGGCGGCGAGCTGGCGCTCGATCAGGGCCAGGATCATCGCGCGCTTGTTGTCGAAGTAGCGATAGATCAACCCTTGGCTGATGCCCGCCTCGGCCGCGATCTCGCTGATGGAGGCGGCGTGGAAACCGCGTGCGATGAAGCAGCGCTGTGCCGCATCGAGGATGCGCACGCGCTGGGCTTCGGCGCGTGCGCCGCTTGTGGGTTGGCCTGCGGAAGGCGGGGAATCTGGGCGCGTCATTGTCCGTGTGGGGTGGCCATCAAGGCGCGATGGTAATCCACCCGTCAAGAGAATGAACGGTCATTTACCTGTCATCGGCGGTGCGCAGACTGCGCCGGCTTTCTCCCTCCGCCCACGGATCCCATGTCTCTTACCCTTGCTCGTGTCGCCCTGCGGCCGCAGGTGCTTGCCCTTTCCATCGCCGCGGTGCTGCCTTCGCTGGCTGCAGCCGAAGAGACCGCGCCGGTCGACGCCGCTGCAGAAGCACGCGATGTCGTCGCGCTGGGCCAGGTGGTCGTCACCGCGCAAAAGCGCGAAACCAACCTGCAGCAGACCCCTATCTCGGTCTCGGTCGTCGATGCCGAAGCACTGAAGGATCGCAGCGCGATCTCCCTCGGCAGCCTGGCCGACGGTTCGATTCCCTCGCTGCGGGTGACTCCGTTTGCCACGCGCAGCTCGGCGCTGAACATCGGCATCCGCGGCATCGGCGCCTCTGGCGACGCCAACCAACCCGCGCGCGATGCGGGCGTGGGCATCTACGTCGATGGAGTATTCCTGGGCCGCTCGCAGGGCCTGGGCAGCATGCTCTACGACGTGGACCGCATCGAGGTGCTGAAAGGCCCGCAGGGCACGTTGTTCGGCCGCAACACCGAGGGCGGCGCCGTCAGCATCGTCACCAAGGCGCCGACCGGCGAGTTCGGCGGCAGCGTCACCGCCGGCGTGTCCAACTACAGTGGCTACAACAGCGCGCTGCACCTGGACCTGCCGAAGGTGGGCGATGTGAGTTTCAAGCTCGACGCGGTGCAGGCCAAGCGCGGCGGCACGGTCGACAACCCGATGCAGGGCGAGAAGGACTTCAACAGCTACGACAAGCGCGGCGCACGCCTGAGTGCGCTGTGGCAGCCCAGCGACGCATTCTCCGCGCTTTACGCCTTCGACCGCTCCTTCGATGCGACCACGCCGTACTACACCCAGGTGCTGGTGGCCGGTCCCTACCTAAGCCCGCTGCAGAAGGCCGGCGCCAGCCAGGACCGCCGCGACAGCGCCATCCTCGGCGGCCCGCAGCAGGACAACATCGGCCGTACCAGCGGCCACCTGCTCAACCTGTCGTGGGCGCTCGCCGACAACCTCGAACTGAAGTCGATCAGCTCCTATCGCGAGCTGGAACAAGGCCAGTTCGACATGGGCCTGGTCGATGCGATCTCCGCCTACGGCGGCGCCGGCACCCCGTTTGGCCGCTACAGCCTGGCGCAGGTCTACCAGCACCAGTACAGCCAGGAATTCCAGCTGATCGGCAACACCTCGCAAGTGCAGTACCTCGTCGGCGCGTTCTATTACCACGAGACCGCCGGCGACAACGCACAGACCCCGAACATGATGGTGTGGGGCCCGGGCGGCAACAGCTACACGCTCAACCCGGCGACCAACCCGCTGAACCTGGATACCGTGCGCATCGACCGCGCCAGCAAGGCGTGGACCGACAGCCTGGGCCTGTTCGGACAGGCGACCTGGACGCCCGCCTCGATGGAGAAGCTGCACCTCACCGCCGGCGGCCGTTACACGAAGGACGACAAGAACGGCATCCTCTACATCGTCAATGGCGCTGGCACCCACCTGAGCTTCGACGACAGTTGGAGCCGCTTCGACCCGATGGTCAACATCGCCTATGACCTGGGCGAAAGCGCGATGGTCTACGCCAAGTACAGCACCGGCTTCAAGGCCGGTGGCGCGAACTCGCGCTCGACCACCTACACCGCATTCGACCCGGAAGAAGTGGCCGCCTACGAGCTTGGCTTCAAGTCCCAGTTCTGGGGCAACCGCGCGCGCCTGAACCTGGCGCTGTTCGATTCCACCCTCTCGCACAAGCAGGTGGACTTCACCCTGCCCTTCGACCCGAACAGCGGCGAGACGCGCACCACGATGGTCACCACCAACGCGCTGGGCGATGCCACCTCGCGCGGCGCCGAGCTGGAGTTCAGCGTGATGCCGGTGGATAACCTCACCGTGAGTTTCAACCACGCCTTTACCGATGCCGACGCGCTGACCGCCATCGACCCGTTTGGCGCCGGGCTGGAAGTCAGCGTGCAGCCGCTGCTCGCGCCGAGGAATGCCAGCAGCCTGGCCATCGACTACCTGGTGCCGTTCGCGAACTACTCGGCACTGAAGTTCCATTTGGACGGCAACTGGTCCGACGGCTTCTACACCAGCGAATACGACCAGACGCTCACCGACAGTTCGTTCGTGGTCAACGCACGCATCGCCCTGGTGGACGTGCCGCTGGACGACAAGGGCGCGACGATGAACTTCTCGCTGTGGTCACGCAACCTGCTCGACGAAGAACACCTGTTCTACAAGCTCAACAATGCCGCGCTGGGCCAGACCGGCATCTTCAACGACCCACGCACCTTCGGCCTCGACGTGACCGTGCGTTTCTGAACCCAGGAGATTTCCCGATGACCACCCGACCCACCGCGCTCGCGCTTTCCCTTGCCCTGGCCGTGCCATTGCTCGCCCCGAATGCCAGCGCGCGCAATACCACGCCGCCGCAACCGGCGAGCGCCACCGTGGCCCCGGCTGCCGCGCGCGCCAACGTGCAGCCAACCGCCGAAGATGCGCAGCGCGTGATTCCGCTGCAAGGCGCCTGGAACGTACGCAGTTTCGCCGGGCTGGAAGGCGCGCGCGGGCCGATCCCGGCCAGCGCCTTCATCCGTACCGCCGACCTCGGCCGGCTGACCGACGCCGACCGCGACGCGCTCGCCGCGGCCGGGGTGAAACTGGACATCGACCTGCGCACCGCCGACGAGGAAGCGCAGTCGCATGACCTGCTCGCCGACGATGCCCGCTTCGACTACCAGCGCATCTCGCTGATGGGCACCGAGAAGATGGATATCGAGCAGATGATGACCCACTTCCCGGACTCGCTCGGTGCGGCGTACACGCAGTGGCTGGACAGCAACCAGCCGCAGTTCAAGCAGGTGTTCCAGCGCATCGCCGCGCAGCGCGACGGCACGGTGCTGTTCCACTGCACCGCCGGCAAGGACCGCACTGGGATGATCGCCGCGCTGCTGCTCGATCTGGCCGGCGTGTCGCACGAGCAGATCGTGCACAACTACGCGATCTCGGCGCACTACCTGGAAGGCCAGCCGAAGGACAGCGCGATGAACGCACAGATCATGACGCTCATCCGCCAGCATCCGGAGCTCGGCCGCAAGATGGCCGGGATGTCGGGCACCGCGCCGCAGGACATGGAGATGTTCCTGGCGGCGCTGGCCCGGCAGTACGGTGGCGCCGAGGGCTACCTGAAGACCATCGGGCTGAGCGAGGCGGAAATCCGCCGCCTGCAGATGCGGCTGGGACAGGCGGGCTGATAGGACCCCGGCGACGCCATGAGGCAGAAGTCCCGGGTGCCCGGGACTTCTCCAGGCGGCCACCGCGAACTCAGTTCCTGGCGGCGCCCGTCGACCCTCGCACCATCAAGCTGAAGTCCAGCGTCTGCTGGAGCGGCACGTCCACGTTCTCGATGATGGCCAGCAGCAGGTTGACCGCACGCGCGCCGATTTCGCGCATGGGCTGCCGGATGGTCGTCAACGGTGGAGTGAGGTAACGGGACGATGCCAGGTCGTCGAAGCCGACGATCGAAAGCGCATCGGGCACCCGGATGCCCAGGTCCCGGCACGCCGCCAGCGCGCCCAGCGCCATCTGGTCGCTGAAGCAGAAAATCGCGCTCGGCGCGGGCGTACGACGCAGCAGCTCCGTCGCGGCGGCATGGCCGGATTCAACGGAGAAATCGCCCGGCACGACGATCAGGCTCCGCAATCGACCGCGCGCTTTCCCGGCGGCCCTGGCCCCTTCCAGCCGTTGCCGGTGCAGGGGGTTCTCCGGCGGGCCTCCCACCACCGCGATGCGCTCGTGCCCCAGGCCGTACAGGTGTTCCATCACGGCGCGCGCGGCGGCAGCGTTGTCGATGTGCACACTCGGAATGCCCAGCGCGGGATCGAACTCGCAGCCGTTGACCACCGGCGCGGCGACACCGAGCTGCTTGACGATCTCGTGCGCCGTCGGCGGCAGGCGGTGCCCCAGCACGATCAAGCCATCGGCTTCGTTGCGCCTGAGCATCTGTGCATAGCGCTCCTCGCGGTCGGGCTGGTGCTGCGTATCGCCCAGCAGGACGGCATAGCCAGCTGCCTGCGCTGCTTCCTCCGCGCCCTGGAGGATCTGCGCGAAGAACGGATTGGCGATGTCCGGCACGGTGACCAGGATCTTGCCGCTGCGCTGGGTCTTGAGCGTCCTGGCCACCGTATTGGGGACATAGCCCAGCGCGGCGGCGGCCTGCTCGATGCGCGCGCGCGTGGCCGGGAGGACTTTCTCCGGGCGGGAAAGCGCCCGCGACACCGTGCCGGCCGAGACCCCGACGTGTTTCGCGATGTCGTAGATGGTGGCCATGGCGTCAGTTCTCGAGGCCGCTGTGCAGTGCACAACGGGTGTTTCGGAGACCCCATGCTAGGATAATGCAATCGATTGCATCGGGGCGAATCACCTTGAAGACGCTCAAGGGTCCAGCGCTGTTCCTGGCGCAGTTCATCGGCGACAAAGCTCCTTTCGATCGGTTGGACACGCTGGCCGGATGGGCGGCGGGCCTGGGTTATTCTGGCCTACAAGTCCCGACGAACGTGCCCCACCTGTTCGATCTGGCCCAGGCCGCGCAGAGCCAGGCGTACTGCGATGACATCGCCGGCATGCTGGCCGGGCATGGACTGCAGATCACCGAGCTGTCCACGCACCTGCAAGGGCAACTGGTCGCCGTCCACCCTGCCTACGACAGCCTGTTCGACGGATTCGCGCCGCCGGACAAGCGTGGCGATCCCGCCGCACGCCAGGCCTGGGCGGTGGAGCAATTGCATCTGGCCGCCAGGGCCAGCCAGCGCCTGGGGCTCACGGCGCATGCCACTTTCTCCGGGGCACTGGCCTGGCCTTACTTCTATCCCTGGCCCCAGCGCCCGCCCGGACTGGTGGAAGAAGCGTTCGCCGAACTCGGCCGCCGCTGGCGCCCGCTCCTGGAGGCGTTCGATGCCTGCGGCGTGAACCTGTGCTTCGAGATCCACCCGGGCGAGGACCTGCACGATGGCGCGACGTTCGAGCGTTTCCTGGAGGTGGTCGACCATCACCCGCGCGCGAAGATCCTCTACGACCCCAGCCACCTGCTGCTGCAGCAGATGGACTACCTGGGCTTCATCGACCGCTACCACGAACGCATTGGCATCTTCCACGTCAAGGACGCGGAGTACCGCGCCAGTGCGCGCAGTGGCGTCTATGGCGGTTACCAGGACTGGATCGACCGGCCGGGTCGTTTCCGCTCGCCCGGGGATGGCCAGATCGACTTCAAGGCGATCTTCTCCAAGTTCGCGCAATACGATTTCCCCGGCTGGGCGGTGCTGGAGTGGGAGTGCTGCCTCAAGCACCCGGAAGATGGCGCGCGGGAAGGCGCGGCCTTCATCCGCGACCACATCATCCGCGTGACCGAACGTGCCTTCGATGACTTCGCCGGCAGCGGCACCGACCCGCAATCACTGCGCCGCATGCTGGGGATCTGAGCCAACACCGCCCTGGGAGGGGTAGCCATGACGCACACCATGTCGCGCCTGGGCGCGATGATGTTCCTGCAGTTCTTCATCTGGGGGGCGTGGTTCGTCACCCTGGGGACCTACCTGGTGCAGGGCCCCCTGCAGGCCAGCGCGGGCCAGGTCGCCACGGCCTTCCTCAGCCAGTCCATCGGCGCCATCGTGGCGCCTTTCCTGGTGGGCCTGATCGCCGACCGCTACTTCGCCGCGCAGTGCATCCTCGCGGTCCTGCACCTGGCCGGCGCGGCGCTGATGTGGCTGGCCTCCACGGCCAACAGCTTCGGCATGTTCTTCGCCTGCGTCATGGCCTACATGCTGTTGTTCATGCCCACGCTGGCGCTGGCCAACAGCGTGGCGATGCGTCACATGGCGTCGCCCGAAAAACAGTTCCCGCCAGTGCGGGTGGCCGGCAGCGTTGGCTGGATCGTCGCCGGCGTGCTGATCGGCTGGCTGGGCTGGGAGCAGGCGCATCGTCTCGAACTGACCTTCCGCATGGCGGCGTTGGCCTCGCTGGTGCTGGGCCTGTATGCCTTTACCCTGCCGCACACGCCGCCGCTGGCGCAGCAGCGCGACGCCGGGCTGGGACGGATCCTCGGGCTGGACTCGCTGCGCCTGCTGAAATCGCGCGCCTACCTGGTGTTCTTCCTGTCCTCCATCGCCATCTGCATCCCGCTGGCGTTCTATTACAACTTCACCAATCCGTATCTCAACGATCTCGGCGTACGCGGCGCGGCCGGACTGCAATCGTTGGGCCAGGTCTCCGAGGTCCTGCTGATGCTGGCCATGCCTTTCCTGTTCGCGCGGCTGGGCGTCAAGACCATGCTGGCGTTGGGGATGGCGGCCTGGGTCGTGCGCTATGGCATGTTCGCCTTCGGCGATGCGGGCAGCGGCTTCTCCCTGCTGGTGATCGGCATCGTGCTGCATGGCATCTGCTACGACTTCTTCTTCGTCACCGGCCAGATCTACACCGACGCGCATGCCGGCCCGGACGCGCGCAGCAGCGCGCAGGGCTTCATCACCCTGGCCACCTACGGCGTCGGCATGTTGATCGGCACGTTCCTGTCCGGCGCGGTCGTGGAGCACTACACCACCGCGGCAGGCCGTGACTGGCAGCAGATCTGGTTGTTCCCGGCGGGCGTCGCACTGCTCGTATTGGTGGCCTTCCTGTTGCTGTTCCGCGACCGGCCCACGGTATCGGCCGTGCCTTCAACGCCCTGAGGACTTTCCGATGAGCAAGCTGGGAGCAGCCATCGTCGGCACGGGCATGATCGGCGCGGTGCATCGCCGCGCCGCGCTGCTGGCCGGTGCCGAGGTGCGTGGCGTGGTGGCCTCTTCGCCGCAGCGCGCCCGCGAAATGGCGCAGGCGTGGAACGTCCCGCGCGCCTATGGCGATATCGGGGAGGCCATCGCCGACCCGCAAGTACAGGTCGTGCACGTGTGCACCCCGAACCATCTGCACCGCGCGATGGCGCAGGCGGCGCTGGAAGCCGGCAAGCACGTGATCTGCGAAAAGCCGCTGGCCACGACGCTGGAAGACGCCCAGGCCCTGGCAGCCTTGGCTGCGACGACCGGGCTGGTCGCCACGGTGCCGTTCGTCTATCGCTACCACCCTGTGGTACGCGAGGCCCGCGCGCGCATCGCGCAAGGTGAGCTGGGGCCGCTGCGGCTGATCCATGGCAGTTACCTGCAGGACTGGTTGCTGGACCCCGCCAGCAACAACTGGCGCGTGGACCCGGCGCTTGGCGGCGCTTCGCGCGTGTTCGCCGATATCGGCTCGCACTGGTGCGACCTGGTGGAATGGGTGGGCGGGGAACGCTTCGTCGATGTCAGCGCCGCGTTCGCGACCGTGATCGCCGAGCGCGGCGCCCTGGCCGGGCAAAGTTTCAGCGCGCCGGTGGCAGGAGGCGCGACACAGGCGGTATCGAGCGAGGACGTGGCGGCGGCCTTGTTCAAGACTGGGGCGGGCACGCTGGCTTCGTTGACCGTCAGCCAGGTATCGGCCGGACGCCGCAATCGCCTCTGGTTCGAGATCGACGGGGCCAGGGCCAGCGTGGCATTCGACCAGGAGGACCCGGAGCGGCTGTGGATCGGCCTGCCCGACCAGCGCGAAGAAATCTTCGTGCGCGGCCCGGGCGCCGGCAGTGCCGAACAACGCCGGCTGTCGGTCCTGCCGGCCGGGCACGCGCAAGGCTATGGCGACTGCTTCGAGGCGTTTGTCGCCGACACCTATCGCGCCATCGAAGGCGAGCGGCCGGAAGGCTTGCCCGGCTTCGAGGACGGATTGCGTTCGGCGCTGATCGTCGATCGCGTCATCACATCGGCCAGGACACGCGCCTGGACATCCATCGGTTGATTCCCGGGAGGACTTCTTGATGAGCATCTCTACACGCAGGACCTGGACCCTCACGCTGCTGTTCCTCCTGGCCTTGCCGGCGTTCGCACGCGAGGCTGGCGGGACGGACCAGCCGATCGCGGTGCAGATGTACACGCTGCGCAATGCCGGCTCCCTCGACCAGCAACTCAAGATCGTCCATGACGCCGGCGTCGGCGCGGTGGAAACGGTCGGCACGCAGAACGTCAGTGCGGGAGAACTCAAGCAGTTGCTGGACCGGTACGCGATCAAGGCGATCTCTTCCCATGTCCAGCTGGCGGATTTGCGTAATGACCTGGACGGCGTAGTGGCTTTCAACCGTTCGATCGGCAACACGACGCTGGTGGTGCCTTACCTGAGCGAGAAGGATCGCCCGGCCGACGCCGCGGGCTGGACCGCACTGGGCCAGGAACTGGGCCGCCTCTCCAAGCGCGCGCGGGACAAGGGCATGCACCTGGCTTACCACAACCACGACTTCGAGCTGGTCGACTTCAACGGCAAGACCGGCCTGGAACTGCTGTTCGCAGCCGCCGGTCCCGACCTGGAGACCGAGCTCGACCTGGCCTGGGTGGCCCGCGCGGGTTACGACCCGGTCGTGATGCTGGGCAAGTTCAAGGGCCGGCTGTTCGCGGTGCACGCCAAGGACAATGCCCCGGCAGGACAAGCCCAGGACGAGGGCGGCTTTGCCGCCGTCGGCCAGGGTGTCCTGGACTGGAACGCGATTCTTCCCGCCGCGGCGAGCGCCGGCGTGCAGTGGTACATCATCGAGCACGACCACCCGCGCGATCCCGCGACCGTCATCCGGGCCGGGGCGGACTACCTGCGCGACCACCTGGCCGCCCGCACGCATCGCTAGCACGCTCAGGAGCCCCACTTGAAAACGACCCTCGCAGCGGCTGCGCTTCTCGTCGGGACATCGCTTTCGACCACGGCGTGGTCAAAGGACGACCCTGCCGCCGGCGCCCGGCTTTATGCCACGAACTGCACGGCCTGCCACGGCGCGGACCGTGCGGGCGTGCCGGGCACGTTCCCCGCCCTCACCGACGTGGGCAAGCGGCTCGGGCCGGCGCAGATCAAGGAAAAGATCAGGCAGGGCGGCGGCTTGATGCCGCCCTTTTCCCAGCTGTCACAGCAGGATGTCGACGACATCGCCAGCTTCCTGGCGCAATAGGATGCGGCGTCGGCGCTGGCTGCGCGTCGGCACTACAGTTCGCGCACCCAGATGTTGCGATAGCTGACCTTCGCGTCGTGTTCCTGTAGGGAGATCGGCGCGCACCCGTGCGGCGAATAGGAGGGCGCGCCGATGTACTCGGTCTTGCCCGACAGCACGGTGTCGTCCTGCACCAGGACGCCGTTGTGCAGGACGGTGATGCGCGCCGGTGATGTGAGCCCGCCCCCTGCCGAGAACCGCGGCGCCTTCCAGATGATGTCGTAGACCTGCCACTGGCCGGGTGCGCGCGAGGCGTTCACCAGCGGAATGGCCTGCTTGTAGATCGAGCCGGCCTGCCCGTTCGCATAGGTGGGGTTGTTGTAACTGTCGAGCACCTGCAGCTCGTACAACTCCTGCAGGAAGATGCCGCTGTTGCCCCGCTGCTGGCCATCGAAACCCTGCGTCGTGGTCGGGGTGCGCCACTCGACGTGCAACTGGACGTCGCAGAAGCGCTGCCGGGTGCGGATACCCTTGCTGCCAGGCACGACGGTCAACACGCCGTCGGCAACGGTCCAGGGCACGCGCCCGCCCTGCTCGGACTCCCAGGCGGAGAGATCTCCGCCATCGAACAGCACGATCGCGTCGGAAGGGGCGCCGCCGGGCGGCGTGGCCACGATCGCCGGCACGGGCTTCCACACTTCGGTCTTCGTCGGATCGCGGGCGTCCTGCGCGAATACCGGCGCGGCGGCCAGCAGGCAGGTCGCCATCAGGAGGGGTCTGGTCATGGTGATCCCGGGAAAGTGGCGCATGGGCGAAGTGTTGTGATTCATCAGCCGGTCGCCCACGCGGGCGTGCCGGGCGCGTAGGCCAGGTCGCCATCGTAGCGGCCCGGCACGGCGACGTAACGCAGCACTTCGGTCGCGCCGACCTTGGAGGTAAAAAAGCCGAAGATGGCCAGCTGCTTGATCATCGTGAAGTAATGCGGCATCGCTGATGCGACCCTCGCGGCACCGGTGTCGGTCGCCTTGCCGGCATGCTTCCGGGCTTCGGCATCCAGCGCGCGCAGCAGTTCGGTGCGCGCCTGCGGCGTGAGCGACACGAACCGGCCGCCGGCGCGTGTGTCGATATCGGCCAGCCCTGCACGGAACGTGGCCTGCTCCTTGGCGGTGTAGCAGTCGGTGACGAATTGCGCCATGAACATGCCCACGCCGGCATCCTTCGCACCCGGGGTGCGCGTGCGCGGCAGGAGGGTGTCGGCGATTTCGTCGAGCATGGCGACATCGCCCGCGGAGAATGCGTGACTGCCCCCTGCCCCCGGCGTCTGTCCAAGGGCGAGCGCGGGCAGGCCGACCATGGCCGCGCCCGTGGCGGCGACGATCATCTTCAGAAGTTCGCGACGTTCCATCACAGGTTCCCCGCTTTGAGTTCGTGCACGGCGTGGTCCGCGGCCCGCGCCGTGAGCGCCATGTAGGTCAACGAAGGATTGACGCATGCGCTGGAGGTCATGCAGGCACCGTCGGTCACGTAGACGTTGGGCGCATCCCACACCTGGTTGTGCTGGTTCAGCACGGAATTCCTGCGGTCACGCCCCATGCGGGCGGTCCCCATCTCGTGGATGCCCTTGCCCGGAGCGTAGTCGTCGTCGTGCATTTCCACGTCCTTGACGCCCGCGGCCTCCAGCATCTCGGCGGCATCGGCGGCCATGTCCTTGCGCATGGCCTTCTCGTTCGCGCGCAAGGCGACGTCCATCGCCAGCACCGGCAGCCCCCACTTGTCCTTGCGGTGCGGATCCAGGCGGATCGTATTGTCGTGGTGGGGCAGCATTTCGCCGAAGCCGGTCATGCCGATGCGCCAATCGCCCGGCAGGGTCAGCGCGTCCTTCAGGTCGGCACCGATGCTGAGCTCGGCGATTTCGCGCGACCAGCCCGTGCGGCTGGCACCGCCCTGGTAGCCGAATCCGCGCAGGTAGTCGCGCCTGTCCGAAGCAACATTGCGGAAACGGGGGATATAGAAACCACAGGGGCGGCGGCCGAAGTAGTACTTGTCCTCGTAGCCTTCGACGCGGCCCGAAGCGCCGGCACCGAAATGATGGTCCATCACGTTGCGCCCCAACTCGCCGGACGAAGACCCCAGTCCACCCTCCCACACGTCGGTGGCGGAGTTCATCAGCAGCCAGCTCGAGTTGAACGAGGAGGCGTTGAGGAAGATGACGCTTGCCGTGTACTGGTAGGTCTGCCCGCTCTCGGCATCGATGATCTCCACGCCCCGCGCACGCTTGCGGTCCTTGTCGTAGAGCACTTCCTTGACGATCGAGAAGGGACGCAGGGTCAGGTTGCCGGTCTTCATGGCCGCCGGCAGCGTCGCGGACTGGGTGGAAAAATAGGCGCCGAAGGGACAGCCCAGGATGCACTTGTTGCGATACTGGCAGTTGACGCGGCCCTGCTCGACCTTGGGCTGGGTGATGTTCGCCGTGCGCGAGTGGATCAGGTGGCGGGTGCCGCCAAAGGCCTTCTGGATCCGCGCCGCCACGTCCTTCTCGACGATGTTCAGCGGGATCGGCGGCAGGAACTCGCCGTCGGGCAACACGTCCAGCCCTTCGCGCGTGCCGGCGATGCCGGCGAATTTCTCCACGTAGTCATACCAGGGCGCGATGTCGGCGTAGCGGATCGGCCAGTCGGTGGCGATGCCGTCCTTGAGGTTGGCCTCGAAATCCAGGTCCGAAAGCCGGTAGCTCTGGCGCCCCCACATCAGCGAGCGACCGCCCACGTGGTAGCCGCGGAACCAGTCGAACCGCTTGGTCTCGGTATAAGGCGATTCCTTTTCGTCGGCCCACATGCCTTGCAGGTTCTCCACCAGGCCGTAGTCGCGCATGAGCACCGGATAGGCGGCCTTCATCGCCTGCGTCGGCCGGTTGTGGTGCGGGAAGTCCCACGCCTCCTTCATCGCGTTGACGTAGTCCTTGACGTGCTCGATGTTGCGACCGCGCTCGAGCATCAGGACCTTCAGGCCCTTCTCGGTCAGCTCCTTCGCCGCCCAACCGCCACTGATTCCCGAGCCGACGACGATGGCGTCGTAGTGATTGTCTGCCATGGGTCTACTTCACCTGGGTGGATTTTGTTTTCAGACGTCGCACAGGCGGATCGCCTCGCGCAGCGAGCCGACGGGATCCGGCGCGGCGGGCATGAACTCCTGCGCCAGATAGCCATCGAAGCCGGTGCCGCGGATGGCGCGGCAGATGGCGGGATAGTGGAGTTCCTGGCCGTCCCCGATCTCGTGCCGCCCGGGCACGCCCGCGGTGTGGTAGTGCTTGAAACACGCGTGATGCTTGCCGATGGTGGCGATGATGTCGCCCTCCATGATCTGCATGTGGTAGATGTCGTACAGCAAGCCGAAATGGTCGGAGCCGATGCGCCGGCACAACTCGACGCCCCATGCGGAGTGGTCGCACAGGTAATCGGGATGGTCGACCTTGGAGTTGAGCAGCTCCATCACCAGCACCACGCCCCGCTTCTCGGCGTGCCCGAGGATGCGCTTGAGCCCCGCTTCTGCATGGGCCATGCCCTGCTGGGGATCCATGCCGTTGCGATTGCCGGAAAAGCAGATGAGGTTGCGATAGCCGGCGTCGGCCACCAGGTCGATGTGCCGCGTGTAGCGGTCCACCAACTGGTCGTGGAATTCGCGGCCGGCGAAGCCCTTGTCCAGCCCCAGCTCCGCGCCGTTGCACATCGAGCTGTACACGCCATGCGCCTTCAGGGTGGGCCAGTCGGCCGGGCCGACCAGATCGATGGCGGCAAAGCCGATGTCTTTCACGGTCTGGCAAAGCTGGGCAACCGACTGCTGCGGAAACGTCCATCGGGCCACCGAATGCTTGAGGTTGCCCTTCAGCGCGGCCGCTTCGGCGAACGCAGGCAGCAAGCCCGCGGCGCCCAGGCCAAGGCTGCCGGCGACGGCAATGCGCAGCGCATCGCGCCTGTTGAACGTGTGCGTTCGCGCGGGTCCGATCGAATGGGTAGCCATCCATCTCCCGGCCTCCCAACCGGAATCCAACACGAAGGATTCGCCGCAATGCAATCGATTGCATCATAGAGGATGAAATCGTTTTTTTGCAAGACGCAGCGCACGAAAAGCCATGCTGCAAGGCACAACCGGTGGTGCCGAAGCGGAAAGGGATGATGAAGCCGGCGCGGCTTGCGGAGCCGGAATGCGGGGCTCGCGCGCCTCGTGAGCGAGCCGGTTTGCGGCGCGCGGCCACAAAAGAAAAAGCCCTGTGGAGACAGGGCTTTGTATTCTTCGAATCAGTGCTTCGATGTAGCTGGATTCAGAACGGAATATCGTCGTCCGCGAAATCGTCCATCGGCGGCGCGGACTGCTGCGGCGCCGGTGCCTGGCGACGCGGGGCATATTCCTGGCGCGGCGCGGACTGGCGCTGCGGGCGATCGCCACCGCCACCACCGCCGCCACCTTCACCGCGGCCACCCAGCATCTGCATCTCGTCGGCGACGATGTCGGTGGAGTACTTCTCCACGCCATCCTGGCCGGTGTACTTGTCGTAACGGATCGAGCCTTCCACGTAGACCGAGCTGCCCTTGCGCAGGTATTCGCCGGCGATTTCGCCGAGCTTGCCGAAGAACACCACGCGGTGCCATTCGGTGCGTTCCTGCTGGTTGCCGTCGCGGTCCTTGCGCACGCTGGTGGTGGCCAGGCTGCAACGGGTCACGGCCATGCCGCTCTGGGTGTACTTGACCTCGGGGTCGTTACCGAGATTGCCGACGAGGATGACTTTGTTGATGCCGCGGGCCATAGCGTTTCCGTCTGAATGAGGCGATTGGGGCGTGGCGGGCCGCGGGCGGGGAGCCGGGCCGGCCGGAGGGTGCTGCCCGAGGGGCAGCCCGATGCCCCATCTTACCAGCACCTCCCCCCACGGGCCGTCCTTGCCCGGCCCGGCGCCGTGTCAGGCGAAGCACGTCAGGCGTGCCCGCGCGGCGGGGGCCACAGCCCCCTGCGCGTGGGGTATCCCCTGTAGCGGTCAGCGCACGGCGAGTTGGGCCGTGAAGTCGACCTTCTCGCCACGCCGCGCCGAAGCGCGCATCTGGTAGACCTGCACGATGTATTCGCCGCTGGCCGGCAGCTTGCCTTCCCACGGCGTGCCCACGCCCCCGCTGCCGATGGCCTCGGCCGCACCCGGCTCATCGCCCGGCTTGTACACATTGAAACTGGCGTTGTTGCTGCCGCTGACGCTCACGCGCATCACCTGCCCGGCATTGGCGTCGAGCGTGTAGTGCACGCTGTCGTAGCCGGTGAAATGCCCCTTCTGCGTGGCGCTGCTGGCGCCGTGCTTGAAATGGACCGGGACCGTGGTGACCTGGTCGGCGCCCGAGGCGGACACCGCCAGGCCGACCAGCAGACAAGCGAGCGCCAGGATGGCGATGACATGCTTCATGCTTCCTCCGGGTTGAAAGAACAGCGCAGCAAGACCAACCGCCGGCCGTGGGGACCGGTGTGCAGCGGTGGAACGCGTGTTTCCCGAAAAGCGAGACTGCCGCGCCGATCCCCTCCCAGGGCTGCGAGCAGTCGGGCGAAGCCTATCCGATCCGGGCAGGGGCGCATCCTGCAGCGCAGCAAGGGTGCGGGGTTCGGAACGGGCCATCCCCGCCCGGCGACAACGTAAACACGGGCAGTCGCCTATAATTCGGTGACGCTTCCAGCCCGATCCGCATGAGCCTCGCCGAAGACCTCCGCCCCGCCCTGGGCCTGCCCCAGATCCAGCAGCTCGCCGCCCCCGACATGGCCGCGGTCGATGCCCTGATCCGCAGTCGCCTCGCTTCGGATGTCGTGCTGATCAACCAGATCGCCGATCACATCATCTCCGCCGGTGGCAAGCGCTTGCGCCCGATGCTGGTGATGCTGGCCGGCCGCGCCCTGGGCGCCGGCGGCCCGGAGCACCACCAGCTCGCGGCGATCATCGAGTTCATCCACACCTCGACCTTGCTGCACGACGACGTGGTGGACGAATCGGACCTGCGGCGCGGCCGCAGCACCGCCAATGCCCTGTGGGGCAACGCGCCGAGCGTGCTGGTGGGCGACTTCCTGTACTCGCGCAGTTTCCAGCTGATGGTCGAACTGGACCGGATGCCGGTGATGCGCATCCTGGCCGATACCACCAACCGGATCGCCGAAGGCGAGGTGCTGCAGCTGCTGCACGTCCATAACCCCGATACCGACGAAGCGGCCTACCTGCGCGTCATCGAGCGCAAGACCGCGGTGCTGTTCGCCGCCGGCACGCGCCTGGGCGCACTGGCCAGCGGCGCGGATGAAGCGACGCAGCAACGGCTGTACGACTACGGCATGCAACTAGGCTATGCGTTCCAGATCGCCGACGACGTGCTCGACTACGCCGCCGACGCCGCCGACCTGGGCAAGAACCTGGGCGACGACCTGGCCGAAGGCAAGGCCACCCTGCCGCTGATCCACGCCATTGCACACTCCGATGCCACCACGCAGGCGCGCCTGCGCGAGATCGTCGAACAGGGCGATGCGGAGGCGATGCCGGAAGTGCTGGCGGCGATCCACGCCACCGGCGGCCTGGAATACAGCCGCCGCCGCGCCGAGGAATATGCGCAGGCCGCCGAGCAGGCGCTCGACGGCCTGGAAGAGAACGATGCGGTGGCCGCGTTGCGCGGGCTGGCACGCTACGCGGTGGCGCGCACGCACTGACGCGCGCCACCCGCCTCCGCGCTCAATCCCCGAACCGCTCCTCGAAGAAGTCCTCGAGCATCCGGTAAGCCCGCTTCGCCGCACGCGGGTGGTAGACACAGCCCGGCGGGCTGTTCGCATCGGCCTCGGCGAAGCAGTGCACCGCCCCGCTGAAGTTCACGAACTGCCAGTCCGCCCCGGCGGCATCCATTTCCTTCTGGAACGCGGCGATGTCCTCGGGGGTCACGCTCTTGTCGGCCGCCCCGTTGAGCACCAGCACGGGCGTCTTCACCGCACCGGCTTGTGCCGGCATATCGGTGGAGATGCCACCATGCAGGCTGACCACGCCGGCCAGCTGCGCGCCCGAGCGCGCCAGTTCAAGCACCGTCGTGCCGCCGAAGCAGAAGCCCACCGCGCCGATGCGCGACGGATCCACCGGCGCCTTGCCGGCCTGCGCCTTCAGCACCTCCACCGCCTTGGCGGCGCGCGCGCGCAGCGTTGCCCGATCCGCGCGCAGCTTGCCGGCCACCTGCCCGGCCTCCTTGTCGTCCTTGGGGCGCACGTTCTTGCCGTACACATCGGCCACCAGCACCACGTAATCGTCGCCGGCGATCTTCTTGGCCTTCTCCACCGCCGACGCGTTGACCCCACGCCAGTTCGGCACCATCACCAGGCCCGGGCGCTTCGCATCGCCGGCATCGTCATACACCAGCACGCCACTGAAAGTGTCCTGGCCGATCTTCCACTCGACCGGCCGGGCCTGCATGGCCGCCGAAGCGGACAGCGGCAGCGCCGCCAGGACCAGCATGCCCACCGCCCACTGCCAAGGATTGCGCCTGCTCATCGGACTGCCTCCGGCTGGATAGTGGCGGCGAGTGTAGCCCGCCCGCGTGACCGGCGCGGTTGTGCACATCCCATGTGGATGGCTGCGGGAGAAGCCTGTGGACAATTGTGCAGGCCCCTTGCGGCGCAAGCACTTCCATTGCGATGGCGAAAATATCACCACAGAAAGAACGCTTCTCCACAGCCCATGTGGATGATCCCCGGAGAAGTTTGTGGATAACCCTCCACACCGCTTGTGCCGCAAGGCTTCGCCATTGCTTGGCGAAGATTTGACCACTTGCTTTTGATCGCCGATCCGCCGCCGGAAAGCATCGGGCGCTCGGGCGAGGACACCGAGCAACGGAAATCAGGCGACGCCCAACCCCGGGATCGCACTGATCGCCTCCGGATCAAACCCGGCAAGCGAAGCAAAATGGCGGCCACGCGCCACATAGTCGGCATATGCGCCAAAACTCGGCGCGCCCGGCGAAAGCAGTACCACGCCGCCCGCCTCGCCCAGCGCTGCCTGTGCCAGCGACACCGCCTCGGGCAGGTCCTTCGCCGCATGCAGCCCGAACCGTCCGGCCTGCGCCGACGGCAGCAGCAACGCATGGATGCGCGGCCCGTTGGCACCCATCGTCACGATCTCGACCGGTGCTTGCGCATCGTCGGCCATGTGCGCGGCGAAATCGTGCCAGTCCAGCCCGCGGTCATGGCCGCCGACCAGCAGCGCCACCCGCTGCCCTGGGAAGCAGGCCAGCGCCGCCAGCGTCGCGTGCGGCGTCGTGCTGATCGAATCGTTGACGTAGCGGATGCCATCTCGCGTGCCCATCGTCTGCAGCCGGTTGGGCAACGGCTGGAAGGTCAACGCCGCCGGCGCCAGCGCCGCTGCATCCAGCCCCAGCGCCTCGATCGCCGCCAGCACCGCGCACAGGTTGCCGCGATTGTGCCGGCCCGGCAGCGGCACGCGCGCCGTATCGAACACCGCCACCTCGCCGCGATGCACCACCTCGCCGCGCAGATGCCAGCCTTCGGCATGGTTGAACCAGCGCACCTCGCTGGCCGCCAGGCTCGGCGCCAGCGCCACCAGTCGCGGGTCTTCCGCGTTGAGCAGCGCGATCCGCGGCGCCGCCTCGGTCACCAGCGACAGCTTGTCGGCAATGTATTGCGCCTCCCCGCCATGCCAGTCGAGATGTTCGGGAAACAGGTTGAGCACCAGCGCCAGCTGGGGCCGCACGCCACTGCGCGCCACCTCGCGGGTCTGGTAGCTCGACAACTCGATCGCCCAGTACTGCGGCGGCGGCACCGGCGCCAGCAGCTCCAGCAGTGGCAGGCCGATATTGCCGGCCAGCGCCGTGCGATGCCCGCCGGCGCGCAGCAGGTGCGCCAGCAATGCCGTGGTGGTGCTCTTGCCCTTGGTGCCGGTCACGCACACTGCGCCCGGCACGATGCCGCCCGGCTGCGCATGCGCGCCAAACCACAACGCGGTACCGCCGACGAAATGTGTTCCTGCCTGCGCGGCCGCCAGCGCCTCGGGACGGTTCGGGCTGATGCCCGGCGACTTCACCACCACCGCGAAGCGCGATAACGCAGCGGCGCTGGCTTCGGTCTCGACCGACAGATGCGCGTCGCCCAGTGCCTGCGCTTCAGCCACCTCGTGCGCAGCGCAGAACAGCGTCAGCGGCTGCGCCGGCAAAGCGGCGCGGATCGCCCGGTAGGCCGAGCGGCCTTCGCGCCCCCAGCCCCACAGCGCGACCGCCTGTCCCTCAAGCTGCGAAATTCGCACGCACGCGCTCCCACAGCGCCGCCGGGATGCGGTGCTCCTCGCCAATTTCCAGCTGCGGCGCCAGCAACAGCTCGTCGGCCGGCAGCTGTGGCTGGATCTCGCGGGCAAAACGCTTCACCAGCACGTCTTCCTTCCACTCCGGGCGCGCTGCCAGCGTCGCCATGGCCGCGCGCGATTCGCGCCCTTCGCCCACGCACTCGAACGGCTTGTGGTCTTGGAACTCCAACAGTGCATCGAAACCGCCGGCCTGGCTGGCGTCGTCGAGCAGGTTGCGGCCGAAGATCTTGACCAGCCGCGTCTTGGGCATGAACGGCGCCAGCGCCAGGAACACGAAATGGCACTTCGGGCACACGCCGCACCAGCGATTCACCGGGCGCTCGCCCATGATGTGGAAGTTGCGGTTGCAGCTGGAGAAATGCGCGTCGTAATGGTCGGTCTTGGCGAACTGGCGCGCCACCGCCAGTTCCGAAAGCGGGCGCAACAACGAGTAGTAATGCAGGTCGCTGGCGACATGGCGCTCGACGTACTCGCCCAGCGCCCGCTCCAGCGCCCAGCCCTTGGACCACTGGTGGTTCACTTCGCCGGTGCCCGGTATCTGGCTGCCGTAGCTGGCCGAACGTTCGTTGGAGAACACCACCTGGTCGGCGCCCGTGAGCAGCGCGGCCAGCAGCATGATGACCGAGTTCACCGCGGTCACCGGAATGTGCCCGTTGTAGGCCCCCTGCCGATTGAGCTCGAACAGTTCCGGTGCCAGCGTGCGGCCCAGGTTGAGCGTGGGCAGGCCAGTGCGCTCTGCGCAGGCGCGAATCAGCTGCGAACCGCCGATCCAGGTGACCGTCTGTTCGACGCCGGCCGCGCGCAGGGCCTCGATGCTCACCAGCGAATCCTTGCCGCCGCCGATGGCCACCAGCGCACGCGCCGGCAAGCCGACCGCAGCGGCCGTCGGTGCGGCGTGTGCGCCGACCGGCAGCTTGAAGCGGCCGCGCAGGTTCAAGCCATTGCGGTAGGCGAACTCGCCCAGGCCGTGCAGGTACAGGTCCTCGACCAGCGCGGCGGTGGTCGCGTCGATCTGGTAATCGTCGATCACCACCTGCGGCGGCACCGCCGCCTTGTAGTAGCTCACCCCGGCGAACAGGTGCAGCAACCGCAGGGCACGCTGCACCGCTTCGGCGCGGGCGCCATCCAGCTGGAACGGCGCGCCCGGCACGGTGATCGTCTCCACCATTTCCGGGCCCTGGTCGAAGGCGTAGACCAGCGAAGCGACGCCGCTGGCGGCGTCGAAGCCGCAGCGCACGAAGCGGAAGCAGGAGACCTGGGTCTTGTCGAAAGCAGTCATGGAATTTCCGGGGACAGGCAGCCCGGTTTTCGCGCGAGGGGGTGCGCGGCCGGGCGGATCGTGTGGGGGGTATGGGTGAAGCGATCAGCCGGCCGGCGCATCGATCACATCCTCGCGTGGAAGTTCGCGCTGGTTGTAGGTGCTGGCCATCGAATAACCATAGGCGCCCGCGTCGGCGACGAGCATGACATCGCCCGGCGCGGTCGCCACCGGCAGCTGGCGGCGCTTGCCGAACACATCGGAGGATTCGCAGATCGGCCCCACCACGTCGAACGCGCCCAGCGCGGTGTCGTCCAGGCGCGAGAGGTTCTCGATGTCGTGCCAGGCGTCGTACAGCGCCGGGCGGATCAGCGTGTTCATGCCGGCATCCAGGCCAACCCGGTGGATACCGTCCTTCTCGATCACCTGCGTCGCGCCGGCCAGCAGCACACCGGATTCGGCGACCAGGAAGCGGCCCGGCTCGATCGCCAGGCGGAAGGCCGGGTGCACCGCGCGCACCTCGGCCAGTCCGGCGCCCCAGCGTTCCAGGTCGAACGGCTCGTCCTCGGCGCTGTAGGGAATCGGCAGGCCGCCGCCGATATCGATGACCTCCACCGTGCCGATGCGGCGCGCGAAGCCGGCGAGTTCGTCGAACATCAGCCGCCAGTGCTGGCTGGTCTCCACGCCACTGCCCAGATGGGCGTGCAGGCCGGTAATGGTGATGTCCAGTGCGCGCGCGGCATCGACGAACTCGTCCACGCGTGAGGCCGACAGGCCAAACTTCGACTGCTTGCCGCCGGTGTTGACCTTCTCGTGGTGGCCATCGCCATGGCCCAAGTCGATGCGCAGCCATATCTGCCTGTTGCGGAACACCTCGGGCCAATGGCGCAACGCCTCGACGTTGTCGAGCGTGACGGTCACGCCCAGCGCGAAACCAGCCTCGTACTCGGCCTTGGGCGCGAAGCTCGGGGTGAACAGCACGCGGCGCGGCGAGAGCTCGGGCAGGGTGTCGAACACCCGGCGCAGCTCGCCATGGGACACGCATTCCAGGCCGAAGCCTTCCTGTACCAGCGCCTGGAGGATGGCCGGATGCGAGTTGGCCTTGATTGCGTAGTAACGCTGGTCGATGGCGGGAATGGCCATCAGCGAACGCGCGCGTTCGCGCACCGTCGGCAGGTGGTAGACGTAGCGCGGCGTGCCGGCCTGGGCCAGGCGCAGCAGGTGCTCGCGCTCGCCGCGCCACCACGGCACCGGGCGCGGGCGCACCGAGCCGGTGATTTCGCGCCAGCGCGGCCCGAACACCTCGCCCTCGCCCACTGGCATCGCGCCGCTGTCGATCAGCTCGGCGTGCAGGATCGGCAGCAGGCCGTCGGCATCGCTCTCGTCGATCACGAAGGTCAGGTTCAGGTCGTTAGACGACTGCGAGATCATGTGCACACGCTCCTTGCCGAACGTGGCCCACACGTCGGAGAGCTTGTGCAGCAGCGAACGCATGCCGCGGCCGACCAGCGTGATGGCGGCGCAGGGCACGATGATCTTGACCCGGCAGATTTCCGACAGGTCCGCCGACAGCGCCGAGAGCACGTCGGTGTTGACCAGGTTCTCGGACGGGTCCAGCGACACGGTGACGTTGGTCTCGGCCGAGCCGATCAGGTCCACCGACAGGCCGTGCTTCTTGAACAGGTTGAACAGGAAGCCGACCTGCTGCCACATGCCGATGCCTTCCATCGACACCAGCACGATGCCGTTGCGGCGGCTGATCGCCTTCACGCCCGGCACCGGCTCGGCGGTGCCGTCGATACGCGTGCCCGGCAGGTCCGGGCGCTCGGTGTCGAGGATGGCCATCGCCACGCCGGCATCGCGGCAGGGCTTGATCGAGCGCGGGTGCAGCACCTTGGCGCCGGTGGTAGCGATTTCCTGCGCTTCGTAATAATCCAGGCGGGTGAGCAGGCGCGCATCGGGCACTTCGCGTGGGTTGGCGCTGAACATGCCGGGCACGTCGGTCCAGATTTCGACGCGGCTGGCACCGAGCAGCGCGCCGAAGTACGCCGCCGAGGTATCCGAGCCACCGCGGCCGAGGATGGCGGTGCCGCCATCGCCATGGCGCGAGATGAAGCCCTGGGTGATCAGCATGCGCGTGGGCTGGGCGTCGAAGCGCGCCTTCCAGGCCGCGTCGGACTGCCACTGGCACGACACCGACAGGCGCCGCGACCACTCGCTCTGGTTGGGCTGCGGCGGCAGGGCATCGAGCCAGTCGCGTGCGTCCGCCCAGCCGATGTCCAGCCCGCTGGCGCGCAGGTAGGCCGCACCGATGGTCGAGGACAGCAGTTCGCCCTGGCCCAGCACCTCGGCCTGCCAGTCCAGCGTGCGGGTCGCCGCGCGCGGGTCGTCGAGCAGCCCGCGCAGCGCGGCCAACCGCTTGCCCAGCACGGCATCCGCCTCGAGCTCCAGCTCGGACAGGAAATCGCGATGGCGCTGTTCCAGCGCGGCCACGCGCTCGCGGCTGTCGGCGGCGCCGTCGGCCAGGGCGGTGAGCTCGTTGGTGACGCCCGACAGCGCCGACACCACCACCAGCACGCGCGCGCCGGTTTCGTCCGCGCGTTTTTTCGCCAGTTTCCCGATCGTGTCCCAGCGATGGCGACGCGACACCGAAGTGCCGCCGAACTTGAGGACGATCCAACGATCCACGGAAGGGGAAGCTGACATGGTTAAAGGTTGTCTACGATAGGGGGGATGCCGCGCCGCGAATGGACGCGGAACCCCCGATTCTACTGCCACAGGCCCCGATCATGACCGTCCGCCGATACCTCCAGCTCGATGTCTTCGCCGCCCGCCCCGGGGCGGGCAATCCGCTGGGGGTGGTCGTGGACGCCGACGGGATGTCCGAGTCGCAGATGCAGGGCCTGGCGGCGTGGCTGAACCTGTCCGAGACGGTGTTCTTCCTGCCGCCGGAAGAAGGCGCCGATTACCGCATCCGCATCTTCACTCCGAAGATGGAACTTCCGTTTGCCGGCCATCCCAGCGTGGGCGCGGCGTGGGCTGCGGTGCACCTGGGGCTGGCAACGCCGCGCAACGGCGCGCTGGTGCAGCAATGCGCGGCGGGTTTGTTGCCGGCGCAACTGAACGGCCCGCGACATGACCTGCGCGCCCGGGTTCGCAGTCCACGTGCGCAGCTGCGCGATGCCGCTGCCCCGCCACTGCCGCCTTCGCTGGCGGCCATCGCCGCGCCGCGCCCGGTCCAGCTGTGGAACAACGGCCCGGATTGGTGGCTGCTGGAAGCGCGAGATGAAGCCTCGCTGCGCGCACTGGATCCCGATTTCGCGGCAATCGCCCAGTGGCCGGGGCACGGCAAGCTGGCCGCCTTCGCGCTGTGCGACGGCAGCCAGGGTTACCAGGTCGCGGTGCGCGCGTTCGCGCCAGGCGTGGGCGTGCCGGAGGACCCGGTGACCGGCAGCGCCAATGCGCTGATAGGCGCCTGTCTGGCCGCGCAGGGGCGCGCGCCGGGCGAAGGCCGCTACCTCGCCAGCCAGGGTCGCGAGGTCGGTCGCGACGGCCGCGTGCGGGTGGAAATCGACACGGATGGCGAGGTGTGGATCGGCGGGCAGGTGCAGTCGGTCATCGACGGGCGGATCGACTGGTAAGCTGCGCGCCCCTGTTTTTCCGAGCCCCGCCGATGACTTCGCGCCGTTTCCTGCAACTGGATGTGTTTTCCACGAGCGCCGGTGGCGGCAACCCATTGGCAGTGGTGCTCGATGCCGAGGGCTTGGACGAGGCGGCGATGCAGGCCATCGCCCGCTGGACACGCCTGCCGGAGACCACCTTCGTGTTCCCCTCGACCGACGAAACGGCGAGCTACCGCCTTCGCATGTTCTCGCCACAGAAGGAAGTGCCTTTCGCCGGCCACCCGAGCGTGGGCACTGCGCACGCGGTGCTCGAACTGGGACTGGCGCAGGCGCGCGATGGCTTGCTGGTGCAGGACGGCGTTGCCGGGCAGCTGCCGCTGCAAGTGCACGGGGACGGTGCTGATCGCAGCATCGCCATCCGCACGCCACGTGCCACGGTGGGCGAAGTGGTGGCCGCAGACGATCCACGCCTAGCCGAGGCATTGCGCGGTTGGCGGCTGGGCACGTTGCCGCCCGCGCTGATGGAGGGCGGCCGCCGCTGGTGGGTGGTCGAAGTCGCCGACGAGGCGACGCTGCGTGCGCTGTCGCCGGACTGGGAGGCGATCGCCGTACTGGCCGAGCAGACCCAGGCGATGGGGGTATTCGCCTACGCGCGCGCCGAGGCGGGTGCGCAATGGGATTTGGCGGTGCGTGCGTTCGTCGGGCTGGGCCGGCGTTTCGAGGATGCGGCTTCGGGTGCAGCCAACGCGGTGCTGGCGGCGTGGCTGGCCGACCGCCGCGCCCTGCCCGGCCACGGCGGTCGCTACCGGGTGAGCCAGGGCCGCGAGATCGGGGCCGATGCGCGCCTGGAGCTATTCGTGGACGCCGACGGCGAGGTGTGGTCCGGCGGCCAGGTGCAGACGGTGATCCGCGGCACGCTGGATTGGCCGGGCGCCTGAGCCGGCCCTATTCGGGCGCGGCTTCCACACGTACCCGGATGCGGTCGCCGGGGTTGTAGTCGCTGCGCGTGTGATACGTGCGGCCACCGTATTCGTAGGTGACGTCGTAGCCATCGACGCTTTCGCGCGGTTCCGGCGCGGGATCGCAGACGCGCACGTAGCCTTGGCGCTCCTGCGGGTGGTTGGCGTCGTAGACCGATTGGCCTGCCAGCCCGCCGGCGACCGTGCCGACCGCAGTACCCAGCAACTGCCCGCTGCCGCCACCGAAGCGGCTGCCAACCACCGCGCCGGCGACGCCCCCAATGACAGTGGCCAGGCTACGGCCGGGCGCGTTCACCGTGGGCGTGCTGTCGCCGTAGTAGTCGCCGCCACCGCCGCCGTAACTGCCTTGGGCGGGACGGTCGTAGCAGCGTGCCGGTTCGCGGTTCTGGTCGCGCACGATGATCGGATCTACCCGGACCACCCGGGCGTAGTCGTAACCCACGTCGCCATTGCCTCGGTCGTCGTAATAGCGACCGTCGTCCCGATAGTTGCCGTCGTCGCGATAGCGCTGTGCATGCGCGCTGCCTGCCGCGATTGCCAGCCCTGCTGCCAGCATGCCCAGGACCCAAGGGATGGATTTCATCGCGGCGTACCGGCGTGGGGGGAGTTGCTGCGGATGCTGGCTTTGAGGCGGTGAAACGGCACTGAATGGAATGAGGGGTTCGCCTGCGTCCGGATGCGGCGGGCGTTGCTGGCGGTCTGTTGGTTGCGGCGGCCTTCGAGGTTGATCGGCTTCCATGGATCGCGCGGGGCCTGCGGGGAGGGGACGCTTTCGGGACACGCCGTGAATCCATCCATGGAGGCTCGTGGGCGACATCCATGTCGCCTACGGTCCCGAAAGCGTCCCCTCCCCGCAGACCCTACGGATCACCTCGACCGGGCAATCGGAGCATTGAAGCCCCTCGCTCGCGCACGCCCCACTAGGCGCGTTCGATCGAAGCCGCGTCCTTGACGCGCCTAGCCCCGGCCTGGCGTACAGGTTCGTCAGCGGGCCATGGATGGCCCGCGGC
>Ga0310344_10000048_pt1 | contig 108824 bp, 103 predicted proteins | sample HC15DNA20200_MG_FD_203801 | JGI IMG/M metagenome (GOLD analysis project Ga0310344, IMG submission 203801) | Marine microbial communities from station ALOHA, North Pacific Subtropical Gyre - HC15-DNA-20-200_MG | ecosystem: Environmental > Aquatic > Marine > Oceanic | place: Pacific Ocean...
CTACGAGCCCCCAGGGATGGGTTCACGGCGTGTCCCGAAAGGGCGCCCTCCCCGCAGACCATGCGCAATGCACGAACAGCCGATCCAATCGACGGCCAGATCACCAGCAAAGCCGCGAGCGATCCCCCCAAGCCGGCCGCAGCCCAACCCACCCCAATAAAAAAAAGCGCACAAGCGCAAAAGAAAAGGCCCCGCATCAAAGCGGGGCCTTTCCAGAAGCACCAAGGCAGGTGCGATCACATGCAGGATCAGTGGTTGGCCAGGATCACGCTGGTGATCAACCCGGTAGCCACTGCGATCAGCACATACCGATCATCCACCCGGCGCCACTCGTGGCCGCGCGGCGGCGGCTTGAGCCCGTGCTTGCGGTAGTCGGTGACATACACGCCGCGGTGGTCGTGCGGCAGGCGCTCACCGCGCGCCCAATGGTGCGGCGGGGGCGGCGCATGGTGGCCGTTGTCGTGGTGATCGTCGCGATGGCCATCGTGGCGATTGTCGTGGCGCTGGTCATGGCCACGGTCGTCATGGTGCGGCGGATCCGCCAGCGCGGCACCGCTGCCGAACAGCAAGGACAGGCCGAACAACGGAACGATGAGACGCTTCATGCAAGGCTCCAGTGTGGCGAGGGGTGTGGGGTCTCGCCATGGAAGCCACCCTATTCAGGCGAACCTGAATAGGCCATCAAGACCGCGTGCACGGCGCGTCAGGGCGCGATGGTCGTGCTGGTGTCGTCGCGCTTCTCCCGCGGCGGCAGCGGCTGTTCGCCATGGATCAGGAACCACACGTTCTCGGCAATGTTCGTCGCATGGTCGCCGATGCGCTCCAGGTTCTTGGCCATGAAGAGCAGATGCGTGCACGGCGTGATGTTGCGCGGGTCTTCCATCATGTACGTCAGCAGCTCGCGGAAGAACGCCGTGTACTGCGCATCCAGCCGCGCATCGGCGTCGCGCACGCGCACCGCGGCCTCGCCGTCGTTGTCGCGATAGGCGTGCAGGGCATCGCGCACCTGGTCGGCGGCCAGCCGGCCGAGCGCCCGCAGGCCCACGGTCTGCGGCAGCGGCGGGACCGCGTTGAGCGCGATGGAGCGCTTGGCCACGTTCGCCGCGTAATCGCCGATGCGCTCGATGTCCGCCGGAATGCGCAGGCCGGCAAGGATCTCGCGCAGGTCGCGCGCCATCGGGCCACGCAGCGCCAGGCGCATCACATCGTGGCTGATCGCGTGTTCCAGGCTGTCGATCGCCTCGTCGTTGGCGATGATGCGATGCGCGGCGTTGTCGTCGCGGCGCTCCACCACGTCCAGCGCGGCCTCCAGCTGCGCCACGGCGGTTTCGCCCATGCGCACGATCTCGGCGACCAGTCGGTGCTGCTCGTCGTCGTAGCTCTTCACGATGTGTTCGTTGGGTAGGGTGTTCATGGGTGTCTCGGGGCGTCGATGACGGGAGAGCGGGAGGCGGCCTTCGCCTCAGCCGAACCTGCCGGTGATGTAATCCTCGGTCTGCTGCTTCGAGGGCTGCTGGAAGATCGTCTCGGTACGGTCGTGCTCGATCAGGTCGCCCAGGTACATGAAGGCGGTGTAGTCGGACACGCGCGCGGCCTGTTGCATGTTGTGGGTCACGATCACGATCGTGTACTCGCGCTTGAGCTCTTCCACCAGCTGCTCGATGCGGCTGGTCGAGATCGGGTCCAGTGCCGAGGTCGGCTCGTCGAGCAGCAGCACGCTCGGGCGCAGGGCCACCGCGCGCGCGATGCACAGGCGCTGCTGCTGGCCACCGGACAGGCCCAGCGCACTCTGGTTGAGCTTGTTCTTCACCTCGTCCCACAGCGCGCCTTGGCGCAGCGCCTGCTCCACGCGGTCGTTCATGTCCGACTTGGAGAGCTTCTCGTGGTGGCGGATGCCGTAGGCCACGTTCTCGAAGATCGTCATCGGGAACGGCACCGGCTTCTGGAACACCATGCCCACCTTTGAACGCAGGCGGTTCATCGGGTACTTGGGCGAGAGGATGTTCTCGCCGTCCAGCAACACCTCGCCGCGCGCTTCCAGCTTCGGGTACAGCGCGTAGATGCGGTTGAAGATGCGCAGCAGCGTGGACTTGCCGCAGCCGGAAGGGCCGATCAACGCCGTCACGCGCTTTTCCGGGATTTCCAGGTTGATGTTCTTCAGCGCGTGGAACTTGTCGTAGTAGAAATCGAGATTGCGCGCGGCCAGCTTGACCGGGGCCGGCGCGAGCGCGGCCTCGCCCGAAGCCGGGACGGCGATGCGCTGCATCGGCGCGGCGTTGTTGAGGTCGTTCATGGCTCGGTTCCGGGAAAGGTCAGTCATGGGAGATCTTGTTGCGCAGGAGCAGGGCGCGCGCGCCGAGGCTGACGAGCAGCACGAACACGGTCAGCACCAGTGCGCCGGCCCAGGCCAGCACCTGCCAGGATTCGTACGGGCTGCCGGCGAACTGGTTCATCACCACGGGCACGCTCGCCATCGGGCGGAACACGTTGCTGTTCCAGTACTGGTTGCCGAACGCCGTGAACAGCAGCGGCGCGGTCTCGCCGCTGATGCGCGCCAGCGCCAGCAGGATGCCGGTGACGATGCCGGCTGAGGCGCTGCGGTAGAGCACCTGGACGATCACCTTCCACTGCGGGATGCCCAGCGACAGTGCCGCCTCGCGCATCTGCGAGGGCACCAGCCGCAGCATTTCGTCGGTGGTGCGCACCACCACCGGCAGCACGATGAAGGCCAGTGCCAGCGCGCCGGCAAAGGCGGAGAACTGCCCGCCGGTCTGCATCACGTACAACGTATAGACGAACAGGCCCAGCACGATCGATGGCGCCGAGAGCAGGATGTCGTTGACGAAGCGCACCACCGTGCCGGCCTTGCGCGCATTGCCGTACTCGGCCAGCCACGTGCCGGCGGCCACCCCGAGCGGCGTGCCGATGGCGATGGCCAGCGCGCACATCACTGCGCTGCCGAAGAAGGCGTTGAGCAGGCCACCCTCGGCCATCGGCGCGGGCGTCATCTTGGTGAAAAGATCCAGGTTGACGCCGGCCAGGCCCTTGGCGGCGAGCGTCCACAGGATCCAGCCGAGGAAGAACAGGCCGAACAGCGCCGTGGCGCAGGACAGGGCGAGCGCCGCCACGTTGACGATGCGGCGGCGCAGGTACAGGCGGTCGGAGACGGCGGACATCAGTTGCCTTCCTTGCGCGACAGGCGCAGCAGCATGAAGCGGGCGATCGCCAGCACGATGAAGGTGACGATGAACAGCACGAAGCCCAGCAGCAGCAACGCCGAGCGGTAGGTTTCGGTGGCTTCGCCGAAGTCGTTGGCGATCAGTGCGGCAATGGTGGTGCCCGGCTCCAGCAGCGAGGGCGACAGGCGCACCGTGTTACCGATCACGAAGGCCACGGCCATCGTCTCGCCGAGCGCGCGGCCCAGGCCGAGGAACACGCCGCCGATCACCGCCGAGCGGGTGTAGGGCAACACGATGTCCCAGCTCACTTCCCACTTGGTCGAACCCAGCGCGTAGGCCGACTCCTTCAGGCGCGTCGGCACCGTGAGGAACACCTCGCGCATCACCGAGGAAATGAAGGGAATGACCATGATCGCCAGCACGAAGCCGGCGGTCAGCGTGCCGATGCCCAGCGGCGGGCCCTGGAACAGGATGCCGATGCCCGGCAGCGTGCCGAGGTGGTCGTTCATCCAGGGCGTGACGTACTCGGTCATCACCGGCACCAGCACGAACAGGCCCCACATGCCGTAGATGATCGATGGGATGCCGGCCAGCAGTTCGATCGCCGTGCCGATCGGCCCGCGCAGCCAGCGCGGCGCCACCTCGGTAAGGAAGAAGGCGATGCCGAAGCTCACCGGCACGGAAATCAGCATCGCGATCAGCGCGGTGACCAGCGTGCCGTAGATCGGCGCCAGCGCGCCGAACTTGTTCTCGACCGGGTTCCAGTCGGCCGAGTAGAAGAAGCTCAGTCCCTGCTCCTGCAAGGCGTGGCGGCCGCCCCACAGCATCGACAGCGCGGCGCTGGCCAGGGCGACCAGCACGAAGACGACGGTGGCGGTGAGCACCAGGCGGAAGAAGCGGTCCGCGCGTGCGTCACGCAAATCGCGCCCGAGGGGCGCGGTCATCGCTTCAGGAATAACGGTGGCATTCATGAGGAGGGGCTCGGCGTGGGCCGGCGAAGGCGCACAGGAGGGGGGACGCGATGGCCGGCGGTGTTCGGCCGCGGGAGGCGCGCCTGCCGGGGGAGGACGGCAGGCGCGCCGGGCATTACTTGAACTCGCTGCCCCAGTAGGCCTCGATCTGCTTCACCAGCTCGGGCGGCAGCGGCACGTAGTGCAGTTCGTTCGCCTGCGCCTGGCCGTTCTCGAAGGCCCACTTGAAGAACGCCAGGGTGGCCTTGCTGCGTTCGGCATCCTTGGGCTGCTTGTGCATCAACATGAAATTGGTGGCGGTGATCGGCCAGGCCTGTTCGCCCGCGGCGTTGGTGATCACCAGGTTGAAATCCTTGGCATTGGCCCAGTCGGCGCTGGCGGCGGCCGCGGCAAACGTCTCCGCGCTCGGCTGCACCCAATTGCCGGCGGCGTTCTGCAGCGAGGCATACGGCATGTTGTTCTGCAGCGCGTAGGCCAGTTCGACGTAGCCGATCGAGCCCTTGATCTGCTGCACGTAGGAGGCCACGCCTTCGTTGCCCTTGCCGCCCACGCCACCGGGCCACTGCACGGTGGTGCCTTCGCCGACCTTGTCCTTCCAGGACTGGCTGACCTTGGACAGGTAGTTGGAGAAGTTGAAGGTGGTACCCGAGCCATCGGAGCGATGGACGATGTTGATCTTGCCGCCCGGCAGCTTCACGCCCGGGTTGGCGGCGATGATCGCCGGATCGTTCCAGGTGGTGATCTTGCCGAGGAAGATGTCGGCCAGCAGCGGGCCGGTCAGGCGCAGCTGGCCGGCGGCGACGCCTTCCAGGTTGACCACCGGCACCACGCCGCCGATGGCGGACGGGAACTGGCCCAGGCCCGCCTGCGCCAATTCCGCCGAATCCAGCGGCTTGTCGGAAGAGCCGAAATCGACGGTGCCGGCCTTGATCTGCGCGATGCCGCCGCCGGAACCGATGGACTGGTAGTTGACCTTGTTGCCGCTGGCAGCGTTGTAGTCGGCCGACCACTTGGAGACCAGCGGGTAGATGAACGAGGCGCCCGCGCCGGAGATCTCGGCGGTCCTGGCGTCACCGGCGGCCGGGGCGGCGGCGCCCGGGGCGCTGTGGCCGGCATCGGCGGCGGGCTGGGATTCGTTGCCCTGCTTGCAGGCCGCCAGGCCCAGGGCGATGGAAAGGGACAGGGCGGCGAGGGCTGCCTTCTGCAGTTTCATGCGAACTCCATAGCGGGTGCCAGCGGGGGCTGGCGGTCGACGCTATGAAATGATGTTTTTGTTACAGCGGGATGACATCGGGACAGGCGCCTGTCGCTCGACGCCGGCCGGGGCGCTGCGCGAAGGCGCATGCAGGCCGGAAAAGGGGGCCGCGGCTACCCATCGACGCCACCCGAAAAAAAAGCGCGAACCTTGCGGTCCGCGCTTTTCCAGGTCGACCCGGCGGGAGAGAAGCGCCGGATCTTCCATGCCCGGCCAGGCTTACTTCATGTTCGCGGCCCAGTAGGCCTCGATCTGCTGCACCAGCGAGTCCGGCAGCGGCACGTAGTCCAGCTGCTGCGCCTGCGGGGCGCCGTTGTGGAAGGACCACTTGAAGAAGTCCAGCGCCGCCTTGGAGGACGCCGGCTTCTTGGCCTTCTTGTACATGATCGCCCAGGTGGTGGCGGTGATCGGCCACGCCTCGGCGCCCGGCGCGTTGGTCATGATCAGGTTGAAGTCCTTGGCCGACTTCCAGTCCGCAGTGGCGGCAGCGGCCGAGAAGGCCTTGTCGTCCGGCTGCACGAAACGGCCGGCGGCATTCTTCAGGCTGGCGTAGTTGAGCTTGTTCTGCAGCGCATAGGCGTACTCGACGTAGCCCACGCCGCCGCGGATCTGCTTCACGTAGGCGGCCACGCCCTCGTTGCCCTTGCCGCCGATGCCGGCCGGCCACTGCACGCTGGTGCCTTCGCCCACGGCCGACTTCCACTCCGGCGAGACCTTGGAGAGGTAGTTGGTGAAGTTGAACGAGGTGCCCGAGCTGTCCGAACGGTGCACGACGGTGATCTTGACGTCCGGCAGGGCCACGCCCGGGTTCAGCGCGGCGATGGCCGGGTCGTTCCACTTGGTGATCTTGCCCATGAAGATGCCGGCCAGCGTGGTGCCGTCCAGCTTCATCGCGCCCGGGGCCACGCCCGGCACGTTGAACACCGGCACGATGCCGCCGATCACGACCGGGAACTGGCCCAGGCCGAACTTGGCCAGCTCGGCGCCGGTGAGCGGCTTGTCCGAGGCGCCGAAGTCGACGGTCGCGGCCTGGATCTGCGCGATGCCGCCGCCCGAGCCGATGGACTGGTAGTTGACGCGCGTGCCGCTCTTCTCGGCGTAGGCCGCCGACCACTTCGACAGCACGGGATACACGAAGCTCGAGCCCGCGCCGGTCACGTCGGTCGCATTGGCGGCCATGCCGAGCGAAGCCAGGGCCAGCGCGAGCGGCAGGCGGAACTTGGAGATGGAAGTCATGTTGGATTTCTCGGATGGGAGACGGCGCCACACGCCGTGGCGGCGCCATTGAATGCGTCGTCGATGGCGGTTTGGCGACGGTGGCATGGCAGTTCGATGACGGCCCTGTCATCGCCCGTGCCGTCGACGTGGCGTGCAGGTTCCATGTGGCTGTCGCGCCGCTGTCATGTACGAGTCGCCGGAGTGTCACAAATTTTTCGGAAATTTAACGAGGTCGGTGGCCGCCATCACCTGGCACTCACTGCGTAAACCTCAAACCACTCCGGAGAATCTCCAATGCGTTCCAGCTTGCTCGCAACGGCCATTGCCACTGGCCTCGGGCTCACCGCTCTCACTGCCGCCGGCAATGCTCATGCGGCTCCTCCCGCCGTAACCGCCGAGCAGCTGGCGCAGCTGCAGGCCCAGATCGCCTCGCTGCAGGCGCAGGTGGCCGAACTGCAGGCGCAGAATGACGCGCAGTCGGAAGTGAACGTCACCCAGGCCAAGGCCATCGAAGCCACCGCCGACACGCAGAAGACCGTGGACGGCCTGAAGAAGCTCGTCAACGACACCAAGATCGGTGGCCGCATCTTCTTCGACGCCACGCACGTGGACCAGGAGAACAACGGCAACAAGACCGACGCCTCCGGCTACGGCATCGACGTCAAGCGCTTCTACCTGACCGTGGACCACAAGTTCACCGACGTCTGGTCGGCGAACCTGACCACCGACTTCCAGTACCTGTCGGCGATCTCCAACACCGAAGTGTTCGTCAAGAAGGCCTACCTGCAGGGCAAGTTCAGCGACGCGTTCTTCTTCCGCGTCGGTGCGGCCGACATGGCGTGGATCCCGTTCGTCGAGAAGTACTACGGCATGCGCTACGTCGAGAACACCCTGACCGACCGCCTGTCCTACGGCACCTCCTCCGACTGGGGCGTGCACGCCGGCGGCGAACTGTCCGACAGCATGTTCAACTACGCCGTCTCGGTGGTGAACGGCCGCGGCTACCGCAACCCGAGCCGCAGCGAAGGCATGGACGTGGAAGGCCGCTTCGGCTTCGCGCCGACCCAGAACACGATCATTGCCGTGGGTGGCTACAACGGCAAGCGCGGCCTGGACGTGGAGAGCACCAACCCGCCGCAGACTGCCGAGCGCTGGAATGCGCTGGCCGCTTATGCCTCGCCGAAGTTCCGCGTGGGTGCCGAGTACTTCCAGGCCAAGAACTGGGCGGTCACCAACGTGCGCGAGGACAAGGCCGACGGCTACTCCTTCTGGGCGAGCGTGACCCTGACCGACGGCGGCATCACCGCGTTCGGCCGTTACGACAAGGCCAAGCTGAGCAAGGACATCGATCCGAGCCTGGAAGACACCTACTACAACATCGGTGTCGAGTTCCCGGTGGTGAAGGGCTTCAAGCTGGCCACCGTGTACAAGAACACGCATCGCGAGAACAGCACCAGCACCGACCTGAAGACCAACGAGTTCGGCGTGTGGGGCGACGTGTCGTTCTGACGCTGCACGTGTCGGGGTGAGAACGGCGGCGGGGCTTTCCCTGCCGCCGTTTTCTTTTTGGGCGCGCGCCGTCAGGCCGGCGGGGTCTTGTCCGGGTAGCGGCACAGGTCGCGGATCACGCACTGCGGGCAATCGGGCTTGCGTGCCTTGCAGACGTAGCGGCCGTGCAGGATCAGCCAGTGGTGCGCATCGTGCATGAACTCGGCCGGCACCACTTTCACCAGCTTGTCCTCGACCGCGCGCACGTCCTTGCCCGGCGCCAGCCCGGTGCGGTTGGCGACGCGGAAGATGTGCGTATCCACCGCCATCGTCGGCTCGCCGAAGGCGGTGTTGAGCACCACGTTGGCCGTCTTGCGCCCCACGCCCGGCAGGGACTCCAGCGCGGCGCGTTCGCGCGGCACTTCGCCGCCGTACTGGTCCACGAGGATGCGGCAGGCCGCGATGACGTTCTTGGCTTTCGCGTTGTACAGGCCGATGGTGGAGATGTAGCGCTTGAGCCCTTCCTCGCCCAGGTCGAGGATCGCTTGTGGCGTGTTCGCCACCGGGAACAGGCGGCGCGTGGCCTTGTTGACCCCCACGTCGGTGGCCTGTGCCGAAAGCGTCACCGCCACCAGCAGTTCGAACGGCGTGCTGTATTCCAGCTCGGTCTTTGGATGCGGATTGAGTTCGCGCAGGCGCGAGAACAGTTCGACGATTTCGGCCTTGCTCAAGGTGCGGCCCCGGCGCGCGGGCTTGCTGGAGGCGGCACTCATGCGGGATCGCGTCCGGCAGCACGGGCCTTGGCGCGCGCGAGGATGGCCGCCGCGGCGGCCGGCAGGGCAGGCGTCGCGGGCCGGTCCACCACCGGCGGCGGTGCGCGGCGGGCGTCGCGTTCTGCTGCACGGCGCGCCAGCCGCGCGGCACGCTGGCGATAACGCTCGCGTGCCTCCCAGGCGGTGCGCAGGCGTGCCTGCGCGGCGAGCAGGCGCTGCGGGAGGTCGGCGTGCGCCGGGTCGAGCGCGGCATCGCCTGGCTGCGGCTGGTACTCCATCAGTCCCAACGCCAGCGCCTGGTCGAGATCGTCGGCCAGCACGAAGGCGAGCAGGGCGCGGGGATCGGGGGTCGCGCTGGCCATCAGCGTCCGGCGAAGTTCGGCTTGCGGCGTTCCAGGAAAGCGCCGGTGCCTTCGCGCATGTCCTCGCTGGCGAACATCAGGCCGAACTGTGCCGACTCGAATTCCAGCCCTTCATCGAGCCCGCATTCGCCGCCGACGATCACCGCGTCGAGGATGGCGCGCAACGCCAGCGGCGCGCTGGCGGCCAGGCGTTCGGCCAGCTGCCGGGTGGTGTTCTCCAGCTCCGCCGCCGGTACCACGCGATTGACCAGGCCGAGTTGGTGCGCGCGTTGCGCGTCGATCGGTTCGCCCAGCAGGCACAGTTCCAGTGCGGCGGCGCGGCCGGTCAGGCGCAGCAGGCGCTGCGTGCCGCCGAAGCCCGGGATCAGGCCGAGGTTGATTTCCGGCTGGCCCACCTTGGCGGTATCGGCAGCGATGCGCAGGTGGCAGGCCATCGCCAGTTCCAGGCCGCCGCCGAGCGCATAGCCGTTGACCATGGCGATCACCGGCTTGGGCATGCGCTCGATACGCCGCATCAACCGCTGTCCCACCAGGCCGAAATCGCGACCGGCCAGCGCGGGCAGGCCGGTCATCTGCGAGATGTCCGCGCCGGCCACGAACGCCTTCGGTCCGGCGCCGGTGAGTACCACCACGCGCACGTCACCGTCCGTCGCGGCCTGCGCGAAGGCCTCGTCCAGGGCGAGCAGGGTGTCCTGGTCGAGCGCATTCAATTTGTCCCGGCGGTTGACGGTAATCGTGCGGATGCCCCCGGCAGTGGCGATGACGACGCTTTCGGACATGGATGAATCTCCGGATAAGTAAAAAAATAGTGAAGGGGGAACTTCCCAAACCCTTGCCGGTCATAGGTTCCGGCGCTGGTAGCGGACCTTCGAAGCGGTCGCTATCCTAGCGCGTCACCTCAGGCGGCAGCCCCGTCCTGTGCCACCACCCTGGAGAAATTTTTCAATGAAGTTGCGTTCGATCGCGGTCGCCGTGGCGGCCCTGGCCCTGACGGGCAATGCGCTGGCCCAGGACACCTCGTCCGAGAAGGGCAAGCTGAGCTACTACTTCGGCTACGACTATGGCAACAACCTGGCCGAGCTGACCGGCCGCGGCGAGCAGCTGGACATCAACTCGGTCATCAAGGGCCTGCAGGACGCCTACGCGAAGAAGCAGCCGGCGATCACCGCCGACCAGCTGAAGCCGGCGGTCGAGGCGTTCCAGAAGCGTGAGCAGGCCCGCGCGCAGCAGGCCAAGGCCGAGTACGACAAGGCCGCCGCCGAGAACAAGACCAAGAGCGACCAGTTCCTGGCGCAGAACAAGTCCGCCGCCGGCGTGCAGGTTCTGCCGGGTGGCGTGCAGTACAAGGTGCTGGAGAAGGGCACCGGCGCCAAGCCGACCCAGGCCAGCACCGTGCAGCTGGAAGTGGCCGGTCCGTTCCCCTTCGGCCAGCGTCCGGCGCAGGCGCGCCCGGCGCAGCAGATTCCGGCGATGAAGCTGAGCCAGGTCGAGATGCAGGCCATGCGTGACACCCTGTTGCAGATGCCGGCCGGCTCGAAGTGGGAAGTCACCTTGCCGCCGGAGAAGGCCTACGGCGCCGATCCGCGCACCCCGTTCCCGCCGAACGTGGCCGTGCAGTTCGAAATCAAGCTGGTGAGCGTGAAGTAAGCGCTTTTTCGCTTGGCATGAAGTTGGGGGCGCCGACCGGAAGGTCGGCGTCTTTTTTGTCCGGTTGAAAAGCGTCGGTGCGTCGCGCGGCGCCCGGGCGCTCCTCCGGCCAGCCCGCCATCTGGTCGGAGATCAAACGCGGACATGGGCGCGGAAACGATTTCGCGCTACGCTCGTTGGGTGTCTGCTTCCAAGGATCGTGCGCATCATGTGGTGGCTTCCCCCTGCGTCGGCCAGTGCGCGCTCGATGCCGAGCGCCTGTGTCGCGGGTGTCGCCGTAGCCTGGATGAAATCGCGCGGTGGCCCGACATGAGCGAGGCCGAACGTCGCCACCTGGTGGATGAAGTGTTGCCCACGCGTGCGCCGGCTACGCGTTTCGACCTGCAGCTGCCCGAGCGCGATCAGCTCGTGCGCGCGCTGTATCCGCCGCAGACCGCGCCCGCCGGGCCGGGCTGGAACCACGATGATCTCGTCGATGTGCTCGCCGGTGGCGTATCCGCCGAAGCGGCGGTGCTCGCTGGCCTGGTGCCGCGCCACGACGGCACCCGCGTGCTGCTCACGCGGCGCAACGATACGCTGCGCCATCACGCCGGGCAGGTGAGTTTTCCCGGCGGGCGGGTCGAGCCTTCCGATGCCAGCGCTGCCGCCGCCGCGCTGCGTGAAAGCTGCGAGGAAATCGCGCTGGCGCCGGCGCAAGCCAGCGTGCTGGGTTATCTCGATCCGTTCCTCACCGTCAGCGGCTTCCGGGTCACGCCGGTGGTGGCGGTGATCGACCCGGCGTTCGTGCCGGTGCCCCAGCCCGACGAAGTGGCGGAAGTCTTCGAGGTGCCGCTGGCCTACCTGATGGACCCCGGCAACCTGCGCAGCATCGACATCGAATTCCGCGGGCGCCCGCGCCGGGTACTGGAATACGCGTGGCCGGGGCAGCGCATCTGGGGCGCCACCGCCGCCATCCTGCTCAACCTGCGTCGCCGCCTGGAGCACATTGCATGACCGACTGGCAGACCCTCGTCGACCCCGCCGCGCTGGCCACCGCGCTCGGCCATGCCGACCTGCGCATCGTCGACGCGCGTTTCGCCCCGGCCACGGTGGACGACCCGGATTTCGGGCGCCGCGCTTATGCCCAATCCCATCTGCCCGGCGCGGTCTACGCCGACCTCAACCGCGAGCTGTCCGATCTCTCGCGCACCGGCCTGGGTCGCCACCCGCTGCCACACGACGGGGATTTCGCCGCCGCGGTAGGGCGCTGGGGCATCACTCCGGAGAGCCAGGTGGTGGTCTACGACGCCGCCGACGGCAGCATGGCGGCCGCACGGCTGTGGTGGCTGCTGCGCCTGCTTGGGCACAGGCGCGTGGCGGTGCTCGACGGCGGCCTCGCCGCATGGCGCGCCGCCGGGTTGGCGGAGAGCACGCAGCCATCCGCCTATCCGGCGGCACCGCCGTATCCAGGAAAATTCGACATGACCCAGGTGGCCGACGCCGAGGAGATCGCGCGTCGCGGCGGCGAAGCCCCCGGCTGGCTCATCGACGTGCGCTCGCCGGAGCGCTTCGCGGGCCAGTCCGAACCCATCGACCCGGTCGCCGGCCACGTGCCCGGCGCGATCAACCGGCCGTTGCCATTGAGCCTGTCGCAGGGACGCTTCCTGCCCGCCGGGCAGTTGCAGGCCGACCTGCTGCCGCGCCTGGGGGGACGCCCTGCGCGTGAGGTCGTCCTGATGTGCGGCTCGGGTGTCACCGCGTGCCATACGCTGCTGGCGATGGAATCGGCCGGCCTGCATGGCGCGCGCGTCTATGCCGGTTCGTGGAGCGGCTGGATCAGTGATCCTTCACGCCCGATCGCGACCGGGGACGTCCCGTCTGCGGCACAATAGGTCCCGGCAACCGCGGCCGGCATGGGCCGGCGCGGACATCGGGGGCGGTGCGATGCGTTGGCGGGCGTGGGCCGTGGGCAGTGTGGCGATGTGGTTGGCGGCATGTTCCGATGGCGCGGGAACCGCGACGTCGGCGTCCGCGCTGCTGGGTGCCCGCGACACGGACGGCTACAGCGTGCAGATCGAGAAGTGGCGCAAGTCGCGACTGGATGCCCTGCGCGCGCCCGATGGCTGGCTCAGCTACACCGGCTCGGGCCGGCTGCGGCCGGGCAGCTACCGAGTCGGCACGGCCGCCGACAACGACATCGGCCTGTCATCCGGCCCTGCGCGGCTCGGGCTGCTCACCGTGGAAGAAGGGCGCATCCGTTTCGAGGCCGCACGCGGCGTGGACGTGCGCCTGCGCGGCCAGCCCGTCGCGCAGGTGCAACTGGTACCGGAGGAAGCCGGTCGAAAGGCTGACCGCCTGGATATCGGCGGCAGCCAGTTCTACGTAGTACGCACAGGTCCGGTCTACGGCTGGCGCTTTCGCGATCCCGACGCGCCCATGCGCCACAAACTGCAGGAAATCGAGCATTTCCCGGTCGATCCGCACTGGTGCGTGCAGGCGCGCTGGCGGCCGTATGCCAAGCCGAAGCCGATCACCCTGCTGACTTCCATCGGCACGCCGCTGGCGGCGTGGATCCCCGGCGAAGCGGTATTCGAGCGCGACGGCCACCAGTACCGGTTGCATCCGGTGACGCAGCCCAACGACACCAAGCTGTTCTTCATTTTCTCCGACCGCACCAGCGGCAAGGAGACCTATGGCGGGGCGCGGTACCTGTTCGTCGAGCCGCCGGCCGACGGGGCGCTGGTGCTGGATTTCAATCGCGCCGAGAACCCGCCATGCGCGTTGACCCCGCACCTGGTATGCCCGATTGCGCCGCCGGCCAACCGCCTCGATCTGGCGGTCAACGCGGGCGAGAAAACCTACATCGCCAACTGAGCCGCGCGTCAGTCGCGTGCGCTGTCGAACACCGACTGGATGCGGGGCCATGGGAAGCGTGGACCGGGATCGAGCTTGCGGCGCACCTGCAGCGAAGGATCGTCGGTGGCGGTTTCCAGCGTGGTGTCCAGCGCGTCATGGCCGGCGATCCGGCTGATCGAAGGCAGTTCCGCGCGCAACCAGCGCAGGAGGTCTTCCAGTGCGCGCAACTGCGCTTCCGGGTAGTCCTCGTCCATCGCCTGGTGGCGCGAATCCAGCCAGTGCGGATAGCGTCCGCGGTTGACCAGTTCGATGCCCAGCGAGTGCGCGTTCTGCCCGCGCACATGGTGGGCGACGCGCTCCGGCGCCACGTACTGCTCGATGTGGCCGTCGCGGTCGATGTAGTAGTGGCCGCTGTTGCCGGTGCCGTCGGCATACAGCGCACGTTCGCCGTATTCGCGCGCCATCGCCAGATCCGGCAGCTCGGTGCAGTGGATCACCACCAGCGTGATCTCGCCCGGCGCGCGCGGTGCCAGCTGGGCTTCGTAGGGCAGGGGCGCGGGGTGGATCCAAGGCGGTGTCGGCATGCGCGGATGCTAGCATTCGCGCATGCCCCTGAACCCCGAAAGCCCGCTCGCACAACTGATGGCCAACCTGCCGCAACGCGGCCGCGTCGACTGGATCGGCCTGCGGCCTTCGCGCACGCAGCCGATGCAGGTGGTCGATGAAGCCGAGGCGACCCCCGGTGGCGGCCTGGCCGGCGACCGCTATTCCGGCGGCAATGGCAAGCGCGGCGTCACCCTGATCCAGGCCGAACACCTCCCGGCCATCGCCGCGCTCTGCGGCCACGACCGCGTGGCCCCGGCTACCCTGCGCCGCAACCTGGTGGTGTCCGGCATTCCGCTGATTGCGCTGAAGGGGCGACGCTTCCGCATCGGCGAGGTGGAACTGGAAGGCACCGCCCCTTGCGACCCCTGTTCGCGCATGGAGGACGCGCTCGGCGTAGGCGGCTACAACGCCATGCGCGGGCATGGCGGCCTGTGCGCGCGCATCGTGCGCGGCGGCATCGTGCATGTCGGCGACGAGGTACAGGCGCTGTGAGTCGCGGTCACTGCATTCTGTCGCATGGTTTTGAAAGCGGCCCGGACGCCACCAAGGTCACCGCGCTGGCCGAGGTCGCCGAACGCTTGGGCTGGACCCACGAGCGCCCGGACTACACCGACCTGGACGCGCGCCGGGAGGTGAGCGTGGTGGGCGATGTGGAGGCGCGCTGGCAGCGCCTGCTCGACCGCGCGCGCCTCGCCGCGGCCCGGGGGCCACTGGTGCTGGCCGGCTCCAGCCTGGGGGCTTACATCTCCGCGCAGGTGTCCCTGCAGGTGCCCACCGCCGCCTTGTTCCTGATGGTGCCGCCCACGCGCATGGGGCCGCTGCCGGCGCTGGATGCCGCCGACGTGCCGATCTCCGTGGTGCACGCCTGGCACGACGCGCTGATCCCGGCCGGTGAAATCATCGCCTGGGCACAGCAGCGCTCGGCGCGGCTGCTGCTTGTCGATGACGAGCACCGGCTTGCCGCGCACGTGGAAGCGTCCGCGCAGGCCTTCGAAAGCCTGTTGCGCGGGGTGTGAGCATGGAGGGCATCGTGTACCGCCCGGCCGTGCCGGCCGACTTCGAGGCCATTGAAGTGCTCACGCTCGTGGCCTACTTCGACCAGCCCGGCAGCCGCCACGACGAGCACGCCGCCATCGAGGCCCTGCGCCGCGACAGCGCGTTGTCAGCTTCGTGGGTGGCCGAGCACGAGGGCTACATCGTCGGCCACCTGGCCGCCTCGCCGGTGCAACTTTCAGACGGCGGGCGTGGATGGCACTCCCTCGGGCCGATGGCCGTGGGGCCGGGGCATCGCGGACAGGGCATCGGCGGCACGCTGCTGCGCCACGTGCTGGCACAGCTGGAAGGCACTGGCGCGGCCGGTGGGCTGGTGGTCGCCCCGCCGCGCACGCTGTTCCAGGCCGCCGGTTTCGTCCCGGAGCCTGGCCTGACCCTCGATGGTGCGCCACTGCTCGCCCGCACCTTCGGCGACCGCCTGCCGCCGCTGGCCGAGGTCACGCTGCACCCAGCCCTGGCGGGCGGCTGATCGCCGCCGCACTGGCATTGCCGGCCGGTATGGCCGAACATGCGCCCCTCCGTGCGCCCCGGCCTGCCTGCCGCCGCCCCCTTCACGGCCCGCCGGCTACAACGGCCGGGCCCATCGATCCGCTGACCACGTGAAATTCTTCGCATCCTGCGCCAAGGGCCTGGAGTACCTGCTGGCCGACGAACTGTCGGCGTTCGGGGCTGCCAAGGCGACCGCCACCATTGCCGGCGTCAATGCCGAGGGCAGCCTGCTCGACGCCCAGCGCGCCGTGCTGTGGTCCAGGCTCGCCAGTCGCGTGCTGTGGCCGCTGGCCGAGTTCGATTGTCCCGACGAGGACGCGCTGTATGACGGCGTGGCCGCCATCGCCTGGCCGGAGCATCTTTCGCCGGGGCATACCGTGGCCGTGGATGCGCATGTGTCCGGTACCGCCATCACCCATGCGCGCTACGCCGCGCAGCGCGTGAAGGACGCGGTGGTGGACAGCATGCGCCAGCACGGGCTCGAGCGTCCTTCGGTGGATGTGGAGCAGCCGGACGTGCGCTTGAACCTGTCACTGCGCAAGGGGCGCGCCGTACTCTCCATCGACCTGGGCGGCGGGGCGCTGCACCGGCGCGGCTGGCGCCAGGCGCAGAACGAAGCACCGCTGAAGGAGAACCTGGCCGCGGCCGTGCTGATGCGCGGCGGCTGGCCCAAGGCCTACCACGCCGGGGGCGGCCTGCTCGACCCCATGTGCGGCAGCGGCACGCTGCTGATCGAAGGCGCGCTGATGGCCGCCGACGTGGCGCCCGGCCTGCAGCGCCACATGGACCGCGTGCCGAGCCGCTGGCGTGGCTTCGACCGCGGCGCGTGGGAGGTGCTGGTCAACGAGGCGCGCGGGCGCGAGCGCATTGGCCGTGCCGGCCTGCGTCCGGCCTTCCACGGCAGCGACCTGGACCCGCGCGCGATCGCCAATGCCCGCGAGAACGCGGAAGTGGCCGGCGTTGGCGCCGCGCTGCAGCTGCGCGTGCTGGATGTCGGTGCGCTCGCCTCGCCCCCGGAAGCCTCTGGGCTGGCGGTGTGCAACCCGCCTTACGACGAACGCCTCGCCGCCGACGCCGCGTTGTACCGGCAGCTTGGAAACGCACTGCGTCGCGCGGTGCCGGCCTGGAAGGCCAGCCTGCTGTGCGGCGATGCGGAACTGGCGATGGCCACCGGCCTGCGCGCGGCCAAGCGCTACCAGTTGTTCAACGGGGCGATCGAATGCGCGCTGATCGTCTGCGACCCGATTGCACCACCGCAGCGCGAGGTGCCCGACGCGCCGCGCGCGCTGAGCGAAGGCGCGCAGATGGTGGCCAACCGCCTGCGCAAGAACCTGCAGAAGTTCAAGAAATGGCGCGCGCGCGAGGGCGTTGAATGTTTCCGCGCGTACGATGCGGACCTGCCCGAGTACGCCGCGGCCATCGACGTCTACCAGGAAGCCGATGGTGCCCGCCGCACCTTCCTGCACGTGCAGGAATACGCCGCGCCCGCGACGATCCCCGAGGCTGACGTGCGCCGTCGCCGCAACGAGTTGCTCGCGGCCGCGCGCGAAGTGTTCCAGGTACCGCCGGAACAGTTGGCGCTGAAGTCGCGCGAGCGGGGCAAGGGTGGCAGCAAGTACGGCCGCTTCGAACAGCGCGGCGAGTTCATCCACGTGCGCGAGCACGGCGCCCTGCTGCAGGTGAACCTGTTCGACTACCTCGACACCGGCCTGTTCCTCGACCACCGTCCGCTGCGCGGCCAGATGGCAGCGCAGTCACGCGGGCGGCGCTTCCTCAACCTGTTCTGCTACACCGGCGTGGCCAGCGTGGAAGCGGCCGTGGCCGGCGCGAGCGCGACGACCAGCGTGGATCTCTCCGGCACCTACCTGGAATGGTGCGCGCGCAACCTGGCGCTCAACGGCCACGCCGGCGCGCGCCACCAGTTGGTGCAGGCGGATGCACTGGCCTGGCTGGAAGCCGAGCGCGGGCAGTACGACGTGATCTTCTGCGACCCGCCGACGTTCTCCAACTCCGCGCGCGCGGAGGACTTCGACGTGCAGCGCGAGCACGTGCGCCTGCTGCGCGCGGCGATGGCGCGGCTGGCGATGGGCGGGGTGCTGTACTTCTCCAACAACTTCCGCCGGTTCAAGCTGGAGGAGAATGCGATCGCGGAATTCGCGCGCTGCGAGGAGATCAGCGCGAAGACCATCGATCCGGATTTCGAGCGCAACGGGCGGATCCATCGGGCGTGGCGATTGACGCATCCGTGAGGCAACGCTAGGACGGCAGCCCCACCGACAACGCATGCAGCAGCAGCCCGATCAACCCACCCACCAGGGTGCCGTTGAAGCGGATGTACTGCAGGTCGCGTCCCACGCTCAGTTCCAGCTGGTCCACCAGGTGGCGCTCGTCCCAGCCCTTCATCGTCGAGGCGATGTGTTCGGTCACCGAGCTGCGCAGGCGGGTAGTCAGTCGCTCGGCTGCGTCGAGCATGTGCGTGTTGAGCGCTTCGCGCAGCGCGGGGTCGCGGGCCAAGGCTTGCGCCAACCCTTGCAGCGACTGCTCCAAGTGCCGCGCAATGCCCGAGTCCGCGCGTTCCAGGTCCTGCCGCAACGCGCCATGGATGCGCGCCCATAGCCCCTGGATGTAGTCCTGCAAGGCCGGGTGGTCGATGGCCTGCTGCTTGAGCTCCTCGACCCGCGCGGCCAGCTGCGGGTCCTCGCGCAGCCGCACCACGTAGGCCTGCAGCCAGCGCTCGTAGTCCTGCCGTAGCGGGTGTTGCGGCGTGGTCAGCACTTCCTGCAGTTCTTCCAGCGCGGCGCGGGCCAGGCGCTCGGCCAGGCTGTCGCCGATCTCCTCGACCGGCTTCACCCAGTCCACCGTGTCCATCAGCTTGGGCCATTCGCGGCGTGCATAGCGCACGATCAGCTGCGAGACGCGCGCCTTCACCGCTTCGTTGTCCAGCCAGCGGCCCAGCCGCTGCAGCGCTTCATCCAGCAGCTGCTGGTGGCGACCGTCCGCGGTGAGCAGGCCGAGCACGTCACCGGCGGTCGCCGCCGCATTCCACTGCCGCAGGCGCTCTACGACGAAGCGCTGGATCGCGCGTCGCACCGCTTGTTCGTCGAGCAGGTCCAGCGCCTGGAGCAGCCAGCCACGCCCCATGTCAGCGAGCATGCGCGCCTGCGCAGGCTGCGCCAGCCATTGCGCCAGGCGCGTGGCGGGGTCGAACGCGCGCAGCTTTTCCAGCAGCGTATCCGGGGCGAGGAAGTGGTCACGCACGAAGACCGCCAGCCCGTCGGCAAGGCGCTCTTTTCCGCGCGGCAGGATCGCGGTGTGCGGAATCGGCAGGCCCAGCGGGCGGCGGAACAGCGCCACCACCGCGAACCAGTCCGCCAACGCGCCCACCGTGGCCGCCTCGCAGAAGGCCGCCACCCATGCCCAGCCGCCGTGCTGGCCCATCAGGTGACTGAGTACGAAGCCGGCCAGCATCAGCAACAGCAGGCCGGTGGCCAGGGCGCGCATGCGCCGCAGTTCGGCGCGGCGCGGGTCGGTGGCGTTCAGGGCGCTCGTCGTCATGCGGCGCAGTGTACGCACCGGGCGATGACGCGTCCGTGCACTGCGGTCATTCCACCCGAAGGATCATCTCGCCCAGCACGTTGACGATGCGGTCGATCTGCGCCGCCTCGATGATCAGCGGCGGCGAAAGCGCGATGGTGTCGCCGGTGACGCGCACCAGCAGGTCGCCCTCATGGAACGCACGTTCGAACACTTCGTATCCCCGCTTGCCCGCGGCGCCCTCGCGCGGGGCCAGTTCAACGGCACCGATGAGTCCGAAATTGCGCAGGTCGATCACGTTCGGCAGCCCCTTCAGCGACTGGATCGCGCGCTCCCAATGCCCGCCCAGTTCGATGGCACGCTCGAACAGCTGTTCTTCGGCGTAGGTGTCCAGCGTCGCCAGTGCCGCCGCGCAGGCCAGGGGATGGCCGGAATACGTGTAGCCATGGAAGAACTCGATGGCGCCCGGCGGGCCCTGCATGAATGCCTCGTGCAGCGTGTCGGCGACGAACACCGCGCCCATCGGCACACTGCCGTTGGTGAGCCCCTTGGCGGTGGTCATCAGGTCCGGGGTGACGCCGAAGCGCTGCGCGGCGAAGGCCTTGCCGACGCGGCCGAAGCCGGTGATCACCTCGTCGAACACCAGCAGGATGCCGTGGCGATCGCAAATCTCGCGCAGCCGCTGCAGATAGCCTTCAGGCGGCAACACCACGCCGGCCGAACCGCTGATCGGCTCGACGAACACCGCCGCAATGGTCGAGGCGTCGTGCAGGGCGATCAGCCGTTCCAGATCCTCGGCCAGTTCCACGCCGTGCTTCGGCAGGCCCGGCGTGAACGCGTTGCGCTCCAGGTCCAGCGTATGGCGCAGGTGGTCCACGCCGGCAAGCAGCGGCCCGAACCATTTGCGGTTGTTCGGCAACCCGCCAATCGACATGCCGCCGAATCCCACGCCGTGGTATGCCTTTTCGCGACCGATGAACTTGGTCCGCTGTCCTTCGCCGCGCGCGCGGTGGTAGGCCAGGGCGATCTTCATCGCGCTGTCCACCGCCTCCGAGCCGGAGTTGGTGAAGAACACATGCTGCAGCCCGGCCGGGGCGATTTCCGCCAGCCGCTCGGCCAGCACGAACGGCAGCGGCGAGCCCATCTGGAAGGTGGGCGCGAAATCGAGCGTGGCCGCCTGCTGCTGGATCGCCCCGACGATGCGCTCGCGCGCGTGCCCCGCGTTGCAGCACCACAGGCCGGCGGCGCCATCGAGGATCTGCCGCCCCTCCACGTCGCGGTAGTACATGCCCTGCGCCGAGGCCAGCAGGCGCGGGCGCGCCTTGAACTGGCGGTTGGCGGTGAACGGCATCCAGAACGCCTCCATCGAGGCCGGCGCCTGCAGCGACTGGCGGGCGTACTCGCCCTCGGGGCGATGCGAGGAATCACTGCCCATGACGTGCTCCCGGTAAGCCGGCCGCGCCGGCGGGTCGTTGAAAAAACTTTACACCAGCCCGGGCCCGGCGGGCGGGTTGCGCCGCCTGGGGCGTCGATGTGTAAAGTATCCGCAACACGACAGGCCCGGGGTCGATCCACAAGGCAATGGATATCGGAGCACGCCTGCAACTGGTGCGCACCGGGCGAGGCTTGAGCCAGCGCGAGCTGGCCAAGCGCGTCGGGGTCACCAACAGCACGATCTCGCTGATCGAGCAGAACAAGGTCAGCCCGTCGGTGGCCTCGCTGAAGAAGGTGCTGGACGGCATCCCGATCTCGCTGGCCGACTTCTTCACCCACGACCTGGAGATCGCCGCCGACACCCCGTTCTACGCGGCCGCCGAGCAGCCGGACGTGGGCAACGACGGCATCCATTACTACCTCGTCGGCCAGCGTCGCCCGCAGCGCCGCATGTGCATCCTGCGCGAGGTGATGCCGCCCGGCAGCGATACCGGCGAAAGCATGCTCAACCACGAAGGCGAGGAGGGCGGGGTCATCGTCGCCGGCACCGTGGAAGTCACCGTCGGCCACCAGGTGCGCGTGCTGCGCGCCGGCGAGGCCTACTACTTCGAAAGCCGCGTGCCACATCGTTTCCGCAATATCGGCGAGGACGAAGCCGTGATCGTCAGCGCCAACACCCCGGCCACGTTCTGACTGAAACCCGACCCGGAGACACGCCATGCGCACGCCCAAGACCCGAGACGAATGGCAGGCCCTGGCCGATACGCTGCGCCCGGAAACGCGCGCCTTCATCGACGGGCGCTACGTGGATGCAGCCAGCGGCGGCACCTTCGAATGCCGCAGCCCGATCGACGGCCGCGTGCTCGGCCAGGTGGCCGAGGGCGGGGAAGAGGACATCAACCGCGCCGTCGCCGCCGCGCGTCGCAGCTTCGAGGCGGGCGCGTGGTCGCGCGCCACGCCCGTGCATCGCAAGCGTACCCTGCAGAAGTTCGCCCAATTGGTGGAAGCGCATGCGGATGAGTTGGCGCTGCTGGAATCGCTGGACATGGGCAAGCCGGTACGCGACGCGCGCAGCGTGGATATCGCCGCCAGCGTGCGCTGTTTGAACTGGACGGCCGAGGCGATCGACAAGGTGTACGGCGAAGTGGCGCCGACCGGCATCGACGAACTCGGCTTGATCACCCGCGAGCCGCTGGGCGTGGTCGGTGCCATCGTGCCGTGGAATTTCCCGCTGCTGATGGCCAGCTGGAAGATCGCCCCGGCCTTGGCGGCAGGCAACTCGGTGGTGTTGAAGCCTTCGGAGAAGTCGCCGCTGAGTGCGATCCGCGTCGCCGCGCTGGCCGCCGAGGCGGGCATTCCCGATGGCGTGTTCAACGTGGTGCCGGGCTTCGGCAAGGGCGCGGGCGAGCCGCTGGCGCTGCACATGGACGTGGACGGCCTGGTGTTCACCGGCTCTACCGCCGTCGGCCGGCGGTTGTTGCAGTGCGCCGGGCTGTCGAACATGAAACGCGCCTACATGGAATGCGGCGGAAAGAGCCCGAACCTGGTGTTCGCCGACGCACCGGACCTGGACCGCGCCGCCGAGGCCGCCGCCAGCGCGATCTTCTACAACCAGGGCGAAGTCTGCACCGCCGCTTCGCGACTGCTGGTGGAGCGCTCGATCAAGGACGAATTCGTCGCCCGCGTGGTCGCCGCCGGCCGGCGCATGCAGCCGCGCCATCCGTTCGACCCGGAGGCGGCCATGGGGGCGCTGGTGGATGAGACCCAGACCGGCCGCGTGCTCGACTACATCGCCAAGGGCAGCGCGGAGGGTGCGCGGCTGCTGCTTGGCGGCCAGCGCGCCGCGGTGGTGGAGGGTGGCAGCTACGTCGAGCCGACGGTGTTCGACGAGGTCGACCCCGCCCACGCCATCGCCCGCGAGGAAATCTTCGGGCCGGTGCTGGCGGTGATGGCCTTCGACGACGAGGCGCAGGCGCTGCGTATCGCCAACGACAGCGAATACGGCCTGGCCGCCGGCGTGTGGACGCGCGATATCTCGCGTGCCCATCGCGTGGCCCGCGCGCTGCGTGCCGGCAGCGTCTGGGTGAACTATTGGGATGGTGGCGACATGACCGCGCCTTTCGGCGGCTACAAGCAGTCTGGCAACGGCCGCGACAAGTCCTTGCATGCGTTCGACAAGTACACCGAGATGAAAGCCACCTGGATCAACCTGGCCTGAGTTCCGGCGATGGTTGCGGACGCAACCGTCGCGGGCAGGGCGCGCGGTGATCTGACAGAATCCGGCGATCGTTCCGTATCGAATCATCCATGAGCGTTGCCGCCGTTTCCGCCCCGCCCGCCAATTCCACGCGGCGGGTGCTGCTGGCCAGCCTGGTCGGCACCACGATCGAGTTCTTCGATTTCTATATCTACGCCACCGCCGCGGTGCTGGTGTTCCCGACCTTGTTTTTCCCGGCCGGCGATGCCAGTGCCGCGCGCCTGCAATCGCTGGCGACCTTCGCGGTGGCTTTCATCGCGCGTCCGGTGGGCTCGGCGTTGTTCGGCCACTTCGGCGACCGCATCGGCCGCAAGGCCACGCTGGTGGCCGCGCTACTGACGATGGGCATCTCCACCGTGACCATCGGCCTGCTGCCGGGCTACGCGCAGATCGGCGTGTGGGCGCCGGCGCTGTTGGCGCTGTGCCGTTTCGGTCAGGGCCTGGGGTTGGGCGGAGAATGGGGCGGCGCGGTGCTGCTGGCGACCGAGAACGCACCGCCCGGCAAGCGCGCCTGGTATGGCATGTTCCCGCAGTTCGGTGCGCCGCTGGGTTTCCTGCTCTCCACCTCGACCTTCCTGTTGCTGGGCGGCGTGCTGAGCGACGCACAATTCATCGCATGGGGCTGGCGCATTCCCTTCATCGCCAGCGCCTTGCTGGTGCTGGTCGGCCTGTGGGTACGGCTGAGCATCACCGAGACGCCGGATTTCCAGCGTGCCATCGACCGCGCCGAGCGCGTGCGCCTGCCGCTGCGCACGGTGCTATCGCGCCACGCGGCCGAAGTGGTGCTCGGCACGCTGGCGACGTTCGCCACCTTCGCGCTGTTCTACCTGATGACGGTGTGGGCGCTGGGCCACGGCACGGCGAAGCTGGGGTACCCGAAGGAAGCGTTCCTGTTGCTGCAGATGGCCGGCATCGTGTTCTTCGCGCTGGGCATTCCGGTGTCGGCGCGTTGGGGCGACCGTGGCGGTACCGCGCCTGCGATGATCATCGCCAGCGCGTGCATCATCGCCTTCGGGCTGTGCTTCGCGCCGCTGTTCGTGGCCGGCGATGCGCTGCGCGTGCTGCTGTTCCTGGCGGTGGGGTTCTTCTTCATGGGCCTGACCTACGGGCCGTGCGGGACGCTGCTGTCCCAGCTGTACCCGGTGCAGGTGCGGTATACGGGGGCGTCGCTGTCGTTCAACCTCGCCGGGATCCTGGGCGCGGCGCCGGCGCCTTATATCGCCACGACGCTGGCCGAGCGGTATGGGCTGGCGGCGGTGGGTGCGTATCTGGCGGTGGTGGCGGCGGTGAGTTTGGGGGCGTTGGTGGTTTCGCGGCGGTATCTGGTTGAAAGGACTCCCTAAGGCGCTCCACGAGAGGCCATTGGCGAGATTTCGGGGGCGGACAGCCGCGTTGTTGACGAGTTGAGGCCGTCGAAATTGACGGAACGGCGCCAGTGTCGATTTGAACCTGCCGGCTTCGTCGTCCTTGCATCCCAACAGCAGGATCGATCATGAAATACCTAGGCCTGGCCTACTTCACCCCCGACAAGATGGCCGCCATGACCCCGGAAGAGGTCAAGGCCCTCATCAGCCAATGCCCCGCCCTGGACGAAAAGATGCGCGCCACGGGCAGCGTGGTGGTATCCGCCTCGCTTGGCGACCTCGAAGGTTGGCGCACGCTGCTCCCGCGCGACGGCAAGACGCAGGTGATGGACGGCCCCTACATCGAGTCCAAGGAGCTGATCGGTGGCCTTTTCATCATCGAAGCCGACAGCCGCGACGAAGCGCTGCGCATCGCATCGATGCATCCAGCCGCCACCCTCGGGGAGCAGAGCGGCTGGGCCGTCGAACTCATCCCCATCGATTTCTACCTGGGCGACTGACCCGTCGCCCCCGCGGCCTCAACCAAACAGCCGCCGCAACGTCCGCGACAACCACCGCCCTTCCTCATGCTCCTTGGTGAAGCGGTTGAGATGCCGCTTCACCGTCTCGGCATAGGCCTGGTCGTCGCCGCGGATATGGTTGAACAGCCACCGCGCCAGCATCGCGCGCAGCTCGTCGGCGATGTCCTCGCCGGCGGCGAACCGTAGCCGATACTCCATCACCCGCTTGCCGAACACCTCGTGCACGCGCTTGTGCGCGGCGCAGAACGGGTAGCCCGCTTCCTCCATCAACTCCTCCTCGAAGGCGAAGTGCGAGAGCGTGTAGTCCACCAGTTCGTCGATCACCTCGGCCACCGCCATCGGCTCCAGGCTGTGCCGCGCCACGTGCAGGTGGTTGATCATCTCCACGATGCGCTGGTGCTGGTGATCGATCACCTCGATGCCGGTGTTGAGTTCGTCCTGCCAGGTCAGCAGCGCCATCGTCCTTCCCCTCTTCTGTGAGCGGGGTCAGCATGGCGGTGCGACGAAAACGCGGCCTTGATCCGGATCAAGGCGCCCCGGGCCTGCGGGGGCGCAAGGGCAGGGCGGTCAGGCGGCAGCTGCGCCGGAAGGCATGGCGTAGCTGAGGCGGTTGCGGCCGGCGGCCTTGGCCAGGTACAGGTGCTTGTCCGCCTCGCCCAGCAGGTGATGCAGCGACTCGTCGTGGCGGCGCGCGGTGCAGAAGCCGATGCTGGCGGTCATGCGCAACTCCTGTCCGCCCACCGGCACGCGCAGCGCTTCGATGCGCTGGCGCAGGCCCTCGAAGTATTCCACCGCGCCGGCCGGGTCCAGGCCCGGCACCAGCAGGCAGAACTCCTCGCCGCCGAAGCGCGCGGCCAGGTCCTGCGGCCGCGCATGCGCGCCCACGGCGTTGGCCACGGCGCGCAGTGCGTCATCGCCCGCCTCGTGGCCCCAGGTGTCGTTGATGTGCTTGAAGTGGTCGATGTCCAGCATCGCCGCGGTCACGCTCTGGCGCTCGGCCAGCAGGCGCGGCAGCGTGCGCTGGCTCTGTTCCAGGAAGTGGCGGCGGTTCGGCAGGCCGGTGAGGTAGTCGCGCGTGGCCAGGTCCTGCAACGTGCCGATCAGTTCGAGCTGGTCGATGTTCTGCGACACGCGGCAGAAGAATTCCTCGCGCGAGAACGGCTTGCGCAGGAAGTCGTTGGCGCCGTTCTTCAGGAAGCGCGGGATCAGCGAAGCGTCGGTATTGCCGGAGATGCCGATCACCGCGACCTTGTCGCGGCTGCGCAGGCTGCGTAGCCGGCGGGCGAACTCCACGCCCTCCATGCCGGGCATTTCCTGGTCCACGATCGCCAGGCGGATGCTCGGGTCCTGCTCGATGGCTTGCAGCCCGGCAAGGCCGTCGGCCACCGCGACCACGCGGTAGCCGTACATCTGCAGCAGGCTGGCGGCGTAGGTGCGCGCCGAAAGCGAGTCGTCCACCACCAGCGCGGAGATGCGCCGGTTGCGCTCCAGGCGCTGCACCAGCCAGGCCAGGTAGTCGATGCTGCCCGGGGCGTTCTTCACCACGTAGTCGATGATCTGCTGCTGCAGCACGCGGCGGCGCAGGTCTTCGTCGTACACGCCGCTCACCACCACCGTCGGCAGGCCGCGGGAGGTGAAGAATTCCACCACCTGGTCGCGGTCGCCATCCACCAGCACCAGCCCGGTGAGGGCCAGGAACCAGCCCTCTTCCTCGTCCAGCACCCGCGCGGCCTCGGCCAGGGTGGAAACCACTGTGACCGGCAGCTCCACGCGCTGCTCGATGGCCTCGCGCAGCAGGGTGGTGAACGTGCGCGAGTTCTCCACCAGCAGGATTCGCTGGGGAAGTGAACTACCGTCGTCGTATGGGCGGACGTTGGCGGTGGCAGACATGGATCCGGGAGGCGCACGGAGGGAGTCGCCAGAGGTAGCGGCGGGTACAGGGAAAACTTGAGCCACTTCACGGAATTGATCCGATCGAAGGGCGAGCAAGCGGTGGATACGTCGCATGGCCGCGGGGTCCGGCGGCGTGGTGTCGTGCCTGGGCGCCGCCGGCGCACCCGTCCCGATCCAGGAGATCCGCATGCGTCCACCCCGTTCCCCTGCGCGCCGCCTGCTGGCGCCGGGCCTGCTGGCCCTGTCCGTTGCCGCCATGGCCGGCACCCTCGTTTCCGCCGCCACGGCGCCCGTGGCCGAAGACCGGCGCCGCGCCACCCCCGCGTTGCTGCCGGACCCGGCGTGGCGCCGCGGCCAAGGGGCCATGGCACCGCTGTTGAGCCCCGCCGAGCGGCAGGCACGGGATGAGCGCCAGGAGGTGCGCGCCTATGCCGAGGCGATGTGGAACTCGATCCAGCTGTTCGATACCGGCAAGTCGCTGCCTTCGGACAAGCTGTGTTTCGAGGGCGACGGCAGTATTTCCCGCACCGACTACACCTTCATCGCCAACATCGGGGCCTACGTGTGGAGCGTGCTGGGCGCGCGCGACCTCGGGCTGATCGGCGAGGCGCAGGCGCGGCAGAAGCTGCTACCGCTGCTCGATGCCGTTGCCGCGCTGCAGGACCAGGCCGCCGCCAGCGGCGCCCCCGGAGGGATGTTGGCGTGGGCCGCCAAGGTGGATGGCCCGCGCATCGACGGCGGCACGATCTCCTCGGTGGACAACGCCTGGCTGGCAGCCGGCCTGGGGTTGATCGCCGAATCCACGCCCGCCCTGAAGCCGCGTGCCGAGGCACTGCTGGCGAAGATGGACTTCACCACCCTGCTCAACACGCAGAAGGGCCAGTTCTACAACAACTACGACCTCGACAACCGCACGTTCTCCAACGGGACCTACGACCTGATGACCGAGGGACGCTTCATTTCCTATCTGGCCATCGGCGAGGGGCAGGTACCGGCCTCGCAGTATTTCCGCGTCGAGCGCTGGCCGTGGTGGCGCGGGCAGGGCAATGCGGAACAGTTCCGCACCTACGAGGGCGTGCGCGTCTACGAAAACACCGTGACCTACGGCGACTACCGGGTGATGCCGACCTGGGGCGGCAGCATGTTCGAGAGCTTCCTGCCGTTCGTGCTGATCCCCGAGACGCAGTGGGCACCGGACGCCTGGGGGCGCTCGCACCCGCAGATGGCGGCCGCACAGGTGCGTTACGGCTTGGACCAATACGGCTACTGGGGTTTCTCGCCGGCGATGATCCCGGCCATGCGCGGCTATACAGAGTACGGCGCGCCGCCGCTGGGCATCGGGGGCTACTCGCCCTTGGGTGAGAACGAGGCGGCGCGCAGTGGCGCGGTGGTGACGCCGCATGCGGTGTTCCTGCCGATCGAGTTGCAGACCACCGCCGCGCTGGCCAACCTGCGCAAGCTGCGGCAGAACTTCCCGGGGATCTACGACGACCGATATGGGTTCCGGGACAGCGTGGACGTCGGCAACGGCACGGTGAGCCAGTGCATGTTGCTGCTGGACCAGGCGATGGCCTTCGGCGCGATGACCAATTACCTCACCGATGGCGGGCTGCGGCGTTACCTCGGCGGCCGGTACGCCGCGCGGCTACGTCCTGCGATGGCGCAGGAGGTGTTCTGGTATCCGCAGTAGTCTTCTTGCAGGGGCGGCTTCAGTCGTGACCCGTCATATCCGGCGGTCGCGGCTGAAGCCGCTCCTACGGAGACCCGCACGGGCAACAGGTCGCTCACCACAGCGCATCGCGCAGCCGGTACCAGCTCATCGCCGCCACCAGCAATGGCATGCGCAGCAGCCTTCCCCCGGGGAAAGGCCGGTGCTTGATCCTGGCAAACGCATCCAGCCTGTGCGATTGCCCGCTGATCGCCTCGGCGATCAGCTGCCCGGCCAATCCGCTGGCCGCCACGCCATGCCCGGAGAATCCCTGCGCGTAGTACACGTTGTCGGCCAGCCGACCCCAGTCCGGCGCGCGGTTGCGGGTGATATCCACGTAGCCGCCCCACAGGTATTCGAAGTCGACGTCGCGTAGCTGCGGGAATACGCGCTCCATCCGTCGCTGCATCAAGCCGCGCAAGCCGGGCGGCGGCAGGGAGGAATAGCTCGCGCGCCCGCCGAACAGCAGCCGGTGATCGTGGCTGAGGCGAAAGTAGTCCAGCGCCCAGTTGGCATCGGATACCGCCATGTCGTTGCCGATCAATGCCCGCGCGCGCTCGGCGCCCAGCACCGGCGTGGCGCCGATGTAGGTGCCCACCGGCATGATGCGCGCCTCCAGGGCCGGCGCCACGCCGTGCAGCCACGCGTTGCCGGCCAGCACCACGAAGTCCGCATGCAGTTCGCCTTCCGGGGTATGCAGTACCGGTCGGGCACCCTTTACCAGCCGCCGCACGGGGGTGTGCTCGTGGATCACCACCCCGGCAGCCATCGCCGCGTCGGCCAGGCCCAGGGCGTAAGCGAGCGGATGCAGGTGGCCGCTGGCAGCGTCGTACACCGCGCCCAGGTAGAGATCGCTGCCCAGGTGCGCGCGCAGCTGCTCGCGGTCCCACCATTGCAGTGGGTAGTCGTAGCGCTGCGCCATCTCGACGATATCCGCGCGCAGTGCACGCTTTTGGCGGGGCTTCAGTGGTACGTGCGCGTAGCCGTCGCGCCAGTGGCAGTCGATGTGGTGGCGTTCGATGCGCGCACGCAGGCGCGCCATGCCTTCGCGCGAAAGGTCGAACAGCACGCGGGCGTCTTCCGCGCCGAGCAGGTCCTCCAGCGTGGACTGCTCGCAGCCGTAGCCGACGATCGCCTGGCCGCCGTTGCGGCCGGAAGCGCCCCAGCCGACGCGCTCGGCTTCCAGCACGACCACCCGGTGCCCGGCCTCGGCCAGCGCCAGCGCGGCGGTAAGCCCGGTGTAGCCGGCACCCAGTACCGCCACGTCGCATCGCTGCACGCCCCGCAGCGAAGGCTGCGCGGGCAGGGTCGGGGCGCTGGCGGCATACCAGCTGGGGGGATAGCCGCGGGCGCCGTCGGAGGCCATCACACCGTCCGCAGGTACCAGGCGTAGTCCAGGTCGGGTACCTGGGTATGGAAGTCGAGCATCTCGCGACGCTTCTGCTGGCCGTAGATGTGGCGGAAGCGTTCGCCGAAATGGCGGGCGATGAAATCGTCCTGCAGGAAGGCCTCGATGGCGCCGCGCCACGAAGGCGTGGCCGCTTCGATCTGCGCGTAGGCGTTGCCGCTGGTCGCCGGGCCGGGCGGCTGTTGCGCGATCAGGCCATCGAGCAGGCCGGCAAGCACCGCGGCGGTGACCAGGTAGGGATTGGCATCGGCGCCGGCGATGCGATGCTCGATGCGGGTATTGCGCGCGTCGCTGTGCGGGATGCGCAGCGCCACGGTACGGTTGTTGAAGCCCCAGCTGTCGTTGAGCGGCACGAAGGCGTTGGGCACGAAGCGCCGGTAGCTGTTGGCGTGCGGGGCAAACAGCAGCAGCGAGGACGCCGCGGCCTGTTGCAGACCCGCCACCGCGTGCAGCAGGGCATCGGCGGGGGCCTCGGGGGTGCCGTCGAACAGGTTGCGGCCCTGTGCGTCGAGCACGCTCACGTGCAGGTGCAATCCGCTGCCGGCCTGTTCGGCGAACGGCTTGGCCATGAAGCTGGCGAGCTTGCCTTGCTGCTGGGCGATGGCCTTGATGGTGCGCTTGAGCAGGATCGCGTCGTCGCAGGCGGCCATCGCGTCGGCGCGATGCAGCAGGTTGATCTCGAACTGGCCCGGCGCGTACTCGGCCACCGCGGTGTCGGCGGGGATGCCTTGCGCGCGGCAGGCGGCCGCCACGGCGTCGATGAACTCGCGATGCTCGTCCAGCTCCTGCAGGTAGTAGACCTGGGTGCTGTCGCTGCGCAAGCCGCTGTGCGGGTCGCGCGGCGTCTGTGGGCGGCCGCGCGCGTCGGGCGCGGCGTCGAACAGGTAGAACTCCAGCTCCACCGCCACCACCGGTGTCCACCCGCGCGCGGTGAACCCTTGCAGCACGCGTTCGAGCACGGCGCGCGGGGCCACCTCGAACACGCCGCCGGCACCGTCCTCCATCGACAGCAGCAGCTGCGCGCTCGGCCGCGTTGCCCACGGCACCGGCCGCAGCGAGCCGGGCACCGGCCGGCAGATGCGGTCCTCGTCGCCGATGTCGTAGCCCAGGCCGGTCTCTTCCACCGTGTTGCCGGTGATGTCGGTGGCGATCAGCGACATCGGCAGGCACACGCCGTTGAGGTACACCTTCTCCAGCGCCTCGCGGGTGATGCGCTTGCCGCGCAGCAGGCCGTTGGTGTCGCACAGCAGCAGGTCGACCTGCTCGCAGCCATCGATCGAGGCGAGCGCGCGGGCATCGTGGGCGGGCAGCGGCGAAGCGGAATCGTCGGCCATGGGCGGTGCCATCGGGGGTCGGGGCGAGCTTAGCAGAGGGCAGCGGGTGTCAAGAATACTCAACGCATGGCGGCGTGCGCGGCGGGCAGGGGGCCGGTTTGCGGGGCGGCCGCGGGCCGCGTGCCGCGGCGTTGTTGTAAAAATAAAACGCCCGGGGTAAGTTGCGGGCAAGCCAGAACGAGCAATTCGCATGGCCCTCCCTCCGCTGGTCGGCCTGCCGTCCGACCGCAAGATCATCGGCCCGCATCCCTTCCTTGCCGTCGGCGAGAAGTACGTGCGCGCCGTGGTCGAAGGGGCGCACGCCACGCCGGTGATGCTGCCTTCGCTGCAGCCGGCCGTGCCGGCCGCGGACTGGCTCGACCGCCTGGACGGCCTGCTGCTCACTGGTGCGGTCAGTAACATCGAACCCCATCATTACGCCGGCGGCCCGAGCTGGGAAGGCAACCCGCATGACCCCGCGCGCGACGCCAACACCCTGCCGCTGATTCCCGCCGCGATCGCGCGTGGCCTGCCGGTGTTGGCGATCTGCCGCGGCCTGCAGGAGGTCAACGTGGCGCTGGGTGGCAGCCTGCATGCGAAGGTGCACGAGGTCCCCGGCCTGTCCGACCACCGCGAAGACGTCGAGGCCGCGTTGGAAGTGCAGTACGGCCCTGCGCATGCGTTGCAGCTGGCCGCCGGTGGATGGCTCGCCGGGATCGCCGGCGGCGATTCGGTGCGGGTGAATTCGCTGCACGGGCAGGGCATCGAACGGCTGGCCGAGGGCATGATCGTCGAAGCGGTCTCGCCGGACGGCCTCGTCGAAGCCTTTCGCGGTCCTGGTCCCGGCTTCCTGCTCGCCGTGCAGTGGCACCCGGAATGGCGGGTGCGCGACAACCCTTTCTATCTCGGCATCTTCCGTGCCTTCGGCGACGCCTGCCGCCGCTACGCCACCCAACGGTCCCTTTCCCCGCCATGACCACCGTCCGCTCCCGCTCGCGCAAGAACGTTCCCGAACAGGCCGAAAGCTCGCTGCGGCGCTGGCTCAAGGAGCGCCACATCACCGAGGTCGAGTGCCTGGTGCCGGACATCACCGGCAACGCGCGCGGCAAGATCATCCCGGCCGACAAGTTCTCCCACGACTACGGCACGCGCCTGCCCGAGGGCATCTTCGCCACCACCGTCACCGGTGATTACCCGGACGACTACTACGACCTGACCTCGCCTTCGGATTCGGACATGCAGCTGCGTCCGGACCCGGACACCGTGCGCATGGTGCCGTGGGCGACCGACCCGACCGCGCAGGTCATCCATGACTGCTACACCCGCGACGGCCAGCCGCACGAACTGGCCCCGCGCAACGTGCTGCGCCGCGTGCTCGCCGGTTACGCGGACGCCGGCCTGCAGCCGGTGGTCGCGCCGGAGCTGGAATTCTTCCTGGTGCAGAAGAACACCGATCCGGATTTCCCGTTGCTGCCCCCGGCCGGGCGCTCGGGGCGCGCGGAAACCGCGCGGCAGTCGTATTCCATCGACGCGGTCAACGAGTTCGACCCGATACTGGACCTGATGTACGACTACTGCGATGCGATGGAGCTGGACGTGGATACGTTGATCCACGAATCCGGCGCCGCGCAGCTGGAGGTCAATTTCACCCATGCCGATGCGCTCTCGCGCGCCGACCAGGTATTCCTGTTCAAGCGCACCATGCGCGAGGCGGCGATGCGTCACGGCGTGTACGCCACCTTCCTGGCCAAGCCGATGGAAACCGAGCCGGGCAGTGCGATGCACATCCACCAGAGCCTACTCGATGCCAAGGGCCGCAACGTCTTCAGCGGCAAGCTGCACGACGGCCTGAGCCAGACCTTCCTGCATTACCTGGGCGGCCTGCAGAAGTACGTGCCGATGGCGATGGCGTTCTTCGCGCCGAACGTGAATTCCTACCGGCGCCTGGTGTTCGGCGAGGTCTCGCCGAGCAACGTGCTGTGGGGCTTCGACAACCGCACCTGCGGCCTGCGCGTGCCGATCGACACGCCGGAGAACATGCGCGTGGAAAGCCGCTTCGCCGGCTCGGACGCCAACCCGTACCTGGCCATGGCCGCCACGCTGGCCTGCGGCCTGCTGGGGATCCGCGAGAAGCTCGAACCCACGCCGGCCTTCACCGGCAGCGGCAAGGAAGAGGGCTACGACCTGCCACGCTCGCTCGGCGAGGCGCTGGACGACCTGGAAGGCTGCGAGCCGTTGCAGGCCATGCTCGGCCCGCGCTTCGTGCGCGCCTACATCTCGGTCAAGCGCAAGGAATACGAAACGTTCTTCCGCGTCATCAGCTCGTGGGAGCGCGAGTTCCTGCTGTTGAACGTCTGACGCCTGCCGCCCCGGAAGCCGCCATGGACCACAAGACCCTCGAACACCTGCAGCACCTGGACGCGGCGCACCACCTGCACCCGTTCAACGACAACGCCGCACTTGCCGCCAAGGGCACGCGCATCCTCACCCGCGGGGAGGGCTGCTATGTGTGGGACGCCGAAGGGCACAAGCTGCTGGATGCCTTCGCCGGCCTGTGGTGCGTGAACATCGGCTACGGCCGCGCCGAGCTGGGCGACGCGGCCGCCACGCAGATGCGCACGCTGGCCTACTACAACAGCTTCTTCCAGTGCACGACCGAGCCGACGATCCGCCTGGCCGCGCAGATCGCCGAGCTGACGCCGGGCGATCTCAACCATGCCTTCTTCACCAATTCCGGCTCGGAGGCCAACGACACCATCCTGCGCTTGGTACGCCACTTCTGGGCCGTGCAGGACCAGCCGCAGAAGAACATCTTCATCGGCCGCCACGACGGCTACCACGGCACCACCATGGCCGGGGCGAGCCTGGGCGGCATGAAGGGCATGCACAAGCAGGGCGGGCTGCCGATCCCCGACGTCCACCACATCGATCCGCCGTACCCGTTCGGCGATGCCGGCGACATGGACCCGGAGGAATACGGCCTGCTCGCCGCGCGGCGGCTGGAGGACAAGATCCTCGAACTGGGGCCGGAACGCGTGGCCGCCTTCATCGGCGAGCCGATCATGGGCGCGATTGGCGTGTACATCCCGCCGCGCAGCTATTGGCCGGAGATCGAGCGCATCTGCCGCCGTTACGACGTGCTGCTGGTGGCCGACGAGGTGATCTGCGGCTTCGGCCGTACCGGCGAATGGTTCGGCTCGCAATATTTCGGCTTCCAGCCCGACGTGATGACCATCGCCAAGGGCATCACCTCCGGCTACATCCCGCTGGGCGCGGCGATCTTCAACGACCGCGTCGCCGGCGTGCTGGCCGCGCAGGGCGGCGAGCTGGCCCATGGTTGCACCTATTCGGGGCATCCGGTGTGCGCGGCGGTGGCGCTGGAGAACCTGCGCATCCTGCGCGACGAGCGCGTGGTGGAGCATGCCCGCCTCGACATCGCCCCCTACCTGGCCACGCGCTGGGCCGAGCTGGGCGAACACCGGCTGGTGGGCGAGGCGCGCATCGCCGGGTTGATGGGCGCGCTGGAGCTGGTGCCGGACAAGCGCCGGCGCGGAGTCTATTTCCCCGAGCGTGGCCAGGTCGGCGCACTGTGCCGCGACATCGCGCTGCGCCACGGGCTGATCCTGCGCGCCACCTACGACGCCATGCTGCTGTCGCCGCCGCTGGTCATCACCCGCCTGCAGGTGGACGAGCTGTTCGACAAGGCCTGGAAGGCGCTGGACGAGTGCGCGCAGGCGCTGGGCAAATAGGCCGGCGCTGGGTACGCTGGGCGGGTCTGTCCTGACGTCCCCCACCGCCATCCCCCGTGGCTCCCTGGAGACCTTCGATGAAGCTGCGCATCCTCACCCTGACCCTTGCCTCCACCCTGCTGGCCGCCTGCGGCGGCAAGGGCGATCAGAGCACCGACGCGGCGAAGTCCGGCGATGCCGGCGCGGCGAAGGAGAAGGTGCTCAACGTCTACAACTACTCGGACTACATCGCCGAGGACACCATCCCCAACTTCGAGAAGGCCAGCGGCATCAAGGTCGTCTACGACACCTTCGACAGCGACGAGATGGTGGAAACCAAGTTGCTGGCCGGCGGCAGCGGCTACGACCTGGTCGTGCCGACGCTCAACTTCTTCGGCCGCCAGATCCAGGCCGGCGTGTTCCTGCCGCTGGACAAGAGCAAGATCCCGAACCTGGCCAACCTGGACCCGGAGGTGATGAAGCGCATCGCCCAGCAGGACCCGGACAACAAGTACGGCGTGCCGTACATGATCGGCACCACCGGCATCGGCTACAACGTGGACAAGGTGAAGGCCGCCTTCGGCAGCACCGACATCGCCAACAGCTGGGACCTGGTGTTCAAGCCGGAGAACATCGCCAAGCTGAAGGATTGCGGCGTCACCATCCTGGACACGCCGTCGGACCTGATCCCGATCGCGCTGAACTACCTCAAGCTCGACCCGCACAGCCATGACCCGGCGCAGATCCAGCAGGCCGCCGATCTCATCAAGAAGATCCGGCCCTACGTGCAGAACTTCCACTCCAGCCAGTACGTGACTTCGCTGGCCAACGGCAGCACCTGCCTGGCGGTGGGCTGGTCGGGCGACATCATCCAGGCGCGCGATCGCGCCGAGGAAGCCAAGAACGGCGTCACGGTGGCTTATTCGATTCCCAAGGAAGGCGCGCCGCAGTGGTTCGACATGCTGGCCATTCCGAAGGACGCGCCGCATCCGGAAAACGCCTACGCGTTCATCAACTACCTGCTGCAGCCGGAAGTGGCCGCGGCCAACACCAACTTCATCCACTACGCCAACCCGGTGCCGAAGGCCACGCCGCTGGTGTCGGAGGAGATCCGCAACGACCCGACCATCTACCCGCCGGCCGACGTGGCGGCGAAGATGTTCACCTATTCGATCAACCCGCCGGAAGTGGACAAGCTGTACACGCGCCTGTGGACGGAGATCAAGACCGGCCGCTGAGCGCGGGCGAGTGCGTCGCGGCCGTCGGCAGGCGGTCGCGGCTGAGTGGAATTCTCCGACGCGCCAGCAGAGCGCGCGGACGTCGATAGGGGAGGGCAACACCGGGGGCCGCCTGTGCGGCGCCCGTCACCGCCGCCCGACGGGCGGCCTCGGAGGCCACGATGAAGCACGCGAGTAGGTGGATGCTGGCGGTTGCGGTGGTGGTAATGGGGGTGGGCGGCTGCGGCCGCGAGAGTGGCAGGCAGGCCGGCCACGACGGCAGCGGCAAACCGGCCGCGGCCGAGGCGAAGGAACTCAACGTCTACAACTGGTCGGACTACATCGCCGCCGGCACCGTGCCCGGCTTCGAGCAGGCCACCGGCGTCAAGGTTGTCTACGACGTATTCGACAGCAACGAATTGCTGGAGGCCAAGCTGCTGGCCGGCGGCAGCGGCTACGACGTCGTGGTGCCTTCGCTGAGTTTCCTCGGCCGGCAGATCCAGGCCGGCGTGTTCCAGCCGCTGGACAAGTCGAAGATTCCCAATCTCGCCAACCTCGACCCGGCGATGATGGCGCGCATCGCCCAGCAGGATCCCGGCAACAAGTACGCGGTGCCGTACCTGTGGGGCACCACCGGCATCGGCTACAACATCGACAAGGTGAAGGCTGCCTTCGGCACCGAGGAGGTGGTCAACAGCTGGGACCTGGTGTTCAAGCCGGAGAACCTGGCCAAGCTCAAGGATTGCGGGGTGACGATCCTCGATACCCCGTCGGAGATCATCCCGACGGTGCTGCATTACCTCGGCGAGGATCCCAACAGCACGGATCCTGCGGTGATCACGCGCGCGGTGAAGGTGCTGCGCGGCATCCGTCCGTACATCCGCAACTTCCATTCCTCGCAGTACATCGACGGCCTGGCCAAGGGCAATGTCTGCCTGGCGGTGGGCTGGTCGGGCGACGTGCTGCAGGCGCGGGACCGCGCGAACGAGGCGGCCAACGGCGTGCACATCGCCTATTCGATCCCGAAGGAAGGCGCGCTGCAGTTCTTCGACATGCTCGCCATCCCGAAGGACGCCGCGCATCCGGACAACGCGCATGCCTTCATCAACTACCTGCTGCGGCCGGAAGTGGCGGCGGCGAACACCAACTTCGTCAGCTATCCCAATCCGGTGACCACGGCCACGCCGCTGATCGATGCGGCCATCCGCGACAACAAGACGATCTACCCGCCGCCGGAGGTGCAGGCCAAGCTGTTCGGCCTGAAGATCCTGCCGCCGGAAGTCGATCGCCTGTATACGCGGCTGTGGACGGAGCTGAAGACCGGCCAGTAGCGCGCCCGGCCACGCGTGCATGCGCGTGGCGGGTTTGCCCGTGACCGCGCCGGCGGCATCTGCGATCATGCCGCCGGGCGTCGGCACCGGGCAGCGTGGCCAGCGCAACGTTGTTCCACTGCAGAGGGATTCCATGGCACCGATCGACGCCAAGCCCGAGCGAGCGCCCCCTCCGCCCACCGGCGGCGAGGGCTATCTCTCCATCCAGGACGTGCGCAAGGAGTTCGACGGCTTCGTGGCCGTCGACGACGTCAACCTGCAGATCCGCAAGGGCGAGATCTTCGCGCTGCTGGGCGGCTCGGGCAGTGGCAAGTCCACGCTGCTGCGCTGCCTGGCCGGTTTCGAGAAGCCCACCAAGGGGCGCATCGTCCTCGACGGGCAGGTGATGAACGACCTGCCGCCCTACGAGCGGCCGATCAACATGATGTTCCAGTCCTACGCGCTGTTTCCGCACATGACGGTGGAGCAGAACATCGCCTTCGGCCTGAAGCAGGATGGCCTGTCGCGCGACGCCGTGCGCAAGCGCGTGGGCGAGATGCTGGAGCTGGTGCAGCTGGGCAAGCTCGGCAAGCGCAAGCCGCACCAGCTTTCCGGCGGCCAGCAGCAGCGCGTGGCGCTGGCGCGTTCGCTGGCCAAGGGGCCCAAGCTGCTGCTGCTCGACGAGCCGATGGGGGCGCTGGACAAGAAGCTGCGCTCGCGCATGCAGCTGGAGCTGGTCAACATCATCGAGACCTCCGGCGTCACCTGCGTGATGGTCACCCATGACCAGGAAGAGGCCATGACCATGGCCACCCGCATCGCGCTGATGGACCAGGGCTGGATCCAGCAGGTCGGCAAGCCGGACGACATCTACGAGCAGCCGGCCAACCGCTTCGCGGCGGAGTTCATCGGCTCGGTGAACCTGATCGATGGCGTGATCGACGAGGACCTGCCCGAATACGTCACGCTGAAGACGGACGTGCTGCCGGTGCCGATCTACATCGGCCATGGCATCACCGGCTTCGAGGGCCAGCAGGTGTCCTTCGCGGTGCGCCCGGAGAAGCTGGTCATCGGCAAGGACGAGCCAGCCCATCCCTACAACAAGGCCCGTGGCACCATCGAGGACATCGCGTATTTCGGCAGCCATTCGGTCTACCACGTGCGGCTGCCCAGCGGCTTCAAGCTGATGGCCAACTTCACCAACCAGCAGCGTTGGGCCAGCGAGGGCATGACCTGGGGCGACGAAGTGTGGGTGGGCTGGGGCGAGAACGACGGCGTGGTGCTGACCTCATGAACCTCGCCCCGCTCAAGCGCTGGCTGCCGGGTGCGCGCTGGGGCGTGATCGCACCGCCCTACCTGTGGCTGATCGTGTTCTTCGCGATCCCGTTCCTGATCGTGCTGAAGATTTCCTTCTCGCGGCTGGCCATCGCCATGCCGCCGTACACGCCGATCCTGGAATACGTGGACAACGCGTTCCACCTCAAGCTCAACCTCGGCAACTACCTCAACCTGCTGACCGACAGCCAGTACATCGCGGCCTACCTGAGCTCGATCAAGATCGCGGCGATCTCCACCGTGCTGGCACTGCTGGTGGGTTACCCGATGGCCTATGTCATCGCGCGGATGTCGCCGGCCGCACGCAACGTGGCGATGATGCTGGTGGTTCTGCCTTCGTGGACGTCGTTCCTGATCCGCGTATATGCGTGGATCGGCATCCTCGACAGCAACGGCCTGCTCAACCGCGCGCTGATGGGCCTCGGGTTGATCGACGAGCCGCTGCACATTCTCTATACCCCGGTGGCGGCCTACATCGGCATCGTGTACTGCTACCTGCCCTTCATGGTGTTGCCGCTGTACGCCACGCTGGTCAAGCTCGACCGGCGCCTGCTCGAAGCCGCCTACGACCTTGGCGCGCGCCCGTGGAAGGCCTTCCTCACCATCACGCTGCCGATGTCGCGCAGCGGCATCATCGCCGGCTGCATGCTGGTGATGATCCCGGCGGTGGGCGAGTTCGTGATTCCGGAAATGCTCGGCGGCCCGGACACGCTGATGATCGGCCGCGTGCTGTGGGGCGAGTTCTTCAACAATCGCGACTGGCCGGCGGCCTCGGCGGTGGCGATCGTGATGCTGCTCCTGCTGCTGGTGCCGATCCTGATCTTCAACCGTTACCAGCAGCGCGACCTGGAAGGGAGGTTGTCGTGATCGGCGACCGTGGCGGCAAGGTGATGGGGTGGTCGGTGCTGGTGTTCGGCTTTGCCTTCCTGTACCTGCCGATCCTGCTGCTGATCGTCTACTCGTTCAATTCCTCGCGGTTGGCGACGGTGTGGGCGGGTTTCTCGACCAAGTGGTACGGCGAACTGCTGCGTGACCGGCAGATGCTGGACGCGGCGTGGATCAGCCTGCGGGTGGCGTTCTGGACGGCGACCGCCTCGATGGTGATCGGCACGATGGCCGCGCTGGTGATGACCCGGCTGCGTCGGTTCCCTGGGAAGACGCTGTTCGGCGCGCTGATCACCGCGCCGCTGGTGATGCCGGAAGTGATCATCGGCCTGTCCATCCTGCTGATGCTGGTCTCGATGGGGGGCGTGCTGGGCATCGCGCCGAAGGGCGTGATGGCGATCTGGGTGGCGCACGTCACCTTCACCATCTCGTTCGTGACGGTGGTGGTCTCCTCGCGGCTGCAGGAACTGGACCGCTCGCTGGAAGAGGCGGCGATGGACCTGGGCGCGAACCGGCTGAAGGTGTTTTTCCTGATCACGCTGCCAATCATCGCGCCGGCGCTGGTGTCCGGCTGGCTGCTTGCCTTCACGTTGTCGCTGGACGACGTGGTGATCGCCAGCTTCGTGGCCGGCCCGAGTTCGACCACGCTGCCGATGAAGGTGTTTTCCTCGGTGCGGCTGGGCATCAGCCCGAAGATCAACGCGCTGGCGACGATCATGGTGCTGGCGGTGTCGTTGGCCGCGGTGGTCGGCTGGTGGCTCATGGCGCGCAGCGAGAAGCGCCGGCAGCGCGACATGCAGCTGGCGTTGCAGGACAACAGCTGATCGCGCGGCATTCCGCAGCGTTCCACCGCTGCAATGCTCCGCTGACATCGCCACGACCCGGTGCGGACTACCATGGCCGCCTGAATTCCGTGGAGTCTCCCGATGACCAGCTACCAGACGATCAACCCCCATAGCGGGCAATCCGAATACACGGTGCAGCTGATGGATGCCGCGGCGATCGAGCAGCGCCTGGCTGCCGCGTCGCAGGCATTTGCGGCCTGGGCGGCGCGCCCGCTCGAAGCGCGCGCCGTGCTGCTGCGCCAGGTCGGCGAGGCCCTGACCCGTCGCCGCGAGGACATCCAGCGCGTGATGACCGCCGAGATGGGCAAGCTGCGCGTGGAGGCGCTGGCGGAGATCGACAAGTGCGCGCAGGCCTGCGCGTACTACGCTGACCACGCCGCCGAATACCTGCAACCCAGGCAGATTCGCACCGAGGCGCAGCGCAGCTATGTGCGCTATGAGCCCATCGGCTGCGTGTTGGCGGTGATGCCGTGGAATTTCCCGATCTGGCAGGTGTTCCGCTTCCTCGCGCCGGGCCTGATGGCCGGCAACGTGGCCTTGCTCAAGCATGCGAGCAACGTGCCGCGCTGCGCGGATGCGATCAAGTCGGTGCTGGACGAGGCGGGGGTGCCGGCTGGCGTGTTCGATGTGCTGCATATCGACAACGACCAGGCGGCCGAAGTGCTGCGCGATCCGCGTGTGGTGGCGGTGACGCTGACCGGCAGCGAGCGGGCGGGGCGGTCGATTGCCGGCAATGCGGGCGAGCAGCTGAAGAAGAGCGTGATGGAGCTGGGCGGCAGCGACGCGTTCGTGGTGCTGGACGATGCGGACCTGGACAAGACGGTGGCGGCGGCGGTGAAGTCGCGTTTCGACAATACGGGGCAGACCTGCATCGCGGCCAAGCGTTTCATCGTGGTGGCGCCGATTGCCGATGCGTTCGTGGAGAAGTTCGTGGTGGCGGCATCGAAGCGCGTGGCGGGCGATCCGCAGCGCGAGGACGTGACGCTGGCGCCGATGGCCCGCGCGGACCTGCGCGATGAGTTGCACAAGCAGGTGCAGGCGAGCGTGGAGAAGGGCGCGAAGGTATTGCTGGGCGGCGAGCCGGTGGCGGGCACGCATGCGGCGTACCCGGCGACGATCCTCGATGCGGTGGGCCCGGGCATGCCGGCCTACGAGGAAGAGTTGTTCGGGCCGGTGGCGGCGATCCTGCGAGTAGCCGACGAGGCCGAGGCGGTACGGGTGGCGAACGATACGACGTACGGCCTTGGCGGCAGCGTGTGGACCGGCGATGCGGCGCGCGGCGAGCGGGTGGCGCAGCAGCTGCAATGCGGGGCTGCGTTCGTCAACGCGATCGTCAAGAGCGACGTGCGGCTGCCGTTCGGCGGGACCAAGCGGTCAGGATTCGGGCGGGAGTTGGCCGAGCATGGCATTCATGAGTTCACCAACGTCAAGACGGTCTATGTGGCTTAGGGCGTAGGTTGGGGTTTTTTTGTTGGGCGGCCGTTGGCCGCCCTTTTTGTTTGGGCTGAGGGTGGTGTTGTTTGGGGGGTTGGCCTTCGAGGTTGATCGGCTTGCATGGATCCCGAGGGGCCTGCGGGGGCGGGGCCCTTTCGGGACACGCCGTGAACCCATCCATGGGGGCTCGTAGGCGACATCCATGTCGCCTACGGTCCCGAAAGGGCCCCGCCCCCGCAGACCCTCCAATTCCCCGCGAGCGGATACCCACATCCAAAGCGCGCTGCCAAATGTTCCTCCTCCGCAGGAGCGGCTTCAGCCGCGACGGAAAGCAGAGCAAGGGAAGAATTTGGAGAATAGAAGAGGTGGAGGCGAAGGCCGTGGCTTTTGCTCTCCCCCCAACCCACATCGGGGCGCCTGCATTTCGAAGTGGGAACAATGAGGCGCCTAGCGCCGGGCTGGCGTATAGGTCTGTCAGCGGGCCATGGATGGCCCGCGGCGGCGAGTCAGACAGGATGTCTGACCGAGCCGCGACGGACCTATACGCCAGCCCGGGGCCCGCACCGCAAGTCAACGCTACCAACCGCCAACCGCCAAACCAGCGACAAACCAGCTACAACCACCGCGCCCGCTTGAACAACCGATACAACCCCACGCACACCACCACCACCCCCGCCGCGAGCAGCGGATACGCATAGCGCCCCCCCAGCTCCGGCATGTGCGCGAAGTTCATCCCGTACCAACTGGTGATCAGCGTCGGCGCCGCCAGCAAGGCCGCCCACGCACCCAGCCGCTTCACCGTCTCGCCCTGCGCCAGCGTCACCAGCGACAGGTTCACGCTCAACGCCGTGCCCAGCATCTCGCGCAGCGTGTCGATCGCATCGTTGATGCGCTTGGCATGGTCCAGCACGTCGCGCAGGTAGATGCCCACCTCGTCCGACACCAGGTTGGCATGGCTGCGACGCACATGCGCCAACACGTCCTGCAACGGCGCCACCACCAGCCGCATCTTGTTCAATTCGCGCTTGAGTTCGTACAGCTTCACGACCGTGTGGCGGCTGTAGGTCTCGGCGAAGATGTCCTTCTCCAGCGTCTCCAGCGTGTCGCGAAACTCGTCCATGATCGGCAGGTAGTTGTCGACCACGAAATCCAGGATCGCGTACAGCGCGAACGACGGCCCCAGTTTCATCATGTCCGCGTCGCGCTCCATGCGCGCACGCACCGGCGCGTACGAAAGCGAAGCGCCATGGCGCACCGTCACCAGGAAACGGGCGCCGAGGAAGGCGTGCGTCTCGCCGTAGCGGATGCGGTCGTTGACCAGCTGCGCGGTATTCACCACCACGAACAGCGATTGGCCGTAGCTCTCCACCTTCGGTCGCTGGTGCGCCTTGGCGGCGTCCTCGATGGCGAGGTCGTGCAGGCAGAACTCTTCCTGGATCTTGTCCAGCACCGCCTGCGCCGGCTCGTACAGGCCCACCCACACGAATCCCTCCGGCTGCGCGAGGCAGTCGCTGATGCGGTCCAGGTGGATGTCATGGCGCTGGCCCGCGCCGTCGTACCAGGCGCAGGTGATGACGCATTCCGGATTGCCGGTGTCGCGATGGTCGGCAGCGAGGGCCATATACCGATCCTGCGTCAGCGCCCGGGCGTGGGCAAGTTCCGCCGTCCCAGCACCGCCGCCAGCGCAACGTGCACCGGCAACAGCAGCACGATCCACTGCAGGTTGAACTGCGGCTGGATCGACAGCCAGTGGATCACCAGCGCCAGCACGCCGCAGGCCACCACGGCCCAGGCGACAAGACGGAATCCGGGCAGCGGGGCGCGCCCGCGCAGCAGCGGCCAGGCACTGGCCAGTAGGTACAGGCACAGCGGGTTGAGCAGCAGCAGGTTGCGGTTGCCCCAGGCCGATTCGTGCGCGGTGAAGCCCCACAGGAACACCAGCAGCCCGCCGGCCACCACGCACAGCAGCCAGAACGGCGTGGCGAACGCGGCCACCGCCCGGGGATGCCGGCCGCTGGCCAGGATCAGTGCGCCGACGAGCACGCCCGCCAGCAGCCATGGCCACCAGTGCCGCGCCTGTTCCGGCGGCTCCGGCGCCACGCGCTGCGGCAGCAGCGGCTGCGTGGCCAGCACCAGCGGGCGGCCTTCGCTGTTGCGCACCTGCGCCAGGCTCTCGGCCAGGCGCATCGGCACGAAGGCCTCCTGCCAGCGCGAAAGCGGCTTGTCGGCGTAGGGGCCCAGGCCCAGGTCGAAGCCAAGCCACATCCACCATGCCGGCGAGGCCAGGCGCACCGCTTCGCTGCGGAAGGTGTTGCCGCGCGAACGTCCGGCCAGCTGGCGCTGCAGGCCGCCATCGAGCGCCAGGTCGATGTAGTCGCGGACCATCGTGGCGCAGTTGGCGGTGAAGTAGTCGTAGTGGTAGCGCGCGTTTTCCGGCTTCGCCCGTTCCGCCAGGGCGTCGGCCAGGCGGCGCGCCTGTTCCGGCGCCAGGTCCAGCCACTGGATGTCCACCCCGCGCCCGGCGTCCCGGTAGGACGCCATGTCCTGCTCGAAGGGCAGGGCGACGAGGTAGTACATCATCTGGCCCTTGACGAAGCGGCCGATGAAATCCGCCTCGCCCGGGTCGAAGAAACCGAAGTTGTAGGACGTCGCCGCGCCGCTGGCCGGATCGACCACCACGATGGCGTCATGGCCGAAACGCTCGAAGAACACCTCGCCCGGCTGCATCGTCGCCACGCCGATGCGCGGGGCGGGGCCCGCAGCCTGCGCCGTGGCCTGGGGGGCGGCCGGGGGCGGCGCATCGGCCGACACCGGCTGCGCGTGCAACGCGGGCAGCACGAGCAGCGCGGCCCAGGCCAGCCAGGCCTGGCAGCGCCGGGCCAATGCACGATGCGCGGCGGGGCTCAAGCGTCGTCCTGGGCGAGTTGCGGCAGCACGCTGACATGGAAGGCGCGTACGCGGCGCGCGTCGGCGCGGGCCACGCGGAACACGAAACGGTCCAGGGTCAGTTCCTCGCCGGTTTCCGGCAGGTGGCCGAAGGCTTCGGTGACCAGGCCACCGATGGTGTCGTAGTCGTCGTCCGGGAATTCGGAGCCGAAACGCTCGTTGAAATCCTCGATCGGGGTCAGCGCGTCGACCACATACTGGCCGTCGGCCTGGATGGCGATCAGCGCCGTGGCGTCCTCGGCCTCGTCATGTTCGTCGTCGATGTCGCCGACGATCTGCTCCAGTACGTCCTCGATGGTGACCAGGCCGGCCACGCCGCCGTACTCATCCACCACGATCGCCATGTGGTTGCGCGAGAGGCGGAACTCCTTGAGCAGGACGTTGAGCTTCTTCGATTCGGGGATGAGCACCGCCGGGCGCAGCAGTTCGCGGATCGTGCCGGGGCCGTTGTCGGCGACCACGCCGCGCAGCAGGTCCTTGGCCAGCAGGATGCCGAGGATCTCGTCCTTGTTCTCGCCGTGTACCGGGAAGCGCGAATGGCCGGATTCGACCACCTGCTTCATCAGGTCCAGGAAACGTGCTTCGGCCGGCAGCGAGACCATCTGCGAGCGCGAGATCATCACGTCGCCCACGGTCAGCTCGGCCACCGAAATGGCGCCTTCCATCATGCGGAGGGTGTCGGGCCCGACCAGGCCGTCCTGTTCGGCCGTGCGCAGCACGGCGAGCAGTTCATCGCGGGTGTGCGGTTCGCCCGAGAAGGCCGCGCCCAGGCGTTCGAGCCAGCTGCGGCGTTTTTCGTGGGGTTCGGGCGTGCTTTGACTACTGTCGTCTTCAGACATCGATTGGGGGGAAACAGCGCCCTGGAAAAGGGGGCGGTAAACGGAGTCTAGCAGGCCGCCGGATCACCGCGCGCCCGTCCCGGCGGTGGGTTCAGCGGCCGCCGGCAGGCGCCTTGACCGGCGCGGCGGGCGCGGGCGCCGGGGCATCGGGGGTCTCCGGCGCCGGTTCCTCGGGCAGGTCCAGGCTGTAGCTGCAGCCGGCCAGCGTCTTGCCCGGGTGGGATTTGACGTTCGAGACGCTGAGCACGATGGACTCGATCATCGGCTCACCGGTGCGCGGATCGGTGGTGTCCTGGCTGAGGACTTCGCGGCCGTACATGACCTTCTCCGGCGTATCGACCCCTTCCTCCAGCTGGAGCTGGCGGGCCAGCGGGCGCGGGTCGGGCAGGTCGAGGATGGCCATCACGCTGGGGCCGGAGAAAGCGATCTGCGAACTCGGGTGGCCAAACACGTTGATCGGCGTGTTGAGCGCGTACTCGGTCATGAACAGGTTGCCCTGCGGCAGCGGCCGCCAGCCGAGCGCGATAGCCTTCAGCGGATCGGCCAGTACCGGTTGCAGCGCGGCGAAGTCGGCTTCGCGACCGCGGCATTCAATGAGCGCGGCGAGGTCTGGCTTGGCCGCGGCGGTGTCGGCGGCGTGGGCGGCCGAGGCGACGGCCACCAGCAGGCTGGCGGCACAGAGCGAACGAAAGGCGGGCTGGGGCATGGGCAAGATCGACGAACGGCGTGCAGTGGCTGCGATGCCCGCATCATAAGCGAAGGCTCAGCGCTCCCCGAGGTACGGGTCCTCGATGCCCAGTTCGGCCAGGATCTCGCGCTCGAGTTGCTCCATCGCCTCGGCTTCCTTGTCGTCCTCGTGGTCCCAGCCCAGCAGGTGCAGCGTGCCGTGGACGGTGAGGTGGGCGTAGTGCGCGGCCAGCGCCTTGCCCTGTTCCTTGGCCTCGCGCGCCACGACGGGCGCGCAGATCACCAGGTCCCCCAGCAGCGGCAGTTTCACGCCCTTGGGCAGGCCCTCGGGCAGTTCGGCGGGGAAGCTCAGCACGTTGGTGGCGTAATCCTTGCCGCGGTAGTGCTTGTTGAGCGCGCGGCCCTCGCGTGCGTCCACCAGGCGGATGGCCAGGTCGGCCTCGCGGATGCGCCCTTTCAGCGCCGCCGCCACCCACTTGCGGAAGCTCACCGCCGCCGGCAGGCAGGCACGGGGCAGGGCGTAGCTCACCGCCACGTCGAGGCGGACCGGACCGCGGGTCATGACGCCGCTCCCGTCTCGCGGTCGCTGGCCTCGCGTTTCTCGTACGCGTTGACGATGCGCGCCACCAACGGGTGGCGCACCACGTCGCGCGCTTCGAAGAAGGTGAAACTGACACCGTCGACATCGCGCAGCACGTCGATGGCATCGCGCAGGCCGGACTTGACGTGCTTGGGCAGGTCGACCTGGGTGAGGTCGCCGGTCACCACCGCGGTGGAGCCGAAGCCCAGGCGGGTCAGGAACATCTTCATCTGCTCGATGGTGGTGTTCTGCGCTTCGTCGAGGATCACGTAGGCATCGTTGAGCGTGCGGCCGCGCATGTACGCCAGCGGCGCGATCTCGATGACGTTCTTCTCCAGCAGCTTGACCACCTTCTCCACGCCGAGCATCTCGTAGAGCGCGTCGTACAGCGGGCGCAGGTACGGGTCCACCTTCTGGCTGAGATCGCCGGGCAGGAAGCCCAGCTTCTCGCCGGCCTCCACCGCCGGGCGCACCAGGATCAGCCGCTGCACGCGCGATTCGTTCAGCGCCTCCACCGCGCTGGCCACGGCCAGGAAGGTCTTGCCGGTGCCGGCCGGACCGATGCCGAAGTTGATGTCGTGGGTGGCGATCTGGTGCAGGTACTTGGACTGGTTGGCGCCGCGGCCGCGCACGGTGCCGCGCTTGACCTTGATGGCCACGTCCTGCGGCGCGTACGAACGCTCCACCACGTGGTCGACATTGGCGGTATTCAGGCGCAGGTGGATGGCGTGGCTGTCGAAGGTCGTGTCGGCCGCTTCCTCGTAGAGGCTGTGCAGCAGCTTTTCCGTTGAATCGACCGCCTCTGCCGGACCGGTCACGCGGAAGATGTTGCCGCGATTGGCGATCTCCACGCCCAAACGCAGTTCGATCTGGCGGAGGTTCTCGTCGAACGGGCCGGCGAGGTTGGCGAGGCGTTCGCTGTCGGACGGCTCGAGGGTGAAATCGCGTTGCGCGGGTGTGCTCATGGGGAACGTCGGGCGGCGCGCAGCGGCGCGCGCGCAGGGAAAAAGAGGGAGGGAAAGGGTAGCGCGTCGCGGCCGGCAGCGGCCACCACCAGGATTCACTCCGGCTTAATTAAACGTCTATTTAAATATTTCCATGAGTACCGGCCGTGCCCCTCGTTCCCCTGCCAGAAAAAAGGGCGCCGCACCGCGCCGCGCCCCAGGTCGCCCGGGGGGCGCGGACGCGGCCGATCAGCAGGCGCGCCTGCTCGACGCCGCGCTGGACTGCTTCGTGCGACAGGGTGTCGCGGCCACGCGCCTGCGCGACATCGCCGTGCAGGCGGGTGTCACCCCGGCGCTGGTGAACTACTACTTCGGCGACAAGGAACAGTTGCTGCAGACCTTGGTCGCCCAGCGCCTGTTGCCGGCGGTGGCGATGCTGGGCCAGCGCCTGGCGCAGGCGGGCGAGGATGTGGAGGCCACCGTGCAGGCGTTCGTCGCCGGCATCTTCGACGTCGTCGAGCACCACCCGTGGTGGCCGCAGCTGTGGGTGCGCGAAGTGCTGTGCGAAGGCGGCGCGCTGCGTGACCTGCTGATGAGCGAGGTCGCGCCGAAGACTGCGCGCCTGATGGTCGCGCGTTTCACCGCCGCGCAGGCGCGCGGGGAAATCCACCCGGCGCTCGACCCGCGCCTGCTGATGACCTCGTTGATCGGATTGACCCTGTTTCCCATCGCCGGCGCGCCGATCTGGCGCGGCGTGCTGGGCGCGCAGGACCTGGACGCCGCGGCCATTGCCCGGCACGCACTGGCGCTGTTGCGCCACGGCATGACGCCGCCCTGAGCGGCAGGAGCTGGAGATGGAGCGCAACATGCGTTGGATGACGGTGCTGGCTTGCGCTGCCGTGCTCGTGGCCGCGGGCTGCAAGCGCGAGCCGCAGCCCTTGCTCGGCACGCTCGAATGGGACCGTATCAGCCTGCCGGCACCGGCCTCCGAGCGCATCGTGGCGATGGACGTGCGCGAGGGCGACCAGGTGCGCGCCGGCACGCGGCTACTGCGGCTGGAACCGGACCGCACGCGCTCGCAGCTGCAGAGCCTGCAGGCGCAAAGCGCGCAGCGCGAGCAATCGCTACAGGAACTGGTCAACGGCCCGCGGCGCGAGCAGGTTGCCCAGGCGCAGGCGCAGTTGGCTGCCGCCCAGGCACAGGCGCGCGATGCCAGCGCGTACTACGCGCGCCTGCAGCCGCTGGGCAAGCGGCAACTGGTCGCCGCTTCGGATGTCGATCGCGCCCGCGCGGCCGCCGGCGATGCGCAGGCCCAGGTGCGCGCCGCCGAGCAGGCCTTGCTGGAGCTGCGCAATGGCACCCGTGCGGAGGAACTGGCGCAGGGCGAATCGTCACTGCGCGCCGCACAGGCCGAGGCGGCCGTGCAGGCGGTCAACCTGGACAAGCTCGACATCGTCGCCCCGCGCGACGGACGCGTGGACAGCCTGCCGTACAAGCTCGGCGACCAAGCGCCGGTGGGCGCGGCGCTGGCGATCATGCTGGTGGGCGAATCGCCCTATGCGCGTATCTACGTGCCGGCCACCGTGCGTTCACGCGTGGCGATAGGCCAGACCTTGCCGGTGAGCGTGGCCGGCAGCAGCGAGGTCTTCCAGGGCCGCGTGCGGATGATCCGCAGCGAGCCGATGTTCACCCCGTACTACGCATTGTCCGGCAGCGACGCCGAGCGCCTGACCTACCTGGCCGAAGTGCAGCTGCCGGCCAGCGCCAACCGCCTGCCGGTCGGCATGCCGGTGCAGGTGCAGTTGGCGGATGCCGGGCATGAATGAGCCCGCCCCCCGGGCTGCCGCCGCACCCTCCGCGCAAAACGACGGCGGCACGGCGATCCACGCGCGCGGGGTAACCAAGCGCTTCGGCGATTTCACCGCGGTGGACCACGTCGACCTCGATGTTCCGCGCGGGCAGGTGTATGGCTTCCTCGGCCCGAACGGCTCGGGCAAGTCCACCACTATCCGCATGCTGTGCGGCCTGCTCACCCCTACCGAAGGGCAGATCGAGGTATTGGGCCTGTCGATCCCGCGCGAGGCCGAAGCCTTGCGCCGGCGCATCGGCTACATGACCCAGCGCTTCTCGCTGTACGAAGACCTCACCGTGCGCGAGAACCTGATGTTCCTGGCCACCGTGCAGGGCCTGCCGCGCGGCCGGCGTGGCGCGCGGGTGGAGGAACTGCTGCACGACTACAACCTCGAATCGCTGCACAAGCAGCTGGCCGGCACGCTCAGTGGTGGCCAGAAGCAGCGGCTGGCGCTGGCCGGCGCGGTGGTGCACGAGCCGCAGCTGCTGTTGCTCGACGAGCCGACCAGCGCGGTCGACCCGGAATCGCGGCGTGACTTCTGGGAAAAGCTGTTCGACCTCGCCGACGCCGGCACCACCTTGCTGGTGTCCACCCATTACATGGACGAGGCCGAGCGCTGTCACCGCATCGCCATCCTCGACCGCGGCCGGCTGGTCGCCAACGGCACCCCGGCCGAACTGACCGGGCAGCTGGAAGGCCGCACGCTCGGCGTACGCAGCGCATCGCTGCGGCAGGTGCAGAAGCAGCTGCACGCCATCGACGGCGTGCTCTCGGTGGCGCAGGTCGGCAACGAATTGCGCGTCCTGTGCGCCCCCGGCCATGGCGATGCGGACACCGTGGCCGCCAGGCTGCGGCAGGCCGGTATCCAGGCCGAGGTCGCGCCGATCGAGCCAAGCCTGGAGGATGTCTTCGTCGCCGCCACCCGCCGCCACGCGGAGGAAGAGGCATGAAGCTCGCGCAGATCTACGCGGTGATGGTCAAGGAGCTGCGGCAGATGACCCGCGACCGCATGACCCTGGCGATGATGATCGGCATCCCGACCTTGCAGCTGCTGCTGTTCGGCTATGCGATCAACCTGGACGTGCGCCACCTGCCGGCGGCTGTCGCCGACCAGGCCGACACGACGGGTTCGCGCATGCTGGTGCGCGACATGCTGGCCACCGACGTCATCGAACCGGTGGCCAGCGCACAGACGCCCGAGCAGATCCAGGCGCTGATCCGCGCCGGCACCATCGAGGTCGGGCTGGTGGTGCCGCCGGACTTCGAGCGGCGCCTGAGCGAGGGCAGGGAAGTGATGCAGGTGATCGTCGACGGCGCCGATACCTCGGTGCAGGCGGCGGCGCGGCAGCTGGCGCAGATGCCCCTGGACGGGCGCATGTCCAGCGCACAGTCGGCCATGCGCGTCAGCGTGTTGCCGCTGTACAACCCGCAGCGGCAATCGGCGATCAACGTGGTGCCGGGCTTGATCGGCGTGATCCTGACGATGACGCTGGTGATGTTCACCGCCATGGCGATCGTGCGCGAGCGCGAGCGCGGCAACCTGGAGATGCTGATCACCACGCCGGTGAGCAGCGCGGAGCTGATGATCGGCAAGGTGCTGCCCTACATCGCCGTGGGACTGGTACAGGCGACGGTGATCCTGGTGCTGGGCGCGTGGCTGTTCGAGGTGCCGGTGGCGGGCGGGCTGTTCGCCGTCTACATGGTGTCGATGTTGTTGATCGTGGCCAACCTGAGCATGGGGTTGTTGGTCTCGACGATTGCGCAATCGCAGTTCCAGGCGATGCAGATGACGTTTTTCCTGTTCCTGCCTTCGATGCTGCTGTCAGGCTTCATGTTCCCGTTCGACGGCATGCCCGCGCCAGCACAGTGGCTGGCGGAAGTATTGCCGTTGACGCATTTCATGCGGCTGATCCGCGGGGTGATGCTGCGCGGGGCCGGTTTGCCGGAGTTGTGGCATGAGGCTTTGGCGCTGGCCGCTTTCAGCCTGGTGATGATGGTGCTGGCGGTATTGCGCTTCCGCAAACGCCTGGACTGAGGGCCGCGACCCGGGCGGGTCGCGGCCAATGGCTTACTTCGTGCAGCCGGCGCCGCCGCTGCCCACCGACGGCTCGAAATCCAGGCCGACGCGGGCATCTGCGGTCTCGCGGTAGATCAGTGCACGGCAGCGCTCCGCCTCGCTCTCCCAGTCCTGGTAGTAGCGCGCGCCGAGCTCGGGCGTGATGCTCACGCTGGTGCGGCACGAATAGTTCATGTAGCCGTCGCTCGAATAGAAACTCGCCCCGATGGTGATCGGCTGCCCGGCAGGAATCTGCGCGCGTCCGTCCTTGCCGGTGGGCAGGATCTGCGCGGGACCGTTGGCGCAGATCCAAGGCTGCACGCCTGGCGCCACGCGCATCGACGCGGCCGGCGCACCGGGCGGTATCTTGTAGATGCTCATGCAGCCGCTGCCCAACGCCAGCAGCGCGATCGCCGCGAGAAAACGCAGGGTGCGGCTCATGCGGAGCGCTCCCGGTTCGCTGGCGTGGCGGGTTTGGTGTCTGGCTTGACCTTGGGGCCGAGGCGATCGAGCACCTCCTGCACGGACAGCGCGCTGGGCGCATCGGCGGGAACCAGCAGGATGTAGGCGTGTCCATTGGGCTTGCCGTACGTGGTGAACACGTGGCGATCGCTGCTGCGGCGGTCGGAGATGGCGGACGGCAGGTTTTCGTACAGCACGAAGTGGGTGCTGCCCTCGCGCTGTGCGACTTCGGCGCAGCGGTAGAGCAGGTAATCGGAGACGGTGGCGGCATCGATATAGCCATTGCCGGAGAAGCCGACCTTGATCAGCTGGCCGGGGCCGCGCTGTTCCCAGTGGCCGCCGCTGAAGCCAAGCAGTGGCGTATTGATGCTGCGATAGCCGGTAGCGCAGCCTGACAGCGCAAGCGCCGTCATCGCGGCGACCGCGAAGTTCCTTTTCCGCACTGGTTTTCCCCCTGGTGGACGTTGCGTCCGTGGCCGGCGGGTGGCGTAGACGCGCCCGCTCAGAGAGGGGGAGTATGCGGTTGTGGTCGGCGGGCATTCAAGGGGAGGGTGAGGGCGAAGGTCCTGCCTCGACCCTTCCTCATTTTCTTGTTTATCCAGCTTCGATCAGGCCCCTCGCAGTCGCGGCTGAAGCCGCTCCTACAGGGCGAAATTGGTGGGGCACGCTGTGGTCGCTCGGCATCGGCCTATGTCGGCCGGTCGTGGAAAGGCGTGCACAAGGCGCGAACAGCGGATCACCCTCGAAGGCCAGCACCGCAACACACCCGGCAGCGGGCCGGAAAAGAAAAGGGCGGCCAACGGCCGCCCCATCCAACCACCCATCCCGCAAGAATCAGGCGGCCCCGACCACCCGGCCGCGCAGCGAATTGCTCAGCGCCTCGGTGATCAAGACGTCCACGAACTGCCCGACCAATCGCGGATGCCCGGGGAAGTTCACCGACCGCATGTTCTCCGTCTTGCCGGTCAACTCGTTCGGATTCTTCCGCGAAGGCCCTTCGACGAGCACCGACTGCACCGACCCGACCATCCCCTCGGAGATCTTCGCCGCATAACCGTTGATGTGTGCCTGCAAGCGAGACAGCCGCGCATGCTTGGTCGCCTCCGGCGTATCGTCGGACAGGTCGGAAGCCGGCGTGCCCGGCCGGCGCGAATAGATGAAGGAGAAGCTCTGGTCGAACCCCACGTCCTCGATCAGCTTCATCGTCTTCTCGAAGTCCGCATCGGTTTCGCCGGGGAAGCCCACGATGAAATCCGAACTGATCGAGATGTCCGGCCGCACCGCGCGCAGCTTGCGGATCTTCGCCTTGAACTCCAGCGCCGTGTAGCCGCGCTTCATCGCGCTCAATATCCGGTCGCTGCCGGCCTGTACGGGCAAGTGCAGGAAGTTCGCCAGCTGAGGCACGTCGCGATACGCGTCCACCAGCGAATCACTGAACTCCAGCGGGTGCGAAGTGGTGAAACGGATGCGGCCCACGCCCTCGATCTGCGCGATCGTGCGGATCAGCAGGCCCAGGTCGGCAATCTCGCCGTCGCCGTACGGCCCGCGATACGCGTTGACGTTCTGGCCCAGCAGGTTGATCTCGCGCACGCCCTGCGCGGCCAGCTGCGCCACTTCCACCAGCACGTCCTCGAACGGCCGGCTCACTTCCTCGCCGCGGGTATAGGGCACCACGCAGAACGAGCAGTACTTCGAGCAACCTTCCATGATCGACACGAACGCCGACGGGCCTTCCGCGCGCGGCTCCGGCAGGCGGTCGAACTTCTCGATCTCCGGGAAGCTGATGTCCACCTGCGGCCGGCCGGACTGGCGGCGCTCGCGGATCAGCTCCGGCAGGCGGTGCAGCGTCTGCGGCCCGAACACCAGGTCCACGTAGGGCGCGCGCTTGACGATCGCCTCGCCTTCCTGCGACGCCACGCAGCCGCCCACGCCGATGATCACCGGCTTGTCGCCCGCCTTCAGCGCCTTCCAGCGGCCGAGCTGGCTGAAGACCTTCTCCTGCGCCTTCTCGCGGATCGAACAGGTGTTGATCAGGATGACGTCGGCCTCTTCGGGCACATCCGTCAGTTCCAGGCCCTCGGCATCGGCGAGCACGTCGGCCATCTTGGCCGAGTCGTACTCGTTCATCTGGCAACCGTGGGTCTTGATGTAGAGCTTGCCGCGCGCCCCACCGGGCACGGGCTTGCGCACGCCGGGCAGGGGGATCAGGCCGGGGGCGGGGGAGGGGGTGTCCACGGCAGGCGTGGCGAGGGTTTCGGCGGCGGGCGTCCCGGGCATGGCGCTTATTCCAGACGGGTGGCGGGCAGGCGGCCCCGAGGGGCCGAAGGAAGCCGGGCATTGTACGCCGGGCGCGGGGATCGCGCTGAATCGCAAGGGTTTTCGCCCTTCCGGTCCCCGGCGCAAGGGGGCATGCGCCCGAAACGCGCGTCCCGCACTTGGATTCCCCGCCCGCAGGCCGGATACTCCGCGCCATGAAGGGGATGCTGGGGAAACTGGGGCTCGCGCTCGTCATTGCGCTGCCGGTCGCACCGGCCAGTGCCGGCACTGTGTACAAGTGCATCGGCGGCGATGGCGTGCCCAGCTACGTCAGCAAGCGTCCGGCCGGCGCGTCGTGCACCACCGTCGGCCAGTTCCGCGGCGGCACCCCGCGCGCGACCAGCCGCCCGCGGCCGGCCACCCCATCGGTCGCCAAGGCCGAACCGCCCGCTTCGGTGGCCAAGGCGCTCGCCCCGGCCTCCGTGCCGGTGGCGACCAGCGCCGCCGCGCTCTCACCGTCCGGCCCGCTGCCGGCTACCGCCGCCGCGCTCGCGCCCAAGGCGATCACCCCCGCGCCGCTCCCCGCGCCAACCACGCCGCCGCGCCGCGTGATCAGCGGGCAGGTGTACTCCTATATGAAGGATGGCGTGCGCCACTACACCAGCGCCCGCCCCACGCAGACCGCCAGCATCCAGGGCCTGCGCACCATCCGCTACAGCTACATCGAGACCTGCTACGCCTGCGGCGTCAACCCGGGGGTCAACTTCGGCGCGGTGCGGCTCAACACCAATGCCTATGCCAACGAGATCTCCGCGGCCGCGCGCGAGTTCGGCGTGGAGGAGGCCATCGTGCGGGCCATCATCCATGCCGAGTCGGCGTACAACCCCACCGCGCTCAGTCGCGCCGGCGCACAGGGGCTGATGCAGCTGATGCCGGCCACCGCACGCCGCTTCGGCGTCAGCGATTCCTTTGATGCATCGCAAAACATCCGCGGGGGCGTTCAATACCTGTCATGGCTGCTGCGGCGCTTCAACGGCAACCTGCAACTGGCCGCGGCCGGCTACAACGCCGGCGAGGGCGCGGTGGACCGCCACGGCGGCGTGCCGCCCTACAGCGAAACCCAGCGCTACGTGCAGCGCGTGGGCATCCTGGCCGAGCGCTATCGTGGCGCCACGGCCAGCGCCCGCTGAGCATCGCGGCCTGCCGGCCATGCCGGCGGTCACGAAAAGCGGCCCGACTGCATTGTCTGGCCATTAAGCCTTCCGCTACACTCGGTACGGATTCATTCCCGGCCTGACCCCCAGCAGGCCGCTGGCAGCCGCAAGCTACCTAAAAACAAAAGATCGGAGAGCCGGATGGCCAACGATGGGGTAAACGAACCCGCCAACACGGGGCGTCGACGGTTCCTGACCGCGACAACCGCTGTGGTTGGTGCGGTAGGAGCAGGTTTTCTAGCGGTACCTTTCATCAAATCGTGGAATCCCAGTGCGCGCGCCAAGCTGGCCGGCGCACCGATTACCGCCGACATCAGCGCCCTGCAGGAAGGCCAACGCCTGATCCTGGAATGGCGCGGGCAACCGATCTGGATCGTCAAGCGCTCCAAGGCGATGCTCGATGCGTTGCCGTCGCTGGACGACCGGCTCAAGGACCCCAAGTCCGAGAACAAGGACCAGCAGCCGGAGTACGTGCTGAAGAATCCCGAGTTCCGTTCGATCAAGCCGGAGGTCTCGGTGCTGGTCGGGCTGTGCACCCACCTGGGCTGCTCGCCGGAGATGGTGGCCGAGATCCGCCCCGAGCCGTATGACCCGCAGTGGAAGGGCGGCTACTTCTGCCCGTGCCACAAGTCGCGCTTCGACATGTCCGGCCGCGTCTTCGACGGCGTCCCGGCGCCGATCAACCTGCTGGTGCCCCCCCACCACTACCAGGACGACAACACCATCGTCATCGGCGTGGATCCGTCCTCCGGCGGCGCCGCGTCCACCACGGGGGCAGCCTGACCATGGCCAACATCCTTGTCCGTACCGCCAACGGGGTGTTCGACTGGGTCAACGCCCGCGCGCCCGGCCTGATGCCGGTCTACCGCAAGCACGTCAGCGAGTACTACGCGCCCAAGAACTTCAACGTCTGGTACTACTTCGGCTCGCTGGCCCTGGTCGTGCTGGTGAACCAGATCGTCACCGGCATCTTCCTGACGATGCATTACAAGACCAGCGCGGCCGAGGCGTTCTCCTCGATCGAATACATCATGCGCGACGTGGAGTGGGGCTGGCTGATCCGCTACATGCACAGCACCGGTGCCTCGCTGTTCTTCATCGTCGTCTACCTGCACATGTTCCGCGGGTTGATGTACGGCAGCTACCAGAAGCCGCGCGAGCTGGTGTGGATCCTGGGCATGCTGATCTACCTGGTGCTGATGGCCGAGGCCTTCATGGGCTACGTGCTGCCGTGGGGCCAGATGTCGTTCTGGGGCGCGAAGGTGATCATCTCGCTGTTCGGCGCCATCCCGGTGATCGGCAACGGGCTCACCGAGTGGATCATGGGCGACTACCTGCCCAGCGACGCCACGCTCAACCGCTTCTTCGCCCTGCACGTCATCGCGCTGCCGCTGGTGTTGCTGCTGCTGGTGGTGCTGCACCTGGGCGCGCTGCATGAAGTGGGCTCCAACAACCCGGACGGCGTGGAGATCAAGAAGGGGCCCAAGGGCAACCGCTGGTCGCCCAGCGCGCCGGCCGACGGCATCCCGTTCCACCCGTACTACACGGTCAAGGACATGGTGGGCGTGGGCTTCCTGCTGGTGCTGGCGGCCTTCATCATCTTCTTTGCGCCGGGCTTCGGCGGGCTGTTCCTGGAGCATGACAACTTCACCGAGGCCAACCGCCTGGTCACCCCGGAGCACATCAAGCCGGTGTGGTACTACACGCCGTACTACGCCATGTTGCGCGTGGTGCCCAACAAGCTCGGCGGCGTGCTGGTGATGTTCTCGGCCATCGCGATCCTGTTCCTGGTGCCGTGGCTGGACAAGGCCAAGGTGCGCTCGATCCGCTACCGCGGCTGGATCTCCAAGGTGGCGCTGGGCGTGCTGGCGGTGTGCTTCGTATGGCTGGGCATCATCGGCTCGGGTCCGGGCACCGACATCCACGAGACCTACATCGGGCGCGTGCTGACCTTCCTGTACTTCGCCTTCTTCATCACCATGCCGCTGTGGACCAAGCTGGACAAGACCAAGCAGGTGCCGGAACGGGTGACGACGCATGACTAAGACGCGATGGACCACCCGCCTGGCGCTGCTGGCGTCGGGCCTGCTGCTCAGCGCCGGTGCGATGGCCGCCGAGGGCGGCGCGCTGCTGCAGGCCGGCAACGACCTGGGCGACCAGGCCTCGCTGCAACGCGGCGCCAAGCTGTTCATGAACTACTGCTCGGGCTGCCACTCGCTGAAGTACCTGCGCTACTCGCGCATGGCCAGCGACCTGGGGTTGAGCGAGGAGGAGGTCATGAGCCACCTCAACTTCACCGGTGCCAAGATCGGCGACCACATCGAAGCCTCGATGCCCAAGGACGGCGCCACGCAATGGTTCGGCAAGGCGCCGCCAGACCTGAGCCTGATCGCCCGCGTGCGCGGCACCGACTGGCTGTATACCTACCAGAAATCGTTCTACCCCGATCAGAGCCGCCCTCTGGGCTGGAACAACAAGCTGTTCCCGAACGTGTCCATGCCCAACCCGTTGTGGGAACTGCAGGGCATCCAGCAGCCGGAATACGGCGAGCCGGAGGCGGCTGGCATGGACAAGCCGGTGGTGGCACTCAAGCTCGCCACGCCCGGCAAGCTGAGCCCGGCCGAGTTCGACCAGGCGGCCCGCGACATCACCAACTTCCTGGAGTACGCCGGCGAGCCGGCCGCGCTCAAGCGCCAGAGCATGGGCGTGTGGGTGGTGTTGTTCCTGGCCTTCCTGACCTTCCTGGCCTATCTGGTGAAGAAGGAATACTGGCGGGATGTGCATTGACCGACGCGGCGGCCGCGCGGCCGCCGCGTCACCCACCCCGAGGCGCAGCCTCGCTATTGGCTTTTGTGACGGCTGATTGCACACTCGGGACACGGGCGACCATCGGCACTGGGCCGGCGGCGTCGTTGCGGCCGGCGGATTCCGGTCGTTGGAGAGCCTTGAATGGCGACGAGTGTGCGTATGCGGAATACCTTGACCCTGTTTTCCTCCACCGACGATGTGCTGTGCCATCGCGTGCGGCTGGTGCTTGCCGCCAAGGGCGTCACCTTCGACCTGGTGGCGGTGGATCCGCAGAATCCGCCTGAAGACCTGATCGACCTCAACCCGTACCACTCCGTGCCCACGCTGGTGGAGCGCGAGCTGGTGCTGTACGCGGCCTCGGTGGTCAGCGAATACCTGGACGAGCGCTACCCGCATCCGCCGCTGATGCCGGTCGACCCGCTCTCCCGCGCGCGCCTGCGCCTGGCGATGCTGCGCATCGAGCACGACTGGGTGCCACAGGTGCAGGCCATCCAGCTCGGCAACAAGACCCAGGCCGAGGCCGGCCGCAAGCGCCTGAAGGAACTGCTCACCGCTTCGGTGCCGCTGTTCAAGGCCAGCAAGTTCTTCCTCAACCCGGAAATGAGCCTGGCCGACTGCGCCATGGCGCCGATCATCTGGCGCCTGCAATCGCTGGATATTCCGCTGCCGAAGGACGGCAAGGCGATCGAGGATTACGGCAACCGCATCTTCCGCAACCCGGGCTTCATCCGCAGCCTGACCGAGCAGGAAAAGAAGCTGCGCGACATGCCGGTCTGAGGCTGCGCTGACCGGTCATCGACGCGCTTTCCCGCCGGGGAGGCGCGCGTGTGGCATGGCCGCGTAAACTGTCGCACATGAGCGAAGAATTCCCCCGCATGACCAGCCACCGTCCGTACCTGCTGCGGGCCCTGGTGGAGTGGATCAACGACAACCAGATGACCCCGCACCTGCTCGTGGACGCCGGCCTGCCCGGCGTGCAGGTGCCGGCCGGCGCGGTGAAGGACGGCCGCGTCGTCCTCAACATCGCCGAGCGCGCGGTGGTGCGCCTGAGCATCGACAACGACGGCATCAGCTTTACCGCGCGCTTCGGCGGCGTGAGCTATCCGGTGCAGGTACCGATGTCGGCCGTGCTGGCGGTCTATGCCCGCGAGACGGGGCAGGGCATGGCGCTGCCGGACGACCTGCCGGGCACAGGGGGCACGCAGGAGGAGATGGAAGGCGACGTGGACGAGCGTCCCGATCCGGAAGACACCCCGCCGCCGGCGGGCAAGCGGCCGCACCTGCGGGTGGTGAAATAGGCGACGCCCAGGGACACCGGCGCGGCCCCTCAACCGTCCTCGCCGCGCGGCCGTAAGGGCGTCACCGTCGCCATCGACGGGCCGGTGAATGCCACCAGTTCGCCGCCGCGCAGCACCATCCGGCCGCTCTGGCGATCCACGCCGTCGTGCGAATAATCGAAGCGGAACGTGCGCTCCAGCCCCAGCCGGCCGCTGGGCAGCCGGCACACGCGCGTGCCGATGGCATGCACGCTCTGGTCTAGCCATTGCACGTCGGCCGCGCGGCAGGCGTTGCGGCCCAGGGCCTCGGCGCGTTCGGCGGCGGCGCGGGCCGCGTTCCACCAGGCGAAGCCGGCCGCGCCCAGAATCATCAGCAGGATCAAGGTCATCGCCGCACTGTGCCAGCCGGCGCGGGTGCGCACAATCGGGCCCGGTGGCCTGAACCGATTCACCGCCCGGCGGTTGCCCGAGGCCCTTTTCGGCCCCATCTCAATGAGTCCCCGTCACGCCGCGCTACCCTGCGCGGCGGGTGCCCTGTCGAGGCCTGCCATGCATCCGGTCCTGCGCCGATTCCATCCCGTCACCGCCCGCTGGTTCCAGCGGCGCTTCGGCGCGCCCACCGAGGCGCAGGCCGAGGCGTGGCCGCGCATCCTCGACGGCGGGCACACGCTGGTCGCCGCGCCCACCGGTTCGGGCAAGACGCTCACCGCGTTCCTGGCCGCGCTCGACGGCCTGCTGCGCGAGGGCCTGGCGCAAGATGGCGCGCTGCCCGACGAGACCCGCGTGGTCTACATCTCGCCGCTGAAGGCGCTGTCCAACGACATCCACATCAACCTGGAAGTGCCGCTGCAGGGCATCGCCGAAGTGCTCGCCGAGGAAGGCCTGCCGGCGGTGGAGATCCGCACCGCCGTGCGGACCGGCGACACCCCTCAGCGCGAACGCGCCGCCGCACGCAAGCGCCCCCCGCACATCCTGGTGACCACGCCCGAATCGTTGTACGTCCTGCTCGGCTCCGAGTCCGGGCGCGAATCGCTGCGCCATGTGCGCAGCGTCATCGTCGACGAAATCCACGCCGTGGCGGCCGACAAGCGCGGCAGCCACCTTGCGCTGAGCCTGGAGCGCCTGCGCGCGCTCACCGGGCGTTCGCCGCAGCGAATCGGGCTGTCGGCCACGCAGAAGCCGATCGAGCGCGTCGCGCGCTACCTCGCCGGCGCCGGCGGGGACTGCGCCGTGGTCGATATCGGCTATACGCGCGAGCGCGACCTGGCGCTCGGCCTGCCGCCGACCCCGTTGTCGGCGGTCATGTCCAACGACCAATGGCAGCAGGTCTACGAGGAAGTCGCCACGCTGGCGCGCACGCACCGCACCACGCTGGTATTCGTCAACACGCGGCGCATGGCCGAGCGCGCGGCGCGGCACCTCGGCGAACGGCTCGGCCACGACCGCGTGGCCGCGCACCACGGCAGCCTCTCGCGCGATATCCGCCTGGCGGCCGAGCGTCGCCTGAAGGCCGGTGAGCTCACCGTGCTGGTGGCCACGGCCTCGCTGGAACTGGGCCTGGACATCGGCGATGTCGACCTGGTGGTGCAGCTGGGCTCGCCGCGCTCGATCGCTGCGTTCCTGCAGCGCGCCGGGCGTGCCGGCCATGCGGTGGACGGCACGCCGAAGGCGCGGCTGTTCCCGGCCTCGCGCGACGAACTGGTCGAATGCGCCGCGCTGCTCGACGCCGTGCGTCGCGGCGAGCTGGATGCATTGCGTATTCCCGAGGCGCCCATCGACGTGCTGGCCCAGCAGATCGTCGCCGAGGTGGCTTGCGCGGACGTGGACGAGGACGCGCTGTTCGCGCTGGTTACCCGCGCCACGCCTTATGCGGGGCTGACGCGCGAACGCTTCGACGAAGTGGTGCGCATGCTGGCCGACGGCTACAGCACCCGGCTGGGACCCCGCGGCAGCTACCTGCACCGCGACGCGGTGAACCGGCGCCTGCACGCCCGTCGTGGCGCGCGGATGACCGCGCTCACCTCCGGCGGCAGCATCCCGGAAACCGGCGATTACACGGTCATGCTCGAACCGCAGGCCGAATCCATCGGCACGGTCAACGAGGATTTCGCCGTCGAAAGCCTGGCCGGCGACGTATTCCAGCTCGGCAATACCAGCTATCGCATCCTGCGCATCGAGCCGGGCCGGCTGCGCGTGGAGGACGCGCAGGGGATGCCGCCCAACATCCCGTTCTGGCTGGGCGAGGCACCCGGCCGCAGCGACGAGCTTTCGCACGCGGTGTCGCGGCTGCGCGAGGACATTGCCACGCGCCTGCCGCGCGACGGTCGCCAGGCCGTGCACCACTGGCTGGCCGACACGCTCGCCCTCGGCGAGGAGGCCGCGCGCCAGTTGCTCGATTATCTGGCCCAGGCCCAGGCCGAACTCGGCGCGCTGCCGACGCAGTCCTGCATCGTGATGGAACGCTTCTTCGACGAGACCGGCGGCACCCAGCTGGTCATCCATACCCCGTTCGGCAGCCGCATCAACCGTGCGTGGGGGCTGGCGCTGCGCAAGCGCTTCTGCCGCAACTTCAATTTCGAACTGCAGGCGGCTGCGACCGAGGACGCGATTGTGCTATCGCTGTCCACCAGCCACAGCTTCGAGCTGATCGAGGTCTCCCGCTACCTGCATTCCAGTTCGGCCGAACACGTGCTGGTGCAGGCGCTGCTCGACGCGCCGCTGTTCGGCGTGCGCTGGCGCTGGAATGCCACCAACGCGCTGGCGCTGCCGCGTTTCACCGGCGGGCGCAAGGTTGCCCCGCAGCTGCAGCGGATGAAATCCGAGGACCTGCTGGCGACGGTATTCCCCGACCAGGTCGCCTGCCTGGAGAACATCGTCGGCGAGCGCGAGGTACCCGACCATCCGCTGGTCGCGCAGACCATGGACGACTGCCTGCACGAGGCCATGGACACCGAAGGCTGGCTGGATGTGCTGCGCGGGCTGGAGGCCGGCCGTATCCGTGTCGTGGCACGTGACCTTGCCGCGCCGTCGCCGCTGGCCGCCGAAGCCCTCAACGCGCGTCCGTATGCGTTTCTCGACGATGCGCCGCTGGAAGAGCGTCGCACGCAGGCCGTGCAGGCACGTCGCTATCGGGACCCGGAAAGCGCCGACGACCTCGGCCGGCTCGATCCGGAAGCCATCGCCGCCGTGCGCGAGGAAGCTTGGCCGCAGCCGCGCGATATCGAGGAAATGCACGAAGCGCTGGCGTCCCTGGGCGTGATCCGTGCCGACGAAGCCACCGCCGAAGACGGCTGGCTCGACTGGCTGCACGCGCTGGCACGGTCCGGCCGCGCCAGTTGCCTGCACGACGAAGCGAAGGCGGTCTCGCTGTGGGTGAGCGCGGAGCGCATCGCGTGGTTCGCGCCGCTGTATCCGACGGCCACGCCGCAGCCGGCGCTGCGGGTACCGGAGGACTGCCGCGTCAACGACTGGCAGCGGGAAGCCGCCCTGCGCGAACTGGCGCGCGCGCGCCTGTCCGGCTGGGGCCCGACACCGGCCCCGCTGCTCGCCAGTACGTTGCACCTGCCACTGGCCGACATCGCCCAGGCCTTGCAGTCGCTGCGCAGCGAGGGCTATGTCATGGCCGGCATGTTCAGCCCCGGCGCGAGCGAGGAGGAATGGTGCGAGCGCCATCTGCTGGCGCGCATCCATCGCTACACGCTGGGGCGCCTGCGCCGCGAGATCGAACCGGTCACGCCGCGCGACTACGCGCGCTTCCTGTTCCAGTGGCAACGCGTGGAAGCCTCCGCGCGGGTGACCGGGCCGGAGGCCCTGGCCGGCCTGCTCGCGCAGCTTGAAGGCTTCGAGGCTCCCGCGGCCGTATGGGAGGCCGAGCTGTTGCCGGCGCGCGTGCGCGACTACCAGCCTGACTGGCTCGACGAACTGTGTACCGCCGGCCGCATCGCGTGGCGCCGGCTGCGCCCGGCGCAGGCCGTTCGCGGTAGCGCCAGCCTGCGTGCCGTGCCGGTGGTCTTGCTGCCGCGGCGCGAAGCCGCGCGCTGGCAGCTGCTGGCCGCCGAGGCCCAGCCCGATGAGGCGCCGCTGGGATCGCGCGCGCAGCGCGTGGCCGAGTACCTGGACACCCATGGCGCAAGCTTCTTCGACGAGATCGCCGATGCGCTGCACCTGATCGCCACCGAACTGGAGGATGCGCTCGGCGAGCTGGTGGTGCGCGGGCGCCTGCATTGCGACAGCTACGCCGGCCTGCGGGCGCTGCTGGTGCCCGCTTCCAAGCGGCCCTCGGCGTTGTCGCGCCAGCGTCGACGGCTGTCGCTCCATGGCATCCGCGATGCCGGCCGCTGGGCGCCGCTGCGTGCATTGCCGCCTGCACAGGACGCCGAACGCCGCCAGGAAGCGGTCGAGCACGTCGCGCGCACGCTCCTGCGCCGCTACGGCGTGATCTGCTGGCGCCTGCTGGAACGGGAGGCGGCGTGGCTGCCCTCGTGGCGGGAACTGCTGCGCGTATACCAGCGCCTGGAAGCGCGCGGGGAAATCCGCGGCGGGCGTTTCATCAGTGGGCTTTCCGGCGAGCAGTTCGCGCTGCCTGAAGCGCTCGGCCTGCTGCGCGAAGTGCGTCGCGCACCGCCAACGCAGCAGTGGACCTGCGTGTCGGCCTGCGACCCGGCCAACCTGCTGGGTGGCGTGCTGGCCGGCGAACGCGTGCCGCGCGTACCTGGCAACCGCGTGCTGTACCTGGACGGCCTGCCGGTCGCCGCCCGGGTGGCCGACAAGTTCGTCGCGTTGCCTTCGCTGGAAACCACGCACACGGTGGCCGCGCACACGCATCTGGGCCTGGTTCCCCGCGCCACCGCGCTGCCTGCGACGGACTGACCGGGCGGGCCGCATCGAAGCGGCGCCGCATGCCCGTCGCGGTGGAGACGACCTAGCGGGACGGGCGCCGGCGCGGCGGCCTGGGCGAAGGGCGCCGCGAGACGTGCGGATCGTCGGCTACGTGCCAGCGCCACGGATGCTCGGCCGCCTTGCTGATGCCGATGCGCGGGGAGGCGATGGGCGCTTCGGGCGGCGGCGTGCCGTCGTCGCCGATCCACAGGCGGGAGCTGCGACGACACAGGTCCAAGCCGTTGTCACCGCCGTCCACGCCGAAGGCCTGCGCCAGCCGGCCGGGGCCCGCCGCAAGCAGGCGGGGCGTGTCGGTGCCGCGCGCCAGCGCCATCGTTTCCAGTCCCGCCAGCGGTTCCAGCGCGCGAAGCAACACCGCGTGGCCGGGCGCCGGGCCGCCGCACACCGCGTTGATCGCCCAATGCATGCCGTAGATGAAATACACGTACAGGTGCCCGGGCGGACCGAACATCACCTCGGTGCGCGGGGTCATGCCGCGGAACGAATGCGCGGCGGCATCGGCGGCGCCCCGGTAGGCCTCGACCTCCACGATGCGGCCGCGCCGTCCATCGGCGGCCACCAGGACCTTGTTGAGCAGGCGCGGTGCCACGAGGAGGGCATCGTCGTCGTAGAACGCGCGGGGCAGGGGACGCATGCCCACAGGGTAACCGGCGATGCGTAGTTTTACTGGCCGCATGCGGGTAGTTCCTCGGTAGCACTGCATGCTGGGGCCGGCACACTGGCGGCCAGTCCCCAGGAGCCCGTCGATGCACACGCCCGCATTCCGCCTTCCGGCCCTGGCCATCGTGTTGCCGCTGCTCGGCGCCTGCGCGTCCCCCGGCCCTTCCGGGGGCACGGCTTCGCCGGTGCCCGAACTCAAGCCCGGCGTCCCCGCTGGCTACCTCGGGCGCGACCTGCCCGACAGCCTCGCGCTGCTGCCCGCACCGCCGTCTGCCGGCAGCCCCGCCTTCGCCAACGACGAAGCCGTGCATGCCGCCGCCCAGCGCCTGCGCGACACGCCCCGCTACGCGCAGGCCACCCGCGATGCCGACCTGAGTTTCCCCGCGGCCAGCGACAACTTCGCCTGCGCGCTCGGCGTTCCGATCGACGCCCAGTCCACGCCCCGGCTGTACATGCTGTTGAAGCGCACGATGGTGGACGCCGGCCTGGGCACGTATGGCGCCAAGAACCAGTACCAGCGGGTCCGGCCCTTCGTGCTGCACGACGAACACACCTGCCTGGCGCGCGACGAGGAGGCGTTGCGGCACGACGGCTCGTATCCGTCCGGGCACACCGCCATCGGCTGGACATGGGCGATGGTGCTGACCCAGGTGGCGCCGGCGCGCGCGAATGCGTTGCTGGCGCGCGGGCGCCAGTTCGGCGAAAGCCGGCTGGTGTGCAACGCGCACTGGCAAAGCGACGTGCTCGAAGGCCGCGCGGTGGCCGGTGGGGTGTTCGCCAAGCTGCAGGGCAATGTGGATTTCCTCGCCGACGTGGTCGCCGCGCGCCAGGAAGTGGTGGCGCGCCAGGCGGCCGGAGCGACGCCTTCGGGGTGCGAGGCAGAAGCCGCCGCGCTGGCGACGCCCGTGCCGGGCGTGCTGTGACGCCGTGACGGCACGCTCATCGGCCCGGGGCGATGCTGCCTGTCCCCCGCACGGAGCCGCGCGATGTCCCCATCACCCGCCGATGCCCGCTTCCCCGACGGCGACGCCTACGCTGCCGAGACGGCCCGCCACGCCGCGGGGGAACGGGTGGATTTGCAGGCAGCGCACGCGGCGGTCACTGCCGCCTACCAGAACCAGGTGATGCTGGATTTCAACGACCACTGCCTGCGGCTGGCGGTGTTCGAAGGCACGTACCGCTGGCACCGGCATCCGGACACCGATGAGTTGTTCCTGGTGATGGAGGGCGCGTTGGAGATCGAACTGGCCGGCCGGCCCCCAGTGCGGCTGACGCCCGGGCAGGCATTCGTGGTGCCGGCCAATACGGTGCACCGCACCCGCGGTATCGGACGCACGGTGAACCTGACCTGCGAGAAGCAGGCGGCGCGCACCGAGTTCGTGGAGGCGCCCGCGCCGTGACAGGGGCGCCGGGAACGACTTGGCTTCGGCGCGGGACTCGGGCTAGAATGCGCCTCCCGCGTGGAAAGGCGGCCCGGCTGGACGGGCGCACAGCGAAGGTCCGAAGGGACCCTCCCACGCAGGCCCGGTTCCAGTACCCCTCGTGGGGCCATAGCTCAGCTGGGAGAGCGCGTCGTTCGCAATGACGAGGTCGGGAGTTCGATCCTCCCTGGCTCCACCACTATTCAAGACAAGACAGCGCGCCGAGAGGTGCGCTGTTTTGCTTTGCGCTAGCGGGTGCCGGCGAAGCGGCGCGCTGCCCCGGCGTGGCGTCGCGTCCAGCCAAGCGCGTCGCCGGGGGCGCGGCTTTGCTGTTACGCCTTGCGCCGCACGTGCAGGACCGCGGCCACCACCAAGACCACCACCACGCCCAGCGCGGCTGCGTACGGAATCCCGGCCCTGGTGAGCAGCGCGATGAGCCCGCCGCCGACGATGCCCGCAGCGACGGCGGTCATGACCATTTTCGTGAACACATCCATCAAGTCTTCCTCGGCGACGCGATGCCTTCGCGCGTCCTCTTGACGCGCGAAGGCATCGTATCGACGGCGGGTATCAAGAGGCGTTGAGCTGCGCGAACATCGAACCGAGCCCTCCGGCGAGCGCGCCTGCCAATGCGCCGGCGCCCATGCCCCCCGGGGCCGCCGATGACGCCGGCCACCACGCCGCCGATCAGGCCCCCTTCCAACGCGCAGACTCCCGCGGTCATGCGTCACGCGCGGCGCGCCGGGCTATGGCACGATCGCGCCATGCCCGCCGCCGACACCCACCTGCGCGATCTCGCCCGCCTGCGCCGCGTGCGTGACCGCATCGATCGCGAGTACGCCCAGCCGCTGGATGTCGAGGCGCTGGCGCGCGGTGTGCACATGTCGGCCGGGCACCTGAGCCGGCAGTTCAAGGCCGCGTACGGCGAATCGCCTTACAGCTACCTGATGACGCGCCGCATCGAACGCGCGATGGCGCTGCTGCGGCGCGGCGACCTCAGCGTCACCGAGGTCAGCCTCGAAGTCGGCTGCGCCTCGCTGGGCACCTTCAGCACCCGCTTCCACGAGCTGGTGGGCATGTCACCCGGCGTCTACCGGCAGCAGCATGCCCCGGCCATCGCCGGGCTGCCGGCCTGCGTGGCCAAGGCGGTGACGCGACCGGTCAGGAATCGAGAAGCGGCCAAGGCAGCGCCTTGCCTAGACTGCGCGTCCACCTGACACGGAGCCACACGATGGACCTCAGCATCCACTCCACCTTCCTGCCGCACAACGACGCCGACGCCGCGCTGTCTTTCTATCGCGACCTGCTCGGCTTCGAGGTGCGCAACGATGTCGCGCACGGCGACCTGCGCTGGATCACCGTGGGCCATCCCGCGCAGCCGGGTACCTCGCTGGTGCTGTACCCGCCGGGCATCGGCCAGGGCATCACCGACGCCGAACGCCGCACCATCGCCGAGATGATGGCCAAGGGCAGCTACGGCATCATGGTGCTGTCCACTGGCGATCTCGATGCGACCTTCGAGCGCCTGCAGGCGGGCGGGGCGGAGATCGCGCAGGAGCCGACCGTGCAACCGTACGGCGTGCGCGATTGCGCAGTGCGTGATCCGGCGGGGAACATGGTGCGGATACAGGCGCGTGCGGCCTGATTGAACCGATGAAAGGCCGCCTCGTCGAACGGCGAGGCGGATAGCTCGCGCGTTACGCCAACCCCGGCACCAGCGGCGCCACCACCGCTTCCAGCTGCGCCCGCCGCCACTGTCCCAAACCGGTCGGCCATGCGGTGTGCTCCAGCAGACTTTCCAGATGCTTGCGCGACGCCAGCACGCCATCAGGCAGGCCGAGTTCGCGGCTGCGCTCGGCCACGGCTTCCTGCAGTTTCTTCAGGGTCTGCTTGTGCTCGTCGCCGTTGTTGCTGGCCAGCGGTGCGTCGGCCTCGTCGGCCAGTGGCGTGTTGAGCACCTGCCAGATCTGCGCGGTCAGCTTGCGCGGCGCTTTCGGGAAGCGCTCGAACAGCTTCGACAGCGCCGCCTCGTCGGCCGGCGGCGTACGCGCGATGGTCACGGCCAGCTCGTTGTCCAGGATCCAGCTTTTCGGGCGGTCGCTCTGGCGCGCGGTCTGCTCGCGCCAGCGCAGCAGCCGCAGCAGTCGCAGCTGTCCGTCGGCTTCCAGGAATTGCGCGCTGCGCAGCGACAGGTGCGGCCAGCGTTCACCGTCGTCGCGCTCCACCGAGGCCAGCAGGCGCTCGGCGTCCTCGGCCAGCCACGCGCGGCGGTCCAGCTCGCCGAGTTTGGTGTTGAGCGCGTCGTGCAGCGCGAACAGGTACCGCACATCGTCGGCGGCGTATTCCAGCTGCGCGTCGGAGAGCGGGCGGCGCAGCCAGTCCGAGCGGGTCTCGCCCTTGGGCAGCAGCGTGCCGGTGATCTCGTTGACCAGCTTCTGGTAGCCCATGCCGGCGCCGGTACCGGCGAGCGCAGCAGCCATCTGGGTGTCGAACAGCGGGCGTGGCAGCACGCCGCACGCCACCTTGAACGTCACCAGGTCCTCGCTGGCGCTGTGCATCACTTTCAGGATGTCTGGCGCGGTGAGCCACGGCTTGAGCGCATCGGTCATGCCGGGAATCAACGGGTCGATCAGCAGGATCTCTTCGCCGACGGCCATCTGCACCAGCGCCAGCTGCGGCCAGTAGGTGCGCTCGCGGATGAACTCGGTGTCCAGGCCGATGCGCGCCGGGCGCGTGTGCAGGCGGGCGGTGAGTTCGTCGGGGTGGGTGATCCAGTGCGGCACGGGCGGACTTCGATACGGCGCTGCATTGCGCGGGCCGTGCAGGATAGCCTAACGTCGCCGGCGACCGGCGCGAGGCGGGCATCTCAAGGAGGCAGGGCGCAGATGGGCAGGTGGGGCGTAACGATGGCGGTACTGTCGGTGGCGCTGGCCGCCTGCGCGCCGTCGTCCGATCCGCAGCCAGCCGCGCAAGCCCCCGCCCCTCCGTCCACCCCCGCCACGCCCGCGCAACCGCGCGTCACCATCGGCGAGTCCGGCGTTGACACGGTGCAGCGCTGGCAGGCGCCGAGCGTGGACCTGGGCGAGGAGAAGCCCGCCAGCGTGCGTGCACGCGCGGCGCGTGCGCTCGAGGAAGACAGGCTGTTCCAGCAGCCGGATGCGGCGATCCCGCTCTACCTGGCGTTGTTGCAGCGCGACCCGCAGGACCGCTTGGCCAAGCAGGGCCTGCAGCAGGCCCAGCGCAGGTTGTTGCAGGACGGCCGCGCGCTGCTCACGCAGACCGAACGCCAGGGCGATGCATTGGAGCAGGCGCGCACGCTGGCGATGGTGGCGCTTACGCTGTCGCCCGACGACACGCGCGTACGCGAGTTCCAGGCCGAAGTGGAGCGCGCGCAGCGCCTGCTGGGTTTCAATCGCGCGGGCGAAGACGACCTGCGCAACGACCGCATCGGCGAGGAAGGCAACGGCGCGATCGGCAATTTCCGCGAGGCGCTCAAGCTGGACCCGGAGAACAGCCGGGCACGACAGGGCCTGGCCGCGGCCGAGAGCGCGCTGATCGGCCGCGCGGAGAGCGCGGCGGCCGCGTCCGATTTCGAGGCCGCCGCGCGCTGGCTGGCGAGCGCGGCCAAGGTGCGCGATCGCGCGCCCAGCGTGGACGATGCGCGCGAGCGCGTGGAGGCCGTGCGCCACGCGCGCATCGGGGCGCTGCACGATGCTGCGCTGCGCGACCTCACCACGCCGGCCGGGCTCAAGCCGGCCGGCGAGAAGCTCGCCGAGGTGTTGCGCATCGCCGCACCCGGTGATGCGGTGGCCGCCGCGCTGCGCGTGCGCCTGGAGCTGGCCACGCACTACGGCAGCTTCCGCCCGCGCCAGGTCTTCACCGATGCGATGAAGGACGGCGGGCGTGGGCCGCAGATGATCGTGGTGCCGCATGGCGCGTTCCGCATGGGGGCCGGCGACAACGAGCCCGGTGCGTCGGACAACGAACGCCCGGCGCATTACGTGCGCTTCGCGCGCGGCTTCGCGATGTCGATCACCACGGTGACGGTGGACGAGTTCCGCCAGTTCGTGGAGTCGGCCAATGCCAGGCCGCGCGCGACAAGGCGCGGGCATTCCATCGTCTACGACGAGCGCAGTGGCAACTTCGCCCGCCGCAGCGGGGTGGACTGGCAGTCGGACTACAACGGCGCGCGCGCCGCGCCCAACAGCCCGGTGATGCACGTCAGCGTGCGCGACGCCGAGGCCTATGCGAAGTGGCTCTCCGAGCAGACCGGGCGGCATTACCGGCTGCCGACCGAGGCCGAATTCGAGTACGCGCTGCGCGCCGGCAGCCAGGGGCGCTATCCCTGGGGCGATGCGGGCACGCCGCCGGAGGGGGCGGGCAACTTCACCGGCGGCAACGACGTTTCGCCCAGTGGGCGGCACTGGAGCAACGCGTTCGTCGGCTATGGCGACGGCTTCTGGGGTCCGGCGCCGGTCGCCAGCTTCCGCGCCAACGCCTGGGGCCTGTGGGACCTGGGCGGCAACCTCAGCGAATGGGTGGGCGACTGCTGGCATGCCAGCTACCGGCGCGCCCCGGCCGACGGCGCGGCCTGGTACAACCCCGGCTGCCGGCAGCGGGTGATCCGCGGCGGCAGTTGGGCCAACTCGCCGCAGCAGACCCGGGCCGCCTGGCGGCTGTCACAGGACTCGGACACCACCAGTGCCAGGATCGGCTTCCGCTTGGTCCGCGGAATATGAGTTCATGGCCTGGTTGAGCCCGGCAGTGGCCGGAAAAGGATAAGGAAGATGCGCAACGACCCGTTCGGGGGTGAACGCGGGCAGGCATCGGGCGGGCGTCGCCCCGGCCTGTTCGGCAACGTGCGTTGGTGGGTGCTGATCGCCTTCGCCGGTTACGCGGCCTACTACTGGTTCTCCAACCGCAGCGAAGATCCCTACACCGGCGAGAAGGTGCTGATCGACAGCTCGCTCGGCGTGGAGGACGAGAAGGCGATGGGCTTGCAGGCCTACCAGGAAATCCTCTCCCAGGAACGCCCGCTGGACCCGAACGCCCAGGCCTCGCAGCAGGTACGCGCCATCGCGCAGCGGCTGATCGCCAAGGTCGACCCGGTGGAGACCGCGCTGGCTGCCGAACATGGCATGCAGCCCAACCATATCTCGCGCAGCTTCGAGTGGGACGTCAACGTCATTCCCTCCGACCAGGCCAACGCGTTCTGCCTGCCGGGCGGCAAGATGGCGGTCTACACCGGCCTGTTCCCGGTGGCGCAGAACGCCGATGCGATGGCGGTGGTGATGGGCCACGAGATCGCCCATGCGCTGTTGCGCCACGGCGCTCAGCGCATGGCGCAGCAGAAGCTCACGCAGATCGGCCAGATGGCCGGCGCGGCCAGCGGCATGGACGTGCAGCAACAGCAGATGGTGATGGCGGCGATGGGCTACGGCTACCTGCTGCCTTACGCGCGCGGCCACGAAACCCAGGCCGACGAAGTGGGGCTGATGCTGGCGGCCGCCGCCTGCTACGACCCGCGTGCGGCGATCCCGCTGTGGGAACGCATGGAGCAGAACAGCGGCGGGCAGTCCCAGCCGGAATTCAGTTCCACCCATCCCGATCCGGGCACCCGCATCCAGAACCTGCAGGCGCTGATGCCCAAGGCACTGGAATACCGCCAGCGGTTCTGTCCGGAAGGCCCCCCGTTGCAGTGACCGGCACGGGGTGACGGCGCCGGCTTAACGGTGGCGAAAGCGGCCACGGCGAGGCAGGAACCGGCACGGCCGCGATGGGTCGAAGCGGGCGATCCCCCCTTGGCCCCGGGCCCATGAAACTTTCTCGCAGGATTGGATGGGCCTCGCTGGCGGCGCTGCTGCTCATCGCCAGCGGCTACGCAGTGGCCCGTCATGGGCATGGAGCCATCGGCGGGCGTTACGGCGAACCCGAGGTGCTGCATCCGCCGGGCCCGCCGCGTGCGTTGGTGGAAGTCTTCCCCGACCCGTTGGCGCCTGCCCGTGGGCGCGCCGTGGCCCACGCCCTGGCTGCCGACGGTGCGCTGGTTGCGGTGATCGATACCGGGCGCTACTTGCGGCACCTTGGCGAAGGCACGGTGGCCTGCGGCACGCTCGCCGACGATGCCGAGCGGCTCGGCAAGCGTCTGCTGCGCAAGGATCACAGTGACGTATTCCTGCCGCCGCTGCTGGTGGGCGACGGGGCTGGCGCCGATCTGGTCCGGCAGGCGCTGGCAGGTGCCGCGCCGGACGTGCTGGCCGGTGCTGTCGCGGTGAGCGGCGCTGCCGAGAGTGGGCTGGCGTGCGGTCGGCAGGCGCCGACAGCCGGGCAGGGGACCTGGGCACAGGTGCCTTCGACCGTCGACGCGGCAGGACTGGCCGCCGCGGTGAAAGCGCATTTCGCGCCGGCCGGCGATCCCGGCGTCGCCGGCCTGCCGCTGGTCGAGATGCCGGTGACCGGCAGCCACCGCCTGGCCATCGTGATCTCCGGCGACGGCGGTTGGCGCGAGCTGGACAAGGGCATCAGCGCCGAACTCAACCGGCAGGGGGTCTCGGTCGTGGGCTGGAACAGCCTGCGTTACTTCTGGAAGCAGAAATCGCCGCAACAGGTGGCCGACGATCTCGCGCGCGTCATGGCGACCTACGGTGCGCGCTGGCATGCACGGGACATCGCACTGGTCGGCTACTCCTTCGGCGCCGATGTCATGCCGTTCGCCTATGACCGCCTGCCCGCGACGCAGCGCGCGCAGGTGCGGTTCGTCTCGCTGCTCGGGCTCGCCCACGGCGCCGATTTCCAGGTGCGCGTGGGCGGCTGGCTGGGCTGGGGACAATCCCGCCAGGTGCCGATCCTGCCGGCGCTGTTGCGCATGGATACCGCGCGCGTGCAGTGCATCCATGGCGAACAGGAGAAGGACACGCTGTGCCCGTCGTTGGCCGCGCAGGGCGTGGACGTGGTCGCGCGACCGGGGGGGCACCACTTCGACCACGATCCGGTGGCCCTGGCCGGCATCGTGCTGGGCGGCTGGCAGCGGGCGCCGGCGATCCCGGCAGCGACGGTGGCGTCGCCGCCCTGAACGACGCGATCAGTCCTCGCGCGTTTCCACGCGCACCGCGATGATGCCATCGGCCACCCGCGCATCCAGGCGTTCGCCCGGGGCGACCTCGCTGGCAGAGCGCACCACGCGCCCGTCGGCATGGCTGACGATGGCGTAGCCGCGCGCCACGGTGGCCAGCGGGCTGACGGCCTCGAGCGAGCGTGCCAGTGATTGCAGGCGCAAGGTGTCGTGGCGCAGGCGCGCGGTCATCGGCGGTTGCAGCCGCAGGGCGGCCAGGCGTTGGCGCAGTGTGGCGAGCTGGCGTGCCGGGTCGTGGGCGCGCAGCTGCGCGTGCGCCTGGCGCAGGCGCGCCTGCAGGCGGTCCAGGCGTCCGCGCATTTGCGTGGCGAGGTGGCGGGCGGCGTCTTCCTGCCGGCGGTGCAGCAGCTGCAGGCGCGCGCGGGGGGATTGCGCGTCCAGGCGCAGCCCGGCGCGATCGGTGCGCTGCATGCGCTGGTGCAGGCCATGGCGCTGTGCGCCAAGCAACTGCGAGGCGGCGCGGCGCAGGCGCGCGGTGAGTTCGCGCTGGTCGGGCACCAGCAGTTCGGCCGCCACCGAGGGCGTGGGCGCGCGAAGATCGGCGGCGAAATCGGCCAGGGAAAAGTCGGTTTCGTGGCCTACCGCCGAGACTACCGGCGTGGCCGAGGCCGCGATGGCGCGGGCAAGCTGTTCGTCGTTGAACGCCCACAGGTCTTCCAGCGAACCCCCGCCGCGCGTGACGAGGATGACGTCATAGCGGCCGGAGGCGTCGGCGGCGCGCAGCAGCGCGGTGATCTGCGCGGCGGCGGCCTCGCCCTGTACCAGCGAGGGCAGCAGGTCCACCTCCAGCAGCGGGAAGCGGCGCGCCAGCACGCTGAGTACGTCGCGCACGGCCGCGCCGCTGGGTGAAGTGATCACCGCCAGGCGGCGCACGTGCGTGGGCAGTTCGCGCTTGCGTGCGGCGTCGAACACGCCCTCGGCGGCCAGGCGCGCGCGCAATTCCTCGAAGGCGCGGCGCAGTGCGCCTTCGCCGGCTTCCTCCAGGTGTTCGAGCACCATCTGGTAGTCGCCGCGCGCTTCGTACAGCGTCAGGCGTCCCCGCGCGAGCACGCGCAACCCCTCGCGTGGCTGGAACTTCAGCCATTGGCTCTTGGGCCGGAACATCGCGCAGCGCACCTGCGCGCGGGCGTCCTTCAGAGTGAAGTAGAGGTGCCCGGAGGATGGCCGGGTGACATTGCCAAGTTCGCCTTCCACCCACACCTGCGGAAAACTGCCCTCGAGCAGGTCGCGTGCCAGTGTATTGAGCTGGCTGGGGGTGAGGATTTCGTCTTCGCGGGCAGGCATGGGCCGATTATCGCTGATCGAGCGTTGCAGGAGCGGCTTCAGCCGCGACTGCCATCCCGACGCTTGCGATATCCCGGGTCGCGGCTGAAGCCGCTCCTGCAAGGTGGCCTAGCGTTGTGCCGGCAAGCCCGCATGCTGCGCCAGCGCCCAATCCACATGCTCGCGCACCAGCTCCGAGGCGTTGTGGCGCCGCGATTCCAGCGCGGTCAGCACGTCCGGCGTCGTCAGCGCATTTCCCAACGCCACGGCGATATTCCGCAGCCAGCGCTCGTGCCCGCTGCGGCGGATCGGGCTGCCTTCGGTGCGGCGCAGGAACTCGTCTTCGTCCCAGGCGAACAGCTGCGGCAGCGTGGCGGTGTCCAGCTCGTTGCGCGCGCGGAAATCCGCCTCGTCCGTGCGCTGGGCGAACTTGTTCCAGGGACACACCAGCTGGCAGTCGTCGCAGCCGTAGATGCGGTTGCCCATCGGCTTGCGCAATGCTTCGGGAATCGCGCCGTCGTGCTCGATGGTCAGGTAGGAGATGCAGCGCCGCGCGTCCAGCCGGTGCGGGGCGACGATCGCGCCGGTCGGGCAGATGTCGATGCAGCGCACGCAACTGCCACAGTGCGCGCTGGCGGGCGTGTCCACCGGCAACGGCAGGTCCAGGTAGATCTCTCCGAGGAAGAACCACGATCCACCCTGCTTGTCGATCAGGCAGGTGTGCTTGCCGATCCAGCCCAGCCCCGCGTTGCGTGCCAAGGCACGCTCCAGCACGGGCGCCGAATCGACGAACACGCGGAAGCCGAACGGCCCGACCTCGGCCTGCAAGCGCTCGGCGAGCTTCTGCAGGCGGTTGCGCATCAGCTTGTGGTAATCGCGGCCCAGCGCGTAGCGGGCGACATAGGCGCGTTCGCCGTCATCGAGCGTGGCCCAGGCGGCTTCGTCGTCGCGGCGGCCGTAGTCCATGCCCACCGAAAGCACCCGCACGGTGCCGGGTACCAGTTCGGCCGGGCGGGCGCGCTTGCTGCCGTGCTGGGCCATCCAGTGCATCGTCCCGTACAGGCCCTCGGCCAGCCAGTCGCGCAGGTGCGCTTCGTCCTCGCCCAGGTCGATGCCGCTGATGCCGCAGCGCTGGAAGCCGGCCTCGCGCGCCAGCACGCGCACGCGCGTGGCCAGGGCGGCCAGCGCGGCGGGGGCCAGGACGGGGGCGGGGACGGCGGACATGGGTGCAAGTATAGAATCCCGGCCATGTACGCCCCCCTCCTGCTCCATGACACCGCTTCGGCGCGCATGATCGATGCGCAGGCCACGCAGCTGCTCGGCGGCGACCCCTACGTGCTGATGCAGCGCGCCGGCCTGGCCGCGTGGGAGCTGCTGCAGCAGCGCTGGCCCCAGGCGCGGCGCATCGCGGTGGTGTGCGGCACCGGCAACAATGGCGGCGATGGCTATGTGCTGGCGCGGCTGGCCAAGCTGGCCGGGCGGCAGGTGCGCGTGGTGCATCGCGAAGGCGGCGGCCCGGCGTCGGAGCTGGCGCAGCGCGCCTGCACCGATTACCTGGCGCGTGGCGGGCGCATCGAATTGTTCCCTTGCACGTTCGATGGCGAGGACGTGATCGTCGATGCGCTGTTCGGCATCGGCCTCAACCGCCCGCCGGAAGCCGACACCGCCGCACTGATCGAGGCCGTCAACCGCAGCGGCGTGCCGGTGCTGGCGCTGGACGTGCCCAGCGGCGTGGACGCAGAACACGGCGCGCGGCCCGGCGTGGCGATACGCGCGCAGCTCACGTTGCAGTTCATCGTCGCCCATCTCGGGCTGCATACCGGCGATGCGCTGGAGCACGTCGGCGAACGGGTGCTGGCGACGCTGGACGTGCCTGCTTCGGCCATCGATGCCCTCGCGCCGCGCGCTGAATCGTGGGCCGCCGCCGCACTGCGCGCGACGCTGCGTCCGCGTCGTCGAAATACCCACAAGGGAGAATCCGGCCGCGTGCTGTGCATCGGCGGCAACGAGGGCAGCGGCGGGGCGATCATGCTCGGCGCCGAGGCGGCGCTGCGCAGTGGCGCGGGGTTGGTGGGCGTGGCGACCCGCGCGCGGCATGTTGGGCCGTTGCTGGCGCGCTGCCCGGAAGTGATGGCGCGCGCGGTGGAGGACGGCGCGCTCTTGCCGCCACTGCTGCGGCAGGCCGACGTGGTAGCGATCGGCCCCGGGCTGGGCCAGGACGACTGGGCACGGGTGCTGTGGCAGATGACGATGGACGCGCCGGGCGCCAAGGTGATCGACGCGGATGCCCTCAACCTGCTGGCCGCCACGCCGCGCCGCCTCGACGCGGATGCCGTGTTGACTCCGCATCCGGGCGAAGCGGCACGCCTGCTCGGCATGTCCACTGCGCAGGTGCAGCGCGACCGGCTCGCCGCGGCCGAATCGCTGGTGGCTCATTTCAACGCGGTGGTGGTATTGAAGGGAGCCGGGACGATCGTATCGGCCCCCGGACGCACGCCACGCATGATCGATGCGGGCAATCCCGGCATGGCCGTCGGTGGCATGGGCGATCTGCTCACCGGCGTCATCGCCGCACTGCGCGCCCAGGGGCATGACGCCTTCGATGCAGCCACGCTGGGCGCGCTGCTGCATTCGGCGGCCGCCGACGAAGCGGCGCTGGAAGGCGAGCGTGGCTTGTTGCCGACGGATCTGTTGCCGGTGCTGCGGCGACTGGCCAATGCGGGAGACTGGAATGAAGCTTGAAGGATGGTTGCCCGAGGCCGGGGCCACCGAGCAGCTCGGCCAGGCGCTGGCACGCACGCGTCCGTCGCAGGCGCTGGTGCAGTTGCGTGGCGACCTGGGCGCGGGCAAGTCCACGCTGGCGCGCGCGTTGCTGCGCGCGCTCGGCGTGCAGGGCGCGATCCGCAGCCCGACCTATACGCTGATCGAACGCTACCCGCTCGACGACGGCGAAGCCTGGCACCTGGACCTGTATCGCATCGGCCATGCGGAGGAACTCGATTTTCTCGGCCTGGACGAGGGCGACGTACGCCTGTGGCTGGTCGAGTGGCCCGAACGCGGCGAGGGCGCCTTGCCACCGGCCGATCTGCGGGTCGAACTGGCGGTGGAGGGGCAGGGGCGTCGCTATGCGTTGTCGGCCCTCAGCGAGGCCGGGCGGGGCTGGCTGTCCCGGCTGGCGGGTGGCGAGTTACCGGGGCTTCCTGCCGGGGGTTAGCAGGAAAGTCGCCCAGGTGGCGGATTATTAAGGGAAAAGCCTATTGCATTCTGGCTGGCCCGGTGATTGAATCCGTGCCATGTCCTCGGCGATCCGTCCCCTGGTTGTCCGTCTGTTGGTCAGCGCCCTCGGCCTGGCCGGCTGCGCGCATGCCTTTGCCGGCGAAATCCAGGGCGTGTCGCTCAGCGCCGGCAGCACCGGCACCCGTGCCGAGATCCGTCTGGCGGGCGCGGGGGGGTACAAGACCATCTCGCTGGCCGGCCCGAACCGCCTGGTCGTCGATTTCCCCGATTCCAGCGCCGTGCGTGGCCTGAAGTTGCCGGCCGCCGCCGGCGTGGTCACCGCCGTGCGCACTGGCCAGCCGGAGCCGGGTACGTTCCGCGTGGTCTTCGACCTGGCCAGCCAGGTCAGTGCTTTCAAGCCGCAGCTGGACAAGGGCAATGGCGATGCGCGCCTGGTGATCGAATGGCCGGGCGAATACACCGCGAGCGCGTCGGCCGCGGCTGCGCCAGCCGTCGCCGCCGAGCCGCGTGCCGCAGAGAACAAGCCCGATGCGCCCGCGCCTTCGCCGGCCCCGAGCGCGCAGGCCCGTGAGGACGCCGCGCGCGCCACCGCCGCGCTGACCGCCGCCGTGGTGAAGAAGGCCAATGGCCCGACGCCCGAGCCGGTCGCGGCCCAGGCCGCTCCTTCCACTGCCCCGGCCACCCCCAGCACCTCGGCCGCGCCGCTCGCCTATCCGCGCGTGGTCGTGGCCGGCGCCGCGCAGGTGCCGCCGATCGCCAGCGGGCCCGCCGCCTCGCCGCAGGCCATCCTCAATGGCGCCACCGTACCGGTCGCCGTGGTGGGTGCCGCCGCGTCCGCACCCGCGGCGGCCACCCCGGTCGTGGCCGCGCCGGCCACCGCGATCGCCGCCAGCGCGGCGCTGTCACCGGGTGAGGACGCGCCGCCGCCGCGCCCGGTCATGCCCAGCGACGCCTCGCGCATCAAGATGAAGGCGGGCATGCGCCCGCTGGTGGTGGCCATCGATCCCGGCCACGGCGGCCAGGACCCGGGCGCCATCGGCCCGACCGGCAAGCGCGAGAAAGACGTCACCCTGGCGGTGGCGCGCGAGCTTGCGCGGCAGGTCAATGCCACGCCGGGCCTGAAGGCCTATCTCACCCGCGATACCGACGTGTTCATCCCGCTGCCGATGCGCGCGAAGAAGGCGCGTGCGGCCGGTGCGGACATCTTCATCTCCATCCATGCCGACGCCGCGGAGAACCGCAGCGCGAGCGGCTCGTCGGTGTACGTGCTGTCGACGAAGGGCGCCTCCTCGCAGCGCGCCCGCTGGCTGGCGGACAAGGAAAACGCGGCCGACCTGGTCGGCGGCGTGCGCCTGCAGCAGACCGAGAACACGCTGGCCAACGTCCTGCTGGACCTGGCGCAGAGCGGCCACATGAAGGCGTCCGAAGATGCCGCCGGCCACGTGCTGAGCGGCCTGAAGGACATCGGCAACAACCACAAGCCGTCGCTGGAGCGTGCGAACTTCGCCGTGCTGCGCACGTCCGACATGCCGGCGATGCTGGTGGAAACGGCCTTCATCTCCAACCCGGATGAAGAGCGCCGCCTCACCGACCCGGGTTACCAGCGCAAGCTGGCCGGCGCGGTGCTCGATGGCGTCAATACGTTCTTCACCCGCCAGCCGCCGCCGGGCACGCTGTACGCGGCGCGCGCGCAGGCGGAAATGGATGCGGCCGCCGGCACGGTGGCCGGCGGCAGCCGCTGAAGCTCGGCTATCATCTGCGCTGTCTCGATGAAGACGGCGCCCCGCGGCGCCGAACGCCGTGCCCCTGATCGCCCCGCAGCTTCTCTTCCCACGCCAATCCGCCCGGTGGACGCCATGACGATCCGCCAGTTGCCGGACATCCTGGTCAACCAGATCGCCGCCGGCGAGGTGGTCGAACGACCTGCGTCGGTGGTCAAGGAATTGGTCGAGAACGCCATCGATGCCGGTGCACGGCGCGTGGACATCGAACTGGAAGAAGGCGGCGTGCGGCTGATCCGCATCCGCGACGACGGCGCGGGCATCGCGCCTGAGGAACTGCCGCTGGCGGTGTCGCGCCACGCCACCAGCAAGATCGCCTCGCTCGACGACCTCGAAGCGGTGGCCACGCTGGGTTTCCGTGGCGAGGCGTTGCCGTCGATTGCCTCGGTCAGCCGCTTTACCCTGGTCTCGCGCCAGGCCCACGCCGAGCACGGCTCGGCATTGCAGGTCGACGGCGGGCGCGTGGGCGAGGTGCAGCCGCGCGCGCACGCACCGGGCACCACGGTGGAAGTGCGCGAGCTGTTCTACAACGTGCCGGCGCGGCGCAAGTTCCTGCGCGCCGAACGCACCGAGCTGGGCCACATCGAGGAATGGCTGCGCTCGCTGGCGCTGGCGCGGCCGGACATCGAGCTGCGCGTGTCGCACAACGGCAAGCCTTCGCGGCGTTACCGCCCCGGCGACCTGTATTCGGACGCGCGCCTGGGCGAGACGCTGGGCGATGACTTCGCCCGCCAGTCGCTGCGCGTGGACCACAGCGGCGCCGGCTTGCGCCTGCATGGCTGGATATCGCAGCCGCATTACTCGCGTGCCAGCGCCGACCAGCAGTACCTGTACGTCAACGGCCGTTCGGTGCGCGACCGCAGCGTGGCCCATGCGGTGAAGATGGCCTACGGCGACGTGCTCTACCACGGCCGCCAGCCGGCCTACGTGCTGTTCCTGGAACTGGATCCCACGCGCGTGGACGTCAACGTGCATCCGGCCAAGCACGAGGTGCGCTTCCGCGATTCGCGGCTGATCCACGATTTCGTCTACGGCACCCTGCAGGACGCCCTAGCGCAGACCCGCGCCGGTGCCGCCACCACGCAGCCGGCGACCATGTCCACGCTTGCGCCGGGCAGCACGCCGCCGGCCGCGGCGATGGCGTTGTCCGGCGGTGAGGGCGGCTTTCGCGACTGGCGCCCGTCGCAGTCGCCGCTGGGTCTGCGCGTGGACGAAGCCCCGGGCGCCTACGCGGCGCTGTATGGCGCTTCGGGTGGCGCTTCGCTAAACCAGCCGGTGCCGCCGATGCCGGTCGACCAGGCGGGCCTGCCGCAGACATCCGCCGATGCCGGCGTGCCGCCACTGGGCTATGCCATCGCGCAGCTGCACGGCATCTACATCCTGGCCGAGAACGCCGAAGGCCTGATCGTGGTTGACATGCATGCCGCGCACGAGCGTATCGGCTACGAGCGCCTCAAGGGCGCCCACGATGGCATCGGCCTGCACGCGCAGCCGTTGCTGGTGCCGATCACGATGATGGTCGGCGAACGCGAGGCCGATGTGGCCGAACGCGAGGCCGAAACACTTGCCGCGCTGGGTTTCGAGGTCACCCGCGCCGGGCCGCAATCGCTGCATGTGCGCAGCATTCCCGCGCTGCTGGCACAGGCCGAGCCCGAGGCACTGCTGCGCGATGTACTCTCGGACCTGCGCGAGCATGGGCAGACGCGCCGCGTCGCCGGTGCACGCGACGAACTGCTTTCGACCATGGCCTGCCATGGCGCGGTGCGGGCGAACCGCCGGCTCACGTTGCCGGAAATGAACGCCCTGCTGCGCGACATGGAAGCCACCGAGCGTTCGGGGCAATGCAACCATGGCCGCCCGACCTGGGCGCGCTTTTCGTTGGCGGAAATCGATCGTTGGTTCTTACGGGGGCGTTGATGAGTGTGCGCAATGGGGGGAAGTGGGGCTGGCTGCTCGCCTTGGCGTGGCTGGCCGGCTGCGGGGGCAACAACGACGCGCCCGGGGGCGCGGCACAACAGAAGGCGGTGGCGGCCGATCCGCAGTTCCTCGCCGACAACCAGGTATGGCGCGACGAGCGCCTGGCCGAGCTGCGCAAGCCGGATGGCTGGACCACGCTGGTGGGCCTGCACTGGCTGGAACTGAAGGCGCATTACATCGGCAGCGGCAGCACCAGCGGCATCCGGCTGGCGGTGGGGCCGGAGAAGATGGGCATGGTGCAGGTGGTCGGCGACCAGGTTTGGTTCGTGCCGGAGAAGGGCGTGCCGCTCACCGTGGACGGCAAGCCGCTCACTGGCAAGGTGCGCTTCTACAGCGACCACGACGAAACCCCCACGGTCATTGGCTTCGACGAAGGCAAGGGCCTGATGACGCTGATCCAGCGCGGCGATCGGCGCGCGCTGCGCGTGCGCCATGCCGATGCGCCGACCCATACCGGCTTCCGCGGCCTTGACTACTGGCCGGCCGATCCGTCCTGGCGCATCCAGGCGCGCTTCGTGCCGCACGACGTCGGCAAGACGCTGCCGGTGGTGGACATCACCAGCCTGGTCACCGAGCAGCCCAACGCCGGCGCCATCGAGTTCGAGCGCAACGGCCAGACCTACCGGCTGGAAGCCATCGGCGAGCCGGGCCGCGACCTGTTCGTGGTCTTCGCCGACCGCACCAGCGGCCACGGCAGCTATTCGGCCGGGCGTTTCCTCGATGTCGGCGCGCCGGACGCGCAGGGCCATGTGGTGATCGACTTCAACCGCGCCTACAACCCGCCTTGCGCGTTCACCGCCTTCGCCACCTGCCCGCTGCCGCCGCCGGAAAACCGGATGGACCTGCTGGTGGAAGCGGGCGAAAAGACCTACCACCATCCGGATTGATCGATGAAAAGCCGTTTCGCGCGTTGGCTCGGTGCTTCACTGCTCGGCTTGCTGCTGGTGGGGGTGGCGCTGGCCGTTCCGCTGGCCGGGGCGGCGGGCAAGGCGCCGCCGACACCGTTGCTGTGGAAGGTCAGCGCGCGCGACGGCAGCAGCCTTTACCTGCTCGGTTCGTTTCACCTGCTCAAACCGGACGACTATCCGCTTGCAGCGCAAGTGGATGCCGCGTTCGCCAAGTCCACGCGGGTGATCTTCGAATTGCCCGCCGAGCAGGTGCAATCGCCGGCGCTGGCCGCGCAGATGCTGCAGGCCGCCACGCGCACCGACGGGCGCCCCCTGCGCGATGACCTCTCGCCGGCGCAGTGGTCGGCGTTGCAGGCGTATGCGGCCGGTCATGGCATGTCGGTGGAGGCGCTGTCCGGCTTGGAGGTGTGGTTCGTCGGCTTGAGCGTGAGCCTGTCGGAGATGGCCACGCAGGGCCTGGACCCTTCGCTGGGCCTGGACCAGCACTTCATGCGGCTGGCGGAGCAGGCGGGCAAGCCGACCGGGGGCCTGGAGACGGCAGCCGAGCAGATCGCGCTGCTGGATGGCATGTCGCTGGAAGAACAGCGGCAGATGTTGGCCGAGGCGCTGGACGACGCCCGCGAAGGCAACCAGCAGACGCGCGCGCTGCACGATGCATGGCGCGCGGGCGATGCCAGGCGCATGTGGTCGGAGATGGCGCTGGACATGAAGCGCCAGTACCCGGCGCTGTATCGCAACATCAACGTGGCCCGCAACGACCGCTGGGTGCCGAAGCTGGAGCGCTACCTGCAGCCGGGGCAGGGCACCACGCTGGTGGTGGTAGGCACCTTGCACCTGCTGGGCGAGGACGGCGTGGTGGAGAAGCTGCGCGCGCGCGGCTACCAGGTCGAACGCGTGGCCACCGATTCCGCACTGTAGGAGCGGCTTCAGCCGCGACGCGACCTACTTCCGCGGGTGGCGTTGCTTTCGATGATTCCCGCGGTCGCGGCTGAAGCCGCTCCCACAGCGAAGCAGGAGCAGCGCAGGCGCGGCTCCTGCGCGGGAGCGGCTCAGCGCCGCGTCTTGCTGCCGGCGGCGGCGGTCGGGCCGGCGGACGGGTTGCCCGTACCGGTGCCAGTGCCCGTGCCGCCCGACGGGCCACGGCCGAAGCCGGCGCCGAAATTGCGCTGGAATTCCTGCCACAGCTCCAGGTTGCGCTCGGTGAGCTGGTTCATCATCGCCCACGGCGTCTGGCCGAGCAGGTTGCCCATCTGCTGGCGGAATTGCTGCTGCTGTTCCAGGAATACCTGCATGCTGCGTTCAAGGTAGTTGCCCATGAAGCCCTGCAGCGAATCCCCGTAGAAGCGGATGATCTGGCTCAGCAGCTGGGTGGACAGCATCGGTTCGCCGTCCGATTCCTGGTCGGCGATGATCTGCAGCAGGACCGAACGGGTCAGGTCTTCGCCACTCTTGGCGTCGCGGACCTCGAAATCCTCGCCGTCGATGATGAGCTGGCGCACATCCTCGATGGTGATGTAGCTGGAGATCTCGGTGTCGTAGAGGCGACGGTTGGGATACTTCTTGATGATGCGAAGTGCAGCCATGAAAGCAGTCACTCGGTCCGGTGTGTGCGCAGGATGGCGCAGTGCAACAGTGCTTGCAACCGCCGGAAGTCAGGGGGGATGGGGCTTGCGGGCGAAAAAATGTTGCGCAGCATGAGCTTGCGCGGTTTTTCATGCTGCACCTGAACCATGCAGCATGGCCGGGCGGCCACGCCGCTGCGCGGCTTACCAGCCCATGTGGTGGCCGCCGTTGATGTCCAGGTTGGAGCCGGTGATCCACGCCGCTTCCTCGGCCACCAGGAACGCCACCGCGTAGGCGATCTCTTCTGGCTTGCCCAGGCGGCCGGTGGGGATGTCGGCCACGATCTTGGCGCGCACTTCCTCGGGCACGGCCATCACCATGTCGGTGGCGACATAGCCGGGCGACACCGTGTTGACGGTGATGCCGAACGCCGCGTTCTCGCGCGCCAGCGAAATGGTGAAGCCATGCATGCCGGCCTTGGCCGCGGCGTAGTTGGCCTGGCCGTACTGGCCCTTGAGGCCGTTGATCGAGCTGATCTGGATGACCCGGCCCCAGCCACGCTTGCGCATGCCCTCGATGACCGGGCGGGTGACGTTGAACACCGAATTGAGGTTGGTGTTGATCACCTCGTGCCACTGCTCGGCGCTCATGCGGTGGAAGGTGGTGTCGCGGGTGATGCCGGCGTTGTTGACCAGGATCTCCACCGGGCCCAGGGCGGCCTCCACGTCGTGGATCAGCGCCTTGGCGTGTTCGGAAGAAGCCACGTCCCCCTTGAACAGCGCGATCTGGTAACCCGCGGCCTGCATGCGCTGTTCCCAGGCGCGCGCCTTTTCCTCGTTGCGGTAGTTGGTCGCCACCCGGTGGCCCTGGTCGGCCAGGCGCTTGCAGATGGCGGTACCGATGCCGCCGGTGCCGCCGGTGACCAGCGCGACGCGGGATGTCATGGATGCTCCGAACAGGAAAGGAATGGTTCGATTCTAGACAAGGAAACGGCGCCGTGCCCGCGCCTCAGCCGCCCGCCGCGGGCAGCCGGCGCGGCAGGCGTGCAGGATCGAACCCCGCGACCGCCGCGGCCAGCAGCGACTGGCGTGCACCGCTGGCCGGCAGCCGCCGCGGATCCTGGCCCAGATCGCGCCAGGCCAGGCGCAAGGCGGGCAGGGGGTCGGCATCGTCCAGGGGCCTGGAGGCCTCGGACTTGGAGAGCTTGCGGCCCTGCGCGTCGACCACCAACGGCAGGTGCAGGTAGTTCGGCGTGGGCAGGCCGAGCGCCTGCTGCAGCAGGATCTGCCGCGGCGTGGAGTCGAGCAGGTCGGCACCGCGCACCACGTCGCTCATGCCCTGCGCGGCATCGTCCACCACGACGGCCAGCTGGTAGGCCCAGTAGCCATCGGCGCGCTTGAGCACGAAGTCGCCCACCTGCGCGTAGACGTCTTGCGTGACGCGACCCTGCAGGCCGTCGTTGAAAGCGACTGCGCACGGCGACGACACGCGCAGGCGCCAGGCCGGTGGGCGGTCATCCGGCGCATGCAGGCAACGATGGTGGATGCCGGCGTCGGCGGCCAGTTCGGAACGGCTGCATGTGCATGCGAACGCCGACCCCGCCGCGACCAGTTGCGCCAGCGCCGCGGCGTACAGGTCATGGCGCTCGCTCTGGCGCACGACCGGCGCGTCGGACACCAGCCCGAATGCCGCCAGCGTCCGCAACTGCGCCTGCGCCGCGCCGGGCACCTCGCGGGGCGGGTCGATATCCTCCACGCGCACCCACCACTCGCCGGCATGGTGGCGCGCGAGCAGCCAGCTGCCGAACGCCGCATAGAGCGAACCGTAGTGCAGCGGACCGGTGGGCGAGGGCGCGAAGCGGCCGCGGTAGGCAGGGACTGTCATGGAAGGCTGAATCGTCTTTCAGGTTGTTGCTTGATTTCAAGTTGGCCGCACCGCAGATTGGCCCTCGTTCCCCTTTCAAAGTCCCGCGGAGCCGGTGCTTCCATGTTCAGTCGTATCGCGTTGTTCCTGTTGACCAACCTCGCCGTGCTGGTGCTCGCCGGCTTCGTGATGTCGTTGCTCGGCGTCAACCCGGCCAACACGGGCGGCCTGCTGGTGATGGCGGCGATCTTCGGCTTCGGTGGCTCGCTCATCTCGCTGCTGCTGTCCAAGTTCATGGCCAAGCGGGCGACCGGCGCGCAGGTCATCACCGAGCCGCGTACCCCGACCGAGCGCTGGCTGGTGGAGACCGTGCGTCGCCAGGCGCAGGCCGCGGGCATCGGCATGCCGGAAGTGGCCATCTATGAGGGTCCGGAGATCAACGCCTTCGCCACCGGCGCCAACCGCAACAACGCGCTGGTGGCCGTCTCCACCGGCCTGCTGCAGAACATGAGCCAGGACGAGGCCGAAGCCGTGCTGGGCCACGAAGTGAGCCACGTCGCCAATGGCGACATGGTGACCATGGCGCTGCTGCAAGGCGTGCTCAACACCTTCGTGATCGTGCTGGCGCGCATCGTCGGCGGCGTGGTGGACACCTACCTCTCGGGCAACCGCGAGGACGGCCGCCGCGGCCTGGCCTACTACGCCATCGTGATGGTGCTCGAACTGGTCTTCGGCCTGTTCGCCACGATGATCGCCATGTGGTTCTCGCGTCGCCGCGAATTCCGCGCCGACGCGGGGGGCGCGCATCTGGCGGGCCGCCAGAAGATGATCGCCGCACTGGAGCGCCTGTCGTTGAACCACGGCCAGAGCACCTTGCCGGCGCAGGTGGAAGCCTTCGGCATTGCCGGTGGCATGGGCCAGGGCCTGCGCAAGCTGTTCATGAGCCACCCGCCGCTGCCCGAGCGCATCGCCGCGCTGAAGTCGGCGAACGCCACGGTGGTCTAACCGCCGCACGGAAAAAGCCCGCCAATGGCGGGCTTTTTTTTGCTTCGCTCCGAAGCCCCCCGTTCCCCTCGCGCGGCGCCCGGAATCAGAACTCGTACGTCATCCCCGGCCCGGCCGGCCCGATGAAGTCGCCCTGCACGTAGTCCACCCCGGCATTGAAGAACAGGCTCATGGAAGCCGCGTCGCCCACGAACTCCACCAGCGTCATGATGCCTTCCGGCTGCGCGCGCCCGGTGATCTCGCGGATCTTCTCCTGGCTCTCCTTGCCCTGCACGGCCTCGGCCGTCAGCCCGCGGTCCAGCTTCAGGAACGACGGCTGGAAGTGCGACAGCAGCTGGAAGGAATCCAGCCCCGAGCCGAACTGCTCCAGGCCCAGCTTGCAACCCAGTGCACCCACCTCGGCCAGGAACTGCTGCGCATTGCGCAGGTGCGTGAACACCTTCGACTCCGGCGTCTGCAACCACAGCCGCTCGCCCGGCACCCCGTGCGCCTGCAGTTCCTGGCGGATCAGCGCCACGGTGCGAGGGTCCGAGTAAGCCGCCGGCCCGATGCGCACCAGCAGGTGGGTCGCATGGCCGGTGCGCTGGCGCTCGGCCAGCGTGCGGATCGCCTCGCGGATCACCCAGCGGTCGATGTCGGCGATCATCGCGTGCTCTTCGGCGATCGCCATGAACGTCGCCGGGGAAATCAGCTCGCCGTTGCGCTCCAGGCGCAGGAACGCCTGGTAAAGCTCGATCGGTTCGCCCATCAGGTGCAGCACCGGCTGGAAGTGCAGCAGGAAGCCGTTGCCGACCAAGGCTTCGTGCAGGTGTTCGATCCAGCGCTGGATACGCTCTTCCTCGGCGCGATCCACCGCGCCCGGGTCGAAGATGTGCACGCCGTTGCCGCCCAGCTCGCTGCCCGCGCGCACCGCCTCGGTCGCGCGCTGCAGCACCTGGCCGATGCTGGCGATCTTCTCGCCGATCTGCACGCCGCCAATGCTCACCGTCACTGTGGCCGAGCGCTCGCCCACGCTGAAGACATGCTGCGCGAACGCTGCGCGCAGCTTGTCGGCCAGCGCGCTGGTGCGGTGGTGGTCGCCGGCCAGCAGCACGGCAAAGCTGTTCTCGCCGAAGCGTGCCGTGCGCATGTCGCCTTCCACGTGCGCGGCCAGGTGCGCGGCCAGCGCGGAAATCAATGCGTCGGCCGAATCCAGGCCGATGTCGGCCAGGATGCGGGTGTAGTGGTCCGGCTCCACCAGCAGGAAGCCATACTGCGGGTCGCCACGGCTGGCCTGGGTCACCGCGTCTTCCAGCGCCACCATGAAGGTGGGGCGGTTGAGCAGGCCGGTCACCGGGTCGCGCTGGCGCAGGTCTTCCACCTCGCGTGCCAGTTCGGGGTCGAATTCCTCGCGGCGGCGGAACACCACCTGCACGCAGGCCTCGCCCTCGTAGGTGGCGGTGGCGAATTCCATCGTCGCCGGGAAGGTGTCGCCCTCCAGGCTGCGCGCGTCCACCTTGTACTGCGGCGGCGGCGCCTCGCCCTTGCTCATCGACTTCAGCAGCTGCTTGAAGTCCTCCACGTGCTGGGCGGCGATCAGGTCCAGCAGCGAGATGCCCTCCACGTCCTCGAACGATTCGAAGCCGAACATCTCCAGGTACGCCTCGTTGGCACGGATGTGCATGCCTTCGTGGACGTAGGCGATGGGATCGCGCGAGGAGGCGATCAGGGCGTCGCAGCGGCGCTCGGTCTCGCGCATCTGCGCCTCGATCCGGCGCAGGCCGCGGCGCGCGTGCAGGTCGGTCATTTCCGCGCGCACCACCCCGAGCAGGTGCTCGGGACGCTGGCGCAGGGCGATGGCGCGGATGCCGTGGCCGGCCGCCTCCACCCATTCGTTCTCGTCGATGCGGTCGGTCAGCAGCACCAGCGGCACATCCTTGCCGCTGCGCGCCAGCGCCTGCTGCACCGCGCCCAGCGGCAATTCGCGCGAGTGCGAGGCAAGCACCAGGTCGATCTGCCCGGACAACATCGCCGCAAGGTCTTCCTGGGTCTGCGGGCGCGAGGGGCGCACGGCGATGCCGCTGTTGCGCAGGGTGGTGACGATGCCCTCGGCGCTTTCGCCGCTGTCATCGACGATCATCAGGCGGAGGGTGAGGTCTTTGCCGTTCTGCATTCAGGGATTCCGGGGAACAGGGTGGGGCATGGCCAGGAACCCGGGGAAGGCCTGCGCAACCGCGCGCGCAGCGTGGCGCCGGTCGGCCCGGGGGAGCCGTCCGGCACAAGGTCCACGCATATCCCCAGGATCCATGACCCGCTGTAATACACGATGCCGCAGGGCGCCGTCCATGCGCGCGGCCCGGGGCTGCGATGCCGGTCGCCCCGGCGGGCTCAGGCGGCCAGGCCGGCGGCGTGGCCGGAGGCCCACGCCCACTGGAAGTTGTAGCCGCCGAGCCAGCCGGTCACATCGAGCACTTCGCCGACGAAATACAGCCCCGGCACCCGACGCGATTCCATGGTGGAAGAGGACACCGCGTCCGTCGCCACGCCGCCCAGGGTGACCTCGGCGGTGCGGTAGCCTTCCGTGCCGCTGGCCACCAGCGGCCAATCGCGCAGGGTCGCGGCGGCGGCGCGCAGTTCGCGTTCGTCGAGCTGGCGCACCGGCTTGTCGGGCAGCCACCACTCGCACAGGCGTTGCGCCAGCCGCTTGGGCAGGCGTTCGGCCAGGGCGTTGCGCAGTTCCGACGCGCCGTGGGTGCGCTTGAGTTCGCGCAGCCAGCTTTCGGCATCCTCGCCGGGAAGCAGGTCCAGGCGCAGGTCGTCGCCGGGCTGCCAATAGGAGGAGATCTGCAGGATCGACGGGCCACTGACCCCGCGGTGGGTGAACAGCAGCGCGTTGCGGAAGCTGCGCCCGTTGCAGCGCGCCTCCACCGGCAGGGCGACACCGGCCAGGTCCTGCAGGCGTTCCTGGTGCTTGCCGGAGAGCGTCAGCGGCACGAGCCCTGCACGGGTCGGCAGCACTTCGTGGCCGAACTGGCGCGCCAGCTCGTAGCCGAAGCCGGTCGCGCCCAGGCTGGGAATCGACAGCCCGCCGGTGGCTACCACCACCGAGGCGGCATGGAAGCGGCCCTGCGCGGTGTCCACGCGGAAGCCGTCGGCGCCGCGTTCGACCTTCCCGACCGTGCAGTGGGTGCGGACCTGCACGCCGGCGGCCTGGCATTCGTCCAGCAGCAGCTTGACGATCAACTTGGAGGAGACGTCGCAGAACAGCTGGCCCAGTTCTTTCTCGTGGTAGGCCACGCCGTGGCGCTCGACCATCTCGATGAAGTCGCCCGGGCTGAAACGCGCCAGTGCCGATTTGCAGAAGTGCGGGTTGGCCGAAAGGAAGTTGGCGGGGGTGGTGCCGGTGTTGGTGAAATTGCAGCGCCCGCCGCCGGACATCAGGATCTTCTTGCCGACCTTGTTGGCGTGGTCGATCACCTGCACCCGCCGGCCGCGCTGGCCGGCGGTGAGCGCGGTCATCAGCCCGGCCGCGCCAGCACCGATGACCAGCACGTCGCAGTCGATCACGCTCATGCGGCGGCGGTGCGCTCGATCGGGCGGACGTCCACGCTGTCGTGCTCGCCCAGGAGCTGGATTTCACCGTCCTGGATAAGCACGTTGAAGCGCATGCTGCGCTGGATCTGCCGGCCGAGGGCCTCGACGGTCTCCGGGTCGATCTCGATCACCCGCAGCTGGCGATGCCGGGCCAGGGCGGCGCCGTTCTTCTTCCACCAGGTCTCCACCGCCTGGCCGCCATAGGCCAGCACGATGACTTCCCGGGCGCGGTTGCAGGCCTTGCGCACGCGCGATTCGTCCGGCGTCCCCAGGTCGATCCACTGCTCGATCTCGCCGCCGTAGTCGTGGCGCCACAGGTCCGGCTCGTCGTCGCTGCTCAGGCCGCGGCCGAACTGCAGGCGCTCGTCGGCGAACATCGCGAACGCCAGCAGGCGCAGCATCAGCCGCTCGTCGGTCTCCGACGGGTGCTGGGCCAGGGTGAGGTTGTGAGTGGCGTAGTAGCCGCGATCCATGTCGCTGATCTGCAGCTCGGCCTTGCGAACGGTGGCGGTGAGGGCCATGGGGGTTGCCGGGTAAAGGGCGGCCATTCTACGCGCCCGCCGCGCCCGGGCCGGCGTCAGGCCCGGCGTTGCGCCAGCCAGCGGTCCAGTTCGTTGGCGAAGGCCTGGCGGTCGCGCGCATGCAGGGCGGACGGGCCACCGGTCTGCACGCCGGCGCCGCGCAGTTCGGCCATGAAGTCCCGCACTGAAAGCCGCTCGGCGATGTTGTTGGCGGTGAAGCGCTCCCCGCGCGGGCTGATCGCCTGGGCGCCGCCCTCCAGGGCGCGGGCCGCCAGCGGGATGTCCTGGGTGATGACCAGGTCGCCCGCCGCCAGCCTTTCGACGATGGCGTCGTCGGCCGCATCCGCGCCACCGGGCACCTGCAGGCTCTTGAGCCACGGGCCGGGCGGGGTGCGCAGCCACTGGTTGGCGACCAGCCAGGTCTCCACCTTCGTGCGGGCCGCGGCGCGGAAAATGATCTCGCGGATCGGCACCGGGCAGGCATCGGCATCGACCCAGATCCGGGTGGGAGCGGGCGTATTCATCCAGGCTATTCTAATGGGCCGGCGAAATTGGCTGAACGTCGCAGAAGATGAATAGGTTGGCAGTCGCTTTTTGGGGAAAAGCCGAGTATCGTCCGCAGCACTGTGTTTGCTAGCGGTCACCGTGAATCGTGGCCGTGCGGTTGATCATCCGATCCGCTTCAACGTGTGCGCTTTACCAACGCCTGCAAAACAGTCTCGGTCATCGGCTTCTCGGTGGCCGCGATCCATTCAATGTTCCAGGAGTTAGTAATGTCTGATCGTCAGAGCGGTACCGTGAAGTGGTTCAACGACGCCAAGGGTTTTGGCTTCATCACCCCGGAAAGCGGCCCGGACCTGTTCGTGCACTTCCGCGCCATCCAGGGCAACGGCTTCAAGTCGCTGCAGGAAGGCCAGAAGGTGACCTTCGTCGCCGTGCAGGGCCAGAAGGGCATGCAGGCTGACCAGGTGCAGGCGGTCTAATCCCGCCCGCCACCGCAAGGTAGCCAGAACGCCGGGGGCGCAAGCTCCCGGCGTTTTTCGTTTGCAGCCCGCGCCAGGCTGACGCCGCCCTTCGGTGGTGCCGGCTACCATCATGGGCCTCCCCCGCGTGGCGCCCCCATGATCACCGTCCATCACCTCAACAACTCCCGTTCCCAGCGCGTGCTGTGGCTGCTGGAGGAACTGGCCTTGCCGTACCAGATCGTGCGCTACGAGCGCGACCCGGCCACGCTGCTGGCGCCGCCGGCATTGCGGGCGATCCATCCGCTGGGCAAGTCGCCGGTGCTGACCGACGGCGAACACGTGCTCGCCGAATCCGGCGCCATCCTCGATTACCTCACCGAGCGCTACGACACCGAGCGCGTGCTTTCGCCGACCCCGCGCCCGGTCGATTCGCCCGAGCGCCTGCGCTTTCGCTATTGGATGCACTACGCGGAAGGCTCGGCGATGCCCCCGTTGCTGATGACGCTGGTGTTCCAGCGCCTGCGCCAGGCGCCGATGCCGTTCTTCGCCCGCCCCATCGCCCACCGCATCGTCGACAAGGCGATGAAGCGCTTCATCGGCCCGCAGGTGAAGCTCCACCTGGACTGGATGGAGTCACAGCTCGGCCACGATGGCTGGTTCGCTGGCGAGCGCTTTACCGCCGCCGACATCCAGATGAGTTTCCCCGTGCAGGCGGCCGCCGCGCGTGGCGGCGGGCTGGGCGCGTATCCGAAGCTGCGCGATTTCATTGCCCGCATCGAATTCCGGCCCGCTTACCAGGCCGCGTTGAACCAGGGCGGACCGTTCGCCCTGGCCGGCGGATCGGCGTGAGCGCGCGTTTCGACAATCGTTTCGTCCACGAACTGCCGGGCGATCCGGACACCGGCCCGCGCGTGCGCGAGGTGCTCGGCGCGGCCTGGTCGCAGGTCATGCCGACGCCGGTGCGCGCGCCGCAATTGCTGGGTCATTCGCGTGAAGTGGCCGCCGCGCTCGGACTGGACCCCGACGATATCGCCGACCCGGACTTCGCGCAGGTATTCGGGGGCAACGCGCTGTGGCCGGGCATGACGCCGTGGGCGGCGAACTATGGCGGCCACCAGTTCGGGCACTGGGCGGGGCAGCTGGGTGATGGCCGGGCGATCAGCCTGGGCGAACTGGTCGGCACCGACGGCGCGCGCCACGAACTGCAGCTCAAGGGCGCGGGGCGCACGCCGTATTCGCGCGGCGCCGACGGCCGCGCCGTGCTGCGCTCATCGCTGCGCGAGTTCATCTGCAGCGAGGCCATGCACCACCTCGGCGTGCCCACCACGCGCGCGCTGTGCCTGGTGGGCAGTGGCGAGGCCGTGGTGCGCGACATGTTCTACGACGGCCATCCGAAGCCCGAGCCGGGCGCCCTGGTGTGTCGGGTGGCGCCCTCCTTCATCCGCTTCGGCAGTTTCGAGCTGCCGGCCTCGCGCGGCGATACCGCGCTGCTGCGCCGGCTTGCCGATTTCACCCTGTCACGCGATTTTCCCGAGCTCAGCGGCCAGGGCGCCGCGCGCGATGCCGAATGGTTCGGGCAGGTGTGCGAGCGCACCGCCGACATGGTCGCGCACTGGATGCGCGTGGGCTTCGTGCACGGCGTGATGAACACCGACAACATGTCCATCCTCGGCCTGACGCTGGACTACGGCCCATACGGCTGGCTGGAGGACTACGACCCCGACTGGACGCCGAATACCACCGACGCCAGCGGCCGCCGCTACCGCTTCGGCACCCAGCCGCAGGTGGCGTACTGGAACCTGGGCCGGCTGGCGCAGGCGCTGGCGCCGCTGTTCGCCGATGTTTCGGCGTTGCAGGACGGCCTGGACCGCTTCGTGCAGCGTTACCGCCGCCGCGAACGCGAACACGCCGCCGCCAAGCTGGGGCTGGGCGAGGGCGGCGATGCCGAACTGGCGTTGATGGAGGACCTGCGCACGCTGATGCAGCAGGCCGAGATGGACATGACGCTGACCTTCCGCGGCCTGATCGACCTCGACGTCGAAGCGCCGACGCTGCAGCCGCTGGAGGCTGCGTTCTACGACGATGCCAAGCGGGATGCGCATAGCGTTGCGCTGGCCGGTTGGCTGCAGCGCTACGCCGCGCGCGCGCGGGCCGATGCGCTGCCGGCCGCGCAGCGCCGCGAGATCATGCGCCTGTCCAACCCGCGCTACGTGCCGCGCAACTGGCTGGCGCAGGAAGCCATCGACCGCGTGGCGCAGGGCGATACCGCGGCGCTAGCGGAATGGCTGGAGGTGTTGCGCCATCCCTACGACGACCAGCCCGGGCGCGAAGCCTACGCCCGCCGACGCCCGGAATGGGCCCGCGAACGAGCCGGCTGTTCGATGCTTTCCTGCAGTTCCTGAGACTTCCATGAGCGAATTTCCCTGGACCGCGCGCCTGCGCGACATCGCCGACTTCCCCAAGCCGGGCATCGTCTTCAAGGACATCACGCCGTTGCTGGCCGATGGCGAAGCATTCGGCGCGGCCATCGCGGCGATGAGCGCGCCCTGGCGCGGGCAGCACGTGGACGCGGTGCTGGGCATTGAATCGCGCGGCTTCATCCTGGGCGCGGCGATGGCGCAGGCATTGGGTTGCGGCTTCGTGCCGGTGCGCAAGCCGGGCAAGCTGCCGGGCCACACGCTGCGGCAGGAATACGCACTGGAGTACGGCACCGATTGCATCGAGGTGCATGCCGACGCCTTGCCGTCCGGTGCGCGGGTGGTGATCGTGGACGACGTGCTGGCGACCGGAGGCACGCTGCGGGCGGCGCTGTCGCTGGCGCGACAGTTGAAAGTGGAGGTGCTGGGCGCGGCGGTGCTGATCGAGTTGCCCGCGCTGGGTGCGCGGGCACGCTGGCCGGATACGGTGCCGCTGGTGGCGACGCTGGCGTACTGAAGGGACTGCCCGCAACGCGACATTGTAGGAGCGGCTTCAGCCGCGACCCATGACACCCCGGGTCGCGGCTGAAGCCGCTCCTACAACAGCAGGGTGATTCGGGGGCGCGGCTTCTCGAAGCTTTAGAGCTTGCGCACCCGGAACCGCCGGCCCTTGATCTTGCCGGCGTCCAGTTTTGCCAATGCCTTGCCCACCTGCGCGCGTGCGACCGCCACATACGAGCGCGTCGGCTGGATCACGATCTTGCCGATCGCCGCGCCGGACAAACCCGCCTCGCCGGTAAGCGCACCCAGGATGTCGCCCGCGCGCAGCTTGTCGGTCTTGCCGCCGTCGATGCGCAGCGTGACCATCGGCGCCTGCGGCAACTCCGGCGGCTTGCCGGTGGCCAGCGGCGTGCGCGTGAGCGACAACGCCAGGCCCTGGTCGGTGGCAATCGCCTGCGCGCGCGGCAGTTCGCGCGAAGACACCAGGCTCAGCGCCAGCCCATGCCGGCCGGCGCGCGCGGTACGACCGACGCGATGGCGGTAGCTCTCCACGTCGGTCGGCAGCTCGTAGTTCAACACCGCCGCCAGGCCTTCCACGTCCAGACCGCGCGCGGCCACGTCGCTGGCGACCAGCACGTTGCAGCTGCCGTTGGCAAAACGCACCAGCACCTCGTCGCGGTCGCGCTGTTCCAGGTCACCATGCAGCGCCAGCGCGGAGAAGCCGAACTGCTGCAGCGAGTTCGCCACTTCGTCCACTTCCTTGCGCGTGTTGCAGAACACCACCGCCGATTCCGGCCGGTGCTTGAGCAGCAGCCCGGCCACCGCCTTCTGCCGGTGCGCCGGTTCCACTTCGAAGAACAGGTGCTCGATCTGCGGCGCGCTCTGGCCGCCTTCCACGGTGACCTCGACCGGTTCGCGCAGCAACTGGCGCGCCAGTTCGCGGATCGCGTCGGGGAAGGTGGCCGAGAACAGCAGGTTCTGCCGCTCCTTGGCGCAACGCCCGGCGATCTCGCGGATCGGCTCCTCGAAGCCCATGTCGAGCATGCGGTCGGCCTCGTCCAGCACGAAGCCGCGCACCGCGCCCAGGTTGAGCACGCGCTTGCGTGCCAGCTCCTGCACGCGGCCGGGCGTGCCGACTACGACCAGCGGGTCGTGCGCCTGCAGCGAGGCGATCTGCGGCTCCAGCGACACGCCGCCGGTCAACACGCTGAGCTTGAGGTTGGGGATGCCGGTGGCGAGCTTGCGCAGCTGCTGGCCGACCTGGTCGGCCAGTTCGCGCGTCGGGCACAGCACCAGCGCCTGCGTGCGGCCCAGCGCCGGGTCCAGTCGCTGCAGCAGGCCCAGCCCGAAGGCGGCGGTCTTGCCACTGCCGGTCGGCGCCTGGGCGATCACGTCGCGGCCTTCCAGGATCGGGGGCAGGGCCAACGCCTGGATCGGGGTGAGGGTGGTGTAGCCGAGGGCGTCGATGCCGGCGGCCAATGCCGGCGAGAGCGGCAGGGAAGCGAAGTCAGTCATGGCGCATTTTCGCAGATGCGCCGCTCCCGTGCCCGTCGGGCGGTTTCAGCCCGACAAGGCGCGCGCGCCCAGGTTGATGGCTGCCCCGCCCAGCACCAGCCACCCCAGCAGGGCGGCGCCCAGCAGCAGTGGGCGCAGGCCGGCACGGCGCAATTCACCGGCGTGGGTCGTCAAGCCGAGGGCGGCCATCGCCATGGCCAGCAGGCTGTCGTCCAGCCACGTCGCCGGTGCCTGCCATGCCGCGGGCAGCGGCCACAGCGAGTGGGCCGCGGTCAGCGCCAGGAAAGCGAAGGCGAACCATGGCACCTGCAGGCCGCGCATGCCCTGGCCCGTGCCGCGTGCGCGCCACAGCGAAAGCCCGAGCAGCACCGGCGCCAACATCATCACCCGCACCATCTTGGCGATGACCGCGGCCGATTCGGCCTGTCCGCCGATCGCCCGGCCGGCGACCACTACCTGCGCCACCTCGTGCACGGTCGAACCGGTGAACACGCCGAAGTGCAGTGGCGAAGCCAATGCGGGCAGGTGGGCGGCAACGAGGGGATACAGCAGCGGATAACCCACCATCGACAGCGTGCCGAACACCACCACCGTGGCTACCGCGACGGCGACCTGCTCGCTGCGTGCGCGCAGCACCGGTGCGGCGGCCATCACCGCCGCCGCGCCGCAGATCGCGCTGCCAGCGCCGATCAGCAGCGCCGCCTCGCGCGGCAGGCCGAGCCGTCGCGGGCCCCACCACGCGGCGATGCCCAGCGTGCTGGCGAGCACCAGCGCATCGATCGCCACGCCGGTGATGCCGACTTGCGCGACGTCCTGGAACGTCAGCCGCAAGCCGTACAGCACCACGCCCAGGCGCAACAGCCGTTGCCTGGAGAACGCCACGCCGGGCGCCAGCCGGGGCACGAAGCGCGGATACACGGTGTTGCCGGCCAGCATGCCCAGTGCGATGGACAGCGTGAGCGCGCCCAATCCATGGCTGCGCAGCCATGGATGCCGGGCCATGACCAGCGAGAGCGCGGCGAGGGCGGCGCACAGCAGCAGGCCGGGAAACAGGGGAAAGCGGGGTGGGGCAACAACGATGACCGAGGACATGACCGCGTGAGGGTTCGGAAGCTGGGCGCAGCCTGCGCTCCCCGCGCTTATCCGTAAAACGAATTATCCTGTTAACAATGACCCGTTTGGCAGGTAAGCGGCATGCATCTTTCGCTGCGACAGTTGCAGATCTTCCTGGCCATTGCCGAAACCGGCAGCACGACCGCCGCCGGCGCGCGGCTGCCGTTGTCGCAATCGGCCACCAGCGCGGCGCTCGCAGAGCTGGAGGCCGCGCTGGGCGCGCCCCTGTTCGACCGCCTCGGCAAGCGCCTGCTGCTCAACGATACCGGGCGCGCGCTGCTGGACCCGGCACGCGCGCTGCTCGACGACGCCGCGCAGATCGAACATCGCTTCGGTGGGGCGCAGGATGGGCGGCCGCTGCCAGCACGCGTGCGCCTGGGCGCCAGCACCACCATCGGCAACTACCTGATGCCCCAGCGCATGGCGCAATGCCTGGCGCAGTGGCCGGCGATGGAGGTCTCGTTGCGCATCGGCAATACGCGGCAGATCGTGGAAGCGGTGCTGCGGTTGGAGGTGGATGCCGGGGTGATCGAGGGCCCCTGCCACGAGAGCGAGCTGGAAGTGCTGCCCTGGCGCGAGGACCCGCTGCTGCTGCTGGCCGGCGCCGACCACCCACTGGCGCGGCGCCGGCGCATCCCGGTGGCGACCTTGCGCGGCCAGCGATGGCTGCTGCGCGAGGTCGGCTCGGGGACGCGTGAATCGGTGGAGCAGGCGTTGTTGCCGCACCTGGGCGGTTTCGAGCAGGGGGTACAGCTGGGCAGCACCGAGGCGATCAAGCAGGGCGCGGCCGCCGGATTGGGCCTGACCTGCCTGTCGCGCAGCGCGGTGCAGGACCAGCTCGCCCTGGGCCGCCTGGTCGCGTTGTCGACGGTGTTGCCGCCGCTGTCGCGGCCGCTGTACCGGATCCGCCACCGCGGGCGGCCCTGGTCGCAAAGCCTGCGGCGGCTGCTGGAACTGGACGAGGCGTAACGCGGGCGCGGGCCACGGGCGTATCCCACGTACAATGGGCGCATGCCTTTGATCACCCTGCAGAACGTCGACTACAGCGTCGGCGGCCCGTTGTTGCTGGAAAAAGCCGAACTGGCGATCGAACCGGGCGAGCGTATCGCCCTGATCGGCCGCAACGGCGCCGGCAAGTCCACCCTCATGAAACTCATCGCCGGCGAGCTGCGCCCGGACGACGGCGAAATCCGCGTCCAGCAAGGCGTGCGCATCGCCCGGCTGGAACAGGAAGTGCCGCTGGGCGCCGACGGCAGCGTGTTCGACGTGGTCGCCGGCGGCCTGGGCGAACTGGGCCAGTGGCTGGCCGAGTTCCACCAGATCAGCCATGCCGAGCATTTCGATGCCGACGCGCTCGCCCGCGTGCAGGCGCGCATCGACGCCGCCGAGGGCTGGGCGCTGGACCAGCGCGTGGCCGAGACGCTCACGCGGCTGGAGCTGGACGGCGATGCCGCCTTCGCGCGCCTGTCCGGCGGCATGAAGCGCCGGGTGCTGCTGGCGCGCTCGCTGGTGTCTTCGCCGGATGTGCTGCTGCTGGACGAGCCGACCAACCACCTGGACATCGAGGCCATCGACTGGCTCGAAGGCTTCCTCAAGGCCTGGAACGGCTCGGTGGTGTTCGTCACCCACGACCGCCGCTTCCTGCGCGCGCTGGCCACCCGCATCGTGGAGATCGACCGCGGCCAGATCACCAGCTGGCCCGGCGACTGGGCCAACTACGAGCGCCGTCGCGAAGAACGCCTGAATGCCGAGGCGCAGGAAAACGCGCGCTTCGACAAGCTGCTGGCGCAGGAGGAAGTGTGGATCCGCCAGGGCATCAAGGCCCGCCGCACCCGCGACGAAGGCCGCGTGCGCCGGCTCAAGGCGATGCGTGCCGAGCGCTCGCAGCGGCGCGAGCTCGGCGGCAACGTGCGCATGCAGGCCGCGCAGGGCGAATCGTCGGGCAAGAAGGTGATCCAGGCGCGCGATGTGACCTTCGCCTTCGGCGAGCGGGTGATGGTGCGCGACTTCTCCACCACGCTGCTGCGCGGCGACCGCATCGGCCTGATCGGCCCGAACGGAAGCGGCAAGACCACGCTGCTCAAGCTGCTGCTGGGCGAGTTGCAGCCGCAGCAGGGCGAGATCGTGCAGGGTACCAACCTGCAGATCGCCTATTTCGACCAGTACCGCGCCACACTGCGCGAGGACTGGAACGCCATCGAGAACGTGGCCGAAGGCGCGGACTTCATCGAGGTCAACGGCAAGCGCAAGCACGTGCATGCCTACCTGCAGGATTTCCTGTTCACCCCGGAGCGCGCGCGTGCGCCGATCACGCGCCTGTCCGGTGGCGAGCGCAACCGCTTGCTGCTGGCGCGGCTGTTCGCGCAGCCGTCCAACCTGCTGGTGATGGACGAACCGACCAACGACCTGGACGTGGAAACGCTGGAGCTGCTGGAAGAACTGCTGGCCGATTACACCGGCACGCTGCTGCTGGTCAGCCATGACCGCGATTTCCTCGACAACGTGGTGACCTCCACGCTGGTGATGGAAGGCGACGGCCGCGTGGGCGAGTACGTGGGCGGGTATTCGGATTGGCTGCGGCAGAGGCCGGCCGAGACAGTGGGTGGCGTGGCGAGCAAGCCGGCGGCGGCGAGTGCGCGGCCGGTGCCGGCGGCGAAGGCGGAAGAGCCCGCGCCTGCCAAGCGCAAGCTCAGCTACAAGGACGCGCGCGAGTTGGAGCAGCTGCCCGAACGCATCGACGCGCTGGAAGGGAAACTGGCGCAGATGGCCGAGGCGATGAACGACCCTGCGTTCTACCAGCGTGACGCGGCGGGGGTGGCCCAGCACACGCAGGAAATGGCGAAGGTGCAGGCCGAGCTCGACCAGGCGTACGCGCGCTGGCAGGCCCTGGATAGCTGAGGTAGCTGGCTGGCAGCCGGTTGTGTAGGAGCGGCTTCAGCCGCGACCGCACGGTGGCAGGCCTGCGGGCACCAGCCGGCTCGCAGGATTTCCGGTCGCGGCTGAAGCCGCTCCTACAGGGGTGTCGGGGGTGCGTGGGAACCGCGCCCCGAAGAGTCCAGGGCGGTCAGGCCGCCCCCCAGGCTCAGCCGAACAGTGCCTCGTCCAGCGCCATCAGCGGCTTGGCGCCACTGCGGATGTGCGCCGCATGTGCCAGCGTGCGCGGCAGGATGCGCGCGTAGTAGAACCGCGCCGTCTCCAGCTTGGCCGTGGCCAGCTTCGCGTCCTTCCCGCGCGAGGCCGCCACGCTGCGGGCCCACCAGTACGCCAGCACCACGTACCCGGAATAGAACAGGTAGTCGTAGCTCGCCGCGCCGATCTCTTCCGGGTCGCGCGCCGCACGCTCCAGCACTTCGCGGGTCAGCATCGCCCACTCGCTGGCCTGGTCGCGCAACGGCTTGATGAACTCGGCCAGCGCTGAATCGCCCTCGTGCTCGCGCGCGAATGCCTCGATCTCGGCCAGGAACAGCTTCAATCCCGCCGCCTGGCTCGCGGCGGTCTTGCGGCCCATCAGGTCCAGCGCCTGGATGCCGGTGGTGCCCTCGTACAGCGTGGTGATGCGCGCATCGCGCGCCAGCTGCTCCATGCCGTGCTCGTGGATATAACCATGGCCGCCGAAGCATTGCAGGGCGTGGTAGGTGTTCTCGATGCCCCATTCGGTCTGGCAGGCCTTGGAGATCGGTGTCAGGAAGCTCACCAGCGTATCTGCGCGCTCGCGCTCGGCCGGGTCCTGCGCGTGGTGCGCCACGTCGATCAGCGTGGCCGCATGCAGCGCCAGCAGGCGGCTGCCTTCGGTGAGCGACTTGATCGTCAGCAGCATGCGGCGCACGTCCGGCTGCACGATGATCGGGTCGGCCGGCTTGTCCGGGAACTTCGCGCCCGACAACGAGCGAGATTGCAGGCGTTCGCGCGAATAGCGCAGTGCGTTCTGGTACGCCCGCTCGGATAGGCCAATACCTTGCAGGCCCACGCCCAGGCGCGCGGTGTTCATCATCGTAAACATCGCCTGCAGGCCCTTGTGCGGCTGGCCGACGAGGTAGCCCTGCGCACCGTCGAAGTTCATCACGCACGTCACCGACGCCTTGATGCCCATCTTGTGTTCGATCGAACCGCAGGCCAGCGCGTTGCGCTCGCCCACCGTGCCATCGCGCGCCACCTTGAACTTCGGCGTCACGAACAACGAGATGCCCTTCGGCCCGGGCGGCGCGTCGGGAAGCTTGGCCAGCACGAGGTGGACGATGTTGTCGGTCAGGTCGTGCTCGCCGGCGGTGATGAAAATCTTGGTGCCGGTGATCGAATAGCTGCCGTCGGCATTCGGTTCGGCGCGGGTCTTCAGCAGGCCCAGGTCGGTGCCGCAGTGCGGTTCGGTCAGGCACATGGTGCCGGTCCAGCGGCCTTCGATGAGCGGCTTGAGGAACACTTCCTGCTGCCATGCCTCGCCGTGGTGCTTGAGCGCTTCCACCGCGCCGTGCGAGAGCAGCGGGAAATTGCCCCATGCCAGGTTGGCGGCATTGACCATTTCGTTGAGTGGCACGCCCAGCGTGTGCGGCAGGCCTTGGCCGCCGAATTCCGGCGCGGCGGTGAGGCCGGTCCAGCCACCTTCGACGAACTGGTCGTAGGCCTGCTTGAAGCCCGGCGGCGTGGTGACCGCGGCGGTGGACTTGTCGAACACCGAGCCGATCTCGTCGCCCACGCTGTTGAGCGGCGCCAGCACGGTGCCGCTGAAACGCGCGGCCTCCTCGAGCACGGCGTCGATGATGTCGGCGGTGGCCTCGCTCAGGCCCAGGCGCTGGAACAGGGCTGGGGCGCCGAGCACATCGTGCAGGGCGAAACGGATGTCGGCCACGGGGGCGGTATAGCTGCTCATGGGGAACCTGCGGGAATCGAAATGCGAAGGAGGGAAGGCAGGCGCGTGCGTCAGCGCAGCACGCCGCTCAGGCCGGGCGCGGGGTTCAGCGTGTTGCGGCCGCTGACCTCGAACTGGCGGGATTTCTTGTCTTCGGGCGTGGCCGTCACCGTGCCCTTGAGTTCGTAGGGCAGGGCGCGGCCGCCGGCGAGCACGTCGGCGACGACGATCTTCGCGGTGGAGCTGGGCTGCATCGCCACGGTGACCACATCGGCGGTTTCCGGGCCGATGGAATAGTTCACCGCCTGCTGCAGGTGGCCGGCCGATTCGCCGCCGACACTGACGTCCAGCGCGACGGTTTCGAACTGCATGGGAATGGAGCTGTAGTTCTGCAGGCGCAGTTCCAGCGACCAGCTGCCATCGGCGCGCACGGTCAACTGCTGGATGCTCACCGCCGGTTCGGAGACCCGGCGCACGTTGCTGCTGCATGAAGCCAGGCCCAGCACCGCGGCCACCATCGCCAGCGTGGCGACCAAGCGCCACGCGCGCGGACGCATACGTCCCTGCATTGCCCACCTCGGAATCGTTGGAACCGGGCTAAAGCATACTACGCCGTATGGCAGGGGCGTTGCGGCGGTGCGTCACTCCAGCGGCGTGGCGAGGATGAGCGGTTCGAGGTCGTAGCCCATGGCCGCGGCGCGGGCCTTGAGCTGTTCGAACTGCATGCGCGGCATGCTGGGCGAGCGCGAGAGGATCCACAGGTAGCGGCGGCCCGGGTCGCCCACCACGGCCCACTGGTAGTCCGGGTCGAGCGCGATCACCCAGTAATCGGCCCACACCAGCGGCACCCAGCCGAGCCAGTCGGGGGCGAAGCGCACTTCGAGCCGGCCCGGATGGCCTTCGACCCGGCGCGCGACCCCTTCGGCCTCGATGAAACCGCCATCGGCGACGCGGCAACGGTTGCGCACGCCCACCTTGCCGTCGTCGCGCAGCGTGTACTGCGCGGTGATTTCGCCCTGGCACTTCTTCTGGAAGGAGACGGGCAGGTGGGCGATCTCGTGCCAGGTACCCGCGTAGCGGGAGAGATCGAGCTGCGGCACCGAGGTAACCGGCGGCTCGTGGCGCGCGGCATGCGCGGGCATGGACGCGACGAAGGCGGCCAGCGCGAGCAGCAAGGTGGTCAGGATGGCAGTGGTACGGGGCATCGGGTTCCTCCGGCGGTTGGCAGCGAAGGCTAGGCAGGGGCGCGGTCAGGTGGCGTGAAGTCGCGGGAAAGCGCGGTTTTTCTCGCGATTTCCCGGGTGCATGGATTTCTTCGGTGCCAAGGCTTGCCCAAAACCGCAGGCATCGTTATGATGCGCGTCCTCGCAACGCAGCACTGCTTGCGACGGATGGCCGGGTAGCTCAGTTGGTAGAGCAGGGGATTGAAAATCCCCGTGTCGGGGGTTCGATTCCCTCCCCGGCCACCATGTTCAAACGCAAACCTCGCAAGGCCTGGCGCCTCGCGGGGTTTTTCGTTTTTTGGATAGGGACATGGCGCGCAGGCGGCAGCTGGCGAGCAGCCTTAGCGCCTGGCAGGAGCACGTGCGCGGCCACTGCCCAAGAAAAAATTACTTGGCCTCGGCTGCGGAACGCGAGGCGAGCTACACCAACACCCTCCGCTTCTCACGCAGTTATTCGATTGAACCGTCGAGGACGTTGTCGGAGATTGGCCGTGTGCACTGGGCGCGACACACCGAAGCTGGATCATGCATTTTTCGTCGCTTTCCGAGTTGTCAGTGGCAGGTCTGCTGTTTCGTGGATTCCATACTGGTAGCCAGATCGACGCGGGCGAAGCGCTTCCTCGGAACTTTGGCAAGTTTGACGAAGTAGTTCGTGATTTCCGGGTTACGCGTGATCTGTTTGCTGCCTTGGACCAGCTCATGGATGCCCAGTACCTGTACTGGCAGTACGCCTCCAGCCACTTTGGCTCACAGGGAAGACTTCATCGGTTTGATGGCACGAGATTTTCCGCGCAGATCGAACTTTGCCTTCAGGATCCACGGCTGCGCGTCCTACAGCAGAAGAGACCGTGAACTGTGCGCCGCGTCGTGGGTGAGCGCAAACGCCTGTTGGAAGCCACTTTCGCGTGGTCAATCGTCCTGTTGTTCCATTTGCTCCTGGCAATGTGGTTGTTCCGGCGAGCTGATTTTGGCCTCCATCCTTCGCGTGCTCTGACGCTGGAGCTTTCCTACCTTGAACGTGTTCTGCTGGTACCTGCGCGACCGGAAGGCGTGCGAAGTGCTGCTGCCGCCAAGCCCGCGAAGCGTCGAACGTCGACGGCGGCTCCGGTGCAACGGGATTCACCCGTTGTCTCGGACCCCGCCACGAACGCTGTATCGGGCGATACGCGCGAGCCGCTCGATACACGTGTTCCTGACATCGCGCTCTTGCCGCGGCGGCCCGAGATGTTTCAGGCGGATATTTTTTCCGATTCCAAGGCAGGTGCGCGCTGGGTCGCCCCACCCGAGCGCTTCCGGATGAGAGCGCCCGTCACTGCAAGACAGATCGTCCGGGAATTTGGAAAGCTGGTGGGGCTCTGGCCGCCGGGTTATACCGACGACCCGTGTCCGGCCATTAGACGGCTGGCGGACTCCGGCCCTTCGACGTATCGGAGCGAAGGAGAGCGGCAGCAGATCGCCGACGCGATCCTGGTACGCCAGCACTTTTGCATGTGAGGGAATCTGCGGCTTGACGTGTCTATCTACTAGTAGGTAGGCTAGCCGCCCGCATCGACCCTGGACCCACCATGCTCGGCATCTCCCCCCTCGGCTGGCTGCACACCCTTGGCAGCCTGCCCGCCATCCCGCTGGCCGCGTACATGCTCCTGCGCCATGGCCGCATCACCCCGCGCACGCCGGCTGGCCGGGCCTATTTCTGGTTCATGCTCATCGGCGCCTCCTCGGTGTTCCTCATCGCGCACCAAGCGGTGAGCGTCGTCATCGGCGCGGTCACCCTGGCGATGCTCTTCCTCGGCTACGGCGCGTACCGGCTGCCGCTCTCGCCCTGCGCCCGCGGCTACGTGGAGACCATCACCCTGAGCATCAGCGTGTTCCTGCTCATGCTGCCCACCGTGTCCGAAACCCTGCGCCGCCTGCCTGCCGGCCATCCGTTCGTGACCGACCTGAAAGACCCGCTGCTGCTCGGCACCCAAGGCGGCCTGCTGGTCGCGCTGGTGGTCGGGCTAACATGGCAGGTCGTTTCGCTGCGGCGTCGCGCCGCCCCCTGATTCCGTGGAGTTTTCATGACCGAGTCCCTCGCGGACGCGATGCCGGCCCTGTCGCCCAAGGCCGAGGAAATCGTTCGCCGTGCCACCGAGTTCCTCGCCGTCGGGGGTTACAACGGTTTCAGCTATGCCGACATCGCGCAGGTCGTCGGCATCAGCAAGCCGAGCATCCACCACCACTTCGCCAGCAAGGCCGCGCTGGTGCAGGCGGTAGTCGCGCGTTACCGGGCGGACGCCACGCGGGGCATGGCCGCGTTGTCGGCGAACGTGCCCGATCCGGTCGCGCGGCTGGAAGCCTATTGCGGCTATTGGGCCGACTGCATCGCCTCGACCCAGCATCCGATCTGCATCTGCGCGCTGCTGGCCGGCGAACTCGCCGCGCTGCCGGAGGAAGTGGCGCAGGAAGTGCGCGGCCATTTCGCCGATCTCACCGCCTGGCTGCGCTCCGTCATCGAGGATGGCGTGGCGCACGGAGTGATGGCGATTGCCGACCCGCCCGAATCCGAAGCGCGCACCTTCATGGCCACGGTGCATGGCGCGATGCTGGCGGCACGCGCTTTCGGTGAGCCGAAGATGTTTCCCGCCATCGCCGGCACCGCCTTGCATCGCCTCAAGTGCGAGGCGATCTGAGGCTCAGCGGTTTCCCGGGAGCGGCGCCACGTCGAACAGCGGCACGTCCGGCACCTGCAACTGCTGCTTGGTCATGCCGTTGATGACGAGCTGGTAGTTGCCCGGCGGAACCTGCAGGTAATACATGCCATCGGCGCCAGTGACGGTGGCCGCCGGGCAGGCGCCCGGCGCGGCGCACAGGGCGACCTGCGCATTGACCATCGGGAATACGCCCGAAGGCCCGTAGAAATCCACCCGTCCGCGCACCTGCGCCGCCTGCGCGATGCCCGCGGCCAGCCACAGCGCGAGCGCCGCCACGCCCGCCCAGAAAGTCCTTTTCATTGCGCCGCCCCCGGAACCTGCGGCGTGGCCAGTCCGGCCACCGTGGTGGAGGCCGGCGCGGCGGCCGGCGCCGGGGAGGGCGGCGCTGCCGTGCCGACCACCGGCACCCCGCCTCCCGAAACGTTGTAGGGCGCCAGCAAGTTGATGGTGGCTGGCTGCACGACGATGCGGTTGCCGTCCTGGACCTGGGCGATGGTGCTGTCGTTGAGGTCCACCACCTTCGGCGGCGTGCCGGAGACCTCCAGGTTCAGCGCGGGAAACGCGCCATCCTGCCGCGTCACCCACAGAGAAAGCTTGTTGGCGCGCAGCACCGAGTAAGGCGTCACCGAAGCCTTGATCTGGCTGTATTCGTAGCTGCCCGGTGCGATGTCCTTGCCGCTGGCGTCTTTCATCAGCACGGGGATCTGCACCAGCCAGGCGTCCTGCTTGTCCTTGTCGCGTTCGTGGCGGTCCAGCGCCTCCATGTGCAGGAACAGGAAGGTCGCAAACCCGAGCAGGGTGAGATAGGTCGCCGTCGAGCCGGCCGCCTCGAAGCTCATCTTGAAGCCGAGCACGTTGAACACGCCGCTGGCCAGGCCCGGGGCACGGTCCTTCAGGCGCTCCTGGCGCGTCTTGAGCAGGTAGAAGATCGCCGAGGCGGGCAGCAACGGCAGCAACAGCATGAGGCCGACGACGGCCACCATCAGAAACTGGGACATGGACTTTCTCCTGGGCGATTCCGTGCTCCTTGCGGCGCGCAGGCCCCGCCTCCACGGGGCCGTCCGCCGCTCACACCCTCGCCAACGCGGCTTGTCCACCGGACCGGCCAATGTGCCTGCGCCCAAAATGAAAAGCCCGGCCAATGGCCGGGCTTTGCGTCTTTCCGCGTTCAGGCCGCTTAAGCCACGCCGCCCGCCCGCTTGCGCTTGAACAGGTAGCCGATGCCCAGGATCAGGAACCACGCCGGGCTGGCCAGCAGCGCCTGGCGGGTGTCCGGCTGCAGGGTCAGCAGCACGATCACGAAGGCGAAGAACGCCAGCACCACGTAGCACATCAACACGCCGCCGGGCAGCTTGAACTTCGAGGCCGCGTGGCGCTCCGGGCGCTTGCGCCGGTAGGCGATGTACGCGCACAGGATCAGCGACCACACGAACATGAAGAGCACCGCCGACAGCGTGGTGACCAGCGTGAAGGCGGTCACCAGGTTCGGGATGACGTACACCAGCATCGCGCCCAGCAGCAGGCACAGGCAGGAGAACAGCAGCCCGCGTGCCGGCACCGCCGCGCGCGAGAGCTTGGAGAACGCCTTGGGCGCGTGGTCTTCCTCGGCCAGGCCGTAGAGCATGCGGCTGGTGGAGAAGATGCCGCTGTTGGCCGAGGACGTGGCCGAGGTCAGCACCACGAAGTTGATCAGGCTGGCCGCCGCGGGCACGCCGGCCAGCACGAACAGCTGCACGAACGGGCTCTTGTCCGGCACCACCTCGCGCCA